>Ga0247822_10000406_pt1 | contig 22900 bp, 11 predicted proteins | sample 13C_Cellulose_Da_FD_192423 | JGI IMG/M metagenome (GOLD analysis project Ga0247822, IMG submission 192423) | Soil microbial communities from agricultural site in Penn Yan, New York, United States - 13C_Cellulose_Day30 | ecosystem: Environmental > Terrestrial > Soil > Agricultural land | place...
CCGCGTCCGGAGATCGGATCTCCCGGGACGGCCGAAGTGCCGTGGGACCATGTCGGAGCGCCACAACTCACCCCCGGCAAGCCGGTAAACCTGCCGACGGGGACCCGCGACCGGTTACTCGAACTTGGGCCGGAGAAGTTCGCGAAGTGGGTGCGCGGCCAGAAGAAGTTGCTCATCACCGACACGACGATGCGGGACGCGCACCAGTCGCTGCTGGCGACGCGGATGCGGACCTACGACATGCTGCACGTCGCGCCGGCGTACGCCCGCCGGCACGCCGACTTCTTCTCCCTGGAGATGTGGGGCGGGGCGACGTTTGACACGGCGATGCGGTTCCTCAAGGAGGACCCGTGGGACCGCCTCGCCCGGCTCCGCGAGCGTGTCCCGAACATTCTCTTTCAGATGCTGCTGCGGGCGGCGAACGCGGTTGGGTATTCGAACTACCCGGACAACGTTGTGTTCGCCTTCTGCAAAGAGGCAGCGCAAGCCGGGATGGACGTCTTCCGCATCTTCGACGCGAACAACTGGCTGCCGAACCTGCGGCTCGGGATCGACGCCGTACGACCGACGGGGGCGATCATCGAGGCCGCAGTCTGCTACACCGGCGACATCCTCGACCCGAGGCGGGACAAGTACTCACTCAAGTACTACGTCGAACTGGCGAAGGAACTGGTCAAGCTAGGCACCCACGTCCTGGCGATCAAGGACATGGCCGGGCTGGTAAAGCCCTACGCCGCGCGGAAGCTGGTGAAGGCCCTCCGCGACGAGATCGACGTGCCGATTCACTTCCACACCCATGATGCTGCTGGCGGGCAGATTGCCTCGTACCTCGCGGCCGCCGAGGAGGGGGTGGACATCGTCGATTGCGCCTTCGCCCCGCTGTCCGGCGTGACCGCACAGCCGAACCTGAACGCGCTGGCCGAGGCTCTGCGGTTCTCCGAACGCGACACCGGGTTGTCGTTCGACGACCTTCAGCAGACAGCCCTCTACTGGGAGGAGGTCCGCCGGTACTACGCAGCGTTCGAGTCGGGGCAGCTTGCAAGCTCGGCGGACGTCTACCTGCACGAGATGCCAGGAGGTCAGGCGACCAACCTGATGCAGCAGGCGAAGTCCCTGGGACTTGGCGACCGCTGGCCGGAAGTCTGCCGGACGTACGCTGCAGTGAACCAGTTGTTCGGCGACATCGTAAAGGTGACGCCGACCTCAAAGGTGGTCGGCGACATGGCCTTGTTCATGCTCGCCAACGGACTGACCCCGTCGGATGTGCTGAACCCGGACCGTGAGATTGCCTTCCCCGAGTCGGTGGTCGAGTTCTTCGAGGGGAAGCTCGGTCTGCCGCCCGGTGGGTTTCCGCCGGTGCTACAGAAACGTATCCTACGCGGCCGCAATCCACTGACCGACCGGGCTGGGGCGTCGCTGCCGCCTGCCGACTTCGCAGCCGCTGGGAAGTCGGTTGAGGAGGCGACCGGACGGACGCCGAGCGGGCAGGACGTGGTGTCGTACCTGCTATACCCGAAGGTGTTCACAGAATTCGCCCGGCAGCAGGCACGGTACTCGGACCTGAGTGTCCTGCCGACGCCAGTCTACTTCTATGGGATGCAGAAGGGCGAGGAGGTGTCTGTCGAGATCGAGCCGGGCAAGACGCTGATCATCAAGTTCCTGACCGTCGGCGACCCGCACGAGGACGGCAAACGGCTTGTATTCTTCGAGCTAAACGGCCAGCCTCGCGAAGTTCTGGTGGAGGACCGCTCGCTGGGCGGCGGGACTGTGGTCGCTAGGCCGAAAGCGGAGCCGGGCAACCCGCTTCACGTCGCGGCACCGATGCCGGGGGCTGTGGTAGCGGTGGTGGTGGCGGTTGGGGAACAGGTGGCGGCCGGTCAGAAACTGCTCACACTAGAAGCCATGAAAATGGAAACGACCCTCCACGCCGAGCGATCCGGAAAGGTAGCCGAAGTGCTGTCCCGCCCTGGAACGCAGGTCGAGGGCGGCGACCTGCTCATTCGTTTCGAGTAGGTCGCGCCTCTAATCTCCCTATGACGTACCGACGAGATAACCGGTGGCGAACGCCATCGCCAGTAAAACAACCATTAGCACGGCCAACGACACCACAGCCCCGCGGCTGATGGCAATCCCCTCCTCAAGCGGCGGAGACGACGGAAGCTGCTGCGGTGCAGGCCGCAGCGCCTCCTCGCCCGCATTGCGGACTGCCGGCGTCAGCAAACTCTCGAAGTCCTCTCGCTCGAACAGCGGGCCACTGTCACCCGGCTTCACAACGACTGCAGCCGGTCGGACAGTCGCGGGGCGGCCGTTGACCCGTTGGCCCACGGACCCGGCCTGAACCGCTACCGAGGCTTCGGTGGTTCGCAGGTCAGCCAAGTCAACATCTGGAACGGTGATCTCACCTTCACAGCGCGGACAATGCACCTGCGTCCCGACCTTGCGGCGGGCGATACTGAGCTGTCGGTCGCACGTAGGGCAACGGAACCGGATCGGCATCCCACGCCTCCAACGCCACACTGGGCCTGCGCGTTATCCCAGAACGGGCGGCCCTCGACTTGATTCTCCGACGGAGAAGCCAGCGGTGCAACCTGTTCCTTGACCGATCCGCCCGTGTGGAAACAATGGGATTACGGTCCCGATCGCCGTTTCGTTTGCCAGTTCCGTGCCGAGGGGAGACCCCATGCCGACCGCGACATTCTCCACGAGTCGCCGCGCACGCCTGTTCGCTGCATGTGTCGGACTCGTTGCCACCGGTCTGGTCGCCGGCGCCGCCGACCTGGTCATCATGGCTGACGGGTTCACCATCCAGGGTCGGTGGTTCAAGGAGTCCGAGTTGATGTCGGACCCCGGCACCGGCGCGGTACGCGTGGCCAAGGCCGGCGGGTTTGACGTGATGGACGACGGGCCACGGTACATCGTCTTCAGCCGCCACGCCCAGAAAGGTGGCAAGCTCGAAGAGAATGCGATCCGGCCTGATTACCCAGTCTACAAGACGAAGGCCGGGGCCCTTCAGTCCCGGCCCTTGCCGACGGCCGCGTCAATCGAGAAGGGTGAATTCGATGCCAAGTGGAGGCGGACATTGACGGTGAAGATTCCACCCAACGCCAAACAACCGGGCGGCGGGTTTGAACGCATTCACCAGCAACTCGTCCACCTCGACCCGTATTTCATGATGATCGTTGCTTCGAGTCACCTCTGGCAGTGTGGGCAGTTGACCGCCGAGGAAGATCCGCTCCTGATTCTGAAGCTACTCCGCACCCACCCCGAACTGGCCGACACCGAGGGGAAAGTCGATCCGATGCGGCGGATGAACATCGCCGCATTCTTCAAGGACATCGCGGCCCAGGCCAACATCCGCCGCCGGGAGAACGACTGGCTAACGATCGCCCGTAAGGAGTTGGAAAGACTCAAGGCGGACGCCCCCGGCGACTGGGGCAAGGAGGCGAACGACCGGTACGCCTCGCTGTCTGAAGAGATCGACAAGGTCGAGGCACGCATCGTTATCGATAACGTCGAGGCGGCGGTCGCTGCCGGGAGGTACGACGCAGCCGGCCAGTTCCTGGCCGGGTTCAGCCCGAAGGCCATCGACCCGAAGGAGAAGACCAGGATTGCCGTCCAACGGGCTCAAATTGAGGAGGTTAGACCGCGGTACGAGCTAACCAGTCGGCTCCTCTCCGACTTGATCGATCAGGAGGGCGGTCTTCGACACGCCGAGATGTTCAGTGCGGTCGCTGGCGGTCCCGGGCTGATGTTCGCCCCACGGCCGAAGCTGACGCCTGAGCTTGTGACGCTGCTGACCGCTGCCGGAGCTGTCCGTGTCGAGTTGCATGCGGACACCGCGCCGCGGCTGGAAATCTTCCGATTGACTGCCGAGCAGGCGGAGAAGGACCGCAAGGCCGGCCGCGAACCGAGGGAGAAGCCGGCCGAGTTACTCGCCTACGCCGTGACCGGTTGGGTGAAAGGGAAGAACGCCGCGGATAAGAGCCTCACCGCAGCGCTGCGAGCGTGGGCGACCCGGGAAATGGCCCTCGGCTACCTGCGTGAACCGGTCCTCAACAACCGGCAAGCCCTACTCCAGGGCTACCTCCAGACCGGCCAGAGGCTCGGACCGGAAGAACTGGCCCAGCTCATTACCCTGCTTCCGCCACCGGTCCCCGAAGACGTGAAGACGCCTGGTGGTGAAAAGGTGGCACCGGCGGACGCCGGCGCCGAGGGAGTCTACAAGTACACAGTCGGTGCTCTCCCGGGTCTGCCGAACGGCGTCAACTATTACGTCCATCTGCCGCCGGAGTATCACCACGGACGGCCACACCCGGTCCTGATCGCATTGACCGGTCCACAACTCCCGGCAGAGAAGCTAGTCGGGTTCCTCGCTCAGTTCGCCGATAAGTACGGTTACGTGGTCGCCGCCCCGGAATGGACCAATCAGTTCAACGCCAAGCCCTACGACTATTCGGGGAACGAGCACCCGCTTGTGAGCGCGACACTCCGCGACGTGCTGCGCCGCTTCCAGGTGGACTCGGACAAGGTTTTCCTGTACGGCTTTGTTGACGGGGCGAACTTCGCTCTGGACGTCGGGATGGCCCGGCCGGACCTGTTCGCCGGGGTAGTCGCCAACAACCCGAATCCGCCGACCAACATCTTCCTGCAGTACTGGTACAACGCCCAGAAGTTGCCGGTCTACACCGTCATCGGCGAGCTGACCGGGTCGTTTCCGAACCTCCGTAAGCTCTACGAGCGATGGGCGACCAACGGGTTCCCGGCGTTGCTGACTGTGTACAAGGGGCGGGGGCAGGAACTCTTCCCACTGGAGATGCCGCGGATCTTCGACTGGATGGGGCGCAAGTCGCGGGTCCGCGGGGCGGCGAGCCTGCGGCTCAACCAGCCGGGGTTCGAGCCGTGGCAGGTACTGCGCGACACCGACGATCGGTTCTACTGGGTCGGGGTCGGGCCGAACGGCCTGGTGGGAGGGAACCGGGTCGGCGGGTGGCAGAACCGCGCGGTCATGCCGGCCCAGTTCCGCGCTGACATCGGCAAGAATGGCGTGGTCAACATCGACCGGGCGATCGGGATCCGCAAGTTCGTGATCTGGCTGGAGCGCGACCTGATCGACTGGTCGAAGCCGATCCGGGTCAACGTCAACAATGCCCCGGCGTTAAAGTATGTGCCGAAGAAGCTGGAACCGGACCTGCACCTGATGATGGAGGAACTGTACCGGACCGGGGACCGGAAGATGCTTTACCTCGGCAAGATCGAGATCGACGGGCCGGGGTAGCCGGCCTCACCCCGCCTCGGCCGTGACGCCCTCGCCGGCGAACCGCTCGCGGAAGCCGGCGAGGTGCTCGTTCAGCAACTTCTTCAATTCGGCGGGCTTCAACTGACCGGCGGTGACGAACCGCAGTTTGAGGACGTCCGCCCGGTCGGACCGGTCGGCGACGATCTCGGGGTGGATGCCGAACCCCTCGACCCGGCTGAGGTTGAACTGCCCCGGCTTTCCGACGAACCAACACTCCAGCGCGCCCGGCTCCTTGGTCTTGAGCCGCGCCCACATCCGACTGATCCCCGGCACCCGCACCGTGACCGCGTCGCGGACATCCCACTTCACGTCGATCTCCGACTCCACAGTCCTCGCGATTTCGAGGAGCCTGGGCAGTAAGTTGCCGTCCCACTTGCGGCCCTTGCCGGGCGGGAAACCTTTGTCAGAGAGGTGCCACTTCTCGCCGTTCTGCCTCCACGGCATCACGTCCTCGACGGATGTCTGCGTCCGACCGAGTTGCTTGTGGAACGACTCGGCGGCCTCCTTGAGGAACGCCCGGAACGTCGGGGTGTCGATCTCGGCCTTCGACACCACCGACACGGCTACGTCCTGCCACGGCCCCTTGCCCTGGTGGACCAGAACCCGCTGGTCGCGAGCGAAGTTCTCGAACCCCGGGATGTCACTGAGACGCTTCAGCCCGAGCCGCGTGGTCAGTTCGCCGACCTTGTAAGCGTTGCGGGCCACGCGGAAGCCCAGCACGAGGTAGCCCTCCAGCCCGGTCTGGGCGTGAAGGAACCACCCGCGCGACTTCGGCTCGGCTGCCACCTCGACGATCGAGCGGTGGTTCCAATTCGTCGGTGAGAAGCCACCGAGCGCCACGACTTGAGCGACGACCCAGGCCAGAGCCTCGCCCTCCCACTGTGGCGTCTTGCCGGCGGTGGTGACCCGGTCGCGGGTGTGCCAGCGCTTGCCGTCGGCCTGCCAGGGGAGTTGCTCCTCCTTGCCGACCTGGGCGATGTCGATGTCGCCGACCTTCGCCGCGGCGGCCGCCCTCGGGTCGAACTTCTCCCGCTCCTCATACGGCCCGGCCGCCAGCACACCGGCCAGGATGCGGCCGGTGTGCGACACGACACCGGGTTCCTCCGCCTGCCGGACGACGTTCTCCGGCGTCCCCTGGGCGACGATCGTGCCGCCGCCGACCCCGGCCTCGGGGCCCATGTCGATCACCCAGTCAGCAGTCTTGATGACGTCCAGGTTGTGTTCGACCACGATGACCGTGTTGCCGAGGTCCACCAGCCGGTGTAGTACGTCGAGCAGTTTCTTCACGTCGTCGAAGTGCAGCCCGGTGGTCGGCTCGTCGAGCAGGTACAGTGTCCGTCCGGTACTCGGCCGGGCCAACTCGGCGGCGAGCTTCACCCGCTGGGCCTCGCCACCGGACATGGTCGGGGCCGGCTGGCCGAGGGCCATGTACCCGAGACCGACATCGGAAAGCGTCTGGAGCGTGTTGCGGATCTTCGGGATGTTGCCGAAGAGTTCCAGCGCCTCCGTCACCCGCATGTCGAGGACGTCGGCGATGGACTTGCCGTGGTATTTCACCGCCAGCGTCTCGGGGTTGTAGCGGGCGCCGTGGCAGACGTCGCACTCGACCCAGACGTCCGGCAGGAAGTGCATCTCGATCTTCTTCTGGCCGTTCCCTTCGCACGCCTCGCACCGGCCGCCCTTCTGGTTGAAGCTGAACCGCCGCGGGTGGTAGCCGCGGACCTTCGACTCCGGCAGCCGGGCGAACAGCTCGCGAATCAGGTCGAAGACGCCGGTGTACGTCGCCGGGTTCGACGACGGGGCGTTGCCGATCGGATCCTGGTCCACGTTGATGATCTTGTCGATCCGGTCCAGGCCGCGAACCTCATCGTGAGCGGCCCCCGGCATCTGCGCCCGGTGGAGCTTGCGGGCGAGCGTGTTGTACAGCACCTCGTTGACCAGCGACGACTTGCCCGACCCGCTCACCCCGGTGACGGCGATCAGCGATCCGAGGGGCAGGTGGACGTCGATGTTTCGCAGGTTGTGCTGGCGCGCCCCGATGATCGAGAGCGCCGCACCGGCGGGGCTGAGGGTCTTTACCACGTCCGCCGTCGGCTCGCCGTCGAAGCCATCCGTCGGGATGCGGCGGTTGCTTGGCACCGGGATCGCCAGCCGGCCGGAGAGGTACTTGCCGGTGAGCGAGTCCTTGGCTTTGAGGATTTGCTTCGGCGTACCCTCGGCGGTGATCTCGCCTCCGCGGTCGCCGGCTCCGGGGCCGAAGTCGAGCAGGTGGTCGGCCGACGCGATCACCTCCCGGTCGTGTTCGACGAGGATCAGCGTGTTGCCCAGGTCGCGGAGGCGGTGCAGGGCGGCGAGCAACCGGGAGTTGTCCCGCGGGTGCAGGCCGATGGTCGGCTCGTCGAGGACGTACAGCACGCCGGTCAAGCCACTGCCGATCTGCGACGCCAGCCGGATGCGCTGGGCCTCGCCGCCGGAGAGGGTCGGGGTCTTGCGGTCGAGGCTCAGGTAGTCGAGGCCGACGTCCACCAGGAACTTGATCCGGCTCGCGACCTCGCGGAGTACCTCGCCGACCATCTCCCGCTCGCGCTTCGACGGCTTGAACTCGCGGAAGAATTGCGCGGTGTCGCCGAGCGGCTTGCCGCACACCTCCGCGAGGGTCAGCCCGGCGAACCGGGTGGCTGCCGCGTCGGCCCGCAGTCGGGAGCCGTGGCAGGTGGAGCAGGGGACTTCGTCCACCAGATGCGCGAGCCGCTGGCGGTAGACGAAGCTGACCCGCGACGCCTCATCGACAGCGGGGAAAAGGCCCTTGTACTGGAAGCGAGGGACGAGGGGCGAGGGGCGAGGGGCGAGGGAGATGAAGTCGTCGCCGGTCCCCTGGAGGATCACCCGCCGGTGCTTCGGGTCCAGGTCATCGAACGGCGTGTCCAGCGAGAACCCGACGTGCCGGGCCAGTGCCTCGGCGAACGGCAGGAACGCGCTGCCCTTCTCCAGCGAGGGCCACCCGGCGACCGCGCCCTTTCGCAACGACAGCGACCCGTCGCGGACCAGCAGGTTGACGTTCGCCCCGCGCTGGAACCCCAGCCCCTCGCACGTCGGGCACCAGCCGAGCGGGCTGTTGAACGAGTAGTTGTGCGGGTTGAGTTGCTCGTAGCTGCGGCCGCAGGTCGAGCAGGCGAGGTGCTGGCTGTAGCGGTCCACCCGCCATTGCGGTTCGTCCTTCTCCGCATCGACGTACGCCAGGTGGACGACGCCGCGGCCCAACTCCAGCGCCTGCTCGACCGCCTCGGCGATCCGGGTGCGGGTCCCGGGGCGGACGACGTTGCGGTCCACCACCACCTCGACCGAGTGCCTTCGGCGGTGGTCGATGGCCGGCGGCTCGTCGATGCCGTACGACCGGCCGTCCACCCGCATCCGCACGAACCCGGCCCGCCGGACCTCATCGAAGAGCGCGTCGTACTTCTCCTGCCCCTTCCGCTCCAGCGGGGCCAACACGTACAGCTTCGTGCCCTCCGGCAGCGCGAGGATCTTCTCGACGATCTGGTCAGCGGTCTGGGTGCTGATCGGGGTGCCGTCGTGCGGGCAGTGCCGGATCCCGAGCCGGGCGAAGAGGATGCGGAGGTAGTCGTACACCTCGGTGACGGTGCCAACGGTCGAGCGCGGGCTTTTGCTTGTCGTCTTCTGCTCGATGGCGATGGCCGGCGACAGCCCGGTAACGTGCTCGACCTTCGGCTTCTGTATCTGCCCCAGGAACTGCCGGGCGTAGCTGGAGAGCGACTCGACGTAGCGCCGCTGGCCCTCGGCGTAGATTGTGTCCATCGCCAGGGACGACTTGCCGGACCCGCTCGGGCCGCTGAAGACGGTCATCTTCTCCCGCGGGATGCGGGCGGTGATGTTCTTCAGGTTGTGCTGCTGCGCGCCCTGGACCTCCAGGTGGGTAATGAATTCGGTCGCCGGTTTCCGCCCGTTCTTCTTGCCGTTGACCGCGAGCTTTCGGGCTTTCTTTGGGAACAGGATCGGCGCCAGCGCCTTCCCGGTGAACGACGCCACTGTCTGTGCGATCTGCTCTGGCGTCCCCGTCGCGACGACCTCGCCGCCGCCGGAGCCGCCCTCCGGACCGAGGTCGATCACCCAGTCGGCAGTCTTGATCACGTCCAGGTTGTGCTCGATGACGAGGACCGTGTTCCCCTGGTCAGCGAAACCATGCAGCACATCGAGCAGCTTGCGGACGTCCTCGAAGTGCAGCCCGGTCGTCGGCTCATCCAGGACGTAGAGGGTCTTGCCGGTGCTGCGTCGGCAAAGCTCCTTGGCGAGCTTCACCCGCTGGGCCTCGCCGCCGGAGAGCGTCGGCGACGGCTGGCCGAGCTTGATGTAGTCCAGCCCCACGTCGTGCAGCGTCCGGAGCATCGCGGCGATCTTCGGGACGTGCTCGAAGTGTTCCAGAGCCTGCGCGACCTCCAGCTCCAGTACGTCGTGGATCGACTTGCCGCGGTACTTGACCTGCAACGTCTCGCGGTTGAACCGCCGACTCTCGCAGACCGGGCACGTCACCCACACGTCGGCCAGGAAGTCCATCTCCAGCCGGTTGGAGCCGTTGCCCTCGCACGCCTCGCACTGGCCGCCGGGCTTGTTGAAGCTGAACCGCCCCGGCTGGTAGCCACGGACCTTGGCGTCGGTCATCTGGGCGAACAGCGACCGGATCTCGTCCCACACCTTGATGTAGGTGGCCGGGTTCGACCGCGGGGTGCGGCCGATCGCCGCCTGGTCGATGTCGATCACCTTGTCGATATGCTCGAACCCTTCGATCCGGTCGTGCGCCCCGACGGTGTGCTGGACCGCCTCGCCGCCGTTCTCCTCGGGGGCGGTGTCCGGGTCGAGCTGACCGCGGGCGAACACCGATTCCAGCAGAATGTCATTGATCAGCGAACTCTTGCCCGACCCGCTCACACCAGTAACGCAGACGAAGACCCCGAGCGGAATGTCCACCGAGACGTTCTTGAGGTTGTTGTGCCAGGCGCCGACGATCCGCAGCGCCTTGCCGTTCGGCTCGCGCCGCTGCTTCGGGACGGCTATCTCCTTCGCGCCGGTGAGGTACTGCCCGGTGAGGCTCGCCGGGTTGGCGAACACCTCGGCCGGGGTGCCCGCGGCGACGACCTCCCCGCCGCGGACGCCGGGGCCGGGGCCGAAGTCCACCAGGAAGTCGGCCGCCCGCATCGTCTCCTCGTCGTGTTCGACGACCAGGACCGTGTTCCCCATGTCCCGCAGCCGTTCGAGGCTCCGCAACAGCCGCTCGTTGTCGCGCGGGTGCAGACCGATGCTCGGTTCGTCCAGGATGTACAGCACCCCGACTAGCCCGGACCCGATTTGCCCGGCGAGTCGGATGCGTTGGGCCTCCCCGCCCGAGAGGGTCGGGGCGCCGCGGTCGAGGGAGAGGTAGTGCAGCCCGACGTTGAGCAGGAACCCGAGCCGGGCGCGAATCTCCTTGAGCAACTCCCCGGCGATTACCCGCGGCACCGGGGCCAGCGACCCCTCGTAGCGGTCGAACCACGGCACCAGTTCGCCCAGCGGCATCTGACCCAGTTCGATCAGCGTCTTGTCGCCGACCCGGACGGCCCGCGCCTGCGGGTTGAGCCGGTGCCCGTCGCAGGCCGGGCAGCGGACCACCCGCATGTACTTTTCGAGCTGCATCCGCCGGGGGCCGGCCGCCGTCTTCTTGAACTGCGACATCAACTGTGGGACGATCCCCTCCCACTTGCCGCCGTGCTTCCAGACCGACCCGCCGCGCTGCTTCCACTCCCAGACGACGTGCGCGTCCCCGCTGCCGTTGAGGAGCAGGTCCCGGTGTTTCTTCGGCAGGCGGTCCCACGGCGCCTTCAGGTCGATGCCGTGCGCCTTGGCGACCCCCTCGTAGATGTGCCTCCGCCAGCGGCCCATGTGGCTCAGCGGGCCGACCAGCGGGACCGCCCCGGCGTGGAAGCTCAGCGACGGGTCCGGGATCATCAGGTCCGGGTCGAAGGCGTACTTCGTACCCAGCCCGTCGCACTCGGGGCACATCCCCTGCGGGCTGTTGAACGAGAACAGTTGGGGGGAAGGGGGTTCGTAGCTGATGTCGCAATGCGTACAGGCGTAGTGGGCGGAGAGGAGCAGGTCTTCGGAGGGTGTGCCTTCTTCCTCGCCCTCGGGGGGCTTACGCCCCCCGCTCGCCTGGTTGGGTTGGTCGGGTTCCACCGCGACGATCAGGTTCCCGTCGGCCAGCCCCAGCGCCTGCTCCACCGCCTCGGCGAGTCGGGGGCGGACCTTCGGCTCGTTCTTGAGCCGGTCCACCACGACCTCGATGGTGTGCTTGATCTTCTTGTCGAGCTTCAGGTCGTCGGTCATCCGCACGACCTGCCCGTCCACCCGCGCCCGGACGTAGCCGCGCTTCACCATGTCGGCGAAGAAGTCCTGGAACGCCCCCTTCTGGCCGCGGACCACCGGGGCCAGCACCAGGAACCGCGTCCCCTCCGGCAGCGCGAGTATCCGGGCGATGATCTGCTCGCGGGTCTGGGCGGTGATCGGCCGGCCGCACTTCGGGCAGTGACCCTGGCCGACCCGGGCGTACAACACCCGCAGGTAGTCGGCCACCTCGGTGATGGTGCCAACGGTCGAGCGCGGGTTCCGACCTGCGGTCTTCTGCTGGATGCTGATCGCGGGCGAGAGGCCGCCGACGAACTCGACATCCGGCTTGGGGAGCTGGCCCAGGAACTGCCGGGCGTAGTTGGACAGGCTCTCGACGTACCGCCGCTGCCCCTCGGCGTACAGGGTGTCAAACGCGAGGGAGCTTTTACCCGAGCCGCTAACCCCGGTGAAGACGATCAGCTTGTTCCGTGGAAGTTCGAGATCGACATCGCGGAGGTTGTGTTCCCGAGCCCCCCGCACGACGATGGTCTGGCTCTCCATGGCTGGCAGCCACTCCTCCTGAGTGCGGCAGTAAGGGTACAGGTGATTAGTATATCCGGTCGTACCGATTATTCCACGCGGAACGCTCAGATCCGCGATCATGTAGACCAGAAATAGAATGACCGGCCCGTAAGCTGTAAAACGACACAACTTATTGAGAGTGCTGGAGTATCCTCGAGACCACTACAGGGACTTCCGGGCAACGATCAGGTAGAATGCCGGAACTCCGCTACCCGTCTGCTCGTCCAACTGACAGGTCGATGTGAACGCTGAAGACCGCCGACTGATCGCGGAATGCTTGACCGGTCGACCCGATGCGTTCGGTGGCCTCGTCATCCGCTACCAGGACCGGTTGTTCAACGCGGTCGTCAGGGTCGTGGACAACCCGGACGACGCCCAGGATGTGGTTCAGGACGCGTTCGTGAGCGCGTATCAATCTCTCGCCTCATTCAAGGGGGATTCCGAGTTTTACACCTGGCTGTACCGGATCGCGTTCAACACGGCCGTCAGTCTGAGACGGCGGCGGCGGGCGACCATTAGCCTGGAAACTGGACGCGACAGCGACGTGGCGATGGATCCCCAGGATCCATCGCCAGAGACACACCCGGGTGCTGCCCTGGAACGGTCCGAGGAAGAGGCGACACTACAGGCGGCCTTGAATCGACTTTCGAGCGACCACCGGGTCGTATTGGTATTGAAGGACATCGAGGGGATGAAGTACGAGCAGATCGCCGATGTGATCGGTGTGCCGATCGGTACGATCCGTAGCCGAATCCACCGGGCCCGGCTCGAACTGCGAGAACTCCTCGGTCCGGGCGACGAATGAATGACCGCGCCTGCCCTTGGACGGGAAGGCCGGCGGTGTAGGGGAGGGGGGCGACCCCGCCGCTCATGTTGACAAGCGCTGACTTTGAATTGATTACCGCCGCAGTGGATGGAGAACTCCCTCCCGACCGGGAGTTTGCCCTTCACAGCCTCCTGGCACGTGACCCTGCCGCGGCCGCCCTATTCACACATCTGAGACACGACAGCCGCCGAATACGGGGCCTACCCCGCCAACCGGCGCCCTCCGATCTGGCCGGTATCGTCAGAGCCCGTGTCGTTGATTTACCTCGGCCGACGGCGGCCATTGCAAACGTCCCAGCGCGCACGGCATCCGCTCGTGTGGGGTGGCTTCCGTACATTGTCGCCGCCTCACTGCTGCTCGCCGTCACCAGTGCGTCGTTCTGGGTTTCCCTTCGGGAGGAGTCAGACGACGGCCACAGAAGAATGGTGCAGCGCGAGCGACTGCCCAGACTTCGGAGTCCGGTAGACCGCCAGACACTGCCGTCCGAATCGATGGCAGATCGCGGCCCCGAACTCAGTCCGTATCCGAGGCTGTCGCTTCCTGGGATCAGCGGGGCCGGGGAGCCACAATTCGCTGTCTTTCCACCTCCGAGTGGCGCCGTTCCAGAGACTGCTCCGTCTCCACGGCAGTCCGGAGGGGGCAACGTGGTCGGTTCACCGCCACTTGGCACACCGATCCCGTTCGAGTCTATCGAGGCCCGGTTGCCACTCTTGACCACAATCCCCGAACTTGACCGGGAAGATGTCCGCAACAGAATTGCCGCTGAACTCAGCCGTGACCCGGCATTCCGCCTCGACTTGTTCGTCAAGGACGTACCGCGGTCCGCGACTCTGTTCCAGGCAGTCGCTCGGGCTTCCGGCGTTGTCATCACAGTGGATCCGACCACACAAGACCGCCTCCGCAGGAAGTTGCCAACGGCCCTGGCCGTATACACCGATGCCCTGACCCCTGAAGAGATTGCCAAGTTGTTGGTAGCCCTCGCCAGGCGAGACCAGTCCGAAAAGGGCGGTCCGGTGTTTGCGACACTCCATCTCGTACCGGCCCAGGCGACCGAACATCGCGATCTCAGAGACCTGTTCGGCGTGGATCTCGGGTTGGGTAAACGGAAAGCGAGCGGGCCAAAGTCGGTCACTTCCGGGCATGCTGCTCCGAGCGACAAGGCCATCAGGTCGGCGATCATGCTCACCTACCTACCGACTGCTGTTCGGGCCAGCCCGTTCGCGTCTAAAGAAATCAAGGCGTTCCTCGACCATCGGGTGGATCGAAGGACGAATGCCGTACCGCTGCTCGTCGTCATCAGGCCCGTCCTCTGACCCAGTAACCGACGTGTAACAACCGGCCATCCGGCCCCCAGACGCAATCGCGTCCGGGGGCCGGCTCGTTTTATAATCGACATAGTTCAGCTCCGCGGTTCCCGGAAGGGGGTGTGCGATGCGTTCCCGGTTGATGCTCGGGGTGATACTCGTCGCGGCCGGTCAAACGGCCCATGCCGCGGGGTTGCTGGTGCCCGACGACGTGAAGTTGCCGCCACTGGCGATGGTCAATCACAAGGTCTTGGTCGCCATCGAGGATCAGGTGGCCGGCACAACTGTCGAGCAGACGTTCCGCAACCACACCGACCGACCGTTGGAAGCGACGTACCTCTTCCCGGTCCCGAAGGGGGCGACCGTAAACAAGTTCACCATGTGGGTGGACGGCAAGGAGACCGCCGGCGAGTTACTCGACGCCAAGAAAGCCAACCAGGTCTACACCGACATCGTCCGCCGCACCCAGGATCCGGGACTATTGGAGTACCTCGGCAACAACCTGATGCGGCTGCGGGTTTTCCCGGTCCCACCAAAGGGCGACCAGAAGGTGAAGATCAGCTTCACGTCCGTTGCCCCGATGGAACAGGGTGTGGTCAAGTACGTCTACCCGCTCAAGACCGACGGGCGGGGGGCGCAGACACTGGAAGAGTTTTCGGTCAAGCTGGCCATCAAGTCGCAGCACCCGGTCCAGAACGTCTACAGTCCGACCCACGCTATCGACGTGACACGCCGGGGTGACCGCGAAGTCGCCGTCGAGTTCGAGAAGAACCAGGCGCTGCTCGACAAGGACTTCCAACTCTTCTACGGCCTGGGCAACCAGGAGATCGGTCTGACCCCGCTCGCTTTCCGGCCGGTGTCGGCCGAAGATGGATACTTCATGCTGTTGATCTCGCCACAGACCGAGTCTATGAAGACGACCCGGGTGCCGCGCGATCTGGTACTGGTACTCGACACGTCCGGCAGCATGTCCGACCTCAAGATGTCTCAGGCCAAGAAGGCGCTCAAACAACTGCTCGGCGACCTCGGCGACGCCGACCGGTTCGGGCTGGTCAGCTTCGCCAGCACCGTCCGCACCTACGAGGACAAGCTCCAGCCCGCGTCAGCGGATCACCTGGAGAGAGCGCGGAAGTGGGTGGACGATCTGCGCGCCGGCGGCGGGACGGCGATCATGCCGGCGCTGGAAGCCGCTCTCGACCTGCGATCCAAGGACAGCGGCCGGTCGTTAACAGTGGTGTTTTTCACCGACGGCATCCCGACGCTCGACGAGCGTGACCCAAACAAGATCGTGAAGAACGTCGTGAATCGTGCCGAGAAGTCCGAGAACACTCGCATCTTCACGTTCGGGGTCGGCGATGACGTGAACGCGGCGATGCTCGACCAGTTGGCCGACTCGACCCGGGCGCTGAGTACTTACGTCCGACCGGCCGAGGATATCGAGTCCAAGGCGTCGGCGCTCAGTGCCAAGGTCAGCCACCCGGTGATGACGAACGTCAAGATCACGACCACCAATGTCAAACTCCACGAGATCTACCCGCCGAAGCTGCCGGACCTGTTCCACGGTGGGCAACTCGTGGTTATCGGTCGGTACTCGGGGCAGGGGCCTGCCGCGGTCAAGCTGACCGGTCTGGTCGGGAGCGAGGAACGCGAGCTGGTCTACGAACTAACCTTCCCGCCGAAGACCGACGGCGGCAAGGAGTTCGTCGAACACCTTTGGGCACGGCGGAAAGTCGGTTACCTCCTCGACCAGGTTCGTGTCAACGGCGAGTCGAAGGAGGTCGTGGACGAGGTGGTGGCACTGGCCAAGAAGTACGGCATCGCCACCCCGTACACCAGTTACCTCGTAGTGCCGGACTCCCCGATGCCTGTCGCTGGCGTTTCGGAGCGTGATCGTGCCCGGGGGCTCGCGATACCGGGAGGCATGCCGGGTGGGCCGGCTCAATTCGGTGCGGCGGCTGTGCCGCCGGGTCTTGGGCAACTCCCGGGTGCTGGTGGGGGTGCGGCAACGACTCCGAAGGCGGTGACCGAGTTCGCCCGCGAGCAGGCGGCCAAGGGGGCCGAAGGCGGCAAGCCCGGCGATGGTCTGGGCAAGGCACGCGGCGACGTCCAGGACAAGCTCCTCGACGAGGCGTTAAAGAACGTCCCAGCCGAGCAGCGAGGCGGCCGGTACGCCGAGGCCCTGCGACGGTCGCAGAACGAGACGAAGGCCCTCAAGGACGCCCAGTCGAACTGGGAACGAGGCCGGGTCAGGCAGAACCAGGAGGGCAAACTCGGAGTCGATCTGGCCGAGGCATCAAACAACCTGCGCGGTCAGAACCGACTGTCGGTAAATTGCCAGCAAGTCGCCTATGGCCGCAACTGTGTCGAGGTCGGCGGCGTCTGGATCGACGACCAGTTCAAGGCCGACACCGGGGCTATCGTCGTCAAGGCACAGAGCGAAGCGTACTTCCGCATCCTGGAAATGCAGCCGAAGATGAAGGACGTGTTCCGTCTCGGCAACCACCTGGTCTGGATCGCCCCGAGTGGTCAGGCACTGGTGATTGACGCCAGTGCAGGACAGGAGAAGATCACTGACGAGGTGATCGACAAACTGTTCACCGCGGTGGCGACGAAAAAGTAGCCCGCTCAATGACACGGCGAGGCCCGCGGTGTGTTCCGCGGGCCTCGCCGTTTTTTGGTTCAACGCTGGTGTTCGATCTGGAAGCTGAACAGAATACGGCCCCGGCTCGATCGCGAGCCATCCCACCCAGGGAGTCTCAGCATGTTGGAATATGACCCAACCCTTGGCCGTCGTGACTTTCTGAAGTCCGCCGCTGTCATCGGGACCGTTGCCCTGGCCGGCCGGGCAGCGGCAGCACCCATACCTGCTCCTGACGGCCCGTTCGCCGGGTTTACAGTCGGTATCCAGTCGTACACCTTCCGCAAGTTCCCGCTAGAACGCGCCCTCAAGATGACTCAGGACCTCGGGTTGACGTTCGCAGAGTTCTATCGTGGCCACGTCCCGACCGACGGTAGTCCGGAGAAGATCGCCGGGGTCAAAAAGCTCTGTAGCGAGTACGGCGTCACGCCGATTTCTTTCGGAGTCGAGCGGTTCACCAGGGACCACGACGCCAACAAGAGGCTCTTCGACTTCGCCAAGTCGCTCGGGGTCAAGTACCTCAGCGCCGACCCCGACCCGGACAGCTTCGACAGCCTCGACAAGTTAGTGGACGAGTCCAAGATCGCAATTGCCATCCACCCGCACGGCCCGTCGGGAAAGGGGATGCACCGGTGGTACTCGGCCGAGGTGATCCTGAAGGCGGTCAAGGACCACCACGAGCTGATCGGGACGTGCCTGGACACCGGACACCTGATTCGCGCCGCCCAGCTTGGCGAGAAGCTTGACCCGGCTCAGCAGGTCCGGGTCATGGGCAAGCGAAACTTCGGGATGCACCTCAAGGATCACGACAACAAACGGAAGACCGACGTTCCCTATGGCGACATGACCGGTGTGCTGGACGTGCCGGGGGTACTCAAGGCGCTTCGCGATGTCGGCTTCAAGGGTTACATCGCGATCGAGTATGAGGCGAACGCGGACGACCCGTCTGCTGATGTCCGCAAGTGCGTGGCGTATCTGAAGGACGCGGCTACGAAGCTCGGCTAGTCCGAACCCGTGGCACCCCGTATACTTCCGGATGTCGATTTGTCCCCCGCGCGGCTGCCGTGGCGGGGGCGTTTTTTTCGCCCACCGGCCCGGCCGGACGCTCTCGAAGGTAAGCTGGGATGACTCCGGAAGAGATCGCCGAGCACCGTCAGAAGCGCTACAACGGCACGGTCGTTTACCTCCATAAGGTACACTCCGATCTGATGGTGATGCGCGTACGGCCGGACTTTCCGCGGCCGTCACATTTACCGGGTCAGTACTGCGCCCTCGGACTGGGCAACTGGGAGCCGCGGGTCGAGGGCTGCCAGGAGGAACACCTGAAGCCGGAGGACATGCACAGGTTGGTCCGCCGGTCGTACTCGATCAGTTGCTCGGTCTATTCCGCGCCGGGCCGGCTTCGGGACCTCTCCGAGGACGACTGGCTGGAGTTCTATGTCGTACTGGTCCGTGAGAATCCGGACGGCAGAGTGCCCGCCCTGACGCCGCGACTTTTCGCCCTCAAGGAAGGGGACCGGCTCAACATCGGGGAAAAGATCGTCGGCCACTTCACGGCCGAGCCAGTTCGGCCGGGCGATAACGTGGTGTTCCTCGGCACCGGGACCGGCGAGGCTCCGCACAACTACATGCTCTGGGACCTGCTCCGCCGCGGGCACACAGGGCGGATACTCTCCGCCTGCTGCGTACGTTTCACACAAGACCTCGGCTACCTGGATACACACAGGGAGTTGATGCGGCAGTACCCGAACTACAAGTACTTGCCGCTGACTACCCGCGAGCCGGGGATGACGAGGAAGGTTTACATCCAGGACGTGTTGGCCGGCGGGGAACTCGAGGAGCAACTTGGTGCCTCGCTCGACCCGAGAATCACTCACGTCTTCCTGTGCGGCAACCCAAAGATGATCGGTGCGCCGGTCAAGGACAAGGCGACCGGCGAGCGGACCTACCCACAGCCGACGGGTGTGATCGAGATACTTGAGAAACGGGGCTTCCAGGCCGACAACGCGGCAGCAAAGGTGAAAGGGAACATTCACTTCGAAGAATACTGGTGAGCGGCAAACTCCGGCGGTAGGGGGGATGGCGGATGGCGGACCTGAATGAGGTGATTGGCGGGTATCGACTCCGGTCCCTGCTGCAGACCGGGCAGAAGTCCCAGGTGTTCGAGGTGGTCGAGCCGACCAGTAATCGGCACTTCGCGATGAAGATCCTGCTACCGGAGTTGGCCTCCACTCCCGAGGCGCGGCGCGAGCTGTTCAACGACGCCGAAGTCGGGATCAAGATGAGGCACGAGAACGTTATCAACATCCTGAAGGTGAACCGGTCCCCGGCGAACCCCTTCTTCATCATGGAGTTCTTCCCGTCCGGCAGTCTGCGGACACGACTGATGTCCCGTAATCCGGCCGACAAGGACTACCTGAAGGTGAACGCCAAGAAGATCTTCAAGCAAGCGGCGACCGGTCTGGCGTACATGAATGCCAGTGGTTTCGTCCACGCCGACGTCAAGCCGGACAATATCCTGGCGAACGCGGTGGGGCAGACAAAGATCATCGACTTCGCCCTGAGCCGCCCGATCCGGCAGGGGCTGTTCGCCCGTCTGTTCTCGAAAGGTCCGACCGGCGGGTCCGCAAGCTTTCTGCCGCCCGAGCAGATCCAGCAGCACCGGCTCGACGCGAGGGCGGATATTTACAGCTTCGGGGCCACCATGTACGAGGTGACGACCGGCCGTCCGCCGTTCCGGGCGGCCTCGAAGAACGAGTTATACAAAAAGCACCTCGCAGAAAAACCGTCTACTCCCCAGGCGTACAACTCTGACGTGACCGACGAGTTCGCTGCCCTCGTATTGAAGTGTCTGGCCAAGAAGAAGGAAGAACGCCCCTCCAACTTCCACGAGGTGTTGATCGAGCTGAAAAAGATCAAGGTGTTCAAGTCGGTGCCGGAAGCCGAGGAGGAGCAGTGGGGCTGATCGCCCCCGCACGGCCTCACAATCAGGTCTCGAGAGACACGTCATGCCTCCGATCCCGCTGGCATTTGAAGACCCGGAGATACACTCCCTGGAGGAGGCGATTGAACGCGCCGACGCGGGCGGCCACGGGTCCGACGAGGGCCGCAACCTCCGCAGACAACTGAACGCGAGGCTCCGGGCTGTGTACGACGGACTATCCGCCTGGAACACCGTCCTCGTCTCCCGACACCAGAACAGGCCACAGATGATGGACTACGTGTCCCTCATGCTGGACGAGTTCGTCGAACTTCACGGAGACCGGGCGTTCGGCGACGACCGGGCGATCCGCACGGGTTTTGCTCGGATCGGGGACTTCAAAGTGATGTTGGTCGGTCACCAGAAAGGCCGAACGCTAGCCGAACGGCAGACGTGCTTTTACGGCTGCGCGCATCCGGAAGGCTACCGAAAGGCCCTCGGGAAGATGAAGCTGGCCGCCAAGTACGGGTTGCCGGTCATCTGCCTCATTGACACCCCCGGGGCTTACCCTGGTATCGGGGCCGAAGAACGCGGCCAGTCTCAGCTCATCGCTACAAGCATTCTCGAGATGTCCCAACTGCCGACACCCGTCATTTGCGTGGTGATCGGGGAAGGCGGCTCTGGCGGGGCGCTGGGGATCGGGATTGGCGACCGAGTCAGCATGCTCCAGTACGCGTATTACTCGGTCATCAGCCCCGAGGGGTGCGCTGGCATCCTCTGGAAGACGGCAACTGACGAGACCAAGCCAAGAGCGGCCGGTGCGCTTAGGCTGACAGCACCAGACGTGTTGCGGCTGGGAGTCATTGACGATCTGATCCCCGAACCAGTCGGTGGGGCTCATCGTTCGCCGCGCGAGATGAGCAACACGCTGAAGAGTTACCTTACCCGCTACCTGAGAGAAGTCACCGCGCAGCCTGTTGATCATCTCCTGACGAAGCGATACGAGAAGTTTCGTAGGATAGGCGAGTACTTGATAGACGACACGACCTCCGCCTAATCACACGTCCGAGCAAGCCATCTCAAGATTATGGATCCGGGAAAGCAACATAACGCCGATTATCGGACGCACATATGGAGCTGGTCGAGCACACAATAAAGTTCAATCCATCCGCTGGTGCGTCCGATAATGCTCATTATGTTTCGCTCGTTGTATTTTTCGAGTGAATAGAACGGCAGTTCGCGGCAGAAGTAGCGTTCCTTCGGATCATTGATCGGCGGAACGCTGCGGAAGACTACTTAGACTTCACGGTCAGTTTGAAGTCCGTTACGGCTTCGCCGAGGCCACTCTGATCCTTTGCCTTCGCGGCCACCTTCGCTGTGTGATCGGAGATCGGGGGGGCATCCGGGGCTGCCTTCAGTGTCACTGTCAGGGAGTCTTTGTCCGCAGGGCAGGGTCAACGCATCTAATTCGCCTTGAATCCCTGTAGTGCTTGGAACAGGTACTGCTCGTCGAGGGCAGCGTTGAGCCTCTTGGCCTTGATGCTCCCTTTTCCCCGGTCTTGCTTCAACAGCGACGCCGCCACCCGGCGGATGACGCCCAGGTTGGCCCCAGCATTCGGGTCCCGCGTCCGGTTCGCGTCCTCGCCAAACGACACGTCGAGGCACCAGTGCAACCCGTTCTCCACGCCCCAATGCCCCCGGACGTAGCCGGCCAACTCCTTCGCCGAACACCGCAGGCTGGTGACGTAATAGTGGGCCGTACTCGCGTTCCTGCCCGCCACCGCCCGCTCCCGGCCGACCATCACCACCGCCCCCACATCGACCCATTCGGCCGGCAAGCCCTCGGGATGGCGGATCACCGTCACGTACCGCTCCTCGTGTCGGCCGTGGGCATCCTCCACCGTCGCGGCCATCGGGCACCCGGAGAACTCCGCCTCGCCGGCCCGCTCGAACGCCGCGTGAACGGCCCGCTGCAAGGCCGGTTGATTCCCCTTCACCGCCACCAGGTAGTCGCCGCCCTGCTGGCGGATCTGCTGGACGATCTCCTTCTGACAACCGGCCGCGTCCATCGTCACCAACGCCCCCTTCAGGTCGAGCACCTGGAGCAACGCGGGCATCGCCGCGATCTCGTGCGACCCGTCCGGGACCGCCACTTGACCGAGGAACAGGTGGTTCGCGACGGCCCAGGCGTTCACCAGGTGCAGGCAGCCGCTGAACGTGTCGACCGGGGCCGCTCGACAGGCTTTGCCGTCCACGGCGATGGCCCGCAGTCCGGTGGCCTCACCCAGGTCGGTCATCCACCGGGCGAAGCAGGCCGAGAACCGGTCGCGGTCGAGTGCGGCGAGTACCCGGTTGAAGGTGTCGTGGCTGGGGATGCCTTTGGGCAAGGCCAGGAACGTCTGGAGCCAGTCACGCCGGGCTTTGCCGAAGCGTTCGATCTCCTCGAAACTGTCGGCCCCGCAGATGACCGCGCAGAGAGTGATGACCAGGATGTCGTCGAGTCGGTGCCACTTGGTACGATCCACTCGCGGGTCGGGCAGGTCGGCGAAGTACCGTGTGAAGCGGATCTCCGACGGCATGGCAGGGCCTCCTTGGCTCCCACCGATGTACGGCTAAAACCCTACCCCGTCAGGAGTTCAAGATGCGTTGACCCTGGTCCGCAGGGATCGTCATCTCTTTCGTCACCACGCTGACACCCTTCGGCAGGTTGTCGAAGCGGATGTCTACAGGTGCGCTGAGGTTGTCGCGGTCGATCGTGAGCTTCCCCAGAGTTCGTGGAGTCCGAGTTAAGGGTGTAGACTCCGAGGGAGGAGAGCACCGATGCCCCGCAAGACCTCCACCGGCGAGTTCAAGCTCCAGGCCGTGAAGAGGATCACCGACCCAGGGCTGTCGGTCGCCGAGGTGGCCCGCCGGCTCGGGGTCACCGAGCCGGCGGGTCTGGCGAGAGGCCGCCCGGGAG
>Ga0247822_10000407_pt1 | contig 22898 bp, 21 predicted proteins | sample 13C_Cellulose_Da_FD_192423 | JGI IMG/M metagenome (GOLD analysis project Ga0247822, IMG submission 192423) | Soil microbial communities from agricultural site in Penn Yan, New York, United States - 13C_Cellulose_Day30 | ecosystem: Environmental > Terrestrial > Soil > Agricultural land | place...
GCCGACGACCGGCATCTCCGAGGACGAGCTGCTCCGCCTCGCCGCATCTGCAGAGCAGGGCAGCGAGCATCCATACGCGCGCGCGATCGTCGACGCGGCCACGTCGCGCGGCCTGTCGCTCTCGCGTCCCGCGGAGGTCGCCGTCGAGCCCGGCGCCGGCCTCACGGCATCCGTCGATGGGCGCACGCTTCGCATCGGCGCGCGCGATCGCATGGTGCTCGCGGGCATCGAGGCTACCGCGCTCGACGGGCTGGCCCGCAACACGTCCGACGCCGCCTCGCACGCGTTCGTCACCATCGACGGTGCACTCGCCGGGCTAATCGCGCTCGCGGACCCGCCGGCGCCTGCTGCGGCTGGTGCGGTGAAGGTGCTGCGCGAGCTGGGCATCACGCCGGTCATGATCTCGGGCGATCGCGAGGAGGTCGCGCGCGCGGTGGCGGCGGAGCTCGGCATCGAGCGCGTGCACGCGGGCGTGCGCCCGACGCAAAAGGCGGCGATCGTGGCCGCCGAGCGGAGCGGCGCGCGGCGGGTCGCGATGGTCGGCGATGGCATCAACGATGCGCCGGCGCTGGCGGCGGCGGACCTCGGTGTCGCGCTCGGCTCGGGGACGGACATCGCGGCGGCCGCCGCCGACGTGACGCTGCTGCGCGGCGGCATCGGCGCGCTACCGACGGCGCTCCGGCTCGCGCGCGCGACGCTGCACACCATCCGGCGAAACCTGATCGCGGCGTTCGCCTATAACGCCGTGTGCATCCCGATCGCCGCGGTCGCGCCCCTGTCGCCGATGCTGGCGGCCGCGGCGATGTCGCTGTCGAGCGTGAGCGTGCTGCTGTCGTCTCTGCGCCTGCGCTCGTTCCGCGCCTGAGGTACGCTCGCGCGGATGTCGGAGCCCGTGCTCGCGGTCCGCGATCTGGTGACGGAGTTCCGCACCGATCGGGGAACGCTGCGCGCCGTCGACGGAGTGTCGTTCGAGCTCGCCGCGCGCAAGACGCTCGGCATCGTCGGTGAGTCGGGTTCCGGGAAGAGCCAGACCGCGCTGTCGATCATGCGGCTGATCTCCCCGCCGGGCCGGATCGCCGCGGGCTCGATCGCGTATGCGGGCAAGGATCTGTTGCAGCTGCCCGCCGAGCAGATGCGTGCGATCCGCGGCAACCGGATCGCCATGATCTTCCAGGAGCCGATGACGTCGCTCAACCCGGTGTTCACCGCGGGCGACCAGGTCGGCGAGGCGGTGCGGCTGCACCAGGGCAAGTCACGCACCGAGGCGCGACGCATCGCGATCGAGATGTTCCGGCTCGTCGGCATCCCGTCGCCCGAGGAGCGCGTGGACAGCTATCCGCACGAGCTGTCGGGAGGCATGCGACAGCGCGTGATGATCGCGATGGCGCTCGCGTGCAAGCCGGACCTCCTGATCGCCGACGAGCCGACCACCGCGCTCGACGTGACGATCCAGGCCCAGATCCTCGACCTGTTGCGCTCGCTCCAGCGCGAGCTCGGCATGAGCATCCTGCTGATCACGCATGATCTCGGTGTGGTCGCGGAGACCTGCGACGAGGTCGCCGTGATGTACGCCGGGCGCATCGTCGAGCGCGCGAGCACCGAGGCGCTCTTCGCGTCCCCGCGCCATCACTACACGGCCGGGCTGCTGCGCTCCGTGCCGAGCTACGACGATGGCGAGGACGTCGCCGCGCACGGCCGCCTCCTCGAGATCAAAGGCATGGTGCCCTCGCTGCTCGAGTTGCCGGCGGGGTGCAAGTTCGTCGATCGCTGCCCGGCGGCACAGGACCGCTGCCGTATCGAGGAGCCCGCGCTCGTCCAGCTCGGCGGCGCCCAGGTGCGCTGTCATTATCCAATCGCGCCCCCGCCCCCCCTCGAGGCCACGTGAGCGAGCCGCTGGTCCGCCTCCACAAGGTCACGAAGCACTTCGGCCGCGTGCGTGCGGTGACCGAGGTGTCGCTCGACATCCCGCGCGGCGAGACGGTCGGGCTCGTCGGTGAATCGGGCTGCGGCAAGTCCACGCTCGGGCGCACCGTGCTGCGGCTGCACGAGCCGACGAGCGGCCGGATCATGTTCGACGGCAAGGATCTGACGGCGTTCACGCAACGCGGCCTGCGCCCGCTGCGCCGGCACATGCAGATGATCTTCCAGGACCCGTACGCGTCGCTCAATCCGCGGATGTCGGCGGGCGCCGCGATCGCCGAGCCGCTCGAGATCCACGGTCTCGCGAAGTCATCGGCGGAGCGCGACGCGCGCGTGCAGGAGCTGCTCGCCAAGGTCGGCCTGCGCGCCGACGCCGCGCGCCGCTACCCGCACGAGTTCTCGGGCGGTCAGCGCCAGCGCATCGGCATCGCGCGCGCGCTCGCATGCGACCCGCAGTTCATCGTCTGCGACGAGCCGATCAGCGCGCTCGACGTCTCGATCCAGGCGCAGATCGTCAACCTCCTCCAGGACCTCCAGGTCGCGGAGAAGCTGACGTACCTCTTCATCTCGCACGACCTCAAGATCGTGCAGCACATCTGCACCCGGGTCGCGGTGATGTACCTCGGCCGGATCGTCGAGCTCGCCGAGGCCAAGACGCTGTACCGGTCGCCGAAACATCCGTACACGCAGGCGCTGCTGTCGGCGGTGCCGCGCGTGCCCGGCAAGGCCGCGCCGCGCCGCGATCGCATCATCCTGACGGGCGACGTGCCCAGCCCGCTCGCGCCGCCGCCCGGCTGCCCGTTCCACCCACGCTGTCCGGTCAAGGACAAGCCGAAGGCGTGCTTCGATAAGTTGCCCGCGCTGCGCGTGCTGGCCAACGGATCCCAGGCCGCGTGCCACGTCGCCGAGTAGCCACGGTGTAGAATTGCACCATGGGATCGCGCTCGGGTGAGCTGGCGACACGTTCGCTGCCAGCAGTCTTGCTCGATCTCCATGAGGACCTCGCGACCGGGCAGCTCGTGCTGCAGCGCGGCCGCGTGTCGAAGACCGTCGACCTCGTGAACGGCAACCCGGTCTCGACGGCCTCGACGCCGCGCGACGAGACGCTCGGTCACTTCCTGGTCGCGGGCGGCGTGATCAATGAGGACCAGCACAAGCAGGCCGTCGCGCGCACTGCGGAGGTCGGCGGCAAGCTGGGCGAAGCGCTGATCGCGCTGCGCATGATGAGCGTCGAGCAATTGATCGATCAGCTCGGACGGCAGGCGCGCCACAAGCTCGTGCAGGCGCTGCGCTGGCCGCAGGGCGCGTGGCGGTTCGACGAGGCGCACGAGCCGATCGAGGGCATCCAGCTCCGCATGGTCGAGGTCGTGCTCGGCGGCTTGCGCGAGACGGCGATCGAGGACCCCGCGCGGCTCGCGCGCCTCGACGGGCTGAGCTTCACGTTCACCGAGCGCGGCGACCGCCTGCGCCACGAGCTCAGGCGCGTGTTCGGCGAGACCGTGGTCATGCTGCTGCAGGACGGCGCGGTGGTCGCCGAGATCGAGCGCGCGTTCCCGGGGCGCGTGCAGGGCCGGCTCGCGCTCGACGCGATGCTGATGTGCGACGCCGTCATCGGGCGTCCCGTCGGCGCCGCGCCGATGCGCAGCAAGGAGCCCACCGCGAGCCCGCTCGCCGAACCGATCGTCGAGGACAGCGAGCTGTACGACGTCCTGTTCGACGAGGTCGGCATGACGTTCGAGGGCGAGGAGCCGTTGATCCCCGAGCACATCGCGCCCGAGGACTCCGGCGTCGTCTCCCTCGAGGAGATCTATGCGGTCAGTCTCGACGGCGCGAACGCGGTCAACGCGCGGCAGGAGCTCACCGCCGAGCACCAGCGCGTGAAGGGCGCGGATCACTACGCCGCGCTCAAGGTCAGCCGGCGCGCGACCACGGCCGAGATCCACGACGCCTACACGGAGCGCGCGCAGCAGGCGAACGTGTGGGTCGGCTCGCAGATCGAGCCGCGCGAGCGCGCGAAGGCCGACGAGCTGCTCACGCTGTACACCAGGGCGCGCACGGTGCTCGTCGACGAGCGCAGGCGCGCGAGCTACGACCGCGAGCTCGCGGGCGGCGAGCTCGTGCAGGTCCCGCCCGCGATCGACACCGAGCTCGGGTTCCGCATCGCCGAGGAGCTGATGGCGAAGGAGCAGTGGGCGCAGGCGGTCGGCCAGATCCGCACCGTGATCTCGCGCTCCCCGAACGAGGCCGACTATCACGCCGCGCTCGGCTGGTCGGAGTGGAAGGCGAGCGCCGAGGATCCGGGCGCTGCCGACGCCGTGCGCTCGCACCTCAACGTCGCGCTCGAGATCGATCCCGACCACGCCGCCGCGCATTACTACAAGGGCCGGGTCGAGGCGATGCTGCACAACGACGACGCCGAGGCGCTGTTTCACCTCGAGCGCGCGATCGATCTCGACCCTCTGCGCGTCGATGCGCTGATCGCGATCGAGGCGCTGCTCGTCGGGCGCGGCGAGCTGCGTCGCCTCGAGCGGTCGCTCAAGCGCGTGCTGTTCCGCCTGCGCGGCAAGGGCAACGCGGCCGAGGCGAAGGCGTGGGTCCACATGGCGCGGCTGTACGCCGATCACCTCGACGACCGGCAGGCGGCGCAGCAGGCGATCGCGAACGCGCTCAAGATCGCCCCCGAGGATCCCGAGGTCGTGGCCCTGGTCGAGCGCACCGCGCAGGTGGTCCCGACGAGCGAGCCCGCGCGCACCGGCTGGCGCGAGGCCCTCGGCGACACGGCGAGCGGCGAGGCGCTCGTCGCGACCACCGCGGCGAACGGGCATGCGGACGCGGCCTTCCTCGCTGCCTCGACGATGGTCGCGCTCGGCACGGCCGGCTCGCAGATGGCCGAGCTCTACGAGCGCCAGCGCGTGCGCGCGTTCATCACACCGACAGCGCCGTTCGCGCGCGAGCAGTGGGCGCTGCTCTGTCACAAGGAGGACGGCTACGAGCTCGGCCAGCTGATGGAGCTGCTCGCACCAGCCGTCCACGCGCTGTCGCCGATGACGCTGGCGGACAGCGAGCTCGACCCGTCGCTGCAGATCGCCGACGAAGAGCTGCCGCCTGCGTTCGCGAAGCTGCGCCTCGAGATCGCGCGCGTGCTCGGCGTGCCGCCGCCGCCGGTGTTTCCGCGCGTCGAGCTGGGCAAGCAGATCCACGTGATCGCGACGTCTCCGTCGGTGCTCGTCGCCGGCGACGACGCCCTGACCTCGCCCGAGCGGCCCGAGCTGGTGTTCCGGCTGACCCGCGCGATGACCTTCTTGCCGCCCGGCCGCTCGGTCGGCGCGTCGCGGCCCGGGCGCGTGCTACGCGCCGCCGTGATGGCGACGTTCCGCGAGGCCTCGGGCTCCACCGTGGGCAGCGACGATCCGCTCGCAGGCGCCGCGAGCAAGGCGCTCGGCGTGCTCGCCGGCGACGCTCGCACCGGTGCACGCGCCGCGGCGCTCCGCCTGCTCTCGCGCGGCGGTGGCCTCAACTTGACCGCGTGGGCGCGCGCGCTGAGCCGCACCGCGGACCGCGCGGGCATGCTGCTCGCGGGCGACGTGCCGGCCGCGTTCGCCGGCGCCGCCGACATGGGCGAGCTGGAGCGCGATCTCCAGGAGTTCGCGTTCAGCGCGGCCCACGTCAAGCTCCGGCTCCAGCTCGGGCTCACTCGCTCGTAGACGGCGGGCTATAGTCCCGCCGTGAGTGACCTCAAGCCGGCATCCCTGCGGCCCACGGACCCGCCGTCGAGCATCCTCTCCCGATGCCCGGCCGGGGCCGCCGCCGGCGTGCTCGGGATCCTGGCGTTCATCGTCGTCGCGGTCGGGCAGGGCGAGCTGTGGGCGACGCCCGACTGGCGGCTCAGCGTGCCGGGCTTCGCGCTGACGGCGATCGCCGCCGGTGTCTCGCTCGCGCGCCGCGAGCGAGGGGCCTATCCGCTGTGGCTGGTCGGGCTCGGGTTCGCGACCGCCTCGCTGGTCCTCGGCTGGTTCCTGATGGTGGCGATCGTCGTCGGTGCGACGGCGATCTTGATGTTGATTCTCCACGCGCTGATGTAAGAGGTGTCCCCATGAACGACCACGAGCTGATCTACGACTGGAACTCGGTCGAGAAAGTCGCGCCGCTGTCGCCCAAGCGGCGCATCCAGTTCCTCGACGAGACTCTGCGCGACGGCATCCAGTCTCCGTCGGTGGTCGACCCCTCGATCGATGACAAGCTCCGCCTGGTCGAGCTCGCGAACGACCTCGGCATCGACACCATGGACATCGGGCTCCCCGGCGCCGGCAAGCGCGCCGTCGAGGACGTCACCACGATCGCCGAGTTCATCAAGAGCCAGCGCCTGGAGGTCAAGGCGTCGTGCGCCGCCCGGACACACGTCAACGACGTCCAGGCGATCATCGACATCTCGCAGAAGGTCGGCATCGAGATCGAGGTGCTGTGCTTCATCGGCAGCTCGCCGATCCGCCAGTACGCCGAGAACTGGGACCTGCCGCGCATGCTGCAGCTGTCCGCCGACGCGATCGATCTCGCGCGCAAGTACAACCTCCCGGTCGCCTACGTCACCGAAGACACCACGCGCTCGCGGCCCGAGATCCTCACGAAGATGTTCACCACCGCCGTCGAGCACGGCGCGCAGCGCCTCATCGTGTGTGACACCGTCGGCCACGCCACGCCCGATGGCATCAAGAACCTCCTCCGCTTCACGCGCAACGTGCTCGACGGGCTGGGGCGCCACGACGTCGGCATCGACTGGCACGGGCACAACGATCGCGGGCTCGGCGTCGTCAACTCGATCTTCGCGATCGAGTACGGCGCGGATCGCATCCACGGCACCGCGCTCGGCATCGGCGAGCGCGTCGGGAACGCGGCGCTCGATCAGATCCTCCTCAACCTCAAGCTGCTCGGCGAGCTGCCCGACCACGACCTCACCAAGCTCGTGCTGTGGTGCAAGACCGCCTCGCAGGCGACGCGCGTGCCGATCCACCCGCAGTACCCGCTCGCCGGCGCCGACGCGTTCCGCACCGCGACGGGGGTGCACGCGGCCGCGATCATCAAGGCCGAGAAGAAGGGCGACGCCTGGCTCGCCGACCGCATCTACTCCGGCGTCCCCGCCGGCATGTTCGGCAAGGAGCAGGAGATCGAGATCGGGCACTACTCGGGCGAGTCGAACGTCGTCTACTGGCTCAAGAAGCGCGGCCACGAGCCGACGCCCGAGCTGGTCGCCGCGGTGCTCGGCGCGGCGAAGCGCGGCAACCGCGTGCTCACCGACGACGAGATCAACGCGGTGATCAAGGACGCGCGCGCCTGATCGCTACTTGATGCGGAACAGCTGGTGGTCCGCGAAGTACGCCGCGGGCACGTGGTACGCGCTGCCGTCGGGGCCGAGCACGATCTGCGCCGAGTAGCGTCCCTCCCATCCGGTGATCGGGGCGCCGCTCGTGGTCGCGACCTGGACGCCGCCGTCGCAGCCCCAGTACACGTGATCGTTCGCGTCGATCGCCTTGGGCTCGCCGCACGGCATCTCGAAGTCGGCCGGGAGCTGGCCCGCCGTCTTGGTCAGCGCCACGCCCGCACCGACGTACGCTGCACCGAACTGCGCGGCGATGGTGACGGTGCTCGAGCCGATCAGGATGCGGCTCGGCCAGGTGAGTGACTCGATCACGCTGCCCCACTGGACCGCGCCGGACGCGCCGAGGCGATAGATCGTCAGGTTGCTGCCATTCTGCGAGGCGGCGACATAGATCGTGCCGTCTGCGTCGATCGCCAGGGTGGGCGATCCGGTCGCGGTCGCACCGAGCTGTGTCGTCCAGCGATCGGCTCCGGTCGCGGGATCGATGGCGGCCACCTGCAGGGGCGCGGTGTTGTTGGTCTCGTCGTCGATCGTCATCACCAGCTGGTCGCCCGCCGGCGACAGCGCGAACTGCCAGCCCGCCGCGGACTTGGTCCACGTCGGCGCCGCATCGATCGAGGGCAGCGACTGCAGGCCGTAGCCTGCGTTCTCCGACCAGGTCTGCAGGTAGATCGTCCCATCGACCGCCATCGTGAACTGCGTGAGATCCGCGACGGTCACCGGCGCGCCGCGGGCGGCTCCGGTCGCGGTGTCGAACGAGACCAGCTTGGTCACGCGTGCGTCCGTCGGGCCGGACTCGTCGATCGCATAGAGATGGCCGTCGGGGCCGAGCGTGAGGTGGTGCAGGTAGCTCTGGCCGACGGAGACGGCCCAGCGCTGGCTACCGCTCGGCGACAAGGAGAACAGCTCGGTCGGCTGACCGGGCGTGTTGCGCGTGAGGTAGAGGTTGCCTTGCTCGTCGATGAGTGGGCTGCTCACGCCGGCGAACTCTTCGGCCGAGGGGTGCTGATAGAACACCGTCATCGACGCCGAGGGAGCCGGGCCCGCGACGTCGCTGCGATACGAGTGGGATGCATCACGCGAGGCCGTGCGCCAGCCGCCGACCTTGGGCCCCGGCGGCGGCGGAGCGTCCGGCCCCGGGTCCTCGCTCGGCCCCGGCGGGGGAGCATCATCTCCCCCGTCAGTGGCGCAACCGACGAGGCCGAGGAGCAGCGAGAGAGCGAGCGTGGTGCCGAGCTTGTTCATGCCCACCAGGACGGACAGCGCACCTGAAGTGGGCAGGTTTTTTACTGGGTCGCGCGCCACTGGCCGGGAGGCATGCCCGTCCACCGCCGGAACGCGCGATAGAAGCTCTTGAGGTCCGCGTAGCCGAGCTCGAGCGCGACCTCGACGATCGAGTGCGTGCGGTCGCGCAGCAGCGTGCGCGCGAGCGAGGCTCGCAGGTCCTCGACGAGGTCCTGGTAGCTGGTGCCGAGCTCCTCGAGCCGCCGCTGCACGGTGCGCGTCGACATCGCGACGCGCCTGGCGACGCGCGCGAGCTCGGCGCCGCTGGTCGCGAGCTCGACCAGGATCGCCTCGCGCAGCGTGGCCACGAGTGCCGGCACCGGGGCAGGGACGTTCGCGAGGAGGTGCGCGGCGTGCGCCTCGAGATAGCGACGCGTCAGCGGATCGCGGCCCGCGAACGGCGTCGTCATGGCGGCCCGTGGCAGCCACAGCGCCGAGACCTCCGCGTCGAAGCGCACCGGGGCACCGAACAGCTCCTCGTACGCGGCGACCGGATAGCCGGCCGGGTGCGCGAACGTGACCTCGACGAGCGGGACCGGCCCGCCGAGCGCGCGCGACAGGAGCTGGAAGCCGGTGCCGAGCCAGACCTCGACGGGGAACCGCATCGCCATCACCTCGGGGCGGTGCCTCGGTGCGAAGCCGATGTGGTCACCGCGGATCGGCCGGTCGAGCTGCATGCCGGTATCGGTGATGTGAAGGAAGCGCTCGACCATGTCGGTCGCCTGCGCGAGATCGTCGGCGCGCAGCACCAGCTGCGCGGTCACGCCGAGCGCCGCGTCGTCGAGCGCGCGCACGAGCTCGACCGGCACGACGACCTCGGGCAGCTTCGTCAGCAGCTCGCGCCACAGCACCACGTAGGTCCAGGTCGAGACGCGCGCGTCCGGATCCGCGCGCATGGCCTCGTCCAGGCGGCCGGCCGCCATGAGCGCGTCGCGCGGCAGCCCGTGGGCGACCCCGACGTCGACGTACGTGAACGCGGGGGACGCGAGCGCGGTATCCGCAGGGATCTCGGCGAGGTCGTCCACGTCGCCGAGGATACCGCGCGAAAATGGCGGAAGATGCCCATCGGTCGGCGCCCACCGCCCATGTGCCCGGAGCCGCGCATCCCGAAGATGAAGCCATGAGCTCTTCCCTGACCCTCGCGACGGCACGGTCTCAGTACTGGGCGGCCAACGGCTTCGGTGATGACGGCGGCGACTCGCTCGAGTGGGTGCCACTGAAGCTCTGGAAGTGGACGATCAAGATCCCGAACACCGAGGGGCGCCGCCGCGCCGTTCGGCTGCACGACCTCCATCACATCGTCACCGGCTATCGCACCGACCTGACGGGGGAAGCGGAGATCGCGGCGTGGGAGCTGGCGAGCGGCTGCTTCCGGTGGCCGGCGGCGCTCGTGCTCAATGCGTTCGCGCTGGTGCTCGGGCTCGTGATCGCGCCACGCCGCGTGCTGCGCGCGTGGGCGCGCGGGCGTCAGACGAAGAACCTCTACTCCTACGACGGCGTCGAGGCCCTGCTGCCGCGCACGGTCGGTGCGGTGCAGCGCGAGCTCGGACTCGAGGCGCCGGCGCCGCCGGTGCGCGCACGCGACGTGCTCGCGGCGACGCTGTTCGCGCTGCCGCCGGCCGCGATCATGCTCGCGCCGCTCGCCGCCGTGCTCGCGCTGATCTGGTGACGCCGCGTCGTCAGAACGGCGCAGGCGTGGTGGCTTGCGGTGGTGGCGGGACGCCGAACTGTCGATCGTAAGCGTCGACCGCGCGCCGACACCGCTTCACGCGCGAGTAGCCGATGCCCGACGATGCCAGCATCGCGACCGCGGTGACGGCGCCCCCGATGATCATCACGTCGAGGACCTCGGTGTTGCTCGGCTCGGCCTTGTACAGTGCCGCGCCGAACAGCACGAGGAAGACGCCCGTGGCGCCGACCGCCGCGTCGATCTTGAGCGGTGCGTCGGAGGTGGTGCACGCCGGACGAACGTTCGGGGGCGAGCGATCGTCCGGCCCTTTGACCTGCGTGAGGCCGCAGCCCGTCACGGCGATCAGGATCATGGCGGTGAGCCTCACCCGACCAGCGTATCCGACCCGTGGCTCCCTACGGCGGGGAACGCATCCCCGCACCGCGAGACACGCCTGACTCAGGGGCCGGCGATGGGCCACCTGCGGCTTGCGGCCTCGAGCGCGAAGCCATCACCGTCCTCGACGATGCGTTCGGCGATCGCGTGGTACGCGGGGCCCGCGATACGCCCGCGCAGCCGCCCGCGGGCGTGCGCGTAGAGCGCGTGATCGGCGGCCTGGCGGAGCGAGGCATAGGCGAGCTCTTCATCCTGGTCGTCGTCCCAGGTGATGAAGCAGCGGTCGCCATCCCAGCGCGCGGACAGCGCTCGGAGGTGAGCGTCCTCGACCTCGACATACGCGTAGCGCTTGTCGTCGAGGCGGACGATGTCCCGGCCATCGTCGCGGACGTCGAGCCAGCGGAGCAGCGCCTGACGCAAGCGAGGATGGGTGACGGTGGTGCCCTGATGCCAGAACGTCCCGGAGCGATCGAGCCGCAAGCCGATGGCTCGCATTTGCTCGATCTGCTCGGGGGTCAACATCGTCACGACAACCGGGCGATGCGGTCCTTGGTCAGGAGCTTCTGCTTCTTGAGGCGGCTGATCTCCGCCTGCTCGGCGGGGGTCAGGGAGCGGCGCCGTTCCAGGAGCTGGACCTGCTCATCGAGACGTCGGTGTTCGGCGGTCAGCTCCGCGAGGAGGGTTTCCTTCGAGACCTCGGTTGATGTGCTCACGTACCGTCAACGATACGCCCCGCCTGCGCGTGCGGCAACGCTCAACGCTTGCGCGTCAGAGCACCGGGAACGCCATCGGGATACATGACCTCCGCCTCCGACGGACGGATGTACGTAGGCGCACCATCGGTGAGCACGTCGACATGCGCCCCCGCCTCGGCGAGCAGCGCGACGGCGACGCCCGACGGGGTGCGATCCGGGAGCCAGGCGCTCGCGAGCGCGGCGAACGCCTCGGGGTACGCATCGATCGCATCGCCTGCGTAGTGCACGTCATGACCGGCGAGCAGCGGCGCGAGCCACGCGCCGACCGCCGTCGGTGCGAGCACGCGCTCCTCGCCGAGGAGCTTCGCCGTGGCGTCGTAGCAGCCGGCGAACACCTCGCCGCGCCGTGCGTCGAGCACGGCGACGAAGCGCGCGTTCGCCGGGGACCCGAGCCGGCGTGCGGCGTCGTGCGCGAGCGCGGCGAGCGAGGAGACCGCCCACAGCGGCTTGCCGGCGGCGAACGCGATGCCCTTCGCGGTCGCCATGCCGATGCGCAGGCTGGTGAACGAGCCCGGACCGGCGCCGCAGGCGATCGCATCGAGCTCGAGCGGCGCGACGCCCGCGCGCTTGCAGACGTCGTCGATGGTGACGAGCAGGTCCGACGTCCGGGTCCCCGCGCCGCGCGCTTCGGCGAGCGCCCGCGTGCCGTCGACGACGGCCACGCCGGCGGTCAGCGTCGAGCTATCGAGGCCGAGGACCTTCATCGCAAGAAGAACCGCATCACGTCGTTGCGCAGCGCGAGGATCGTGATCAAGCCGACGACGATCAACCCGACGAGCTGGATCCGGCTGCGCGTCTTCTCGGAGATCGGGCGGCGGCGCGCGGCCTCGATCGCGAACACGAGCAGGTGGCCGCCGTCGAGCATCGGGATCGGCAGCAGGTTGATCAGACCGAGGTTGACGCTCACGAGCGCGAGCATGAGCAGGAAGCTGTCCCAGCCCTGACTGCCGGCTCCGGACGCGGCCTGGTACAGCGTCACCGGCCCGCCGAGCGAGATGATCTGGAAGAACCCACTCGCCATCGTCGAGATGGTCTCGCCGGTGCGCTCGAACGCCTTCGTGATCGCGTAGCCGATGCGCCCGTCGATCGCGATCATCGCGCCGCGACCGCGGTCGATGTCGTTGCGCGCACCGAACGAGAGACGCATCACCGTGTGGCCGTACTCGTCGCGCTGCTTGCGCCACACCTGCGTGACCTCGGCGGACATCGTGACCGCGGGCCCCGACGTTCCGGTCGAGCGCTTCCAGGTCAGCTTGAACGTCTTGTTCGGATCGGCCTGCATCCGCTGGTCGAGATCGAGCCAGTGCAGCACGGGCTTGTCGTCCAGCGCGACGACGAGGTCGCCGATGCGCAGGCCGGCGCTGTCGGCCGGCGAGCCGGCATCGACCTGCGCGATGAACATCTCGGCGTGCTCGAGGCCGGTGTACGTCTGGCGGTTGAGCGTCGCGTCGACCTTGGTCTCGGGCACGAGGTCGGCGAACCCCGCCGCGAGCAGCTCCACCTGCGGGACGCCCGGCACCTCGGTGCCGCGGAAGTAGACGATGCTCGTGCGTCGCGCGAACCGCCCGAGCGCGCGCTGGACGTCGCGCCAGTTGCGCACCGCCTGACCGTCGATGCTGATCATCAGGTCACCCGTGCGCAGCCCCGCGTGCGCCGCCGGCGATTCGCCATCGATCACACCGACGAGCGGCACGAATGGCGCGTGTCGGATGCCGGCCCAGCCGATTCGCAACACGCGGCCATCGCGCTGCCGCACGGTCTCCTCGATCGGCGTGATGTAGCGCTCGAACTCTTTGCCGGTGCGCCGCACGCGCAGGCGCAGCTCCTTGCCCGGCGCGGCGCGCACCGCGTTCTCGAGCTCCTCCCAGTAGCGCACGGCGCTGCCGTTGATCTCGAGGACGCGGTCACCGGGCTCGATGCCCGCGCGCGCGGCCGCACCGCCATCGAACACGTCACCGATGACGGCCGACGGCAGCGCCGTGTGGCCTGCGAACAGCGCGAAATAGATGATCACCGGGAGCACGAGGTTCGCGGCCGGGCCGGCGAACACGATCACGAGCCGTTGCCACAGCGGGCGGCTCGCGAAGCTGCGGCCCACATCGGCGCGCGACGTCTCGGCCGCCCCATCGCCGGCCGCCTCGATGCCCAGGATCCGCACGTAGCCCCCGACGGGAAAGGCCGCGATCTGATACTCGGTCTCGCCGAGCCTGCCGCGCACGAGCGGACGTCCATAGCCGATCGAGAACCGCAGCACCTTCACATCGAGCAGCTTCGCGGCCACGAAGTGACCGAGCTCGTGGATCAGCACGAGCAAGCCGACGAGCAGGAGGAAGTAGACGACGGACACGATTGGCCCGCCGACGCTATAGCAGAAACTGCTATCCTCCCGGTGCGTGGCGTTGAAGTCCGGGCAACCCGATCAGGCCGTCGACATCGAGGAGCTCCTCGATCATGTCGACAAGACGCTCGATCGCGTGAAGGTGCTCTACGAGCAGTACTTCCTCGGAATGCAGAAGCAACCGCCGACGCACATCCACAACGACGTCGAGCGTCGCCTGCGCGACCTGATGCAGATCCAGATCCGCAACACGGGCCTGCGCTACCGGTTCGCCACCCTCCAGCAGAAGTTCGGTTCGTACAACACCTACTGGCGCCGCACCCTCCGCCAGATGGAGAACGGCACGTACATCCGCCAGCTCTCCAAGATCAGCCGCCAGGCCGCGCTCACCGGCGAGGAGGTCCCCGAAGAGATCCTCGCAGCCATGCCCAAGCGCATGCGCGAGCAGGTCAAGCGCGACCGCGAGCAAGCGCTCGCCATCGCTCGCCGGCGCGAGGGCGCGGCCGAAACCGTCCCTACCGAAGACGACTTCCTCGCCGAAGAAGCACCGGCGACCGTCCCGACACCGCCCGTGCAGAGCAAGACGCGCGAGCCCGCCAGGGGCGCGCACCTCCTCTCCGACGACGACTTCGACATCGACTCGTTCTTCGCGCAGATCGAGGCGTCCGACGCGCCCGCGGCCGCGAAGCCCGCGCCCGCCGCCGCGAAGCCTGCGCCCGCGGGCAGCGGTTCGTTCCCCGCCGTGCCGGCGGTGGCATCTCCCGCGCCCGCAGCGGCTCGCCCGGCGCCGAGCGCCTCGCAGCCCACCGTCCCGATGCCTCGGCCTGCCGCGCCGCCGCTGACGACGACCACCGTCGGTCGCCCCGCCATGCCGACGCCGGCGCCGGACACGGCTCCTACCGTTCCGATCGCTCGGCCCGCCATGCCGACGCCGCCGCCGGCCGCGGGCGGCCGCCCCGCCATGCCGACGCCGCCTCCCGGGACCGGCGCCCGGCCCGGCGCGCGCCCCACGATGCCGACGCCTCCGCCGGGCGCCGGTCCACGACCCCAGCCGTCGGCCGCCGCAAAGCGGCCCGAGTCCGCCGCGCCGGTGCGGCCGCCTCCTGGCATGAACGACGCCGACGTGAACGCGCTCTACGCGAAGTACGTCAAGGCGAAGGAGATGGTCGGCGAGGCCGCCGGCCCCGGCGCGTACAGCAAGCTGATGCACACGATCAACGCGCAGGCGCCGAAGATCATGGAGCAGTACAAGGCGAAGGGCGTCGAGTTCTCGGTCGTCGTCAAAGACAATCAGGTCGTCATAAAAGCGAAGCCTAAGATCTGACTGCGCGCAGGGCACCTGCGATGCGAGACCGGTTCGAACACGGTTCTAACCGCGCGCATCCAGGAGAGGCTGAACGAGCACTGCGCCGGAGCGAGCACGGCCCGAACGAGCTCTGCGCCCGAGCGAGCACCTCGCGTTGGGCGAACGAGCACTGCGCCTCGAACGAGCACGGCCGGAACGAGCAGTGATGGACGGTCGCGAGGAGCGCTGTCGAGCAGGCATGCCGATGGAACGACACGCGAGCCGCGACGTGTTGGAGCAACGTTGATGATGATGGACGGTGCACACGATCAGAGCGTGGTTAGAACAATGCTCGAACCGGATCGAAAGAGCGGAACCATCGTGTGAGCAGAAGCGGTAGCCGTTAGAACGAAGTTCGAACCGGTTTGCGAAGAAGGGAGTCCTGATCATGTGCGCTGGGTCGGGCGTCCGGATTTCGGACATTGCGCGGCACGGGTGCAGCGGCGTGTCAGGGGCATCGAGTACCGGACGGCAATGCAGAAGAAGCTAACGACCGTGGGGAATAGTCTTGCGCTGATCTTCGACAAGCCGCTGCGCCGGATGTTGGGACTCGGTCCGAGTCGAATGGTGAAGCTGAAGACGGATGGGCGAAGGCTGGTGATCGAGCCAGTCGAGGAACGTGACGTTCTGCCGTATGCCATCGCGCTTGAAGCGCGAAGTGTGCTCAGGCGGCTCATGGAGGTGTACGGCATGGGGGAGAACTGTTTTCGCGCGCTGGCCCCGGAGTTCAAACGCACGCTCGCCTACGATGGGTGGCTCGAATTTCAGCTCGAGGACGCAAACGCCAGTCAGCGCGCCACGGTAATTCGGATGCACGAGTGCCTTGCGGCGCTGGAGCGTGGGGCGGAGTGGCCAGACGCGATCGCGGAGGCATTACGGCAATCGCCTGTACCCGGCGCACCACCGCCGCGACCGACGGCGGTGGCGGAGGGATGCTCGGGCGGTGGCGAGCAAGCTGGGTGAAGCCGGGCTACAGTCGGGCATGGCCTTCTCGGCGGCGTTTCGCTGCATCGCAGGATGCTCCGGCAGCTATCCGCTCGATCGCGTGATCTACCGCTGCCCCACGTGCGGGGACCTGCTCGAGGTCGTGCATGACATCGAGGCGCTGAGAGCGAAGCCGGCGGAGGCGTGGAAGCAGCTGTTCGATCAGCGCTGGCGATCGCCGGCGGCGGACGAGCCGTGGGGCTCCGGCGTGTGGGGCAAGCACGAGTGGGTGGCGCCGCAGCTCGCGCCCGAGCACATCGTCTCGATGCTCGAGGGCGGGACGCACCTGACGCCGGTCCGTCGGTTCGCGAAGGATCTGGGGCTCGGCAGCGTGCGGGTCAAGCAGTGCGGCACCTCGCACTCGGGGTCATTCAAGGACCTCGGGATGACCGTGCTCGTGTCGATGGTGAAGCAGATGATCGCGCGCGGCACGCAGCTGCGCGCGATCGCGTGCGCGTCGACGGGGGACACGTCGGCGGCGCTCGCAGCGTATGCGGCGGCGGCAGGCGTGCGCGCGGTCGTGATCCTGCCGCGCGGCAAGATCTCGACGGCGCAGCTCGTCCAGCCGCTCGCGGCGGGCGCGCTGGTGCTCGCGGTCGACACCGACTTCGACGGCTGCATGAAGCTCGTGCAAGAGCTCGCGGAGCGCGAAGGCGTGTACCTCGCGAACTCGATGAACTCGTTGCGCCTTGAGGGCCAGAAGACGGTCGCGATCGAGCTCGTGCAGCAGCTCGGGTGGCGCGTGCCCGACTGGGTCGTGATTCCCGGCGGCAACCTCGGCAACGTGTCGGCGCTCGGCGCCGGGTTCGAGATGATGCTCGCGCTCGGCCTCATCACGAAGCGGCCGCGGATCTGCGTCGCGCAGACCGCGCACGCGGCGCCCCTGTACGCGAGCTATCAGCGCGGCTGGGCCGAGCTCGAGGCCGTGAAGGCGAAGACCACGCTCGCGTCGGCGATCCAGATCGGAAATCCCGTGAGCTTCAAGAAGGCGGTGCGGGCGCTGCGCGCGTTCGAGGGGGTCGTCGAGGCGGTCACCGAGGCCGAGCTCGCGGACGCGTCCGGGCACGCCGACCGCGACGGGCTGTTCACGTGCCCGCACACCGGCGTGGCGCTCGCGGCCTTGACCAAGCTCGCGGGGCGCGGCCTGGTCACGCGCGACCACGAGGTGGTCGTGATCTCGACGGCGAGCGGGCTCAAGTTCGCGGAGTTCAAGGTGGGCTACCACGAGGGACGGCTCGCCGACGTACCCACACCTACGTATCGCAACGTGCCGATCGAGCTCCCGGAGCGCTACGAGGCGGTGCGCGACGCGCTCCATCGCGGGCTCGACGGCTGACCGGGCCGCGTGGGAGACTGGAGCTCGATGAGGATCGTCGAGATCGTTGCTACTCGGACCGTGCTCGTCATCAGCTCGCTTGGCCTCGCCGCGGCGCTCGCCGCGTGGGCCACCCAGCCCGAGCCCGTCGCGCCGGCGCGCCAGCCTGTGCGCCCGATGCGCGGCTGCGTGAAGGCGGCGCCGAGGGTCGCGCCGGCGGCGCAGCCGGTCACCGCACCGTCGGAGCGCACGCAGGTCGAGGTCGTGCAGGCGCTGCGCGCAGACCTCGCGCGCTGCGGCGAAGGGGCCGTCGACGGCTCGCTGTCGATCTACATCGACCGCGACGGTGTCGTGCGTGACATGAAGCTGTCGGGCCTGCTCGGCACCCGGCCCGAGGCGATGACCGCGTGCGTGAAGGCGGTGGTGCTGCCGACCCGGTTCCCGGCGTCGGAGACCAACACCGCGGTCGAAATGCTGCTGCGCTCGAACGAATGATGGAACCTTTCCGCGGGTCGCGGGTGATACCGGATACCCATGCCTGCGGCCGCCGCCGTTCGCTCCCCCGAGCCGCTCGACGAGCTCACGCTCCGTCGCGCGCAGCGCGGGGACGAGCGCGCGTGGCGTGATCTCGTCGAGCACCATCAGCACGCGATCCACGCGCTGATCTGGCGACTGCTCGCCGGGCGCGCGCGTCATCGGGTCGAGGACCTGACGCAGGAGACGTTCGTGCGCGTGCTGCGCGCGCTGCCGACGTTCGACCCCGCGGGGCCGGCGTCGCTGTCGACGTGGATGCTCACCATCGCGACCCGGCTCGCGCTCAACGAGCTGCGCCGGCCCGAGCACGAGGAGCTCGCGGCGGAGCCCATGGGCGACGAACGCACGGATGCGCTGACCGAGCGCCAGCGCCTCGGGGCCGCGATCGCGGCGGGCGTGGCCGCGCTGCCCGATACGCAGCGCGCCGTGTTCGTGCTGCGCGAGTATCACGAGCTCGAGTACCAAGACATCGCCGCCGCGCTCGAGCTCGATCTCGGCACGGTGAAGTCGCGCCTCGCGCGGGCGCGCGCCGCGCTGCGCGACTACCTCGTCGCCGCATTGCCGGAGCTGGGAGGACGCTATGCGTGACGAAGACGACGCGCTCGCAGGAATCGATCTGACCGCGTGGGAGCCGCCCGCGCCTCCGGCATCGCTCGTCGACGGCGTCATCGCGCGTGCGAAGGAGTCCGCGATGCCCGCGCTCGTCGAGCCAACCCCATCGCGGGTCGCGAACGCCGCGCCGCGCGGTGCACACAAGCGGTGGTGGATCGCGGGCGGTGTCGCGGCGTCGGTGGCCGCGGTGGCCGCGTTCGGGCTGTGGGGCCTCGAGCGCGCGAAGCCCGCGCCGGAGGTCCCCGCGGCCGCCGCTATCCCGACGAGTGGGGAGGTCGTGGCAACGCACGCGCAGGCGCTCGTGCTCGGGGCGTCGACGGCGAGGCTGGAGCCCGGCGCGCGCATCGCGTGGCGGCGCGAAGGAGCCCGGCTCGTCGTCGCGCAGCGCGCGGGCAGCGCCGCGTGGCAGGTGGATCGTGGAGACACGCTCGTGATCGATGCCGGCGCCGAGGTGGCGTCGGTCGAGGCGTCAGGCGCGAGCCTGCGCGTGGAGGTGACGATGCTGGATCGAACGGATGTGAGGATCGCGACCGCGACGACGGCGATCGCGGCGACGGTCGCGCTGGTGACCGTGCTGGTCTACGAGGGCACCGCGAAGGTCGTGCACGACGGCCACACGGTGAACGTCGTCGCGGGCGAACGCTACGCCGTGAATCCGCAGGTGACCCTGGATGACCAGGCCACCGTCGGCAGCAAGCCCGTCGACGTCGCGGCCAAGAAGCGCGAGATCGAGGAGTTCGAGCAGAGGATCCGCGAGAACAACGAGAAGCTGAAGGCGCTCGAGAATGACGCCGCGGAGCCCCCGAAGCCGGCGTCTACCTGCGACGAGGTCTCGTGCGTGCTGACCGACTACGAAGGCGCCTGCTGCGCGAAGTTCAAGCAGGAGCCCGTCGAGCTCGCTCCGCCGGCAAAGCAGCCGGTGCCCGCGTCGACCTGCGACGAGGTCTCGTGCGTGCTGCACGGCGGCGCGTGCTGCGACAAGTTCAAGAAGAAGCCCGCCGACGGCAAGCGACCCGACCCGAACCTGCCACTCGGGCTTGATCGATCGATGATCACGAGCGCGCTGGCCGCGATCGAGCCGCAGCTCGAAGCGTGCGGTGCGAGCTTCAAGGGCAAGATCAAGCTCAAGGTCTGGGTCGGCCCCGCAGGCGAGGTGACCCGGACGACCGTGATCGGCCCGAACGGCGCCGACGATCCGCCGGAGGTCGCGGCGTGCCTGCACGGTGCTGCCCTGAACCTCGTGTTCCCCAAGACGCGCGAAGGCGGGGCGTTCGGGTATCCGCTCGTGTACGACGGGACGCCTACCGCAGCACCGGCGCCGATGCCGAGCACTCCTTCCGCGTGTGACGTCGATGCCCTCCTCGAGACCGGCAACGCGTTCGCGAATGCCGGATCCTGGGATAAGGAACTCGTGAAGTTCGACGCGGCGTACCGCTGCAAGCCCTCGGATGCGACTGCGAAGCGGGCATTTGCCGCCGCGTGCAACGCCAAGGACGCCGCGAAGGCGAAGTCGTACTACGCGAAGCTCCCTGTCGACGCGCAGAACCAGCTGCTGCCCTTCTGTAAGCGCAACGGCATCGAGCCGAACGTCGGCGCGTGCGATGCCGACATCCTGAAGGCGAAGGGAGAAGCGCTGCTGCAGGTGGGCAAGGACGTGCCCGCGCTCTCCATGTTCGAGCAATCCCTCGCGTGCAGGCAGGACAGCGGCGTACGGCGGCTCGCGTTCATGGCTGCGTGTCGCGCGAAGGACGCCGCGAAGGCGACGCAGCTGTTCTCCGGGATGGTGAACACCCCGTCCTCCCTCTCGCAGATCTGCCTGCGCAACGGGATCTCACTGCCGGCGACCGGCTCGATCGTCGTCACCACGACGACGGGGCAGAGCGCCACCATCGAGCTCGACGGTGTCGCGGTCGGAACCACCCCCGTCACGATCACGTTCGTCGCCGGCCAGCCGCGCCGGCTGACCGTGCGGACGGACTCGCACGAGCACACGGTCCCCGTGACGGTGCGGCCCAACGAGAAGTCGACGTTCGCGGTCGAGGTCCAGTAGCGGCACCCACACCGGCGACTATCGCGCTCGCGTTACAGGGGCCGTGGCCGGCGGGTCACACTGCGGGCGCCGGCGCCCACGATCTCAGGAAGTTAGCGCTGGCGTCGTGCTTGCAATGCCACGCGCTCGCGATGAAGGCGTTGCTGATGCTTGCGGCGGTGGCCGGACTTGCCGGGTGCGAGGCCCAGGCCGCGCTCGCCACGCGCGGCGACGTCGCCGCGGACCCGGTCGCGGCCAACCCGCGCGCACGCAAGACGATCGAGAGCGTCGCCATCGACGGTGACAACCTCCCGCTCGCGGCGCTGCGCGACCTCCTGTCGACGCGGCCCGGCGATGCGATCGATCCACAGCGCCTCGCCGAGGATCGCAGTGCCCTCGAACGCGCGCTCGAGGCACGTGGGTACCTGGCCGCGAAGGTGGCGCCGGCGGAGGTCTCGTATGGCGCCGGTAGTGCGTTCGTGACGTTCCCGATCGAGCAGGGCGTCGTGTTCAAGGTTCGCTCGGTGCGTGTGACCGGGGCGAACGATCGCGATGCGGGTGTGGTGACGCTGGTCGCCGGCGATGACGCGATCGCGAGCCGCATCGAGCACGCGCGCCAGCTGCTCTCCGATCACCTGGCGCGCCGTGGCAAGCCGCACAGCGTGACGGTTTCGGTCGACACCGACCTGGCCGCCGCGGCTGTCGATGTCGAGCTGATCGCGCTCTGATCACTCGCAGGGCAGCGCGACGTCGAACACGCGGACGTCGTCGACCTTGCCGTCCATCTCGGCGACGACGGGCGTCCACTTCCCGTTGCGGCCGATCTTCGGCGCGTACATCGACTGCAGCGAGCCGGCGGCGGCCGCGAAGCTCGTCAGCTTGCGCCCGTCGAGACACATCGACACCGTCCCGCCCGTGTGCGCGATGCGGACGAAGTGCCAGGCGTGGTCATTCGGATAGGCGGCCATCCCGGTCACGAACTCGAGCGTGTTGGGATCCGTGCACGTCCCGATCTCGGCGCTGATGGTGCCGGGATCGTAGATCACGAAGCCGAGCCCGCCGCCGAAGTCGAGGTCGTAGTCGGAGAACACCCAGTTGCCGTACGACTGGATCGAGTTGACGGCGTCGGACTGCACCCACATCTGCACGGTGAAGTCGCCCGGCCGCTGCAGCACGCCGGGGCCGAGCAGGTAGCGGTTGGTGGGGATGTCGAGCGCCTGCCCGAGCTCCGGGAACGGGCCGGCGACGAGCGACGGCATGGACGGCTCCTCCGTCGTGAAGTCGATGTGCGTCCACGCGCTGCCACATGCGTCGGGCACCGTGTCGCCCGGGGCCTGCTCGAAGCTCAGTGCGACCTGGCAGTGCTTCGGGAAGGCCTCGCCGCTCTCGCTGACGAACAGCTGCACCGCGACGTCCTCGGCGCCCGAGGCGGACGGCGTCAGCGCGAACAGGATCCGATCGCCCGCGAGCGCATCGAACGTGAGTGTGTGCTCGAGCGTGGTGCCGGTCATCGCGACGCCGGCGAACAGCACGTCCTCGCGGCTGTTGCGGTACAGACGCACGGCCTGATTCGACGTTGCGCGCACGCGCAGCGACAGCTGGACGACCTGGTCGGGCCCGGGCACGGTGAGCTCGATCGCGGGATCCGCCGCGCCGGTGCCACCGGCCGAGGACAGCAGCAGCGCCCCCGGGAGCTCGGTGCAGCCCGAGGCGCTCGGCCGCTCGCTGCAGCTCGTGATCGAGTTCGCGCTGTCGACTCCGACGAACCCGCCGCCGCTCGGCGTCATCGGCGTCCACGTGCGGTTGCGGTTGTCCTCGAGGTAGCGCCAGCGGTCGTTGGCGCCACCCGGCGAGCCGTTGAAGTCACCGCCCGCGTCGACGATGCACGGCGCGGTGCAGCTCGTCGGCACCTCGCCGCCGTCGCCACCGCCACCACCGTCGCCGCCATTCCCACCATCGCCACTGCCGCCGCCGTTGTCGCCGTTCGAGAACAGCGACTGGCTGCACGCGGCGAGCACGAGGAGCGCAGGCGCGAGCGCGCGGATCAGAACCACAGCTCACCTCCCAGGAACGTGGGGAACGTCGTGCCGTGCGGCTTGCCGGCGAAGCTCGCGAGCGACTCGAGTCGGAGCGCGAACGACGGCGTCGCGCGTAGCCGCACGCCGAGGCCGGCGGCCCCCGCGACGAACGACTCGCTCATCTCTCCGCCGGGAAACGCGATCGGCACCGCGCCGACGAGGTGCACGGAGGCACGGTCGCCCGCGAGCCGCACGCGGAGCGAGGGCATCACGGCGTAGGCGACGACGATCGCATCGAGGCCGACGTCGCGCGCAAGATCCGGGT
>Ga0247822_10000408_pt1 | contig 22885 bp, 23 predicted proteins | sample 13C_Cellulose_Da_FD_192423 | JGI IMG/M metagenome (GOLD analysis project Ga0247822, IMG submission 192423) | Soil microbial communities from agricultural site in Penn Yan, New York, United States - 13C_Cellulose_Day30 | ecosystem: Environmental > Terrestrial > Soil > Agricultural land | place...
TAGCCCATTTTTCCTCAAAGGCACAATTATCTGACACCGGCGACGCACTTGCTGTTCCGTCGGTCAATTCACGATTCGGTTATCCAGCCTTTTTGTAGCGCAACCTTTTTGCTTCGAGACAAGTCTAATATTTCGGGAATCAGTATATTCAGGTAAAGTTGTGTAAATCTTTCTACAAATTCTCTTAATATCCTCTTCATATGATTAAGAACTACATGCTGGTGGCTATCCGAAGCCTCTTTAAGAACAAGAGCTATGTGATCATCAATGCACTCGGGTTGGGTGTTTCACTGGCATGCTGCCTGGCGGCATATCTCTGGGTGGCGTTCAACATTGAGTTCGACAATTTTCACGACGATAAGAAAGTGTCAAAGATATTTAAGGTGCATACCCATTCAGTTGTAAAGGATGGTACGAAGTTAATCGATCTTCAGGCGCCAATCATGCTGGCACAGGTTGCCGCTGGCGACATTGCTGGCATTGAACGGTATACACGATTCATTCATGGAAACGGCGCTATGCGTTACGGCGATCATGCATTTAATGAATGGTTGTCCTTTGCCGATAGCACCTTCTTCGATCTCTTTGAATTTCCACTGATATCTGGCAGCACAAAATCCTTTAAAGCAAAGAACAGCATCTTCCTCTCGGAGGAATTGGCCAAAAAATACTTTGGCGATCAGGACCCGGTTGGAAAGATCATCACGCTCAATTTCATTAACGACTACGAACTAAATGTAATAGTAGGAGGAGTGCTGAAGAAATTTCCCATCAACAACACATTCGGTTTTCAGGCGTTGCTTCGTTTCGAGAACTTCATCGACTACAATAAGCTCAGGATGGACGACTGGAGTGACTGGCGCAATCCTTCAACTTTTATTGAACTGACGGCTCCTGAAAATGCTCCCCGAATCGCTGACCAATTCAAAAAGTACATTCCTCATCGTAATGAGTTACGCACCGACATGGTCGTGACGGCTTACACGCTGGAACCGTTCAAGCTGCAGTTGGGATCGGACGGTGTGCGGTACGGTTGGGCAAATTCTCCAATTGAGAAAGGGCCGCTCATCATCTTCTCGGGCATGGCACTTCTCATTCTCCTGATAGCGTGCTTCAACCTGACAAACACATCCATTGCCATGACCGCAAAGCGCCTCAAAGAAGTAGGGGTGAGAAAGACTGTCGGTGCAGCCCGAAAACAAATCATCGCTCAGTTCTTATTGGAAACAGTGCTTACGATCGTTATTTCACTGGTCGTGGGACTTATCATCTCCAGATTCCTATTACCCATATTTTCTGCGATGTGGGGATTGCCATACGGACTGGGTGATCTCAGTGGCCTCAACCTTCTTATAACGTTACTAGGCCTCGTATTCTTTACGGCTATGATCTCCGGCATTTATCCTGCCTTGTTAAACAGCAGGCTCAACCCGATCTCATTGCTCAAAGGAACGGTTAAGATCAAAGGAACAAACACACTTACGCGATCGCTTGTGGCCGCGCAGTTTGCCATGTCGATAATCGTTCTTATTGCAGGAGTGTTGTCGATTCAGAACACAAAGTTTCAGGAACGTATTCGGTTTGGCTATGACAAAGATCAGATCATCGTTGTTAACCTGCAGGGAGAACGAGACTTTGAGGCAATGGAAAAGGCGCTGTTGTCGAATCGAAAGATATTAAGTATGGGTGTTGCTGATGGAACAATCGGGCGCAGTCCTTATGGCACGCCGATCCGAATTGATACCGCCCAGCATGATGTTCAGGCCATGGGCGTTGGAAAGAACTATTTTGAAACTATGGGCCTCAAGCTGGTGCAGGGTAGGTTTCTGAACCTCGAAAGCGAAAGCGATGTGAAAGAAGGTGTGATTGTCAATCGTGCTTTCGTGGAAAGAACAGGATTGAAAGATCCACTCGAGCAGATCATTTATCTGCACAATGCAAAGCACTTTATCATCGGTGTTATTGAAGATCACCTCGACAACCTTTATCGATCCAAAGATGCGGAACCATTTGTGTTCTACGCCGCCGCTAAAAACCAATATATTACAATGGTTGTTCGTACCGAGACAACAGACGTACTGGATACTCAAAAGGCGATCGAAGCTACATGGAAGGAAGTATTTCCAACGCGACCATTTGAAAGTCAGTTACAGGGCGACGTCGTACTCGGCAATATTAAGCAGCTGAACACCAATCTTGAAAAGATCTTCATCTTCCTTACCATACTCGGCGGCTTACTTTCAGCGTCTGGAATATTTGCGCTGGCGTCGCTCAACGTAGCCCGCCGCACCAAGGAGATTGGTATTCGTAAGTCCCTGGGCGCGTCTGTGGGAAGTGTCGTCGGTTTATTGAACCGCGAATTTGTAATTGTCCTTTCTGTGGCCGCCATCCTGGGTTCAGTAGGTGGTTATTATGCTACGAATGCATTGCTCGGATTTATCTATGCTTACCACATTCCGGTTGGCATTATTCCAATACTGGCCTGTGCCGCGTTTATATTTCTTATCGGAATGTTCACGACGAGCTCAACGATTCTTAAAGCGGCAAAGACGAATCCGGTAGAGACGCTGAGAAGTGAATAATAATCGGTTCCTCTCTATAGGAAATTATTGATCACTGCGTAATTCGCGAGCGGCTTGCGAACGCCCGCTATTTTATCATCTTCCTCTCCAACCTTGCTGTCTGCTTCTGGCAGAATCATGGAACGCCATTGGAAAAAAATGCTATATTAGTATAGCCCAACCATTCATTTTGTGTATGCCGCTTTTCATGGACTATCACAAAATTCAAAACATTACTGTCGGGGACGTAGTAAAGGCGCACATGGCCGACCTCGCAGTACAGGAGCAGTACGGCGTCCGCTATCTGCAATTCTGGGTTAATGAAAAGGCCGGGACAGTCTTTTGTCTTACTGAAGGCCCCGATGCTCAGACGTGCGAGAAGGTGCATCAGATTGCACATGGCAATCTCGCGTGTGCGATTACCGAGGTAGAGCCCGGTACCTACCAGTCGATCATGGGCGAAACGCAAACGGACGATCATGGGATGGTCAGGAATAAGGATGGCATCGATCTGGGATATCGGACGATCCTCGTCGTCAATCTCCGCAGCATAATCACGCAGGAGAATTCATCGGATGCTCAGTTGCAGAGCGCGCTGAAAGAAGTGTCAGACTGCGTTTATATGCACCATGGCAGAAAGATCGAATCACCGGTTATGGATGGCCTGATTGCTGTGTTCAACGAAGCCGGAGATGCCGTCAGCAGCAGTGATCTTATTCGTACACATCTGACGTCCCTCACACGCGGGGGACAGATTGCTTATCGAACAGGGATCAGTGCCAGTCAACCCGTAACTGAAGGCGGAGAATTCTTTACCAATGCCATCAGTTTGGCCCTGCGCCTCAGCGATGCAGCCGATGACAACCAAACTTTGATTTCATCCCTTGCCGGAAAGCTGAGCGGCATGCGCATCCCGGCGTCGCCGCAACTGAAGTATCTGAACGATACGGATGAACAGTTTGTATCCGAGCTACTCATCACGACCGCACAAAACCTTTCCGACACTTACTATACGATCGACCGGTTATGCCGCGATCTGGGCATCAGCAGGCCTCAGCTCTATCGCAAAATGACTGCCCTCACCGGCCGCGCACCTAACAACTTTCTGCGTGACCTGCGACTCCACAAAGCAGTGAGCCTGCTCAGGCGAAAAGCAGGAAATATTTCCGAGATCGCGCTTGAAGTTGGCTTCAGCAACCCTTCTTATTTTTCAAAATGCTTTGCTGAAAAGTTCGGATGTATTCCTTCCGGGATAACACACCATCATAACGGTATAGCACACTGAACAGTTTGTGCTATTCTTTGAACAGCTAATGGTAGAATCCATAGCTCAGGGTTTACACCTTTGATTTTCGGTGGCATATCCAGGCTATCACGATCAACAATTAACCTGTTAGCCAGCGATGTGTTCAGATGAGTGAGCATCCTTAAACAATGTTTAACCAATAAGCAAAGCATATGGCAACCCTCGCACTAGAAAACCCAACCATTTTGCATGTAGAAGAAACAGCCTGGCAGGCATTTGCAAGTGCTATCCGCGGCCAGATAATACTGCGCAATGACGCCACGTATGACGAGGAGCGTAAAGTGTACAATGGCATGATCGATCGCAAGCCCGGTGCGATTGTCAAATGCAGAAATGTTGCCGACGTGATGACCTGTGTTAATTTTTGCCGCGACAACAGAATTCTCGTGGCGATCCGCGGCGGCGGTCATAACGGTGGTGGCCTCGGAATGTGTGACGACGGAATAGTAATCGACATGTCACTGATGAGAGGCGTTCGCGTGGATATGAAAACAAATACCGTTCGTGCGGAAGGTGGTGCACTGCTTGGCGACCTGGACCATGCCACGCAAGCCTTTGGAAAAGCAGTGCCAAGCGGAATCTTTTCAACGACCGGAGTCGGCGGTCTTACGCTCGGAGGTGGAATTGGCCACTTGTCCCGTGCGTATGGCCTGACGATCGACAATCTGCTGGAAGTCGACATCGTACTCGCTAACGGCAGGCTGGTTACAGCCAGCGAAAAGGATAATGCCGAACTCTTCTGGGCCATCCGTGGTGGCGGTGGAAACTTCGGCGTCGTTACTTCCTTCCTCTTCAGAATGCATGACGTAGGTCCCGTCTACGCGGGTCCTATGCTTTGGGACGTTGCCGACTCAGAAGAGATGATGAAGTTTTATCGCGACTTTATCCTTAAGGCACCGCACGAAGCATATGGCTATTTCGCTTTCCTCACGGTGCCACCCGTACCAATATTTCCTGCTGAGTTGCACTTCCGGCAGATGTGTGGAATCGTGTGGTGTAATGTCGGTGATCAAAACAAAGCCAAAGAAGTAGTTGATGCATTCCGTGAACACAGAAAACCGGCTCTCGATTACGTTAGTACCATGCCGTTTAATGTCCTTCAAACGCTCTTCGACGCGTTGCTGCCAAAGGGGCTGCAGTGGTACTGGAAGGCAGACTTCGTAAAAGATCTGTCGGATGAGTCGATCCAGGTGAATTATAAGTATGCGAAGAAAATGCCGACAACTTTTTCGACCATGCACCTGTACCCGATAAATGGAGCAGCACATAACAAATCCAATGATGATATGGCCTTTGCCTATCGGCAGGCGAACTGGGCACAGGTGATCGTTGGTGTTGATCCCGATCCGGCCAACAATGAAAAGATGATGACCTGGTGCCGGGAATATTATGAAGCGCTTCATCCATTCTCTGCTGGCGGCGCCTACATAAATTTCATGATGGTGGAGGAACAGGATCGCGTAAGGGCATCATACGGTGAGAACTATGATAAACTCGCTCGCATAAAAGCGAAGTATGATCCCGACAACGTCTTCCGGGTTAATCAGAACATTCGATTATAGTCCTCAATAGTTTCCACGCCTGTTTTCTACTGGTCGCACGACGCGCAAAAGATCCTGCATCAAAAGTTAACCAATAGCATAGTGAGACGGAATTTGGACATGCCAATTTGTTGTTCGTTATTTATAGATTGACACAAATACAACAATTGTGTAAGTTCATCGGCATTCACGTTTCGTTGTTGCATGGAAAAAGTAGTACTGGAAAAGTTATTCAGATCTGCCATCGTGATCGCCAGTGAGGAACAGGCAGATGATGCGTTGCGTGTCTTTTTTCGTGACTTCAAATCCCATTCGGAATTTGTTCCATACCTCGTTGAATTGATCGAAGCAGACTGGCATAACCGGCACGAAGATATTGCGCAGTGCCTGCAGCACTTAAAGGACAATCGCGCTACACCTGCACTAAGACGGACTGCATTACGGAAGTTCGGCTACCTGGACGAAGATAATTCCTATTCGCTTGCACGAAAATGTACCTGGGCATTAGCAGATATCGGCACGGAAGAATCACGCTCTGCGCTAGAGGAAATTGCCCGTTTTGACGATGAGACAATTGCCGGTTATGCGTTGCGCCGCCTGGAGCGATGGCATTCCGAATTGGACCGAAAAGGCGGCAGGGAAATTTAGCATCCGGATCAACATCATATGATATTTCGAAAACTTGAATCGCTGTTTTGTCTTGTATTGCTGGTGTGTGCATTCCAGGCATGCGAAAAGAAAGCTAAGGATGCAGACACGGTTGGTAATGATTCGATTGCCACGCAACCGCTGGATTCAGGAATGCTGAAATTTTATCCTTACAAAAGCAATCCGGTATTCGCAGGCACGGGTACCAATACGTGGGACCGCAACATCCGCGAGCGTGGCTATATTCTCTTTGAGGACGGCACGTATCACCTCTGGTACACGGGATATACCGGGGATGATTCTGATCTCCACCTGGGATACGCAACCTCGCCCGACGGGATTAACTGGACGCGGTATGCGCATAATCCTATCGTAAGCGAAGGTTGGATTGAAGATATGAGCGTGGTGAAGCGTGATTCGGTTTACTACATGTTTGCCGAAGGAAGGAACGACGTTGCACACCTGCTCACATCCACGGACCGCATTCACTGGCAGGAGCAGGGATCTCTTGACGTCCGGTACAAAGATGGTAAACCGCTGTCGCCTGGACCATACGGTACGCCGACTGCCTGGTATGAAGGTGATACGTGGTACCTGTTATACGAGCGGGGCGACCTGGGAATATGGCTTGCCACCTCTGCGGACCTTAAAACCTGGACGAATGTGCAGGACGAGCCGGTACTTAAAAATGGTCCGGAGCCCTACGACAAATATGGCGTGGCCGTTAACCAGGTGGTTATGCGCAACGGTGTCTATTACGCTTATTATCATGCTACCGCCCTCGAAGATTGGTCAGAATGGAGCAGTTGTGTGGCAACATCAACGGATAAGTTGCACTGGATAAAATATCCCGGAAATCCACTGCTGAAAGACAACAAGTCGAGTCCGATCACCGTCGACGATGGAAGGTCTCTGAAGCTTTATACCATGCATCCGGCTGTGGCATTACATACAACCGCGCCTCAGGATTAGTCTCTTATCAATCGCGGAAACTACAAGTCCTACCGCAATACAATAACACCTCACCCAGGGGGTCAGTAAGACTTGCTAACGCGATCGGGTAAGCGCTGACAGCTCAGGCCTGCCCTGTGATATAAGTCTCCAGGTGATGAATGATGACCTTTTGTTCGTCGATCACAGACCGGACCACGTCACCAATGGAGATGAGGCCGACCAGCAACCCGTCGTCAACCACGGGAAGGTGACGGATCTTGCACGACACCATTACCTGCATACATTCCTCGATGGTCGACTCTGAATCGACCGTGACAAGGTTGGAGGTCATGATGTCGCTGATAGGGGTTTCCCTCGAGGATTTGCCTTTAAGGATGATCTTCCGTGCGTAGTCGCGTTCTGTAAAGATGCCGACCAGACGTCCGTCCTCCACGATTAGAAGCCCACCAATATTCTTCTCGCACATAATCTCTATGGCTTCATAAACCATGACGGACGGCTCAACGGCAAAGATCTCATTGCCCTTGGTCTGTAAGATGTGTTTGACTTTTCCCATGCGTGAAACTTGTTGCAATCGATTGAAGATAAGGCTTTTCCTAAAAAGATGCAACGAACGGGAAGTCAGAACTAATCTGCAGGTAGCCTGAAAAATGTTTCTAAGCACTGTCCGGATTGCCCTCACAGCGGGTGTGCGCGCAACCACGGCGTCAAAAAAAATGGAAGTGCTGACGCCAGAAAAATTGACGATTATTCAAGCTCACGCCCCAGCGAAGGGCTACAACGCCCCGGGTTCATTGATCCGGTTCTTGCCGGGAATGACCTTATCCTGGTAAACCGACAAACCGGTCCGCACAAACGGTTAGGATGAGGCTGATGGCGATAAGTAAAATGACCAGCACGCGCGCCGATGTACCGAGCGACAACGCTTCTGCCGATGGCTCCTGGAAATACATCGCGATAATGATCCGGAAGTAGTAATACACGCCAATAAGCGACGTGATAATGGCAACGATCACCAGACCTGTATAACCTTGTTCGATGGCCATGGCAAAGATCATGTACTTTCCGAAGAAGCCTGGAAGCGGAGGAATGCCTGCAAGCGAAAGCAATGCAAACGTCATGGCAACTGCCAGGATTGGATTTCTCTTGAATAGGCCATTGAAGTAATCGACGGTGGTAGAGCGATTGTAACTTTCAATAGCATGAAGCACAGCGAACGCAGTGAGTGAGGCGCACGCATAGGCACAGAGGTAATAATAAATGGCATTGGCACTTTCGGTCGCATTGGCCAGGAATCCCAGGAGAATATACCCCACGTGACCCACGCTGGAATAAGCCAGCATGCGCTTAACGTTTTGCTGATACACGGCCGTGATGTTGGGGATTACCAGTGTCAGTACCGTTGTAACCGCGATCACTTTAGTGAGCGTGTGATCAACAGAAGAAAAAACGAAGAACACGCGATAGAAGGCAGCAATGGCTGCAATCTTCACAACGGTCGACATAAACGCCGTAATCGTTGTGGGCGCACCCTCATATACATCGGGTGCCCAGAAGTGGAATGGTACTGCAGATATCTTGAATGCAAGTCCGATGAACATCAGGAGCACACCGGCATAAAAGAACGTCGGAAGTCCGGCTGGATTGGCATCGATAAACTCAGCAATTTTAGTGAGATGGAAGGCACCGGTCGCGCCATAGATCAATGCGATCCCCATCAGCAGGAAACCGGTGGCAAACGAGCCCATGAGGAAGTATTTGAATGCTGCTTCCGTAGAAAACAAACTCTCTTTGCGGCTACCGGCCAACACGTACAGGGAGATAGACAGGATCTCGATGCCCAGAAACAGCATGGCCATATTGTTAAAGGAAGCCATGATCAGGGCACCCGCCACGGTAAACAGAACAAGTGCTGTCCGGTCGGTGATGTGAGGCTGAAGGCGGAAATAATCCACCGCGAGCCAGAACCAGAAAATGGTGGTTACAACGATAAGGCCACTGAACGCCAGCGAAAAATCATCGAAGTGCAGCATCTCGCTGAAGTGCATCGTCGACGTACCGAAGTCGATAAAGATGGTGGCCATTGCCGCCACTAAACCAACAATCACAAAGGCAGTCAACCATTTTTTAAGGTTGGCAATCTCCGCGACGAGCGCTGCTATACCAAGACCACAGATGACGAGTAATGCGTTCATTTCTTACTTAACAGATGCTGACAAATTTGAATACACTTTCAACAGGTTCGTAACGGCTGGCTCCGACAACTCCAAAATGGGAGCGGGGTAAATGCCGATCAGCAGGATCAGGGCGACCACGGGATACAGCACCCACTTTTCCTCCGTGGTGAGATCTGCAAAGCTGGCGGTCAGGTTGTTCACCTCTCCTGACATTGACTTCTGGAAGGTCCTCAGCATATAAATAGCTCCCAGGATGATCGTCAGTCCTGCAATACCACCAAGTAAATATTGATACTGGAAGATTGAATTGATCAGGAGAAATTCTCCCACGAATCCGCTGGTCAACGGCAGCGCTACGCTACCGAGCATGACGATCACGAACACTGTTGCAAAAACAGGAGCGACGTTCCTTATTCCTCCAAGGCTGTCCAGCGTATGTGTCTGCGTGCGCTCGGCAATCACATCAACGATGTAGAACATACCGAACACCACAATGCCGTGACTCACCATCTGGATCATCGCCCCCTGAATACCGATCACGCTAAGTGTGAAAGTTCCTGCGGCGATAAGCCCGACGTGTGCTATAGAAGAATACGCGATAAGTCGCTTGAAATCTTTTTGAACAATGGCGATACACGATCCATAAACGATGCCGATCACAGAGATAATGACCGCGGTCGGTCCCCATTCAGCAACGCCTGCAGGAACCATCGGGATCAGCCAGCGGATCACACCATAAATACCCATCTTCAGCATGATACCGGACAGCAGCATCGTTCCCTGCGTGGGCGCAACGGTATAGGTGTCAGGCTGCCAGGTATGGAAAGGAAACACCGGCATCTTGATGGCAAATGCCACGAACATCAGCCAGAACACAAACCCCTGCTCACCTGGCGACAGTGCCTGGCCGGCTTCGTAAAGGGCGGCAAGAGCGAAGGTATGTTCGCCTGGAGTCGCGAGGTACAGATATACAAGTCCGACCAGCATGAACAAGCTTCCCGCCAGTGTGTAAATAAAGAACTTCAACGTGATGCGGCCACGGTCTTCGCCGCCCCAGATGAGACAGATGAAATAGATTGGAATGAGTGCTATCTCCCAGAAGAGATAAAACAGCAGACCATCCAGCGCCACGAACACGCCTACCAACGCCATCTCCATCATGAGCACGAGGCCGTAGAACGTATGTGGCCTGGATAATTGTTTATTGCGTGTAGAGAGAATGATGCCCGGGACGAGCAGTGTGGTGAGTAGCACGAGAACAAGCGATATGCCGTCGATGCCTACTGCAAAGTTCAGTCCCAGCGACTGGATCCATGGAACATCAAGTCGGAACTGAAACAGTTCATTCTTATTGAATTGTGTCGTGAGGTAGAGACAGGCCAGCAATTCTACGACTGAAGCCGCAAATGCGATCGTTTTTGCCTGCGCAGGTTTCACCAGGAAAATAAACAGTGAAACTAGCAAAGGGAAGAATATGAGAAATACCGTCATTTTCTGTCTGTCACTTTAATTCTTTTCGTCTATCTCGGCCGTTGTAACCTATGCAGGTCCGTGCAGCCTATTTATACACTGCTCTCGCAGCGTTATTATTTTCATTCAGCCATCGCGATATTTAACCGCGGAGCATACAGCTTTGCCTCCTGCTTCGCACACCACACGCTGAGATTTTAAACACTCAGCAATGGAACTACCCCGCGATCGCAGCAACCGACAGGATGAGCACAATGCCGATCACCATCATGAAGATGTAAAAGCCAATGCTTCCCGTCTGTAATTTTCTCGCGGCCTTACTTCCTTCCACGACTACTTTACCCGATGCATTCACGAGTCCGTCAATACCGAGCGTCTCCACTACTTTATCAAATACACTCGAAATCCAATACAAAGGCTTTACGATAATGGCATCGTAGATTTCATCCACGTAGTACTTATTGTAAAGTGTTCGCTGCAATCCACTCTCGATCTGTCCTTCAGCCACCGGCACATGAGCCTTGCTCACATAACGTGAGTAAGCGATTCCGATGAACACGACTGTCAGAGCCACGATCACACCCATCAGCATATATTCTGTGCTGTGTTCGAGGTGATGTGCTGCTATGAGGTCTTTTGATGGTGCGAAAACAGGTGCGAGGAAGTTGCTCAGCCAATGTGAACCACCCAGCGCTTCAGGGATACCCATAAAACCGCCGACGACCGAGAGTCCGGCAAGTACGATCAACGGTGTAGTTATGCTTTTAGGTGATTCATGGATGTGATGAATCGTTTCGTGACTTGCCCTCGTGTTACCGAAGAAGGTGAGGAACAACAAACGGAACATATAAAACGACGTGAGCAGCGACGCGATAACAGCGATTGCCCATACCACTTTATTATGCGCAAATGCACTGGCCAGGATTTCGTCCTTCGAAAAGAATCCTGCAAAAGGTGGAATACCGGAGATTGCCAGGACGCCGATTAGGAACGTCGCATAAGTAACAGGCAGATATTTTTTTAATCCGCCCATTCGGCGTATATCCTGCTCGTGGTGCATGGCGTGAATCACGCTGCCCGCTCCCAGGAACAGCAGAGCCTTGAAGAAGGCGTGCGTTGCCATGTGGAAGATGCCACTGGTGAATGCGCCTAATCCTAAGGCAAGGAACATCAGACCCAGCTGCGATACGGTTGAATAAGCGAGTACTTTCTTGATGTCGTTCTGGGTAAGTGCAATAGTCGCTGCGAAGAGCGCGGTAGCAAGTCCCACGATCACGATCAGCTCAAGCGTGGCCGGCGACATAGCATACAAGACGTTGTTGCGAGCCACCATATAAACGCCCGCCGTTACCATCGTCGCGGCATGTATGAGCGCGGATACAGGTGTAGGACCCGCCATGGCATCAGGCAGCCACGTATAAAGCGGGATTTGTGCACTCTTACCCATGGCGCCTACAAAGAGCAGCATGGTGATCATCGTAACGGTGCCTGCATCAACTGAAGATGCCTTAGGGAAAACTTCCGTGTACTGGATGCTTCCGAAATTTACAATGATAAGGATGATGCCGAGCAACATGCCCAGGTCACCAATACGGTTCATGATGAATGCCTTGTTCGCGGCGTCGTTATAAGACTGGTTCTTGAACCAGAAGCCGATAAGCAGGTAGGAGCAGAGCCCTACACCTTCCCAGCCGATGAACATCACCAGGTAGTTGGCGCCCATCACCAGCAGCAACATGAAGAACACAAACAGGTTCAGATAGGAAAAGAAACGGTTGTATCCTTCATCGCCATGCATGTAACCGACGGAATATACGTGGATCAGAAATCCAACGCCGGTAATGATCAGGAGCATGAGTGAGGACAGCGGGTCGATGAGGAAACTCATCGTCGCCGAAAATCCGCCGGCACTGATCCAGCGGAACAGTGTCACTTCAATAGAAGGTGCTCCGCCCAGAAGCTGAACAAAAGCAAAGACTGACAAGAGGAATGATATCAACACGGACCCGCAGGCAACGGTCGATGCAAAACCATGGCTCACCTTCTTCACGTTGAGAGCCACGATGAGGAATCCCACCAATGGGATCAAAGGAATCAACAATGCCACTAATTGCGCGCCTACCATTTTAAACGATTCAATACGTTGATATCTACAGTTTTTGTATTCCGGTGCATGAGCACCAGGATGGCCAATCCAACGGCTACCTCAGCAGCAGCAACGGCCATTATGAAGAACACGAACACTTGTCCTTTTCCGTCGTTCAGGTAGCTGGAGAACGCCACCATGACTAAGTTCACGGCGTTCAGCATAAGCTCAATGCACATGAAGATGATGATCGCGTTGCGTCGGTAAAGTACCCCCAGCACGCCGATGGTGAACAGGGCCGTGGCAAGCCAGATGTAGTAGTCTATGGGAATATTATTGATCATGTCAAACTATTTGATCCTGTGTCAATATTTTCAGCGTTCTGCAGTCTCTGACTTTCCAACCATAATCGCCCCGACCATAGCAGCCAGTAACAGAATAGAAGTTATTTCAAAGGGAAGCAGAAATTCATTAAACATTACCTGACCCAGGCTTTTTACCGTACTGATGCTTCGGTCGGCCGGCTGCTGAGCCAGCATTAACTCGGTACCCTTCAGTGAACCCACGAGTACTACAATAAGCAACCCGGCGCAAATCGTTGCAGTAACTTTAAGCAGCGTGCTTTTGTGGGGTTCTGCTTCACGGTTAAGGTTCAGCATCATGATCACATACAGGAACAACACCATGATGGCGCCGGCGTAAACGATCACATGCACGATGGCCAGGAATTCGGCATTCAGCAACACGTAATGCCCCGCGATGCAAAAGAATGTTATGATAAGATAAAGAACACTGTGAACAGGGTTCCTGGAGAATACAACCATCAACGCACTGAGGATGGCAACAAACGAAAGAAAGTAAAATACGTTAAGCGTCACTGCGGTGGTCAATTACTTATTATGGCTCAATCTTTTTTGCTGCTTGAAGGCCAGGACTTCCGGCGTTTGCCGCTTCGAAACATCGACGCGCTCATCTACCTTTTCTACCAGCTTGTCTTTTCCGAAAATGAAACCGTCGCGCGAATAATCGGTGGGAAGGATCCGGTCAGTAAGGAAGATCGCTTCCTTCGGACACGCTTCTTCACACAAACCGCAGAAGATGCAACGGAGCATGTTGATCTCGTAAGTTGTTGCGTACTTCTCTTCGCGATACAGTTTTTCTTCTCCCTTCTTACGCTCGCCAGATGTCATGGTGATCGCTTCAGCGGGACACGCAACGGCGCAGAGACCACATGCTGTACATCTCTCCGCGCCCTTGTCGTCGCGCTTCAGTACATGCTGCCCTCTCCACACCGCGCTGATCTCGCGCGTCGTTTCAGGATACTTAACAGTAGCCTTCCGTTGAAATAAATGCTTTATGGTGATCATGATACCACCGAATATGGCAGGCAGGTACATCCGTTCCGCCAGCGTCATTTCTTTCTTGACTACTAATTTCGATCGATTCGTAAGCATAGCTCTTTACGCAGGGCTCCGGCCTAAGCCGAATCCGGTGCGATATTAGTTACCGAAAAAGGTTAAGAACAAACCCGTCACGAAAATGTTCACCACCGCAAGCGGGATGAGTATTTTCCAGCCCAGATTCATCAGCTGATCATAGCGGAAACGTGGAATGGTCCACCGGATCCACATGAAGAAGAAGATGAAGAAGGCAATCTTTCCAAACAATATTATACTACCAATGGTCGTGATGGCATTGGGCGACAATCCCAGGTCGTTCATGAACGGGAAATTGTATCCGCCGAAGTATAGTGTCGACATCACAGCCGCCGACACAAACATGTTGATGTATTCTGCAAACAGATAGAAGCCGAGCTTCATACTGCTGTATTCGGTGTGATACCCACCTACAAGTTCTGTCTCACACTCCGGAAGGTCAAAAGGAGTACGGTTACACTCAGCGAAGGCACAGATCAGGAAGATGAGAAAACCAACAGGCTGATAAACCACGTTCCAGAAGTTCCAGTCGCCACCAACGCCTCCGGCCTGATTAGCAGCAATCTCACCAAGGCTCAACGTGCCCGTCATGATGATAAGCGCAATGATCGAGAGACCCATTGCAATCTCGTAGCTGATCATTTGTGCAGAAGCACGGATCGCCCCAAGCAACGAAAACTTGTTGTTCGATGCCCAGCCACCGATCATGATGCCATAAACACCAATTGAAACGACACCAAATATGTAGAGGATTCCGATGTTCAGGTCAGCGATCTGGAGTGAATAGGGTGTCCCATTGATCGTGATCGTCCCGCCCCAGGGAATGATAACGCCTGCCATAAGCGCAGTAGTCATGGCGATGCAGGGGCCGGCAATGAAGAGGAACTTGTTGGATGCGACCGGTATCATCTCCTCCTTCATAATGAACTTTAATCCATCGGCGAGAGGTTGGAAAATTCCGAATGGACCCGCACGGTCCGGACCGATACGGTCCTGCAGGAAGGCGGCCACCTTTCGTTCTGCATAAGTAGAATAGGCCGCGATGAAAAGGGTAATTCCAAATATGGCCCCCGACAACGTTGCTTTATAGATAAAGAAATCGATCATGCGGCTGAGTCGTTAGATTGTTCAAGTTGTCGGCCCTTCTGGAATACGATCTGGCGATCGATCTCACGCTTGAGTTTCTGGAGATCGATTTTTTCATAATGGTTCTGCGAGATCACGGAATGACGGTCGATGTGACGAGGTCCTTCGATCACCCAGTCGTTCATATTTTTATGGTCGTAACGACATTCGTTGCAGATGTATTCCTTTACTTCTCCGTATTGATCCTTGCGCGCAGAAACACGCAAAACGTCATCACCTTTAGTAAACAATACGACCTTGCCGCAGCATTTGTCACAGTTACGGTGTGCATCAAGGGGGTTGGTGAACCAAACGCGGCTCTTGAAGCGGAATGTCTTATCGGTAAGTGCGCCAACAGGACACACATCGATCATATTACCGGAGAAGTCGTTGTCGACAGCCTTTTCGATATAAGTGCTGATCTCTGATGCATCACCGCGATTGAGTACGCCATGAACGCGTTCATTGGTAAGTTGATCAGCAACGAATGTACAACGGTAGCACAGGATGCAACGCGTCATGTGCAGCTTGATCTTGTCACCGATGTCAATCTTTTCGAATGTGCGGCGGTCTTCCTCGTAGCGGGTTTTCGCAGCACCATGTTCGTAAGCCAGATTTTGCAGATCGCATTCGCCGGCCTGATCGCAGATAGGGCAATCGAGCGGGTGATTAATAAGCAGAAACTCAACGACACCCTTACGGGCTTCAAGTACTTCAGGTGAAGTGATGTTCTGCACCACCATGCCATCCATAACCGGCGTGCGGCATGAAGCAACAAGCTTGGGCATCGGACGGGGATCCTTAGCTGATCCCTGCGTTACTTTCACGAGGCAGACGCGGCACTTTCCACCCGTCTCTTTCAGACTCGAGTAATAACACATTGCAGGAGGTACCACCTCTCCGCCTATCTGACGTGCTGCATTGAGAATGGTGGTCCCATCCGGAACTTCTACCTCAATACCATCAATCGTTACTTTTGCCATATTGCGCTATTCTATTCTCGATGCATCAGCGGGCCGTAGCCAGCGCCGACTCCATCGGTTCTATTTCAAAGTGTTTGGGGTTCTTTACTTTTTCAGGGAACCTCACGTGATATTCAAATTCATCGCGGAAGTGACGTATCGCACTGGCTACTGGCCAGGCGGCAGCATCCCCCAGCGGGCAGATCGTATTTCCTTCGATCTTCTTGGCAACATCGACCAGCAGATCAATGTCGTCCATATGACCATGGCCGTGCTCGATGCGATGCAATACCTTTTCCATCCATCCTGTTCCTTCGCGACAGGGGCTGCACTGGCCACAAGACTCGTGGTGATAGAAGCGGGTGAATGTCCACAGGTTCCTGACAATACAAGCCGTTTCATCCATGACGATAAAACCGCCTGATCCCAGCATCGTACCCGTCGCAAAACCGCCATCCGACAACGACTCATAGCTCATCAGCCGAGGCTCGCCTTTGGCAGTTTTTAATATCAGATTTGCAGGCAGGATCGGCACTGAAGAACCTCCTGCCACGACAGCCTTAAGCTTTCGTCCTTTCCAGATACCGCCGCAGTATTCGTCGGAGTAAATAAACTCTTCAACGGGCAGCCCTAAGTCGATTTCATATACTCCCGGTTTGTTGATGTGACCGCTCGCTGAAATGAGCTTTGTTCCCGTGCTCTTACCAATACCGATCTGGCTATACGCATTGCCGGTGCTGTTGATAATGGGAACAACAGCGCAGATCGTTTCCACGTTATTCACCACGGTCGGGCTGGCGTACAACCCGGCAATTGCAGGGAAAGGAGGCTTTAGCCTTGGATTTCCACGCTTGCCTTCCAGTGATTCAAGCAATGCGGTTTCTTCGCCGCAGATATAGGCACCGGCACCCGGCTGAACGTAAAGCTCAAGTGAATATTCGGTACCGAGAATGTTCTTACCAATAAATCCTGCCGCACGGGCTTCTTCAATTGCCCGTTCCAGAATGCGAATCACATACATGTACTCACCGCGGACGTAGATATAGGACGTTTTTGCACCCAGCGCATAGCTGGACGTGATCATACCTTCGATGAGCAGGTGAGGAATACGCTCCATAAGATAGCGGTCCTTGAAAGTGCCTGGCTCGCTTTCATCGGCATTGCAAACCAGGTAGCGGGGCTTTTCTGATTTTCTGTCGAGGAAGCTCCACTTCATACCCGCAGGGAAGCCTGCACCACCGCGCCCACGCACGCCAGAGGTCTTTACCTCATCCGTAACCTGGTCAGGCGTCATGGTCTTCAACGCCTTCTCAACAGAAGCGTAACCGCCTTTGCTTCGGTAAACGTCGAACGTTTCAATTCCGGGAACATTCACATGTTCCAGTAATATTTTCTTTCCCATAGGATAAATCCACTAAGCGCAGTGATCAATCACACGCGCGCACTTTTCATATAACTACTGCGTTGGCCGGAAGCGCGAAGCTTTTCGACCAGCTCATCAACTTTTTCAGGGGTGAGGTTCTCGTAATATTCCGCGCCGCACTGCAGCATAGGAGCGGTTCCACAGGAACCCAAACACTCAACTGTTTTCAGCGTAAACATGCCGTCGGCAGTTGTCTCGCCATTCTTGATACCCAATTTCTTTTCGAGGTGCTCAACGATGTCGTCTGAGCCCCTCAGCCAGCAAGGACCCGTTTGGCAAACCTCAATGAGGCAGTTGCCAACAGGCTCAGTGTTGTACATCGAGTAGAACGTCGCTACCTCGTACACTTCAATGGGTTTTATGCTGAGCAGCGATGCCACGTAGTCCATAACGGCAGGGCTAAGCCATCCGCCAAACTCCGATTGCGCAAGATGCAGCACCGGAAGCAATGCAGACTTCTGACGGCCTTCCGGATATCTTGCAATGATCCTGTTGACCAACGCCAGGGTTTCAGTTGAAAATGTTGGCTTATCCGCGCTCATGTTCACTACTCATGTTTTCTCCTTCAATTCTTGTCCAGCAATCACCGTAGTGCGCTGGTTGTAATTGCCTGTTTTATGCGTAAGCAGACTAACGCTGAAGTGTGGCTTTGCCGCCAGTGACTTCCCGGTTACTAGGCGTCGAGCTCTCCTGCAATCACATTCATGCTGCTCATCGTCAGGATGGCATCCGATAACATCGATCCTTTGATGATCTCGGGGTATGCCTGATAATAAATAAAGCATGGTCTGCGGAACTGTAGCCTGTATGGCGTTCTGCCGCCGTCGCTGATGAGGTAAAAACCTAATTCGCCATTGCCGCCTTCTACGCAATGGTAAACTTCTCCTTTCGGAATCTCAGTTTCACCCATGACAATCTTGAAATGATATATCAGGGCCTCCATATCGTTGTAAACCTCCTGCTTGGGCGGAAGGTAGAACTCCGGTACGTCAGCGTGGAAAGGACCTTCCGGCAACTTGGCCATCGCCTGTTTGATGATGTTAAGGCTTTGCCACATCTCTTCCTGGCGAACCATGAAGCGATCATATACGTCACCGTTCGTTCCCACAGGAATTACAAAATCGAAATCTTCGTACGATGAGTACGGGGTTGCTACACGCACATCGTAGTCAATACCTGTAGCCCGCAGGTTGGGGCCAGAGAAACTGTAACTGAGCGCACGCTCCGAAGTGATTCCTCCCGCACCGATCGTGCGATCCATAAAGATCCGGTTGCGCATCAGCAGGTTCTCGAACTCTTTCAATACCTTGGGAAATTCTATCAGGAACTTGTTGATCTTGTCCCAGGCTTTCTGCGAGAAATCGCGCTCGAATCCTCCAATACGGCCTATGTTCGTGGTAAGACGCGCTCCGCAGATCTCTTCGTAGATCTCATACACGGCCTCGCGCTGCTGAAACATGTACACAAAGCCAGTAAGCGCTCCGGTATCTACACCGATAACTGCGTTACAAACCAGGTGGTCCGTAATGCGGGCAAGCTCCATGATGATCACGCGGAGATATTGTACACGCTTCGGAATTTCAGTGCCGAGCAGTTTCTCGACCGTCATATGCCATCCTATGTTGTTGATAGGAGAGGAACAATAATTCAGACGGTCTGTTATCGGCGTGATCTGATTGTACGGCCTACGCTCTGCAAGCTTCTCGAATGCGCGGTGGATATAGCCGATCGTCGGTTCTGCATTGACGATTACTTCACCATCCATGGTGAGAACATTCTGAAAGATCCCGTGCGTGGCAGGGTGCGTGGGGCCAAGATTAAGCGTTGTGTATTGCTTTTCTACGGCTTCCGGTCTATCGATCAGTGATTCATTTACGTTCATGGCCTTGATTTATCGTCCGAACATGTCGTCGTTTTTGTCGTCGCGCGTTTGGTCCTCGAGAGGATATTCTTTGCGCATCGGGAAGATGATCATATCCTCCACGTTGAGCACGCGCTTCAGATTAGGATGGCCTTCGAAGATCACACCGTAAAAGTCGTACGTCTCACGCTCCAGCCAGTTTGCTCCGGCAAATATGGAGGTAATCGTTTCGGTGACGGGGTTTTCTTCAGGCAGATAGATCTTCAATCGAAGGCGCTCGTTTGAATACAGATTGTGCAACTGATAGAAAACTGCAATCTGCTTCAATTCAGGATAGTGAATGCCGCCAAGACTGGTAAGGTATTGAAAGCGGAGGTCCGGACTTTCGTAAAGAAATCGGATGATCTCGACGATCTTCTCTTTCTTTAAAGTGATCGTTAGAAAGTTGTAAGGCGTTTCAACATGAAGAATCTCGTCTTCATACTTTTCTTTCAATGTGGCGATTACTCTTTCCTGACTGGAGACTTCCATTTAGTGCTTCCCTTATTTAAATGAATGTGGCTTCGTTGCCTTCATCCATTATTCAATTCCATATTTGTTCAGCATAGCCTTGTATTCAGGCGACTCGCGGCGACGCAGCGATTCGGTCTCTACCAGGTGCTGAATCTTCATGACACCGTCGATAATTTGTTCGGGCCTCGGAGGACATCCGGGCACATAAACATCGACGGGAATGATGCGGTCGATACCCTGCAACACGCTGTAAGTATCGAAAATACCCCCACTGCAGGCGCAGGCGCCTACCGACAATACCCACCTGGGTTCTGCCATTTGCTCATATACCTGACGCAATACCGGCCCCATCTTTTTGGCGATAGTTCCCATTACCATCAGCAGGTCGGCCTGACGAGGTGAGAAGCTCAATCTTTCAGAGCCAAAGCGCGCCAGATCATAATGAGCACCCATGGTCGCCATGAATTCAATGCCGCAGCATGAGGTGGCAAAAGGAAGAGGCCAGATAGAATTCTTACGCGCCATTCCCACCACTTTCTCCAGGCTGGTTGCAAAAAAGCCGGCTCCTTCGATGCCAGGCGGCTTTTCGCCCATACTTACTCCCGATGTATTCGCTACAGTCTGCATAAGTTCTCCTTAGTATTATTCCTGCCAGTGAAGCGCACCCTTGCGTTTCAGGTAAAAAAAGCCGATCAGCAAAAGCCCCACAAAAACGCTCATCTCTATAAAACCCGTCTTCCCGAGGTCTTTGAAATTAACTGCCCAGGGGTACATAAATATTACTTCCACATCGAACAGCACAAACAATATGGCCACAAGGAAATATTTGATGTTAAACGGAGCACGTGCATTTCCCTTCGCTTCGATGCCACATTCGAACGAATCTTCCTTTACTTTCGATTTTCGCTTAGGACCAAATGCATGGGTCGCAATCATCGTTGTAGCCACAAATCCGAAGGCCAGAACAAACATGATGGCGATCGGTGCGTATTCAATTAGCTGTGTATTTTCCATTATTTGTTAGAACGCGCTAATTTCACTTTTTCTTCGTGGAATCTCTATACGAAATTCAACATAATATTACGCATACGTTTGAGCCACGCTCACGTTTGCGCCACCTGAAATATCCATCAACAAGGAGCAGACCCTACGTGATGACATATCATCGACATTTCCATGGGTATTATCCTGGCGAACGAAGAAACTACACAATCCATTAATAAGGCGCGGAATCAGATACGAGATTTGGACGCGGGAAATGTACCTGAGATCCTAGTTTGTTTTGTTGGTCGCTAATACCATTTTAATCTTATGGCGCGCACCAACCTGCATGACGTTCACGAGGTCCTGAACTGACAATGTCGCAGCAGCGTGTAGTACTACTGTAGGCTCCTTCAACCCCTCACATGCCTTAACCAATTCCTCGTCCAAATCGTTGACGGGAACGGGCCTTTTGTTAATGTAATATTGTCTGTTTTCGGTAATTGTGACAACGATCGGCTGTTTCGATAAGGCCTGACTCGCACTGGAGCGCGGTAGCAGCACCTTGATAACATTGGGGTTGGTGATCGTTGATATGATCAAAAAGAACAAAAGCAGGAAGAACATGATGTCGTTCAGTGACGACGTCGCTACTTCAGCTGCAAAATGATTTCTCCGCTTGATTTTCATTCTACCGGGCTTACGATGTAACGAATGAACTCCAGGGAATCGCGTTGAACACGAAGCGTAAACTTCGAAATTAGCTGGTTTAAAATGTGGTAGGCGGCATATGCGCAAACACCCACGATCAACCCTGCACCGCTGGTCACCATCTTTTCGTACAGACCCCCGGCGATAATACCGATACTGATATTGTCCGTGAGAGAGATGCTGTAAAAGATGTTGATGATCCCGGAAATGGTACCAATAAACCCGAGCATAGGGGCCACACCGGCGATAATACCTAGATAGGAGGTGTTCTTCTCCATTTCCCCCACTTCGATATTGGCGACGGATTCCATCATCGTTTCGATCTCTTTGATGGGCTTGCCGATATACTGAAGACCTGCCAGCAGGATGCGCCCGGTGGATGTTTCATCCTTGTCGGCATAATGCAGGGCGCCCCGCACATCGCCGCTTTTGATCATGCGGATGATGTTGTCCAGAAAGTCTTTCTGCCTCTTGGTTTTTTGTCGAAGATAGAGATACCGTTCGATGAAGATATAGGTGGCGATGATCCAAAGAAGAACGATCGGGATCATTACAACGCCTCCTTTCATGACGAGGGTCAGAAGGGAAAGTTCCTGGGCAGATGGCGTGACGGCTACGGTGTCCTGTGCAATTTGAGCGAATATGAGCATGCAATCGAAAAAATTGGAGTGTACAAAAAAAATCCTCCGCAATATTAGCAATTTTCCAATTACAGCTGCGATTCCTATTTTTGGGACCAATTAAAGATGGCCAGGGCAGGAGCAACGTGCTTCAAAAGCGGTTGTTGATCTAATCAACGAACATGGGGAACCTTTAACAAAAACTCATGTTATTTCCGCCACGTTGCCCTGCAAGCCCCTGGACAGTCCTTTTATTTCTATGATTTGCCAGTCGATCCTTTTGGCTTCGGCGGCGGCGCTGTCAATGCCTTAATCGCTACCGTTGCCTTTTCGTTCTTTGGATCGATCGCTAATACTTTCTGATAAAATTCTTTAGCTGCGGAGTTCTGACCTTTCAGATAGTTGTAATAGCCAAGGTACAGGTAACTTTCCACCAGCATGGCATTGTCGTTCCTCGACTTTGATGCAGTGCCGTTCACCTTTTCAACAAGCTTCTCATAGAATGGTTTG
>Ga0247822_10000413_pt1 | contig 22789 bp, 12 predicted proteins | sample 13C_Cellulose_Da_FD_192423 | JGI IMG/M metagenome (GOLD analysis project Ga0247822, IMG submission 192423) | Soil microbial communities from agricultural site in Penn Yan, New York, United States - 13C_Cellulose_Day30 | ecosystem: Environmental > Terrestrial > Soil > Agricultural land | place...
GCTCGCCGGTCCCCCGTCGAGCGTCGTCACGTTCACGACCATGCCCCCGGGCGCGACGATCGAGATCGACGGGCGCGCAGCTGGTATCGCGGGCGAGAGCGGCCTCGTGCTGCGCGACCTCACGCCCGAGCACACCTACGCGGTCACCGCGCGGCTCGACGATCACGAGCCCGCGACCACCTCCGTGACGCCGCCCGACGGCACGCGCACGGTGACGCTCACCCTGCAAGCGCTGCCGATCGTCGAGCTCGACACCAAGCCGACCGATGCCGCCGTCGAGATCGACGGCAAGCCCGTGGGCTCGACGCCGCTGCGCCTGACCAACCTGACGGTCGGCAAGACGGTCGCGATCGCGTTCACCAAGCGCGGCTACCGTCGTGCGTCGGCCAGCCTGCGTGTCCCCGAGCGTGGCGCGCGCCAGGAGCTGGTGCAGCCGCTCACCGTAGACGAGGACCTCGTGCGCGTGCGGTTCGTCTCGACGCCGATGGGCGCGGAGGTCATCAAGGACGGCAAGCCGCCCGGCACCGATCGCACGTACACCCCGGCCGAGGTGTTCGTCGAGGCGGGCACGCCGCAGCACTTCACGCTGACGATGCCGCACCACGTCCCCGTCGAGATCGAGCCATTCGTCGTCGAGCGCGGCCAGCAGGGCCTCGAGAAGGGCGGCACGCTCGTCGAAGGCGCCACGCTGCGCATCGAGGCGGCGCGACCCGGCAAGGCGAGCGTCGTCGGCGCACCACACTGCAAAGATGTCGCGCTGCCCTTCGATTGTACGCTCGCCCCGGGCACGTACACGGTCGAGCTCGTCGGGCAGAGCACGAAACGCGAGGTGTTCGTCGGTGCCTCGGACTACGTCGTGCGCTTCGATTAGCTACGAGCCCCGACGACAGAAAACGGTACCAGGCGTCCAAAGGGGCCTAGGGAGCGATCGCGTGTAGGTGCGTGACGCGACTTCGAAAGCGGGTCCCGAGAGTCGACTCCGTTTTTCGCATCGGCGTATACTTCTTGGCTGTGAGGCCGGTGGTCTGGATGTCAGATCCGTCGTTGCACTCGCTCGCCGCAAAGCTTGCGTCGGGCCAGGGCTCACCTCTTCCCTCGCCCGGCACCCGCGTGAGCTCCCTCGAGGAGCTCGTGCGGGCGCTGCGCGAGGACGAGTCGACGCTGGCATTCGTCGACCATCACGCGCTGCCTCAATTGTCGCGGATCGGCGCGACGTTGCCGCCGAACATCATCGGTGTCGCGACCGAGACCCTGGCCAGCGCGGTGGCGTGGCTGCAGCCGTATCCCTGGCTGTCGCACGTCGTCAGCGCGAGCACGCTCGACCACCCGATGGCGACCTGGCACTTCGAGAACCTCGTCACGAGCTTCGAGGCCGGCGGCAAGCCGCGGCTGCTCGACTGGCTCGGACCCGAGGTCGCGGGGCGGCGCATCCGCCTCGCGAAGTCGAACAAGCGCGTCGAGCGGCTGGAGCGCATGACCGACTTTCTTGGCGAGAAGGGCGTCAGTGGTCGTACGATCCAGCAGTTGCGTGACGCCGCCGAAGAGCTGCTGACGAATGCGTTCTACGACGCCCCGGTCTCCGCGGGCGCGTTCGACGAAGCCATCTCGCGTACGCTCGACGTCACGCTGCCGGACAACCTCGCCTGCGATCTCGCCTACGGCTGCCGCGATGATCTCGCGATCGTGCGCGTGAAGGATCCGTTCGGCTCGCTGACCCGCAAGCGGCTCACGGACGTGTTGATGCGCTGCTCGCGCACCGACATGGGCGTCGAGGTCGACGAGTCGATGGGCGGCGCGGGGCTCGGCATGTGGAAGGTGTTCTCCGTCGCCTCGTTCGTCGCGATCTCGGTGGTCGCGCACCGCCACACCGAAATCCTCGTCGGCGTCGCCAAGCGCGCGCCGGGGCCCAAGCCGTTCGCGTTCCACCTGTTCTTCTCGGAAGGTGCTAAGCCACGGTCATGGACGGCGTTCAATGATGAAACCGTCCAGCAGGCCTCTCTCAATAACTCTGTGTTGCTCGCAGTGAAGGCCAGGTAACGTGATGTCACGAGGCTCAAGACCCACTGATCCGATGCCCGGACGCCCGAAGTCCGGGGTCGACCAGAAGTCCACCGGCGAGGCGTCGATCGTCCACGTTGCGGGTCTGGTCGACGAGCACTTCGCCGGCTTCGGCGTCGCGGCCGGCCAGAAGGTGCTCGTCATCGATGTCTCGGCGATGACGCGCATGACGTCGTTCGGCGTTCGCCAGTGGCTGAAGGCCATGGACGCGCTGCCGAAGACCATCACGGATCTCTACCTCCTCGGCTGCCCGACGTTCTTCGTCGACCAGCTCAACATGGTGCTCAACTTCGGCGGCGCCGGTAAGGTGCTGACCGTCATCGCGCCATACACGTGCCCCTCGTGCGGCGCGGAGTCGGGCGAGCAGGTCGACGTGCTCGCCGAGCGCGCGACGCTCGCCAAGGGCGGCGTCCCCGAGAAGGACTGCCAGAAGTGCGGCGGCAAGCTCGAGTTCGACGAGACACCGGAGAGCTACTTCTCGTTCGTCACGAAGTACGCGGCGTCAAATCTGAACCCCGCGGCCGCGCAGCTGCTCGCGCAGCTCGGGCTGTACACGGCGATCGATGCGACGGGTGACAAGCCTCCTCGCATCATCAAGCTCGTGCACGGGCCGGTGACGTACTTCCGCATCATCGGCACGGTCGGCTCGATGTTCCGCGCGCGCCCGTTCCTCGTCGGAGCGGAGGGCGAGGTCGTGATCGATCTCGCCGAGGTCGATCGCTACGATGCGCTCGGCCAGCGCGAGTGGCGCCGCCTGTTGAAGAGCCTCGCGGGGCAGGTCCCGGCGATCACGCTCGTCGACGTCAGCGAGGGCTTGCTCTCGATCGCCGCCGACAGCGTGGTGTCCGCGAAGAACCTGTCGGTGTGGTCGGTGCTCGTGCCGTACCAGTGCATCGAGTGCGGCCGCGCGTCGTCGGAGAGCCACGTGCTCACCGGGCAGTGGCCGATCCGGCTCGCCGAAGGCGTGTGCCCGACCTGCGGCGGCACGACGCGCGCGACGGTGCACCCCGATGCGCTGTCGACGCTGCAGAAGGCGACGATCGGCGCGGCCCAGGCGAGCGCGAAGCTGATCCAGAACCGCCAGGAAGTGCTGTCGCGTGCGCTGACCGATGCGAGCGTCGCCCAGGCAGGCGAGGGCGCGTCGCAGCCCCTGGACTCCGACGACACGATCCTCGGCAAGTACAAGATCGTGCGCCGGTTGTCGTCCGGCGGCATGGCCGAGGTGTTCCTCGCGAAGCAGGTCGGCATCGGCGGCTTCGAGAAGCCGGTCGCGCTCAAGCGCATCCTCCGGCAGCTGCTCGAGTCGCGTCACCTCGCGGTCGACATGTTCCTCAACGAGGCGAAGATCGCCGGCCGGCTCGCGCACCCGAACATCGTGCAGGTGCTCGACGTGGCCGAGCAGCAGGGGGCCCTGTACCTTGCGATGGAGTATGTCCACGGCCGCGACCTGCGCGATCTGTTGAAGAAGCTGCGCGAGCTGCGGACGACGATGCCGCTCGGCGACGCGTGCTTCATCGTGCGCGAGATCTCGCAGGCGCTGCATCACGCGTACTGGTCGGTCGATCTCTCGGGCAACCAGCTGTCCGTCGTGCACCGCGACGTGTCTCCGCACAACGTGATGCTCGGCTACGACGGCACGGTGAAGCTGCTCGACTTCGGTGTCGCGATGTCGTCGGTGACCGAGCAGTCGGGGGCGACGATCGCGGGCAAGTGGGCGTACATGTCGCCCGAGCACACGACCAACCAGCAGATCGATCACCGGTCGGATCTGTTCTCGGTCGGCGTGATGTTCTACCTGATGTGCACCGGCAGCATGCCGTTCGGCGGTACCGAGCCCAAGGAGATCGTGAAGAAGATCCGGGCGGGCGTGTACAAGCCGCTCGACGAGGTCGCACCCCACCTGCCGCCGGACATCTCGCACCTCGTGCGGCGCATGCTCGCTCCCAACCCCGAGGACCGTCCGCAGACCGGACAGGAGATCGTCGCGACGCTGAACGAGATCATGCGGACGTACGCGCTCGATGGCTCGGGCGCGACGCTGTCGCAAGCGCTCTCCCAGCTGCTTCCGCCGGAGCCGGCGGGGGTGAAGGACGTGATCCGTCAGAGCGAGGAGTGGGACGTCTCGGCGACGAAGAAGCTGGCGATCGGATCGGGCCCGACCCAGAGCCAGATGGACGGCACGCGCACGCCGAGCGGACCGTGGAGCGTGGACCAGTCGGTGTCGCTCGCGCGCCGCAGCAACGAGCACATCGCGACGCCCAAGCCTGCGACGACTTCGCAGCACGTGGCGCCACCGCCGCCAGCGCCGCGTGCGAGCGGGGAGACGCGGCCGCCGATGCCCGCCCAGATGTCGCCGCAGCCGCAGATGCCGATGCAGATGTCCCCCATGTCCACGCCCTCGGTGAAGTCGAACGGGCGCGCGCTCCGCATCGTCATCGTCGCCGTCCTCGCGCTCGCCGCCGCGATCGCGATGTACGTGCTCGTGCGCCCGACGTAGCGTTCGAACGCGCGCTGATTTGACACCCAGAGCGCTGGGTGTTGTTCTAAAAGCGTTGGGCTCTTCAGAAGATAGAGGCGACGGGACCGATGTCGACGCGGAGCCCCTGGAGACCACCGCGGTCGAGATCCAGGAGTCGCGACCGCCGCCGCCGCCGCTGCCGGTACGCAACCGCGGCGGCCGATCGATTCCGCCCCCGATTCCGGATCGCCGTAAGCGCCCGACCACGATCGGCGCGGCAGGGCCACCTCCCATCCCGACCAGCGCGGGTGATGCACTCGAGACGCCGACGGCGCTCGAGCGAGCGCTCACCGCGGCCGCCGCGACCACGCCGGCCACCCGCGCGCAGCGGCTGAGCGCGGCGATCGAGGCCGCGGCCGCGAACGATCCGCGGAGCGCGGCCATCCTCGCGTACGAGCTGGGCGAGGTCTACGAGCAGCAGCTCGCCGACGACGACCGCGCGATCGCCGCCTACCGGCGCGCGGCTCAGCTCGATCCGGCGTTCGCGCCCGCGGCGTGGGGACTCCGGCGGATGCTGGGGCAGCGACGCCGGTGGCCGGAGCTGCTCTCGGTGATCGAGCGCGAGCTCGCGCGGGCGGACGACGGCGAGCGCGCCGAGCTCCTCGTCGAGAAGGCGCGCGTGCTCTCGCTCCGCGGCGGCGGCGATGCGGAGGCGCGCACGGCGCTCGATGCGGCGATCGCCCTGGCACCGGCCCATCAGGGCGCGCTGCTCGAGCTCGAGCGCGTGCTCGCGCGGCTCGGCGATCCCGCCGCGATGTTCGACGTGCAGCTGCGGCTCGCCGAGGCGGCGCACCAGCCCGAGCGCAAGGTCGCGTACTGGGTCGAGGCCGCCCAGCTCGTCACGCCGGCGGCGGTCGAGCGCATGCTCGCTGCGCTCGACGATGCCGCGCGGGTCGCGGCGGTCGCGCAGCTGCCGGCGTGGGCCGGTGAGCGCATCGCGCGCGAGCGGCTGCGCATCGTCGAGGCGCACGGCTCACCGGCGCAGCTCGGGGAGGCGATGGATGCACTCGCGGCGGCGCTCAACGCGAGCGCGGCTGAAGACCCCGCGAAGCGGCGCGAGCTGGTCGCGTTGCGCCGGCGGCAGGCGACGCACGTGCGCTCGTCGATGCCGATCAACGCGTGGGATTACCTGCAGCAGGCGCGCGAGCACGCGCCCGACGAGCCGGTGCTGCTCGTCGAGCTGATCGAGCTGGCGAGCGAGCTGGGGCGCTACCGCGAGCTCGAGGACCTCGTGCACGACGCGGTCGCCGACGAGGGGCCGGCGGCGCTGGTCGCGTTCTGGATCGCCGAAGCGCACCTGACGCCCGCGCGGCGTGCGGAGCTGCGTGCGCTGTTGCGAGCGTTCGAGCCCCAGGCGCCGGGCACCCTCCTGCTGATGTCCGCGGTGGAGTGCGAGGCGCTCGCCGATCCCACCCGCGAGGAGGCGCGCCTCGAGCTCGCGAACGCGTACCTCGCCGGTGCCGAGGCGTCGTCGTCGACGGATCCGGCGGCCGCGACGTCGCTGTACGTTCAGGCAGCGGAGCTGCTCGCGTACTACGCGCGCGGGACCTCGCACGTGAGCCAGGCGCGCGGCGCGCTCGCCCGGGCGCTCGAGCTCGCGCCGGAGCATCCCGCCGTGCTCGAGGCGTGGATCGAGCTCGCGGACATGGCGGGCGACGCCGACGAAGCGCTCGCGCGGCTCAAGGCGCTCGCGATCGCTTCGCACGGCGACCGCGGCGTCGTCGAGCGCGCGCTGCGGGTCGCGCGCAAGCACGGCCGCATCGACGCGGTGCTCGAGCTCGAACGCGATCTCGTGACGCTCGTGCCCGACGACGTCGCGCTCGCGTGGCGGCTCGAGGCCGCACTCGCCGAGTCAGGCAAGGACGCCGAGCGCGCCGAGCTGCTCGCCAAGATCGCGAAGATCGATCCGGATCCGGCGCGCAAGCAGACCGCGCTCTTGTGGGCGGCACGGCTCAACGAACGCGCGGGTGCCGACGAGGCGGCGACCGACCTGTTTCGCCAGCTGCTCGCGCTGACGCCGCGCGACACCTACGTACGCGACGCGCTGATCGGCCTGTTGCGCACGCAGCAGCGCTGGCCGGAGCTCGCCGCGGCTCGACGCGCCGAGGCGCGCGAGCTCGAGCCAAGCGCAGCGCGACGCGCGTGGCGCGAGGCGGCGTGGGTGCTCGAGGTGTTGATCGGCGACGTCGCGCAGGCGGCGGAGGTGTACGGCGAATGGTGGGCCAAGCTGCCCGATGACCGCACGGCGATGGAGGGTGCCGCGCGTTGTCGTGCCACCCTTCGCGATCACGCGGGTGAGGTCGCGGCGCGCGCGGCGATCGATCAGGCAGATCAAACGACCGAAGCGCGCTGGCTCTACGCGCGCAGCCTGGAGCGCGCGGGCCGGCTCGCCGAGGCCGCGGAGCAGTATCGGCGGGTGATCGAGGCGGAGGACGCGCCTGTCGCGGCGACCAGCGCGGCGCTCGCGCTCGCGGCGATCGCGACCCGGTCGAACGACCTCGGTATGCGCATCGAGGCCGCCGAGGCGCTCGCACAGCGGTCGACGGACGCGCGGTTCGCGGCGGCGCTGCTCGACGACTGCGGATGGCTGCTGGCGCTCGCGCTGGATGACGACGAGCGGGCCGCCGCGGCGTTCCAGGCCGCGCTCGCGCAGCAACGGGATCAGACCAGCAGCTTGTTCGGCGCGGTGGTGGTCGCCGCACGCCGTGGCGATGACGAGCGGCTCGCGGTGGCGTACGAGGAGCTCGCGGAGGCGGCGGACGAGCCCGCGCTGGCCATCGCGCTCGGGCTGCGCGCGGCGATGGCGGCGATCGCCGGCGCCGATCCGTCGCTCGCATTCGAGCGGATCGAAGCGGTACGCCAAGCCGCGCCCGACGATGCGTACGCGATCATCGTCGCCGCCGAGACCGCCCGCGGCAGCAGCGCCGGCAGCGACGACCCGTTCGGCGCCGATGAAGTGCGGATCGCGCGCAGCGAGCTGTTCGCGAGGCGCGGGGCGCTCTGCGACGACCCGGTCGCCGCCGCGAGCTGGGAGCTCGATCGCGCGGACCTCCTCGAGGGCGCCGATCAGCTGCGTGAAGCCGGTGCGGTGATCGCGGGTGTGCTCGAGCGCAACCCGGAGGATCGGCGCGCACTGGCCGCGCTGCGCCGGATCGCGCGGCAGGGCGGAGACCTCGTGCGGTGGGCGCAGGCGAGCTTCGCGCTCGCGCGGCGCAGTCGCGATCCGGAGACCGTCGCGCAGCTGCTGCGCGACGCCGCCGAGGTCTACGACGCGCCCGACTCGCGCCATGCCGCGTACGCGTGCGGCATCTATCGGCGGATCGTCGCCGCGGATCCCGGTGCGCCCGAGTTCGAGCGCCTGCTCGCCTTGCTCCGCGAGCGCGGCGACGCGCAGGAGCTCGTCGATGTGCTGACAGCGCGGCTGCGTTGGTTGACCTCGACCGAGGCCCCGGCGAGCGAGCAGATGGTGCCGCTGTTGCTCGAGCGCGCTTCGAGCCTGAAGGCGCTCTCGCGCAACAACGAGGCTGCCGTCGATCTCGACGCACTGCTCGACTTCTCCTCGAGCCATGCGGAGGCCCTCCGCCTGCGCGCCGACCTCGCGGTCGCCGCGGGCGACGTCGATCGCGCGGTCGCGCTGTGGTGGCGCTACCTCGCCGTCGAGCCGCTGCACGCACGACGCGCCGAGGTCGAGGTCATGCTCGAGAAGGCGCTCGCCAGCGACGAAGGCGTGGCGCCACCGCCGCCGGCGATCGCGCTCGAGATCGAGGCGGACGATCCCGACTACACGGACGTTGCCTCCGTTCGTACCGAAACCAGCCGCGGGATCTCGGCGCCGAGGCCGGAGACGCGGCGCGCGCCCGCGATCATCCGTCGTGCACCGTCGCAGGTCACGCCTGCGCCGGTGATGCAGGAGGTCGAGGACGACTTCAGCGAGAACACGATGCGTGCCGATCTGTCGGCGCTGCAGGAGGCGGAGCGGCGCGAAGCGCAGATGTTCGAGAGCAACACGGCGCTCACCGATCTCTCCGAGCTGCAGGAAGCGGAGCGCCGCGAGGCGACGAAGTCGACGACGATCTCGGCGCAGGCGGCGATGACGTTCGACGATGCGACGGCAACGAAACAGCGATCGACCTCGACGAAGCGCGGGCCCGCGATCATCCGGCGGCAGACGACGGGCTCGGTGCCGATCGTCCGGCTCGGCTCCACGCCGACCCCTTCGGCTCCGATCCCGATTCCGGCGCGTGCGCCGCACAAGCCCGGCGTCGAGCCGACCGACGCGCAGCCGTCGGTGGAGGACTTCTTCGATCTGGGCGACTTCGACGCGCCCTCGGCGACCGCGCCGCCGATGGAGGAGTCCGCGGCGCCACGGCGCGCCGCGCAGATCGAGATCCCGGCGGTCGAGGTCACGTCCACCTCGGGGATCCAGGCCGTGATCTCGGCCGGGGAGGGTACGGCCTCGCGCACCATGCGCGCGCTGACGCCGCCGGTGATCGACGTGGCGTCGCACGATCACGAGGATGACGAGGAGCCGGTCGTCGACGCCGAGGCGCTCGTGATCTCCGAGGAGCGGCCCGGCGGCGGAGATGACTCCGCCGTGGTCATGCTGTCGTATCAGGAGCTGCAGCCACTGCTCGCGGGCGACGCCACGCTCGAGACGCTGCGCTACTGTCAGCGCGAGCTCGCGGCCGGCGGTGAGCCCGCGGTGATCGCGGTGCTCGAGGTGATCGCGGGTCGGATCACCGAAGGGCTCGGTCAAGGCGACAAGGCGCGCGCGCACTATCAGGCAGCGCTCGCCGCCGACCCGCGGTCGCGCACGGCGCTCGCGTCGCTGCGCAGGATCGCTCGCTCGGAGGGTGATCTCGCGGAGCTCGCCCGGTTGGTCGACACCGAGCTCGCGTTCGCCACCGGGACAGAGCGCGACGCGCTCGCGCGATATCGCCTCGACGTCTTGCTCGCGCGCGGCGATCACGCGGCCGCGGCCGCGGTGATCGACGAGCTGCTCGCGCGGTCGCCCTCCGACGTCGGCGCGTGGATGGTGCGGCTCGAGCTCGCCCTGCGCGCGAGGCGCAGCGAGGACGCGGACGCGGTGCTCGCCGTGCTCGCGTCCGTGCTCGTGGATGCGGACCTGCGGGGCGCCATCGAGACCGCGCGCACGGTGCGCGCCGAGCGTGCGGGGACGCCGCTGCCACCGCACGATGACGCTGGTGACGCGGACGCCTCACCGCGGCGGCGGATCACGGCGATCCGCCAGGCCATCGTCGACGGGCAGCTAGAGGCGGTTGGTCTCGCGCTGCTCGAGCTCGCGTATCACGTCGAGGGCGAGGATCCGACGACGGCGGCCGCCCTCGCGGTGCGCGCACAGGTGTGGATCCACGACGGCGGGGCGACCGAGGCTGGGCGGGCGGCGATCGCCGAAGCGGCGCAGCTCGCGGCACGGATCGCGGCGCGCGATCCGCTGGTCGCGCGGATCGCGACCGAGTCCGCGCTCGTCGCCAACGACACGCAGATCGCGGTGCACGCGTTCGCGCGCTGGGTGCGCGGCAAGTCGAATCCCGTCGAGCGCGCGTACGCCGCCGCGCGTGCCGCCGAGCTGGAGCCGGCACGGTTCGGGCGCATGTGGGCCCAGGTGCTGGAGCTCGATCCCGGTGACGATCACGCGTCCGACAAGCTGCGCACCGCGCACCTCGCCGCCGGCGAGCTCAAGGCCGCGGTCGAGCTCGACCTGCAGCGCGCGCGCGACACGGGCCGTGACGCGCCGGTGCTCGCCGCCGTGGACGAGCTGCTCGCGGTCTCGCACGTCGACGAAGCGCTCGCGGCGTTGACCCAGGCGCGCGAGGAGCGGCCGAGCTCGATCCCGATCGCGGAAGCGCTCGCGGAGGTCTACGCTCGCCTCGAGCGGTGGACCGAGCGGGCGCGCTTGCTCGGCGAGATCGCCTCCGAGCCGGGGCCGCTCGCGTCGGAGATCATGCGACGGCGCGGCGCGCAGGCCTACGACCGCGCGGTGCACGCGGTGCGCGCGGGCGCGGCATCGCGCGACGAGCTCGAGCTCGTCGGGATGGCCGCGCTCGACGCGTGGGACCTCGTGCGCGAATCGGATCCGACATCGCCGCTCGCGCACGCGTCGGCGATCAACATCGCGAGCCTGCTCGCCGACCGCGAGCTCTTGATCGAGGCGCTCTCGCGCGCCCAGGAAGCCGAGCGCTCGCCCTGGGCCGCGGCGAGCCTCGCGCTGCGCCGCGCACGCCTGCTGCTCGACAACGATCCCCGCCTCGCCCTCGAGGTCGCGCGCGACGCGGCCAAAGGGCTCGACGATCCACGCCGTACGCTCGGCGTGATGATGGCGGCCGCGCACCGGCGCGAGCTCGGCGATGCCGCTGCCGCCCTCGAGGAGCGTGCCGCTCAGCTCGAGGCCAGCGCGTCGACGAGCGGGGAGCCCGGCAAGCTGCGGGTGCGCGCCGCGCAGGTCGCGCTCGATGCGGGCGACGCCGCGCGCGCGAGCCGGTTGCTCTCCCGCATCGACGCGACGTGGCCCGGCGTCGGTGAGCTCGCCGACGTCGCGCGCCGCCGAACCGGAGCGCCGCCCGCGAAGACCACGTCGTTCCTGCGGGCACTCCGGGATGCCGACACCGCGGCCGCCCGCAACGATCCTGCGGCGCTCGCCCTGTATCAGCGCGCGCTCGAGCTTCGCCCCGGCGAAGCGCTCGCCGCTGCGCCACTCGTGCGGCTCGCACTCGAGCTGCGCCAGCCGACCGCGATCGCGAAGCTCGCGCTCGAGCGTGTACGGCTCGCACAGAGCGAGACCGCCGCGGCGCGCGCCGAGGCCCACGAGCTCGTCGCGCAGCTCGAGCTGCTGCGCGGCGACGCTGCGCGGGCGCAGGCGGCCTGCGAGCTCGCGGCGCAGGCGGATCCGACGCGCGTCGACCTGTTGCATCGCGTCGAGCGTGCGCTCGCTGCAGGCGGCAGGTACCGCGAGCTACTCGCGGTGCGCGAGCGCCAGATCGCCCTCGTGCGGAGCTGGTTGCAGGCGGGCGTCGAGCACGATCGCGCGGTCGACGGTGCCGGCGACCTCGCGACGATGCTCCTCGATGCGGCGACGCTCGCGCTGCACGACAAGCGCTCCGACGCCGAGCTGACGAAGCTGTACGCCGCCGTCGTCGAGGCTGCACCGCGCCATCTCCCGGCGCTGCTCCAGCTCGAGGCCCTCGCCCGGCGCGGTCCTGCGGCGGCGCTCGCGGAGCTCCAGGCGCGGCTCGTCGGTCTCGTCGAAGATCCACGCGTGCGCGCCGCGCTCCTCGTGCGCATCGGCGAGGCGCTCGCAGCAGCTGGCCGCCGCGGCGAGGCGATCACGGAGCTCGCGCGCGCCATCGAGATCGACGCGGGCTATGCACCCGCCGCCGAGCAGTGGCTGCATCACGCGCTCCTCGGCGAGCAATGGCAGGAGGTCGCGCGCGCGGCGGCCAAGGAGGGACGCCACCACCTCGCGGGCGTCGTGCTGATGGACAAGGTGGCGGCTCCGGGGCCGGCGATCGCCGCGCTCCGCCTCGCGCTCGACGCCGAGCCCTCGCATCGCGATGGGTTCGTACGCCTGCGCCAGCTGTTCGAGCGCACGGGACGCCGAGACGAGCTCGCGGCGCTGTTGCACGAGCGCCTCGGGGTCGAGCGCGATCCCAGGGCGCAGGTCGAGCTCCAGCGCAGCCTCGCGGAGCACGCGGCCGACGCGGGCGATCGCAAGACCGCACTCCAGCACTACCGGCACATCCTCACCGTCGATCCGGCCGACGTCCGCGCGCATGCGGCGATCGCGGATCTCGTCACCGAGCCCACGACCTGGGAGGAGGCGGCCGCGGCCGTCTCCGCGCGGCTGCCGATCGAGCGTGATCCGCGGATCCTGCGCTCGCTGCACTATCGGCTCGGCATGATCTATCGCGATCACGACGTCGCGCAGGCGCTCGCCGCGTTCCAGAAGGCAGCGTCCTACCGGCCCGACGACGAGCAGGTGCTGCAGCAGATCACCGATCTCGCGATCCGCACGGGCGACTGGAAGCTCGCACTCGAGGCCTGCGAGCACCTGGTCACCACCGAGCGCGATCCGGAGAAGCTCGCCTTCAACCTCCAGCGCGCGGCGATGATCTTCGCGCAGGGCTTCAATGACCTCGAGCGCACCGAGCGCATGCTCACGCTGGCGCTGGAGGCGGCGCCGACCAATCCCGAGAGCCTGCGATCGGTGGTCCAGTTCTACCGCGATGCGGGTAACGCGCCGGGGCTGCGCTTGCAGCTGCAGCGGCTCTCGGGCGTGATGCGCGCGCAGCTCGCGCAGGATCCGCTCGACGGTGCCGCCTACCGCACCCTCTCGCGTGCGAGTGCCGCCCGCGGTGAACCGGCCGGGCTCCCGATCGCACGCGCCGCCGCGGAGCTCGCGCATGTCCTCGGGGCCGCTGGCGAGCCGGAGCATCAGCTGCTCGCGGCACCTCCCGATCTCCCGCGCCTACCGCCGAGGGTCGAGGCGTTCGTCCTCGCCGGGCTGATCCAGCCCGAGCTCCAGCAGCTGCTCGCGTCGCTCGCGGAGCCGATCGCCAAGCACGTCGGAGTGGACCTCGAATCCTATGGAGTCAGCCGCAAGCAGCGGCTGCGCGCGAACGAGCCCGTGGCCCTGATCGCGCGGGAGGTGGCGGCCGCGCTCGGGATCCCCGACATCGACGTCTATGTGTCGGCAACGCGCCACCTGGCGATGGTCGCCGAGCCCACGAGCCCCCCCTCGCTCGTGCTCGGCGCCCAGATCGCGGCCGGAGACCCGCGGGACGTCAGGTTCGCCGCCGCCGCCGCGCTCACCCTGGCGCGGACCGGCCTCGCGATCCCCGCCCGCCTCCCCCCCGACGAGCTCGGCGCCCTCGTCCATACCGTCCTGCGCCTCACGCACACCGATCGCACATCGCCCGACGTGGATCATCCAACGGCTGAGCGGCTGCGCCGGCATATCCCCGCGGGACTTCTGGACGAGGTGCGCTCGATCGCGCGGCGCGTCGAGCTGGTCGAGCCCGGTGTCCTGGCCCAGTCGCTCACCCTCGCCGGGCTGCGTGCCGGGTGGGTGATGTCCGGCACCGTCCTCCCCGGACTGGCGATTCTGGCGGGTGCTGTCGGCACAAACATACAAGCCATCCTTCCTCACCCGATCGCACGCGAACTAATTTCATTCGCGCTCGCCGACGCTGATACGATGGCTAAGGGCCGGGTAGGGGGCAGCAACTAATGTTGTCCGCACCGGCCTTTTTCGTCAGAGTTACCAGAAGTGAAGTCGCCGACAACCGTCGTGTACGCGGGCGAAGCAAAGGCTTCGTTGCTGCGCGTGGCGTTACCGAAGGACGCGGTGTTCGTCTCTCGTCGCGCCGATTTCCTCGTCGAGACCGCGAAGCGTAACGTCGTCGCGTTCGTCGATTGCGATCTGTTCTTCCAGATCGAAGGCGAGCTCCCCGACGTGCCGATCATCGGCGTGATGGACACGGCGATGGATGCGCTCGACAAGTCCGTCCAGTGGATGGACGCGTTCCCGTGGCTCTCGCACATCCTCGTGACCACGTTGCTGCAGACGCCCGCGGCCTCCGAGTACATCGCGATGCTCGTGAACCAGCTGCCGCACGCGCCGAGCGCGGAGCTCGGCGAGAAGGGCGTCGGTCGCGTGGCGTTGCTGGCGCAGGCGAGCAAGCGCGGTCTTCGCCTCGAGCGCATGCGCGAGTTCTTCGCGAAGCACGGCTTGCAGCAGCGCGCGCTCGCGACGATCAACGACGTGGCCGAGGAGTTGCTCACCAACGCGCTCTACGATGCGCCGATGGAAGCGGGCTACTTCAAGAGTGCGGTGCAGCGCACCGAGGATGTCGACCTCCCCTCCGACCGCGCGTGCGAGATCAGCTACGGCGTCGAGCAGGGCAGTGTGTTCGTACGGCTGCGCGACACGTTCGGCTCGCTCACGCGCGAGCGCCTGTTCGACGTCCTGAACCGCTGCAACGCCGAGTCGGTGGCGCTCGACGAGAGCCGCGGCGGTGCCGGCTTGGGCATGTGGCGCATCTTCTCGTCGGCCTCGACGGTGAACATCACCGTCATCCCCGGCAAGCTCACCGACATCACGGTGACGATGTCGACGAGCAAGGGGCGCATCGCCAAGACGCTGCACGCCGTGCACCTGTACTTCGAGCCCGGCGAGAACGGCAGCCTCGATCATCTGATCCCGGATTCCGACCTCGCGTTCGATCAATCGATTACGCTCGTCGCCTGATGGCAACGACGCAGATCGGTATCCTCGCCCCACTGCCGCGGGCGGCGAACTACGTCACCCTCGCGCTCGCGCCCGGCGCCTCTCCGCGCGACGTGCTCGAACGCGTGCGCGCGCTCCGTGTCGACGAGGCGGTCGTGGTCGGTCTCGGCGCTCCGCTCGTCGGCGATCGCGTGGACGGCCTGCGTGCGTTCCCGGCGTACGACAGCCCGGCCGGCGCGATTCCGTCGACGCAGGCGGCGGTGTTCGTGCAGGGCCGCGGCGACGACGCGGGCGCGTCCCTGCGGGCGGTGCGTCGCGTCATCGCCGCGCTCGGGCCCGGTCTCGTCCTCGACGAGGACATCGCCGCGTACAAGCACGACATCGGTCGTGACCTCTCCGGCTACGAGGACGGGACCGAGAACCCCAAAGGCGACGCGGCCGTGACCGCCGCCGTCGGTGCGAGCGGCGCGAGCTTCGTTGCCGCGCAGCGCTGGGTGCACGATCTCGACAAGCTCGAGCAGTTCGACGCGCGCGTGCGCGACGAGCTGATCGGCCGCAACCGCGAGACCAACGAGGAGCTCGACGCGCCGCCGGCTCGCGCACACACGAAGCGCTCGGAGCAGGAGAGCTTCGATCCGCCCGCGTTCATGGTGCGCCGCTCGATGCCGTTCGGGGGCGTCAGGCAGCACGGCCTGTACTTCGTGGCGTACGTCGCCACGCTCGATACGTTCGAGCGCATGATGCAGCGTATGGCCGGCGTCGACGATGGCGTGGTCGACGGCCTGTTCCAGTTCTCGCGCCCGGTCTCGGGTGGGTACTACTGGTGCCCGCCCGTCGACGGTGGTCACCTCGATCTGCGCGCTCTCCGTTAACGACCTCAGACCGAGATCGAGTCGTCGACGGCGCAGTCCGAGTGGACCCAGAACTCGGCGAATCCCGCGGCGAGCTCGCGCAGCTCCGCCCGATCCTGCAGGCGCACCGCATGGACCACGACGCGCGCGCCCGCCTGGATGTCCTTGACGGTGATCGCGAGCGGCGGCAAGCGCGGCGCATCGGGATCGAGCTTGCTCTCGTCGACCTCGAGCCGGCTGAGCTCCTGGATCAGCTCCGCCGCCTCGCGTAGTTGCTCGCGGACGTCCTTGACGTACTCCCTGTGAGGGTTCGTGAACTCGAACACGACGCCATGCTTGTCGAGCTCCGCCGTGAGCTTCACGCCGCGCATCGCATAGGGACACTTGTTGCCGTCGTCCAGCTCGAGCTCCGGCTGCTTCGGCTGTTGCTGCTTGGACCGCTGTGCCGGCTTCGCAGTCGCCGCCGTGGCGGTCAAACACACCGTCGCCAAGGCGATCATCCTAGTGGCTTGCCTCATGGTGTTCTCCTGAGATCGTGCGGGGCTCGGGACATCTCACTCGCCGTGATTCACGTCGCGAGCCGTCGAGCGGAGACGTCGCGTCGAGACCGGCGCGCGCGTCGACGGGGCTTGCTGCGTGCGCCTACGCGCACGAGCGTCGTGGGGACGTGCGGGCTACGGTGGCGCCTACAACAGCGGCGAGATCAACCTCGCGTACGCTTGGCCGAGGCGGGTCTTGAAGGGTTGCCGATCGAGCTCGCTGCGGATCACCTCGCGGCTCTCGCGCAGGTCCGTGGTGAACGCGTCGGCGAGCTTCGCGTTGCACGCGTGACCGAACACGACGGCCGCGACCTCGAAGTTGAGGCGAAAGCTGCGGTTGTCGAGGTTCGCGGTGCCGATGATCGCCACGTCATCGTCGCAGACCAGCGTCTTGGCGTGGATGAAACGGGGCTCGTACTCGTAGATCCGCACGCCCGCCTCGAGGAGCTCCGGGAAGTAGCTGCGTGCTGCCATGTCGACGAGCCGGCTGTCGCCTCGCTTGGGAACGATCAGCCGTACGTCGACGTCGCGCAGCGCCGCGCTCGTGATCGCCATGAGCAGCGTCTCGTCGGGCACGAAGTACGGCGTCGTCATCCACAGCCGATCGGTGCACTGGTTGATCGCGGTGAACAGGACCTTGTGGATCGCGAACGCCGCCGAGTCCGGGCCCGAACCCACGATCTGCACGAGGTGCGTGCCGTCGCGGGTGGGCGCGGGATAGGTGTCCTCGTTGATCGGACACAGCTGTTCGGCGGCGAAGTACCAGTCCTCCATGAACAGCCGTTGCAGCGGCCACACCGCGGCGCCGGTGATCCGCATGTGCGTGTCGCGCCAGTAGGCCTTGCTCAGCAGTGCGCTGTGGCTGTCGGTGATGTTCATGCCGCCCGTGAACCCGATGACGCCGTCGACGACGACGATCTTGCGGTGCGTGCGGAAGTCGGCCCGTCGCGATCGGATCGACCGCAGGCGGACCGGGTTGAACCACGCGAACTGGATGCCCGCTTCGCGGAGCGGCGCGAGGAACTTCTTCGTCAGGCCATTCGAGCCGGTCGCGTCCACGACGAGGCGCACCGACACGCCTGCCTTCGCGCGCTCGATCAGCGCGTCGCGCAGCTGCACGCCGATCTGGTCGGGCTCCCAGATGTAGTACTCGACGTGGATGTGGCGCTTCGCGGCGGCGATCGCCGTGAGGATCGCCGCGTACGCCGAGGCGCCGTCGAAGTACAGCTCGACCTCATCGGCGCGCAACGGCGACGACTCACCGAGCTCGACGGCGACGCGCGACAGCTGCTGGTGCTCCTCGCTCGTGTCGACCAGCGCGGCTTGCGCCTGCAGGACCTCGCGCACCGCCCTGCGGCTGATGTTGCGCTTCAGCTTCTTGCGCTCGAGGCGGAGCGGGCCGATCAGCCAGTACACGACGAACCCGACGACGGGCAGCCAGGCGAGCGCGAACACCCAGGCCAGGGTCGCGGCGGCGGACCGGCGCTGCAGGATGATGACGGTGCCGATCGCGAGCACCCACGCCGCTTCGATCGCGAGGAACAGCGCCCACATCGCGTCAGCGCCACCGCTCGAGGCGGCTCGCCCCCAGAACGACGCCGATCACCACGCGTAGGTTGCGCACCCGCCGACAGCCTACCGCATCAGGCGCGGACGAATGGATTCGCGCGCGCTTCGTCGCCCAGCGTGGTCGAGGGGCCGTGGCCGGGGATCACCAGCGTGTCCAGGTCGCGCGTGTACAGGCGCTCGCGGATCGAGCTCGCGAGCTGCTTGGAGTTGCCGCCGGGTAGATCGGTGCGTCCGACGGAGCCCTGGAACAGCGTGTCGCCCGCGAACAGCAGCCGTCCCGCGTCCGGATCGTGGATCTCGAAGCACACCGACCCCGGCGTGTGCCCGGGCGTGTGGATCACGGCGAGCTCGCGCTTGCCGAGTACGATGGTGTCGCCGTGCTCGATCCACCGCTCGACCGGCCGCGTGTCGCGCACCTTCCAGCCGAACATCGCCGCTTGCTGCGCGAACCCGTCATAGAGGAAGGCGTCGCCCCGGTGCAAGCAGACCTCGCCGCCGTGGGCCTCCTTGACGTCGCGGGTGCCCCAGATGTGATCGAGGTGCGCGTGCGTGTGGATGATGCTGCGCACGGTCAGGTCATAGTGCGCGATGACCTCGGCGATATGCTCGATCTCGCCACCCGGGTCGATGATGACGGCGTCCTTCGTATCGCCGCAGGCGAGGATCGTGCAGTTGCACTCGAGGGGGCCTGCGGGGAACGTCTCGCGGAGCAGCACTACCCGTGTGTACCGCGGTTCACCGAGCGCTGCGACCAGCCGCGCGCCGTGTCGGTCAGCCGCGGCACCGTCGCCTCGCACGGGGACGCCATCACCATCGCCTCCTTGACCTTCACCGTCGCGATGGCGCGGAGCGGCACGCCGTCCCGGGAGAACATCGTGTACTTGACCGCCAGCGACTCGATCACGCACGGCATCGGGCGCATGCCGGTGACGCCCCAGGCCACGACGCACTGGTGCGGGCGGCGTAGGTCCTCCTCGGGCGCGTCCGGGGTGCGCGAGGTGGTCATCAGGTCGAGCGCCGCGACGATCGGCTCGACGGACCTGCCGGTCTCGAAGTTGTCGAACAGGAGCTCGAGCGTCATCGAACGGCTCGAGACGTTCCCGATCTCGAGGTGGTTTTTCGGGATGTGATTGCGGCCGTGGACGACCTTGTCCTGCGTCGCCTTCGCGTTCCAGGTGACGGTGCGCAGGACCTCGAGCTCTTTGGGGTTGTACTGGGCGGCGACCTGGAGCTCGACGTCGTCGAGGCTGCCGATGGTGAGCTTGGCGGAGGCGGGGAGGAACCTCGTGTCGGTCATGACGGCGGCTATCGGAGGCCGCGGTAGCCGGTTGCGTCGACGGGAGGCATGGTGTCGGCATGGCGCAACAATCGTTCTATGTCTCGGTCGGTGACCAGGTGTTCATCGACCCGGGACCCGAAGAAGTCGGTGCCGTTCGCAAGGTCGCGCACGACCATCTCGTCGTCTACATCGAGAACTCGGGCGACTTTCACGTCGAGGCTCCGGCCGTGAAGGCGGTGCACTCGGGCAAGGTCGTGCTGGATCCGACGCAGGTGTCGCCGGAGCTGCTGGTCGCAGCGCAGCACGCGCACGAGCACGAGACCGAGTAGTCAGCGCTGCCAGCTGCGATACGGGTGGCGCTGGAGGTTCGCGTTGTAGTAGCGCGGATCGTGCGAGACCTCTTCGACCGCCCACGGAGGCACGGCGAACGGCTCGGTCTCCGATGCGAGCTCGAGCTCGGCGACGACGAGCCCCTCGTTATCGCCGTGAAAGACGTCGACCTCCCAGGTCTTGCCGTCGTGCTCGACGCGGTAGCGATCCTTCTCGATCAGCGGCTGCTCGCACAGTGCGAACAGCGCGGGCGCATCGCTCGCGGGGATCTCGTACTCGAGCTCTTGCCGCGTGATGCCCTGCGTCTTGCCTTTGATCGTGAGCTTGGCCGACTCACCTTCCAGGCGCACGCGCACGACGCGCTCGGGCACGGTGCTCAGGTAGCCCTGCGTGAACCGCACACCTTCGCCGGGTGGGCGCCACGCAGGCGCGACCAGGAACTTCCGCTCGATCTCGCTGCCCATGGCGGGGCAGCGTACAGGAGGTACGGTTCAGCCGTGCGGTTGCTCGTCTACGATCGGACCTGTGTACGCAAGCGAGGCAATCTGTCGTCGGTGTGGGCCGCGGGAGCGCAGCTGTACAAGCAGCTCGGGCGCGTCGATGACGTGAAGGGCGTCGCCTCGTGGGACGAGGCGCTCGCGTGGATCGTCGCGCACGAGGAGCCGATCGACGAGATCCAGTACTGGGGCCATGGCAAGTGGGGCGGCGCGCTCGTCGATGACGAGATGCTCGATGCCGAGGTGACGCGCCCGATCCATCGCCTGCACGTCGCCCTCGCTGCGGTACGCGAACGGCTGGCGAACGATGCGCTGGTGTGGTTCCGCTGCTGCGAGGTGCTCGGCGCGCGGCGCGGTCACGAGCTCGCGATGCGGCTCGCCGACTTCCTCGGCGCGCGGATCGCCGGTCACACCCACGTCATCGGCTTTCACCAGAGCGGGCTGCACGGGCTGCGGCCGGGGCAGCGCCCCGACTGGAACGCCGAGGAGGGGCTCGTCGCGGGCACGCCCGCGCACCCGATGCGCGCGCGGATGTCGTTGCCGTGGCGCCCACACACGATCACGTGCCTCCACGGCTCGGTTCCGGCGGCCTGGTTCGCGTAGACTGGTCGCGGTGGCCGACACGGTCAACACGCTCGGGGAACGCTCGGGGCTGCGGCGGGAACGGTGGGCTGCGTTATTCGCGTCGCCGGCGAGCGTGCTCGTCATCCTGCCCGCGCTCGTGATCGCGGTCGGCGTCGTCGTGTTGCTGCTCGGTCGCAAGGCGACGCGCGAGAGCGCCGAGACGCTGGTCCGGTTGCAGCTGCGCGCGCAGGCGGACGAGGTCGGTGACGACGTGAAGTTCGCGCTCGACCAGTCGGATCCGGTCCTCGGCAGTCTGCGCGTGCTCGCCGAGCCGGCGCTGCCCACGCCCGATGCGGTGGCGCGCCTGCGCGACGTCGTCGTCGGGCGGCCCGGCGTGGCCAACGCGACGATCGTGTTCCCAGCGGGCGTGATGTGGGGGACGTACTTCGAGAAGGACACGCGCGAGCTGCAGGTGCACGAGACGCGCGTCGACGAGCGGCAGCGCACGAACTACGCACTGCGCGGCGGCGCGATGGTCGTGCAGAGCGTCGAGCCCTCGGCGTACGAGCCTCGCGAGCGGCCGCAGTACAAGCACGCTGTGGCGGCGGGGCGCCGGGTGTGGGAGCCGCCGCGCACGTTCTCGACCTCGCACAAGACCGGCGTGACGGTGATCGAACCGATCTTCGCCTCGGACGGTGGTCTGGTCGCCGTGGTGTCGGTCGACTTCGACGTCGGCGAGCTGTCGCGGGCGATCGGGACGATTCCGATCCCCGGCGCGCGCACCGTGATGTTCACGCCCGACGGGACGATCCTCGCGTTCCCCGGCGTGCCCATCCCCGAGGTCGCGATCCAGGAGAAGCGCCTGCTGCGCTCTCAGGACTATCGCGATCCGGCGCTCGATGCGCTGTTCGGCAAGCTCGCGAGCCTGCCGGCCGAAGGCTTCACGCGGCTCGAGACGAGCGACGGCACGCGCTACCTCGCGTCGCTCGCCACGGTCGGCCGCGACGGTGCGGGCACGGCGGCGACCCGCGACTGGCGCCTGGCGACGCTGGTGCCGGAGGCGTCGCTGATCGGCGCGACCAAGCGGTTCGGGCGTGACGCGATCATCGCGTCGGCGGCAGCGCTCGCGATCGCGCTCGGCGTCGCGTTGATGTTCGCGTGGAACCTGGTGCGCATGCGGCGCGCGGTCGGGGTCGCGCGTGCGGAGGCGCGGTCGGCCCAGGAGCGCGCGCAGCAGCTCGGGAGCTACAAGCTCGTCGAGAAGCTCGGTGCAGGCGGCATGGGCGAGGTCTGGCGCGCTCAGCACCAGCTGCTCGCGCGCGAGGCGGCGATCAAGCTCGTGCGACCCGATGCGCTGTCCGACCCGCAGCACGCGCCCCTCGTCATCGAGCGGTTCCGGCGCGAGGCCCAGACGCTCGCGTCGCTGCGCTCGCGCCACACGATCGAGCTCTTCGATTACGGCACCACCGACGACGGCGCGTTCTTCTTCGTGATGGAGCTGCTCGACGGCCTCGACCTGTCCGCGCTGGTTCGCGCGCACGGCCCGCAGCCTGCGGCGCGCGTGATCAGCATCCTCGCGCAGGCGTGCCAATCGCTCGCCGAAGCGCACGACGCCGGCCTGCTGCACCGCGATATCAAGCCGGCGAACCTCTATCTGTGCCGCGCCGCCGACGAGGTCGACATCCTCAAGCTGCTCGACTTCGGCATCGTGCACAGCGCGGCGGATCCGATCGATCCGGCGCTCCTCGCGTCCGATGCGGGTGGGCCGCGGTCGGTCACGACGACCGGCACGGGCGAGCGGCTCACGGCGGTCGGCGTCGTCGTCGGCACTCCGGGGTACATCCCGCCGGAGCAAGCGATCGGCGAGAAGCTCGACGCGCGTGGCGATCTCTACGCGCTCGGGTGCGTCGCGTGGTTCCTGCTCACCGGCGCCGAGGTGTTCCCCGGCACCGACGGGGACGAGGTCATCCACATGCACGTCACGCAGCCCACGCCGAGCCTGCGCGACAAGGTGCACGGCTGGCTGCCACCCGAGCTCGAAGACCTGATCGTCTCGTGCCTCGCGAAGCAGCCGCGCAGCCGACCGCCGGATGCACGCGCGCTCGCCGAGGCGCTGTACGCGATCGACATCCCGCCCGAGCACGCGTGGACGCGCCGGCACGCATCGGCGTGGTGGGCGAGCCTGCGCCCGGCGGCGACCGCGAGCCCCGACATGACCACGGTGCGCGGCTCCGTGCTCATCGCGAAGGCGCCCCCACAGGCCGCGACCGCGGTCAGCGACGTGGTGATCGGCGCGCCGCCGACGAGCGTGGGCGCAGCGACGTCCGTCGACGGCGGG
>Ga0247822_10000414_pt1 | contig 22785 bp, 16 predicted proteins | sample 13C_Cellulose_Da_FD_192423 | JGI IMG/M metagenome (GOLD analysis project Ga0247822, IMG submission 192423) | Soil microbial communities from agricultural site in Penn Yan, New York, United States - 13C_Cellulose_Day30 | ecosystem: Environmental > Terrestrial > Soil > Agricultural land | place...
GCAAAGGCCAAGCTGCCTGACGGCACGCACGCCTATTTTTTCAATTTGATCGATGAGCGAGGTTTAACGGTTAGTTCACGCTACGATTCCGTTGAGTAGGCTGCTGCCAGTGAGCATTGCTCTACGGAACGACTACCTCGGGATAAATATACGCCCTAATCGACCCCAAAGAACCTCGCCAAGCGCTACACCGTTTTGGGGAATCGGCCCCAGATTAAAATAACCAAATCACACCTACCCTCATGACCTGTATCCCTAAGTCTTTACGAAGTACTCGCTCATATCCCCTTTGTCGGAAGATACTTTGCCTCGTCGCGGCACCTATTGTGATCGGTGTTAGCACCCTCGGCGCTCAGACGCAAAAGACCTACCTCTACGACTCCTTGACGGAAGACTGGTTTTCCTCCAGCACCCCTTTGGTGGCTGATAGCATGGGGCGACTGCAAGTGGTGCGCCCACCGAATAACCGAATTTTTGTCAACGCTACGGGAGAGCAGGTTCATTTTCCAACGCCGGGAGCCGGAGATTGGGGTGGAGCGAACTGGACCGCCCCAGCAGGAGAGATCGTTACTGGGATTAGCATGACCGGAGACTTTCGCCGCGAGACTCTCGAGGAAGAGGACTTTGGCGCGGGAGTGTATGGTGCATCCGAGAAGAAGAAAAGAGACGACAAGAGAATCCATTTCGTCACGGGATCAGCGGAGGCGAGCGAAGATGCCAAATGGACCGCAGCTACCAAAAAGATGTCCTATGATTGGTCTGTGGAGGTCGATCCTAAAGAAGCCATTACCTTTTTGCAGTTTCGCGCCTGGGAGGCTATTGCCGGAAACCGCAAGGTGCAGGCAGGCTCTCCGTCCACAGGTTACTCCGGCAACATTACCCGCATCGAAATCACGACAAGGCAGAACTCTGCGGCCAATTCGTCACAGGCGGCGGTGGTACCCGAAGAGGCGATAGAGCTGGGTGACGCCAATGTCCGTCTTCGCCTTTCCCAGCATGGGGAACTGCTTTCGCTAGAGGACCTGACGACGAATACGCACCTTATCACTCCAGGATCGGCCAAAGACGCATGGCGCATTGACTGGCGCGGCGCCCCAAAGGGGAGTGAAGATCTTTCCGTGTCGGAAGGATTCGTCAGTGAAGATGGCGCCAAATCCAAGCCTCAAGCCGATGATCGCGGTAGCATCAGCAGTCGCCGATACGACGCTCCCCTGGTGGAGAAGAAGGCAAACGCCGTCACATTCACTTGGAAAAAGGAGGCTTTGCCCACGGTGGTCGGCACCGTCACCTTTGACGAAGCGAAAGGACAATTTCTCTTCTCGGTGAACGTGGACAATACCTCCGCAGCCATCGTGGATGCGATCAGCTTTCCGCCCATGCTGTCATTCGATGCACAAAAGGAGAACTATGCGATCGTGGCCGCCGACAACGCTTACAACACTTCGTTGAAGCCCCTCGATACACTGAAGCCATTCACTACGATGTACCCAGGCTATCTTTTCATGCAGATGGCGGGGTTCAAGATCGGCGACTCATCGCTGCTAATCTACACGGATGACGATAAGGCAAACGTGAAGTGGATGAAGTTCACCAATGATCCCAAGGCGGTCTTCTTCGATCTCGCACAGCAGATTCGGCTCAAGCCGAAGAACTCCTGGGATGCTCAGTATAATGTCGTTTTCAAGGTAATCCCGCACGGCTCCTACAACGAGTTCGCTAAAACCTATGGCGAATGGGGGCGCCAACAGTGGTGGGCGAAGGAGAAGCTCGTGGAAAAGATGGCTAAGCGCCCGATGCTCAACCGCTACTTTGAAGGTGGCCTAGTCCGCATGAACGCCGGCCCGCCGGTCTGCGACACAAGTAGCTTTAAGCAAACCGAAGATACACGGTGGCACTATATCGAAAATAACAAGTGGTCGAAGTACGAGCCATTCTACGACAATATTATCGAATCCATCACGGCCTACGAAAAGGCCTATGACTTTCAGCCCGGCTACTGGCACGGAGTCTGGTCCGGGCAACAGTTCGATAGCGCGTGGCCGGATTACTTCCCTACAGAAAAGTACATGGGCGATTTCGATAAGTTCAAACGCGGCTTGATCGAACATCAGTATCCCATGATGTATCACATGAATACGGCTCAGTGGGCCGAAACGGCGGAAACAACAGTCAGGGAAGGCAAAAAGTACCTCGCTCTGACGGACAAGGGGACACCTTATCGTGTATACTTCCAGTGGTCGAAGATGTGGTCCACTCTGCCAAGCCCAGCAGTGGCCCTCGAAGTGGAAATGAAGACGGTCAAGCGCATCGCTGACAAAGAGGGTGTCAACGGCATCTATCTCGACGTGATCGGTCATGCCTACGCTACGGATGAAAATCCGCTCAGCCCATACCATGGGAAGCCTAACGACTATCAATTGCAGAAGATGCTTTCCTTCAAAACCATCCGAGAAGGATTTACCGGGCCTCTGATGACGGAAGCTCGCAATGAGATCGAGTTGGCCTACATGGACATGGGCACCGGCGGAAATGGCCAGCCTGATGAAGACGAGGTGCCGCTCTGGCAAATGGTCTACGGAGATTGCACGGCGATCACGACCTACGCCGTGAAGGACAAGCGACTTCGCTACTACACCTGGATGTTGGGTGGTGTGAACGCGACGGTCTGGGATTGGCCGAATTTTGAGGGGAAGCGTATTCCCGTCTACCTGACGGCCGCGCAGCAGAAAGTTGTCTCCGCGATGATCCCGGAGCTTCTGGAGCGGTTTGACCATCTCGGCGATAGTCGCCTGTCCCAGTGGCGGAGCGGGTTCGTTCTGTGGAACAAGGCTAAGGAGGGAAAACCTTCTGACGTGAAACAGGATACTCGTCTGGGTCTGCTCGAAGTGAAGCAACTCGCGCCGGGGGGCATTGTAATCTGGAATGCGAAAGGCGAATTCTCAGTCGATTCCGCAGAGGAAGTGAAGCTGGATGGAGCCACGGTCTTCCGCGCAACTGTACCCCTCTCGGTAAACCGCGCGGGTGGCCGCTGGATCATCCACAACGAGACGAAAACTGCCGTCGAGGGAGTCGTTCAAGTGCCCGCCACGGCGATGGGTCTGGAGCCTCTAACCGGTAAATTCATCACTAGTGGAGAGGCTGCAACGATCACGCCGAAGCTGGAAGGCGACTTCCTGACATTGTCCATCAAGCTGCCAGCCGAAGAAGCTCTCGTCCTCGGTACCAACGAGAGAAAGTAACCTTCTACAGCGTAGGACATTTCGTGAAGCCCTTGGGGAGATCTCTTTATCAGGAACCTGTCAAATGGATCGCTCCTCCAGGGGTCTCCACCGAACGAGGCTGTGTGTTTCGTGCGAGAAGGATCTTCTCGCACGAAGACCTCGCAGGAGCAGACGTCCTCCATATAGCGGCGGAGAGTTACTATGTCCTTTATGTCAATGGCGCCCTTGTCGGCAAAGGGCCAGCTCGCGCAACTCGCGTCTGTAATTTCTTAGACAGCTATCAGATCGCACCCCACCTTCGCGCAGGTGACAACACGATCGCGGTGGAGGTCTTCTGTAACAATTTCCCGACCTTTTTGGCATCTCCCGCAGAGCCCGCGCTATTTATTAGCATTGGTCGCTGGACTACCGATGAGAGCTGGCAGGTCCAGCGAGCGGCTGAACATCGATCCGCAGAAGCTGAGGTCTACACCCTGCAAATCGGTCTGACGGAGCGGTTGGATCTAAGACAGGAGCCTCTCGGCTGGCAAGTAGGTAACGACACAGGTAACTGGCAGGAAGCGTTCCTTCTACCAACTGATTGTCCGATTTATGCCAAGGCAATGTACCGACGAGACGTTGCTTTTCTTCGTGAGACTCGCCTGCTGCCGAGGGTGATTTCGGTCGTTAAAGGGTTAGAGCCATATTCCCCCGAGGACACCGATGTGGCGACCCTTCTATCGACCGAGGTGCACCTTCCATGTCAGCTGGATGCCAGTCCTTTGACCCGCGGAGAGCCTTTGGAGACAGGTGCAAACATCACTTTCATATACGACTTTGGGCAGGAGTTCATCGGACATCTGGATCTCGAGATCGAGGCCCCTGCCGGCACGATCCTTGACGTCGGCTATGAAGAAGCCCTCCAATCTGGCCGACTACAACTCGCGCCGGCTCACTATCGATTTGCCGACCGCTATATCCTAAGAGATGGACGGCAGCGGATTAGCAATGCTCTGCGATGGCGTGGCGGGCGCTATGTACAGCTTGCCTTGCGGGGATCTGGTCACGGCATTCGCATTCATCATGTGCACATTCTCGACCGTCGATATCCGATTACCGAGTCGGCGGCCTTTTCCTGCGATCATGAGCCGTTCAATGATCTTTGGTCCCGCTGCCATGCCACCTTGAGTGCCTGTGTTACGGATACTGTGATGGACTGTCCCTGGAGGGAGATGGCCTTTTGGGTAAATGATTTCCTGGTCGTGAATCGGTATTGGTTGCAAATGGTTGGGCGCACGGACTTACTGCGTCGTTCATTAGCTCTCGCTCTTGGTCAAAGAGAGCCGTCCGGGTTCATCGGTGGAGTATGCCCGACCAATGAGAATCCCTTCTTCACCTTATTCGCGACGAACATGTTTCTCCCGATGGTCTTACAGGACTATCTCATCCATACCGGCGATCGCGCGACGGTGGATCTCTTCATCGACGAAGCTCTGGATCTCGTCGAGCAGTGTGAGAAGTGCTCCACCGCGCAGGGACTGCTCTGCCCTCCCGAAGAGCAGTGGAACTTCGTCGATTGGTCGTTCCACTTTGTCGGCCAGAGACTGGAAGGAAAAAACACATGCGTGGTAAATTGGTTTTATGTCCACGCGCTCAAAGGACTGAGCGCGCTCTATGCGCACAGCCAACCAGCCCGAGCGAAGGAACTCCTCGCAAAAGCCCGATTCGTCGCTGGGCAGATCGACAAGTCTTTTTGGGACGAGGAGCAACAATGCTATCGAGAGTGGCTCACGTCTGACGGCGAGGACCCAGCACCCCTTTCCGGCAAGCTCACCCATGCCATGGCTCTCTTAAGCGGACTAGCTCATCCCGACTATCGCGAGGCGACCGAGGCGGCGCTCACCAGAAGCGATTTGCATCCGCCGGAGCTTTACATGATGCACTTTGTCTTTGAAGCGCTTCTCCAGTTTGGAAGGCTCGATGAGGTGGTGCGGCTGATCAACCTTCACTGGGGATCAATTCTCGAGACGGATAGCCCGACGATATGGGAGGCTAATGTTTACGAACACGGAAAGAACGCCTACTCGAACACGGGAAGTCTTTGCCATGCATTCGCCCTCGCTCCGGTTAATATTTTCCAAAGATACATTCTCGGCATCACTCCGCTCGTGCCTGGATTTCGACGGTTCCGCGTCCATCCGCAAATGGGAGATCTCGCAGAGCTGAGGGGTTCCGTTCCGACACCGGCAGGTTTTATCGAGCTTGAGTGCCGGCGAGATGGCGCATGGCTGTTTCTCAGATTATCTGTCCCCGCACAGTGCGTGGGAGTGCTGGAGGATGGTCGGGAATTTTCCGAGGGAGAACATCAGTTCCAGATCCTACTTCCAGAGGAGTCGTCTATGACCTTTCGTGTTCGCGGGGAATCTCGCGAAACACCTCAGCTAGAGCTGGCTGGTTCATTGTGATGCTGCCATCTTCCCGAGCTTGGATGACCGAGGCGCACTCGTAGAACTGATAGCCATCATACCCCTGCTGCATAGCGACCTGAATCCAGCGGCGGCTAACGTCCTCTCCCCCGGGCGTCGACCATAGGTGGTTCGCATAGAGGCTGAGCACCGTGGAAATCCCCTTCGGGCAAGTGAGAGCGAGAATCTCCTGAGCCAGGCGAGAACCGGGAAACACCTCCTTCATCGTCACACTGTCGACTAAGTTCTCCGCGATCCAAGTCCGCCAATCCCAGTCGATATTCATCGCGGCTCCGATCTCGGGTCCGACTCCCTCGCTCGGGCTGATATGAACGCCAAGCGGTTTCTGGTAGGAGGCCGTCATTTTCTTAACTTCGCGAAGGAACTCCGTGTACCCTTCACCGCGCAAGCGACGCCAGGCAACCCTGTCGAAATCGTCCGTCTCCCAGATGTCGATCCCGTATCGTCTCAAGAATTCCTCCCGGACGGGGGGCTCAAAACCTAGCTCCCCCCAAGCGAAAGTATTGTGGTGGTTTCTGACTCTCAGTTCGATGCCATCCGCGCCGGCGTCCAGACAAGACTTGACCCAGGAGAGCCACCATGCACGAACTTCGGGAAATGAGGGAGACAACGCAGCCACAGCGCCCTGATTCTTAGCCAAAGCGATGCCTATAATCCCTTCCCCGGCGTCGAGGCTATGTCTTGAGCGGATGGCATCATAATAAGGGTAAACCGCTGTCGGCGTACCGGGATACGCGTCGAACTCGACCCCATCGCGGCTGAAGTCGGGGGCCGGGGAGCTGACCGTAGCACCGGGAATCGCTTTGAAACGAGTGCGACGTGAGGCCACTCCATAGGTCAGCAGCCTCTCCTCTCCTCGGGCGCCGAAGACATGGACGAGATTGAGAAACGTATTTGAAAAAGAGGCCTGTCGCTCGGGGACCGAAAGCACCACGTACGTGGAGCGGATCTCCAGACCAGATAGCCTCATCACGCGGGCCGGTCGGCTTTCGCCGGACGGGCGTCCACCCGAGGGAGTGTCTTCCCATAAGGGATAGGGCTCAATAATTTCTTCCCGTCGAATGGAGCCCTCATAGCGCTCATACCGGACATTATCATCGCTGATATAGATGGAAATCGCATCCACGTCGAACGAGGCTTCCAAGGAGTTTTCCTTGACCAGGTCGATCCGAGTAATGGCTTCGCACTCCGAAACTCCCCAGGTGCCGGGCTTGCGAGCCATCACCAGATCACGACGCTGGGCGGCAAAGTCCGCGATCCAATAGACAAGTCCACCCACCCGTGAGAGCTTGCCTCTCTCCCGGCCTTCCGAGGTGGATACGCCCAAAGTGTGATACAACCCCATGTCGAAGGGCTTCACCATCCCGTAAATCTCGATGCCATTAGCATGAGCGGCCCGTACCGCAGCGGGAAAGAATTCGCCGACATTCTTCCAGGCAACGCGTGCATTTTCTGCGGCGCCTACCGCGCTCGAGAGCCACCCCTCGTCCAGAGTCCCGTAGTAAATCCAATGACAACGCTCCACGCCCCAGCTTTTGAACTCGGCAAAGACCTGATCGAATGTCTCCGCCGTCCATGCATTAGCCAGTAAGTCGTCAGCAAAATCGACCGTCACCTCCAGGCGAAAGTCGGCGCTACGTTTTACTTGGACCTCCCCTTTTTTTGAGACTTCGGGAGTGTCTCCGAGAAGACGAAGGCGATGGACAAGGCAATCCGCCCAGAAGCCGAGATCGAGCCATCCTGAGAGCACGCGCAACGTGGGGTCATTAGCTTCAACAACAACTCGCTCATTGACCGAAATCCGCCACTTACCGTGATCGAACTCATAGACCACACGATATGTCTCGGATGGCTCTACCGCGACCGAAGCCTCCGCAAGAGTACCTCGGGAGCATAGCCCGATGGCGTACGATCCCTTTGATAAATCGGCTTTCAGGGTTAGCAAACCGTCCCCCAGTTCCAGAAGGGCACCACTCACCATCGTGACGTCAGCTTCCAGCCGAAGCCGTTTCCAGGAATCACCAGGCACAGGAAAGCGGAACAATGCCGCTGCCCCGGTACGCAGAGCTCCCTCCTCGAACTTCATGAGGCGGAACTCTTCGATCCAGTCAGGTGGCAAGTGGCCAGCCTCTAGAGGGACATTTACCAACTCTCTCATAGTCGCAATTCTTAATGATTTAAGCGAGAGCCCTGGTCTGCCAATTCCGGATATAGTCTCGGTATAAAAGCCCCGACTTCTTCACGCGTCGCGTCTGATCTTTGCGATCCACATGGATCAGCCCGAACCGTCGATTCAGCCCCCACCGCCACTCAAAGTTATCGAGTAGGGACCAGTGGAAGTATCCCTTTAGAGGCAAGCCCTCTTTTACACATCGCTCGACGTTGAGGAGGTGGTCTGTCAGAAACTGCTGCCGACGGACGTCATTTAAGGGGTCATTTTTCGTTTCTGCCTCATGTTCCAGATAGCCGTTCTCGGTAATGAACATCTCCTGCGGGTGATAGATATCATTTACCTTACGGACCATTTCATAGAGTCCGGCCGGGAATGATTTGATCATGGGCTGCAACTCGAATTCATCCTGAGGTTCCGAAAATCCGAGGACATTAATGGAAGGATCATTCTGGATCTTGCCGATCGCGTAGTAGTTGAGGCCTATAAAGTCTGGTGCAAAGAAGATCGGCTCTGGCACGGGCTCGCGACAGGCCTGCGGCAAGTGGGAATCGAAGAGCTGAATCATATCGGCTGGATATTCTCCCTTGAATAACCGATCCAGAAACCATCGATTTCGAAACCCATCTGCCCGCACCACGGCCGCCTGATCCTCGGTGGAATGCGTGACTGGCTCCAGCAAGTGATAGCTATGCACCATTCCGATCTTTGCGCCGTTATCACGGCTCTTTCGCAGAGCCACCGTGCGATGGTGTGCTTGCAGGATATGCTCCCAGACGAGAAAGAGATCTTGATAGGAGTCTTTGCGGAACGGCCAATGCCAGCCCGTCACGTAGCTATGATAGTACACCATCGGCTCATTGAAGGTGACCCAATGCTTCACCCGATCGTCCAGTCGGTCAAAGACGGTCTGCGCATACTCCAGGAAGTAGTCGGGCGCATTCTTCGAAAGCCATCCACCCTCTTGATCCAGCCACTCGGGAACGTCCCAGTGAAAGAGCGTGATGAAAGGCGTGATGTTCCGCTCGCAGAGCCCGTCGATCAATCGGTCATAGAAGTCGAGGCCCTTGCCGTTGACACGATGCTTGTCACTAAAGATACGCGGCCAGGAGAGGCTGAAGCGGTAAGCATTGAGCGAGAGATCCGACATCGATTGCAGGTCTTCCGGCCAGCGGTGATAGTGATCGCAGGCGATATCGGCGGTATCGCCGCCCATCACCTTGTCTCCGAGATGTGTGAGTCGGTACCAATCGCTCGGCGCCGCTCCGTCCGCCAGGGGCGACCCTTCGATTTGAAATGCGGCGGTCGCGGTTCCCCAATAGAAATCAGGTTGAGTAAGGTTTGATGTCATCTAAGTATAAAAATGCGTGCTTCACTGAGGCAACGTGCCGGGAGCTGGTCGCAGCGGAAACCTAATCGAAGACAGGTTCTAGTTGCCTGCTCACGACCTTTCCGGTGTAACGATCGATGGCGACGTGCAGCCAATACCGACGCTCTCCTTCAACGGTGAATTGATTAATATTTTCGGCGCTTTTCAGATACCGACCGCTTTGCGCTATCACGTCGATCATGAGGTTCCATGTGCGGAGATTGCCCACATCCGAGAGCGCGCGAATGGGAGCTTCCCGACGTCGTTTGATAATATCGTTCGCTGAGGCCGTCGGTAACGTGCCGACCCATCGACTGACAAGATCAGCGCGATTTTGTAAGGGACCTCCAGTTCCGTGGGCAAGGGAGTGTAAGTTTTGTGCGAGCGTTGCCGCATCTCCATCGGAGATTACCGTATTCGCCTCATCAGCCTTGATTGCTCCGGATAGTATAGCCTCCAAAACCGGTATCTGATCGGTGTTTAGATCGATGTGACCCGCTACAGTCGAGGGTGAGGGGTTGATGCAGAAGAGATCCAACAAAGCCGCGTCAGCGCTTGTATTGTGAAAGAAATCGATATCTTTCCAAGGCATCCCTCGTGAGGCGTAACCCATTTCAGCCACCGAACGAAATGGCCGGTTGAGTGTTTTCGGGCGGCTATCATAGTTGGTGGGGACCATAGGATAGCCTGAGGGGACAGCGCCGGTCGTATAAGCGCCGATAGCAGGACGCAAGACGCCATCGGGATCTTCGTATCGGCTTGATGTTGTCGATTTATTGTCACTTAACAATCCTGAGAAGATGGAAGCATCCGTTGAATACGTGCCCAGAGTCCAACCCGCGGCGGGCTTCAATCCCCATGCTTGCCATCCAGAGCTGGCCGTCGATCGGACCGTTCCTAGGTAAGTATCAGAAGATATTCCTACACCAAATCTGTCGCTTCTTGGATCAGACCTGATCATATAGACTTGGAGGACGGGCTTCAAAAAATAGAGGTAGTCAATCCAGGCTGGCCCATTCACATACGTGTCCATGCTTTTAGTCATGTTGCGTATACGATCATAAGTGATCCAGTTGCCATCCTGTTGATATTGCAGTTCGAAATCTATAGCAGGGTCAGGAGCAGAGATCGCGCGATAGAAATTTGGCAGGGTAGCTCCACCATGCAGCCATCTTTGATCGGACTCGATATCTCCGATCCAGATACCGATTAACACGGTGGTCAGACCGTCCTTCACTTCATCCTTTGACCCGGGTTGGGCCGCCGCTCCTACTGTTGGAGAAAGCATCACAGGCTCACTAAATGTCTGATTCAGGGTCGAAAAGGTGATTCCCGTCGGGTTATTAAATTCGTTGGAGGGAACACTTGACAACATGATGCCCTGGCCACCGAAATCTCCTCCGATAGTTGCGTGTGCCTTTCCCCGCGCTATAAAGCGAAAATTTGACGGGCCGTTGCCCGAGGGTGTAAGTGCTTCTGCACTGGGGTTCCAGATTTCAGGCTGATACCATATTCCCACTTTCTTCGAGTATGTAGTCGGAGTGGGTCTCGGATATCGGTAAGGCGTCGAGAATACGCGAGTTAAATAGGGAAGATTCTCAACTCCCGAAAATTCTTGGCCTCCAAAGACTATACGGGTGGGGAAGGCATCCTCGTCGTACTGATCAGTAAGATTGGCTGCGATTTGTGCAATCTGATAGTAAGTATTACTATCCATCCCGGACACCTGCGACGATCCATCTCCCGCCGCCTTGCCTAGTGAACCCACAGCTATTCCTGCTTGTAAAAGCTCGAAGAAATTCGGCTCGCGACCTTGCTGCGCCACCTCCGCTAACGTCAAAATCTGATTAGCGGGGGTTTGGACATAGCTCCAGAATCCGCCCGAATACGACAATCCAAAAGCATTTTTAATATCCTCGGACGACGCTCCATTAGGCCCATCTTTGGATAGCCAAGCAAGTCTACTGAGGGGAAATCGATTTTTAATAAGAGGCTCGCCGATTTTTGCCCGTGTATTGTCGCTTAATCGATCGAACTCTTGTGTGACTCTAGTATTTATCAGGCTAGGGTTAAATGCGTCGTCCACTTCCGAGTTGCTTGCTCTTCGATATCCCTCGCCTCCTTTTGTTCGATTCCGGCCGGGTGCAGGTGTATAGGTGGGCCCATCGACCTCTCGCGAAAAGGTGCCGAGATACTGAAGGGCTTCGAGCGCTAGTTGCCCGGGGTTGCTTTGGGCATATTTGATGAGATCTTGGCGACTCACGAAACCTTGATCCCCTGCTTCCACCCGCATAAACCCATTGGTCATCGATAAGATATGATTCGTGTAACTCGCCGCAGTCAGAGCCGTCTTCTGATTTCGCCACGTGACGAGAGCGTCAGCGGCGGTCACTCCAGGGATCTTTCCGAGATCCACCTGGGCCAATGATGCGCGCCGCGATTTGAAATCCGACGACACTCCATCAGGATGGCCGACCACATTGATATCGAGCAGTCCCCCTTCGTTGTAGATCATGTAGGAAAACCGACCGATCACGTACTCGAGATTTTCTTCCGCAGGATTTGAAAGGGTGGCCATGTCCGGAAGGACAGAGCCGTTAGTCATGGCTCCCCGCCGATCGACAAGGATCCAATCGGGAGGTGCAAAGCCGCTGGGCATATTTGTTCCCAGAAGATAAGAGGCATTCCACCGACTTGGCGTGATCGCACGACCGTTTCCCGAGACATTAGTAGTCGACCCTCCTTCTGCGGCTCTCGCCGTGCTCGCGATCGAGCTAAGATACGGCGATCCCTGCCAAAAATTCGATCTGCTCACGCTGCGTTTTACGACATTAGCGAACCCCTCGTCTCCGGCCTTCGCAGGCACCGCTGTAAAGTTGTTTAACGGGATGTAGATATCGACGCCATTACTGCTATAAAGCGTGGAACCCGCCACCATTTCCGTTCGCAAATCGCCTAATATAGTCTCCAGAGCAGTCTTGGCCACCGTCTCTGCTCGGTTCTGCCCAGCGCTGGAGAGCGATACCTGCCGGCTAAGAGTGGTTTGCGCCATGAAGGCCGTCAGGATGATTGTTGCAAGGACGAGAGCTGCCAGGATCACGACCAGCGCCATACCACCATTCTTAGTGGATATATGTAAACCAGAGTGGCCCGGCATCGGCGGATGGGCAGCGTCAGTGGTAGATCTCATAGTACCTTTGATAAAATCTCAGTGCCTGGGTGGCTTTCTCAGGAACGGTCGCCGGAATCTGTCCGCCGGATATGGCATCATGCCATCGCTTGATCGGGTCCTCGCCTTCCGCCACATCCGGCAGGCTGGCCGCCAGCAGCTGTAGTTGTGCGTCCGTTACAATTTTACGGCTGGTACTGTCCAGCACTGCTACCGCTACGACTAAGGCGCTCGCATCGCTCAGATCGGGTTTCGCCGTATTGCTAAGGCTTCCGTCGGTCTTGAGATAGCAGAACTCCAGACGCAGAACTCCCTCCGACAGCACTTCATAGTCTGCATTGGGGATGATTGGCAAAGGCTGGGACCCGAAGATCAGGGGTGCCGTCGTGGACCAGTCCGTACCCTGTACGCCTCTCTCCATTTGGTACATGCGCTCGGGGTCGACGGACTGCACGCGATAGCCCACCACCGAAAGTTTTCGCGCACCTTGATAGCCATCTACCTCGCTGTAGAAGGAGATATCATCATTACCGTCCGCTTTGGTGAAACGATGATCGACATCGGAGCGATCCAGTCGGCCAGCCCAGTCAACCCCGAGACGATCCAGCGCGAAACGCGTTTCCGTAACACCATCCAGTTTTCGGGAGCTACTGGACACCGACGAAGTCGTCATCCCGATGATCTGAGCGATCAAGACTACCAGCAGCGCTAGCACGGCCATCGCTACCAACATCTCGATCATGGTAAACCCAAGATCGCTCAGCTTCCGAGCCTGGCTAAAGGACGCTGCGGGAGGTCTGGTCATGGTTGGGGAAACGCCACGACCTTTTCGAGTGTGGGCCGGGTGGTTGCAGACGAAGCTTGCGCCGGCCATGCGACCCGGAACCAGATCAACCAGGGGCTTAGGCTATTGGCGGGAGGTGGTGTTATCCGGTAGCTCACTCGAAACCGCGACCCAGCCAGATCGGAGCCATCGACCTCCTCATTATTCTTAACTCCAAAATAGCCCTCTTTTGAGGCAGTCGAGTTTAGCGCGGGCAGCCCATAAGTGCGAGAAGGCAGATCAAAAGGGGTTGCCTGGCGATCGGCCACAATGGCGCTTAAAATATTAACCGCACGGCTTTCATCCTCCGATTCCCGCGTGAGCTTCAACCCCACGGGAAGCAATCCTACGATGACCACGATGGCAAAGGCTGCAATACCCAAGGCCAGTACCACTTCGACCAAGGAAAACGCCAGTATCGATCGAGCGATACTTTGCAGTGGGGATGGGTAGGGCGCCCACTTTATCATGGTCGGAAGATACGGACTTGGCCGGTCAATCCTGCCAACTGTAGCGCAGCGACATTGTTTTTCTCTACGTGAGCGCCGTTCATGCCCTGTAAACCAAGTTGGATCCAGCGAGACATCGGACCAGACTCGATACGAGCACCGCCGAGTGGGCTGAATTCGATAACGGAGGCAAACGTTGTGGAGCCTTGAGTGAAGTTCCCTACGCTCGATTTAGTCACGTTTTTCCCAGCCTGCATTCCCTTTAGATCGATCTCTGCGAGTTCCTCATCAGTTTGCAGACGGAGATTTTCATAAGTCTGCTGTTTAATGACGGCGCGGAGGTTGCCTGCCACAGCGATATCATTGGCCGCACCAGTCGTACCGGCGATGGCAGATACAGTCATTTTCCGATTTGCCACATCTTCGTTAAACCCGACCCACACATAGGTATTATGCGCCATGGCGTAGGACTGAGCTTGCTCGAGTATGGAAGAGATATCGGAGACCGCTCGATTCATCGAACCACCCTTAAACATTGAGCCGAGGACGGGCCCAACCGCCGTTGCCAGGAGGCAAATCAAAGCGATCACAACAAGGAGTTCGACCAAGGAGAACGCCGACGCTGGTCGTCGACCAGCGCTTGGAGCGCGCGGAAACGCTTTCGTCTTGGGGAAACGGATCATTTAGAGCCACTTTATTCGAAGTGGATATATTGTCAATCGAAACCTAGTTCTGAAAGGTGCGAAAATGCTTACATCGTAGATTGGACGAAGTTACGCTGATTATCGTGGACCTCCGTCAACTCAAAGAGCACCCATCCCTAAAGTTCCGACGAAGATGCTCGAAGTCCGCCGCATTAATTGAAACGTGCGACGGGGAAGCCGGTAAACGAAAAAAAGCGCTTCCGCTTTTGCTCGCTTCGAAGGTAAAGGATTGCTATTTAGGAACAACGAAAAGGCGGGCTTAAAGTTGCTTCATTTTAAGCCAATATTCGGTGGCACTGCAGCCGAAGTTTCGCTTAAACGCTCGAGCGAAGTGCTTGGGCTCAGGCCAGCCTACGATAATGCCGATTTCGTTCACCGTCTTGCCGCTGGTGAGTAAAAGGGTTGCAGCGTAGCCCGCGCGACGGCTGGTGAGGTACTTCATCGGTGTTTGCCCGGTGGCATTGTGGAAGAATTTGATGAGTGAAACGGGATGGAGGTGTAGGGAGTCCGCTAACTCGGGGAGGGTCCAAGGGTGGACGATGTGCGACATCATGAGTTGGATGCTCGTTTCACGATGGGGCTGGCATCAGGTTTCGCTGCGATTTCTGAGGAACTGGCGGTATCTCTTTCCAGGCCTCGAGTATACCGGCCACCGTGCCGAGGCGTGAGCGGTTGCGGGTTTCGAAATTCACCCACAATCGCTCAAGGTCAGAGCGAAGTCCGGGAAGTAAATGTCGGGCGACTTCCCAATGCCCAATCTGATAGCGATGTGTCTGGTATTTACCAAAAGGGCAGTTCTTGTCGGATCGGTGGGACGTGTTGGATGGCCACGGTCAGTGGCGACGCCTTGTTCCAAAGGTCCGAGAATGGCTGGAAAATTTGGGACGCCTAGAGTGCAATGGCTGTTGCGTGTCTTACGGGGATAGTCTAGTAGAATGTGAGCGGACCTAGGCTCGGCAAATTGGCGTCCGTCTTGCCAACCCGTGAAGGCTCATAAGGTAAGGCGGTCCCTTGCGCTTAGGGCCGTAATCTGGTTTTTTAACTAACCAGTTTCGAACAGCTTGTCGCCAGCTCTCTCGCCGGACACCCTACCTAAGAGGAATATGGTTCAAAAAGACGGCAATCCGAGCGTTCTATCAAACAGCACCCTGCCATACCGTGACATCAAACCCACGGGCGCAGCGGGTTTTTATTTGGGCATAAACGCCACTTTTCGATTCATTCACGATACCTATGGGGCTGAAGCTCTCCGCCAGTATTGGCGGGATCTTGGAAGTCGCTATTTTGCTCCGGTATCCAAGATTTGGTCTGAAGGCGGATTGGCGGGCGTCGGTCGATATTGGCGGGACTTTTTCGGGGCGGAACCTGGAGCCGAGGTCGCCGTTACGTCGGAGTTCGATCGGGTGATCGTACAGGTCGCAAGATGCCCAGCCATACAGCACTTGAAAAACAGCCAGCGGGAAATCATGCCTGACTTCTGCGAGCACTGCTACTGGGTAAGCCGGGCTATCGGACAAGCGTCCGGAATCTCTTTGGTGGTTCGAGGAGGAAATGGAACGTGTCGGCAGGAATTCTTTCACTCATGCGCAGGTGAGGTGCAAAAGCTGGAGGACATTGCGCGTTGTTCATGATCGGCTCCTACGATTTTTGTGGGCACTATGAGTTCACCTTTGCGTGGCTCGACGAATTGGGCGGGATCGAGGCAGTTCGAGAATACTGGAAAAGGGCGATCAGTGTCGATGCGCAGCGACACGTTCGTGAATTGATCCTAGGCGAGGGAATCGCTGGCATGAACAAATACTGGGACCACACCCTCGAAGAGGAGGCGGCCGATCATTCCTTTACCGCAGACCAGGATCGGTTCCGCATCGACATGCACGCGTGCCCCTCAAAGGGCTTTCTGTTGCGAAACGACTTGGAACAGTATCCCGACTACTGCGACCATTGCATAGGCTGGATAGGTCCCCTCATGCAAGATGCCGGCTTTACTGTTGATCATGAACATGATCACTGCGGAAAGTGTTGGTGGGAGTTTCGTAAGGCGAACGATCCTACCCCTCCCTCTCAATCTGGGGAGTTTTCGGCAGAGAAGGATGTGCGGTTGAGTGGTGAGTGGAACTCGACAAAGTTGGATATCTTCCGCAGGGCAAAAGACGATCGAACCAAGGGCTAGAGAGAAATCGGCGAGGGTATCCGCGTGGTTGGAATAGAAGTTTTACGCACCAAGAAATCGGAGCGCATTATTTCGCATGACGTCCATTCTCTGGGGCGTTGAAAGAAGGCTGAGAGCGTCTACCTCTTTTTCATAAGTGCTAAAGAGGGCTAACGGTTTGCCATCATGAAGCGCGGCATAGCTGTAAAAAGGAGCATCGCTCCCCCACATGAGACGATCCGGTAGCAATTCACAGAGGTCCTTCATCACCTGCTCCGGACGCGTATAGTCCGACGGTAGCCGCCGCTCCGCCTCAGCGACGACTTTCAGATTGTTTACGGCAGCGTCACAATGGATACCATGGGCCGAGCAGTCGACCCAAGTGTTAGACAGTTGTCCAAGTCGCTGCAGGCTTGGGAGGTCGAAACGGCAAGAATGAGCCAGACAAAAGCGGACTTTCGGAGCCGACTCGGCTACGTCAAGGATGGTAGACGTTTGGGACCATTGGTCTTCGGGGGCGATGCTGGAGTGGATGATAAAAGGGACATCCCATTCCTCGGCGAGATCGACTAGGCATCTCCCTGATCCTGCTAAATGACCGACTGGGGCCTCTATGACAGTGCCTTGGATCTTAAATCCACAGATAGGAAATTTCTGGCGCAGCTTACGAAGAGAGTCAACCTGCGCTTTCTGATGCCGAGCGGGATCAACAATCACGAAGGGAATAGCCGCATGGGCGTACTCTTCGTTGATTTCGAATATCTCCGACATCATTCTCCGGTTTTCAAAGGCATAGGGTACGGAAAAATCATCAGTCGAACGTCGGGGTGGTAGAAGATCCAGCCCTTCCCAACCGAAATACGAAACACCCGGAAAGGCCAAGACGCGCTCGATCCCATAGCGACGAGCTTGTTCCACTAGACTTCGAAAATCGATGCCGTAGGGTACGTGACCGTTTAAGTAGAAAAACAAATCCACGCCCACATGGGTGTGACAGTCGATCAATCGCTCATCAGAAGGCGCCATGAGGTCAAACGAGGGATGATAGACGGGTCGAGCCGGACTGGAGATCGACCAAGTCCGAAATGTGCACAACTTCGCCGGTTTGGATGGACTGATTGGCGGCAAATCCGATAGAGGCTGAAGCCGCGCCTTGCTCATGGCCAGCATCGCGGTCGATCTCATCGATCACACCTGCTGGCCCAAAGATCTGCTGCTGAAGAAGCGGATCGCCTCCGCCGTGCGAACCTTCCGCGATCGGAATGGGAACCTCATAGGCTGGCTCAAACATGGGTTGCACGATAATTTTCTGGTGCCCGCCCTTGCCATTGGCCGTGATAGTACTGCCATCACCAACTTCTCCGCGAATAATGTGGGATTTGAAATGGGTGGTGTACTCGATACGGCCCCTGTCGCCATTGATCGTAACGCGAAAACCCTCGGAGGGGCAGAAGGCCGTGAGGGAGTAGGTGAGGAGTGCACCTGTGCGGTACTTCACAACCACACTAAGAGAGTCCTCAATGTCGATACCATCGCGGAAGACGTTCCGATCACGGATGTAGCCGTCCGTCGCCTCCGCGTCCAGATAGAGACGCTTCATTGTGGTGTCCTGCTCCATGTCCAACTTGAAGGGATCGGTGTTTGGGGCCATTCCCGTGTAGCGATCATAGGTCGTAAGATCGGATTGACCGCGAGAGAAGGCATTTTCTCGGCCGTAAAAAGCGAGATCTCCGAAGGCGAATACGGATTCGGGGATGGCATCCATCCACCAGTTTACCAAGTCGAAATGATGGGTGGACTTGTGAACGAGAAGGCCGCCCGACTTCTCCTTTTCGCTATGCCAGCGGCGGAAATAGTCAGCTCCGTGCTTCGTATCAAGAGTGTATTCAAAAACGATGCTTTTTACCGATCCGATAACGTTATTCACGATCAGGCGCTTCACGGCAGATGTTCCGGGCATCCAGCGCATGTTAAAGGCGACACGCACAGACTTCCCGGTGCGCTCCGCCGCCTCGATGATCCGGGCACACTTGACCGCGTCTGTGGTCAGGGGCTTTTCCGTGATGACATCGCAGCCAGCGTCCAGCGCCCTCACGATATAGTCATCGTGGGTCGCATCGACCGTGCAGACGATCACGGCATCGGGCTTCTGCTCGATAAGCATCCGATCAAAATCAGAAGCGGCGAAGATGGGTATGGACTCAAGGCCGAACTTCTCACGAAGTCGCTCGCTATGATAGCGCAGTCGGATGGGATTTAGGTCGCAAAGCCCCACTATCTCGGACGTATCCTTAAAAGAGGACGCCATCGGATCGAGGAACATTACTACCCGTCCACCGGTCCCCACTACAGCATATCGTTTCTTTCGAGCGTGAGCTCCGTTAAGTTTCATGGTTAGATAAAATCTTCGAGTTTATGTCGGCAGAGACCCCGGTGCTTTTGTGTTAACGTAGGGCCTGACTGGCGGGAAAAGACCTATTCGCAAGCGCCGACTTTCATCCTGCAAGAATCTGAAATCTCGTGAGAAAATCAACAGGCGACAACTGGTTCTCCGCTATAACCAGATGTAAGAACTTGAGATTAATCCTCGCATATCGAATTTTCGTCATCGAGCCATTATGGAATCTAACATGCATTCAAGGGACGAGTGTCGAAGCTGGAAGAAATCCTTTTCCGCGGGCTCGCTATTTAGGAAACCGAAGACATCGATTATGAAAAACAGGCTTAAGATAACCCTTTCCCTAACTCTTGCATTAGCCGCTGGAACGGCGAGCCTGCCGGCTGCGTACGTTTTTTCATCGCCGAATCAAACCATTGTAGAATCCTTCACCGGTTATGGCGGAACGGCAGCTCCGACGAACTGGGTCCTAGATACGCCTGGCAACACGGCTCCATTCTTTGGCCAGGAAGGAAGCGTGGTGGATGGGACTGCTGGATGGAGATCCTATGGCGTGACTTCGCCGACGGTGAGTAGTGATCGTTCTCTCGGCTTTCTCGGCAATGGAACATTTGGCCCCACGGACACCCCGGCGACGATGACGGCGAGCTACACCAATAGCACCGGCACTTTGTTGACTGGCATCTCTATTGGATACACGGGAGAACAATGGCTGGCCCAAGTAAGCAGGACCTCATTTATTACGGTAAGCTATTCCCTTGATGGTACTACTTTCCTCAATCTTGGAAGCCTGAGATTTGATGCCCCAGTGGTGCCGAGTACCGGGGCACCGTACGTCCTAGATGGAAACGATCCCCTCAACAGCCGAATCTTTGCCCCCGCGTTCGTAAATCTAAGCGCAAATCCAATCGCAGATGGGAGCTCGTTTTACGTTCGGTTCTCCTATAGCGGTGGTAGCAACGGCGGTATTCGCCAAGGCTTATCGATCGACGATGTTACTGTCACCGTGGTGCCAGAGCCTGCAACGACTGCGCTCCTCCTTGGTGCGGCAGCCTTCATTCTGCTTTACAAGCGGAAGCGGTATCGGGCCTCAACTCGCGAATCCTCGATCTAGAATATTTAAGCTGATGAGAAGCCCCTTCGAAATGAAGGGGTTTCTTTTTGCCCTGATCAAGTGAGGAGCGACTCCGCATTCTCGTGATATAGTCTGCTCAAGACCGATGACGGCAGGTCGAGCGTCGTCAGGAAATCTTTTAAATCTCCACCGTAATAATCTCGCCCGAACAAGAGCCGCTCTCCATATCTCTGGATAAATGTGCAGGCATGCGCGGGATCGCGCTTTAGCGCACCCAGGCCCGACTGGGCTGAGAGGTCGGCATAGAGGTTGGAGTATTGATCGAACATCTGGTAAAGTCGGCCGCCGGGATATACTGGCCCTTTTGGATAGAGTTCGACATCGCTCTCGTTGTTTTGGGAGATCTCGCGCCAAAAGCCTGGTGCATGGCCGATAAACTTAGTGTCGGGACATGCCTGCAGGGTGCGCTCCAGGTTATCTACGGTGCCGCCATACCACTCGCTCTGATATTGCCCGTTAAGCCATGGAATGTCTAGGTGAAGGACTACCGGGAGGTTTAACGAGCCCGCTGTGCGGAAAAGCTCAATGCTCCGTGGATCGTCGATAGGCAGACGAAACTTCCATTCACCACATACCTTGACGTCGTGGATCTTTACCGCAGCTTCCAATAGGGCGGGAGCATTTGGTTTGGTCGGGTCGGGGCAATACCCCAGAAGGAACCGCTCAGGATACCGATCTCTGGCGATAAGCAGGTCGCCCAGCGTGATGCCAGGATGTGTTCCATCCGGCCGAATATGCACGGGATTGAGGAGACCGGAATATTTCGTCTGAAAGTCCTGAACCGGAATTTCCCAAGTCAATAACCATGCCTGCTGGATGCCGTGAATATCCATGTCCTCCACGAGGCCACGATCGTCCTTGCCATGCCAGAAGACATGCTGGTGGGAGTCAATGATCATAATTTTTTCAAGACAGTTATCAGCTCTTGAGCGACCAGGCTGTGTCCAGAGGTGTTAGGGTGAATGCCGTCGAGTAAAAGTTCGCTACAGCTTCGGTGAGTGCTCTCCTCCCAGCGATCGTAGAGCATGTATATATCGATCAGCTCGATGTGCTTTTCACGGGCCACTGTACGCACTGCCTCGGCATACTTTTGGAGGATGCCGTTAAAACCTCTTTCCTCTTTTGGTTTATAGGGCGCCTTTCCATACAGGGCTAACAACGCTTCGGTCCAGCGCAATTGATTCGGAGTCAAAAGAAGAACTCGGCCCTGGATGGCTTGGATCTGGTCGATAAATTTTCGCAAGTTCGTGGCGAACGCCGATAAGCCGACACGGCTTGATAATGTTGCCGGATCTTTCCAGACATCGACCGCCGCATCGTTGATGCCAAACTGAATGATCACGATGTCTGGGAGGAGCTCTAAAACATCCGTTCGGAAACGTTGCAGAGCATTCGTCGTTGTATCTCCCCGCTGGCCTCGATTGATCACCGTGACCTCGGGAAACGTACGCTCCAGTGCGTTTGAGTAAACGTCTACTTTTTCACGGGGAGCCGTTGTGGAGTCCCCGAAACAAACGATCCGATGAATAGCTCTCTGGTTTGTCACTTCAGTGCTTATTGCCGTGAAGGCCCGATGCTTTCGCCGGCCTTCATCTCTGGCACGATGAGTCCTGCTCTCGTTGTCACGGTTCCCGTATCGATGAGTTCGAGGATGGACTTGGTGAGTCGCTTGCGAAAAAGGTTATGATTGATGTCGTAACCCGCAATGGGAGGGTTGGTGAACTGGAGAAAGTGACGGTAATCCCTGCTAATAAGAGAGACATCATGTGGTACAGAGAGTCCGCTCGACATGAGCGTGGTAAGAGCCATCAGCGCGAGCTCGGCGGAAATCGTGAGAATGCCCGTCGGAGCGGAAGACGACTTCATCAATTTTTTCAGCAGTGGGGCGATGGATCGTACATCGTCTTCAAACTTGATGACTTGCGCCGACACTTCGCTGGCTTGGCGCTGGCCAGCGACTTCAAGGAAGCCTTCTACGCTGGCCATGGTGCCGGGGAATTTCACATTGCGAGCGATCAGCGCGATGTTTTTGTGGCCCAAGCGTAGCAACTGCCCGGCGGCGTGGCGACATGCTGCCTTAAAATCGATATCGATGTAGGGCAAGTCGATGCCGGAGTGCGGGGTGCCGACGAGGAAACTGTTCACGCTTTTGCGACTGAAGAGTTCCTGAATGTGCTGGTTCCCGGCGAAGACGATCCAGCAAGCCGCTTTCCGCGTGGCGAGTAGCTTGTCTATATGGAGAGAGGCGAGTCCGCGTATTTCGTTGCCCTCGCAAAATATCTCCAAGGTCATACCCGCGGCGTGAAGGTCGTGTTGGAGGTTGTTTAGGCGCCAGGAGGTGATGGCATCCATACTTTCCGGGCTGCCTTTGACTAGCGCAGCGACGATCTTTGACTTGCCAGCCCGAGAGCGGCCCTGCCGTTTTAGGATTTTTGTCCTCTTGCCCTGGGCGACCTCCAGCACGCGGTTTTTTTTGAGGACGATGATCGCCTTGCGGAGGCTGGGGCGGCCGACTTGAAGCTCTTTGCAGAGTTGACGTTCGGCGGGAAGGTATTCTCCCCACTCCCCGCGCTCGATCGAGAGCATCAGAGCATCAACGATCGAAGAGATGAAATCCAGTCGAAGGGGACGCATGGCTATCATGCTTTTGACTACCAGAGTGGCATGAGTTTCTGAAGGCAGAAATGCAACCAAGAGCGTGAAAGGAGCGCTTGGAGCGCTCTCTCGCAG
>Ga0247822_10000417_pt1 | contig 22725 bp, 19 predicted proteins | sample 13C_Cellulose_Da_FD_192423 | JGI IMG/M metagenome (GOLD analysis project Ga0247822, IMG submission 192423) | Soil microbial communities from agricultural site in Penn Yan, New York, United States - 13C_Cellulose_Day30 | ecosystem: Environmental > Terrestrial > Soil > Agricultural land | place...
GTCGAGGACGTCCTGGATCATGAGCAGCGGTGCGCCCGGAGCGGCGAAGGCGCCGGGGTCGACGAACCGGGCGGTCACCACGCCGTCGAACGGCGCCCGGATTGTCGAGTAGGCGACAGTGGCCGCGAGCTCCGCGGCGCCCGCGTGAGCCTGCGCTCGCGCCGCCTCGGCGCGGGCCAGGCCCGTCTCCGCCGCATCGAGCTGTGCCTTGGTGGCGACGCTGTCGGCGAAGAGCGCGCGGATGCGTCCCGTTTGGGTGAGCGCGTCGGCATGCACGGCGTCGGCGGCGGTGATGCCGGCGCGCACCTGCGACTCGCGCGCGGCGAGATCACGGGCGTCGACCTCGAGCAGCACCTGGCCCTTCGTCACGTGGTCTCCTTCGCGGACGCGGACGGCGGTCACCGCACCCATCAGCTTGGTCGCAAGCGTCGCCTGGGCGACCGGCTCGGCGACGCCGGAAGCCTCGAGCACCGACGGCACGACCGTGTCGATGACCGCGACCACAGAGCCGGCGGTGAGGACGGGCGCGGCGGCGGACGGTTCGGCGTCCGGTCCGCCGCAGGCTGCGGCGAGCGTCGTGGCGCCGGCGAGGAGGAGCGTCTTGGGAAGATTCATCTGGGATATGCCTGTGTTCAGCGAGTGGGTGGAACGGTCGGCGCGGGGTCTTCGAGTGCGACGAGGGTCGCGGGGTCGCGCCCGAGTGCCTTGCGGCGCTCGGCGGCGGAGGTGATCACGGCATGGCGCGCGGCGGAGAACCGGAGCGCGCTGCGGGTCTCGACGGCGGACGCATCGAGCAATTCGACGATCGTGGCGAGCCCGCCTTCGTACTTCCGGGCGACCATGCGGTGCGCCTCGGCGCTCTGAGCGACGGCGCGTTCGGCGATGGCGAGGCCGGCGAGCGCCGCGCGCAGCGCGTTGCCGGCCTGCTCGGCTTCGAGCGAGGCGCGCGCGCGCGCCGCCTCGGCCATAGCGCGCGCCGCCGCCTCGTTTCCCTTGCTCACTTGGCGCTCGGCGAGCTCGCCGGCTCCGGCAAAGGGAGTCCACGTGGCCATGAGGCCCACCGTCCAGCTCGGGACGCCGGCGTAGAGACGGCTCGCGGAGTTCCAGTCGTAGCGGGCGAGGGCGTTGAGCCGCGGGAGGTAGAGCGAGCGGGCGCGTCGTGCGTCGAGGCGGGCGGCGTCGAGGGCGAACTCGGCCGCCTCGACGTCGGCCCGCGCGTCCGTTGCGGATGCTTCCGTGGCGGAAGCATCCGTGGTGGAAGCATCCGTGGTGGAAGTGTTGTCTGTGGATGCCTCCGCGGCGGAAGTATCCACGGTGTCAGGAGCGACCACGGCGCGGATGCGCTGGGCGGAAGGGAGCGACTCGGGAAGCGACGCGGAGAAGTCGTGTTCACCCAGTAGCAGCGCGAGTTGGCGCACGGCGGTGCGGGCCTCGGCCTCGGCGTCTGCGAGCTGGGCGTCGACCTCGCCGGCTCCCACCGCGGCGAGGAGCGCGTCGGAGCGCGTGGCGAGACCTTGGCGGACCATCGACTCGGCCTGGCCGACGTGCGCGTGTGCGGCCTTTGCGGCGTCAGCGAGCGTGGCGACGCGCTCACGCGCGAGGGTGACGCCATACCATGCGCGAATGACATCCACGCGCAGGCTGGTGCGTCCCCAGTCCGCGGCGGCGTCCGCGGCATCGCCTGCGCGCGCCGCCGCGCGGCGTCCCACCCAGGCATCGGCGTTGAACAGTGGCTGCTCGACGACGGCGCCGCCCTGGAAGTTGTTGATGGCGTCCGGTCGGTTGAGCCTGGCCGGATCGAAGTCGGCGGCGGTGATACGTCGTTGGCGGAGCGTGGTGCCGAAGGCGCCGATGGGGTCGTCGGTGCGGACGAAGCCGCCCTCGAGCCGAAGGGTCGGGAGGATCCCGCGCAGCGCGGCGGTGGACTGGGCGCGGGTGGCGGCCGCGGTGCCGTCGGCGATGCGGTTGGCGTAGGCGGCGGTGTCCGCGCGCGCGAGGGCATCGCGGAGCGTGAGTGTCTGGGCGGGGAGGGCCGCGGCCGTGCCGGCGAGGGCAAGGGTGGCAGCCAGAAGGAACGGTCTCATGGGTGTGCGCGGTCGGCGGAACTAAATGCGTACCCGGTGCTGTGAGTATATGATTACATAGTTATATACTGAACGCAAGGGTGAAGGCAGGAACGCAAAAGGGGCGGCCAGAAGGCCGCCCCCCTCACACCTCACCTCTCACATCCCCGTGCTCAACCGAGGAACCACGGCGCGAGCACCAGCGACACCACGCTCATCAGCTTGATGAGGATGTTCATCGCCGGGCCGGACGTGTCCTTGAACGGGTCGCCGACGGTGTCGCCGACCACCGCCGCCTTGTGCGGATCGGAGCCCTTGCCGCCGAGGATGCCGCCCTCGATCAGCTTCTTCGCATTGTCCCACGCACCGCCGGCGTTGGCCATGAACAGCGCCATCATCACGCCGGTCACGGTCGCGCCGGCGAGCAGGCCGCCGAGCGCCTTCACGCCGAAGAGCTTGCCGACGATCACCGGCAGCAGCACCGAGGCGACGCCGGGGATGATCATCTCGCGCAGCGCCGCCTTGGTGCTGATGTCGACGCAACGCGCCGAGTCGGGCTTCACGCCGGGCTTGCCCTCGAGCAGGCCGGGGATCTCGCGGAACTGGCGGCGGACTTCCTCCACCATGCCCTGCGCCGCGCGGCCGACCGCCGTCATCGTCTGAGCGCCGACGAAGAACGGCATCATGCCGCCGATGAAGAGGCCGATCACGACCATCGGGTCGACGAGGTTGAGTCCCTCCTTGTCGAGTCCGACGGCGGACGAATATGCCGAGAAGAGCGCCAGCGCCGTCAACGCCGCCGAGCCGATCGCGAAGCCCTTGCCGATCGCTGCCGTCGTGTTGCCAAGCGCGTCGAGGCCGTCGGTGATCTTGCGGACTTCGGGGCCGAGGTGGCTCATCTCCGCCACGCCGCCGGCGTTGTCCGCGATGGGGCCGTAGGCATCGACTGACATCGTCACGCCGACCGTCGCCAGCATGCCGACCGCGGCGATGGCGACGCCGTACAGGCCGGCCGCCCAGACCGAGACGAAGATGGCGACGCAGATCAGGCCGACGGGGAGGATGACGGACTCCATGCCCACCGCGAGACCGGCAATGATGTTCGTCGCCGGGCCGGTCTTGGACGCGTCGGCGATGCGACGCACCGGGCCCGCGGCCGTGTAGTACTCGGTCACGAGGCCGATCAGGACGCCGGAGACCGTGCCCGCGATGACCGCGTACCAGGGACCGAGCGCCGGGAATGCGCTGCCCGTGACCGTGTCGATCATGCCAAGCGGCATCTGCACCGTCAGCACATAGGCGAACGCGAGGAACAGCAGTGCGGCGATGAACGTCACCATGCGCAGCGCGTTCGCCGGGCTGCCCTTGGCGAGGATGCGCATCAGGAAGATGCCGACGAGCGAGGCCACGAGGCCGGCGGCCGTGTAGGCCAGCGGCAGGAAGATCGCGGCGAGGCGCGTGTCGTCCGGGATGATGACGGCGGTCGAGGCGAGCGCGATCGTCGCGATGATCGCGCCGACGTACGACTCGAAGATGTCGGCGCCGAGGCCGGCGACGTCGCCGACGTTGTCACCGACGTTGTCGGCGATGGTCGCCGGGTTGCGCGGGTCGTCCTCGGGGATGCCCGCTTCCACCTTGCCCACGAGGTCGGCGCCGACGTCAGCCGCCTTGGTGTAGATGCCGCCGCCGACGCGCGCGAAGAGCGCGATCGAGCTGGCACCCATGGCGAAGCCCGAGATGATCTCACCGAACAGCTTGAAGCTGTCGTCGCCGCCGGCGAGCAGGTGGCGCTGCCAGATGAAGATCGCGGTCACGCCGAGCAGGCCGAGCGCCGCCACGGCGAGGCCCATCACGGTGCCTCCGGAGAACGCGATGCGGAGCGCGGAGGCCTGGCCCGATGCGCGCGCGGCCTCGGCCGTGCGCACGTTGGCCTTGGTGGCCGCCGTCATGCCCGCGTAGCCGGCGGCGACGGAGCAGATGCCGCCGACGATGTACGCGATGCCCGTCGGCGCGCCGACGGCCCACGCGAGCAGCCCCGCCACGATCAGCAGGAAGGGCAGCAGCACGGTGTACTCGCGCCGCAGGAACGCCATCGCGCCGAGCCGGATCTGCTCGCCGAGGTCCTGCATCGCCTGTGAGCCGGGGGAGTGGCTGACGATGCCCCGGTACGTGATGAAGCAGACGATAAGGCCTGCCACTCCGATCCCGAGGGCGTACGTCGTCAGGTTCTCAAGCATGTGGGAGATGGTTGGGGGTTGTTGTCGATGTACGAACGGATGTCCGAATCAGCGGTTGAACCGGTTCATCGCCTGCTCGATGCCCTCGGCCGTCCAGCAGCGCAGGGCCTCCTCAAAGGTCGGCAGCAGCTCGCGCACCGTCTCACGCTCCGCCTTCCCGAAATCGTCCAGCACATAGTCAGCGAGGTCGCCGACGCGTCGCTCCGGGTCGGCCGGCCCCACGCCGACGCGCAGTCGCGCGTACTCCTGACCCCCGAGCGCATGCTCGATGCTCTTGAGGCCGTTGTGTCCTCCGGCCGAGCCGCGCGCGCGAAGCCGGTAGCTGCCGACCGGGAGCTGCACTTCGTCGGAGACGACCAGCAGGTCCTTCGCGGCGGCCCAGAACGGGCGGCGGAGCCAGGGCTTGAGCACCGCGCCCGAGAGGTTCATGAACGTGAGAGGCTTCACGAGCCGCACCTTCGCGGTGCCGACGAGGCCTGATGATGTCAGGGCCTCGCCGTCCTTCCTCCATCCGTCGAAGCGCCAAACGTCGGCCAGGTGATCGACGACCCACCAGCCGACGTTGTGACGCGTGTCCGCATAGTCCTTTCCCGGATTGCCGAGGCCGAGGATGACCTTCATGCCCTGGTCGGAAGGGGGAGACGAAAGGAAAACGTGGATCGAAACGCGAAAAGAACGGCGTTACTTCTTGTCGCCGGCCTCTTCCTCTTCCTTCGTCTTGCGGATCAGCTCCGGCTCGGCGACGGCCGCGGCATCGGAGGCGGGCACAGGCTCGGCCTCGACCTTCGGTGCGGCGCAGACGCAGACCGTCGAATCCGCCACCGTCTCCAGCGTCACTCCCTCGGGGAGCGGGATGTCGCCGGCATGGATCGAGCTTCCGATGCCCAGCGGCGTCACGTCGACGACGATGTGATGCGGGATGTTCGACGGGTCGCACGAGATCTCGAGGTCATGCAGGATCTGGTCGAGGACGCCGCCGCCGTTCTTGACGCCTTCGGCCGTGCCGGTGAACTGCAGCGGCACGCGCACCGTCACCTTCTCGCCGGCCACGAGCTCCTGGAAGTCGACGTGCAGGATGAGCTTCTTGTACGGGTGGCGCTGGACCTCGCGGATCAGCGTGCGCGCCGAGGTGCCGTCGAAGGAGAGCTCGATGACGGTGCTCCGGTACGAATGCTTCTCGAGCAGCAGCTGCAGCTCATGGGCGTTCAGGTCGAGCGCCTGCGGTGAGCGTGAATGCCCGTAGATGATCGCCGGGACGCGGCCGGCCGCGCGGAGCTTGCGGGCGACGCCCTTGCCTGTTGCGGTACGCGTCGACGCGCTGAGGGAAACGGAAGCCATTGGATAACTCGGTACTTGGAATGTCCGCGCAACGTGGGTTCCCGGTATGTCCGGCCCGGCGGCGCGATCTACCTGCGACTGCCTCCTTCCACCTTCCACCTGCCACCTGCAACAGCTATTCGAACAGCGAACTCACGCTCTGGTCCGAATGCGTGAACCGGATCGCCTTCGCCAGGAGCTCACCCACCGAGAGGATCTTGAGCGACGGGAATCTCCGTTCCTCGGGGATCGCGATCGAATCCGTCACCGCGACTTCCGTGATCGGCGCGTTCGAGAGCCGCTCGACGGCGGGACCGCTCAGCAACGCGTGCGTCGCGCAGACGTAGATGTCGCGCGCGCCGAGGTTCTTGAGTGCCTTCGCCGCCTCGCTGACGGTGCCGGCCGTGTCGATCATGTCGTCGGCCAGGAGGCAGTCCTTGCCCTCGACCTCGCCGACCACGTTCACCACTTCCGATACGTTCGCCTTCGGCCGGCGCTTGTCGATGATCGCCAGCGACGCATTGAGCCGCTTGGCGAAGCCGCGCGCCATCTTGGCCGAGCCCACGTCCGGCGCCACGACGACCGGGTCGTGCAGCTTCTTCTTGCGGTAGTGCGCGGTGAACACCGGCGCCGCGTACAGGTGGTCGACGGGGATGTCGAAGAACCCCTGCAACTGGTGCTGGTGGAAGTCGAGCCCGAGCACGCGATCGGCGCCGGCACTCATCACCATGTTGGCCATGAGCTTGGCGCCGATGGCGACGCGCGGCTGGTCCTTGCGGTCCTGCCGGGCGTAGCCGTAGTAGGGCATCACGCAGGTGATGCGGGCTGCCGAGGCGCGCCGCGCGGCGTCGATCAGGAGCAGCAGCTCCATGACGTTCTCGGCCGGCGGGTTGGTCGGCTGCACGATGAAGACGTCCGCGCCGCGCACGTTCTCATCCAGGCGGACGAAGACTTCGCCGTCGGCGAAGCGAGTGACGGTGGACTTGCAGAGTTCGACGCCGAGCGACGTCGCGATCTGCTCCGCGAGCGCGGGGTTTGCCGTTCCCGTGATGACACGGAACCCATGCAAGGGGACAGCAAGACCGTCCATGAATGTCCAGACCTGTAAGAGTAAGGCGACACGACAGATAGCCGGTGCAGGCGTGCACGGCGGCACTGACCGGAAACAGCCTTAAAATCTATCGTCGGCCCGCCTTGAACGGCAGGGGAGCCGCGCCTTTTTTCTCCAAGCGGGTGTAGTTGCCCCTGGTGGATTCGAACCACCATTCGCGCATCCAAAGTGCGCTGTCCTGCCATTGGACGAAGGGGCAGTCGCTGCGGGTCGCGCTGAACGAAGCTAGCCCGCGCGGGCGGCTCAGTCCAGCTTTTTCACCGCGGCCACACTCGTGCATGTGCGCGTTCCCACGAGCCGCGTGCCCTCCGGCAGGCCGGCCATCTCGGCCGGTGGGCGCCGGTCGAAGACGCCGAACACCGTCGACCCGGACCCGCTCATGAGCGCGAGCTTGGCTCCGGCCGCCGAGAGCGCTTCGTGGCAGCGCTTGATCTCCGGATGCCGAGCCGCGACCGGCACCTCGAGGTCGTTCGCGGCCAGCCTCGCGATGGCGTCCCAGCGGTCCAGGTCGTCGATCCCAAGCGCCTTGGGGGCGCTGGGCTCCGCACCGCGCCGCGATTCGGCGAGCCAGCCATATGCGTCGGTTGTCGCGATGCCGAAGGACGGCACCAACAGCATCACCTCGCGCGCCGGCAGCGAACGCAACGCGAGGAGCCGTTCGCCGCGGCCCCAGGCCAGCGCCAGCGGAGCGTCGGTGCTGAGGTACGGAATGTCGGCGCCGATCCGGAAGCCAACGGTCGCGAGCGCCTCCGGGCTGAGCGGCTCGGGGGCGAGCGCGTTGAGCGCGCGCAGCACGGCGCCCGCGTCGGCGCTGCCGCCACCGAGCCCTCCGCCGACGGGAATGCGCTTCTCGATCTCGATGTCGAACCCGCGCGGCCACTTGGCGGCTTCCATGAACGCCGTCGCGGCGCGGTAGGCGAGGTTGGCCTCCATCGGCCCGGCGTCGAGCCCGCGGCAACGCACCTCGCGCAGCGTCGTGTCGGTCGCGACGCGCACGCTGTCGGCGAGCTCGATGCGCGCGAACAGCGTCTCGATCTGGTGGTAGCCGCCCTCCTCGCGCGCGAGCACGCGGAGGAGGAGGTTCACCTTGGCCTGAGCCTCGACGCTCGCTGCCGTGGCACTCATGGCGCAGCGCGGCTCGCGTTCAGGTCGCTGAGGCGCAGGTGCAGGCGGGTGAAGTACCAAGCACCGAGCACCGTGATCGGCACGAACGAGAGCAGGTGGAATCCGATCGCCCAGCTCACCGCCTGCGCACCGGGCACGCCGTACAGCGCGAGGCCCGCCTTGCCCGCGGCCTCGAACGGCCCGAAGAATCCCGGCGACGACGGCAAGGCGACGCCGATGGCGATCAACCCCTGCAAAAAGAACGCGGCGGAGAACGGCGCCTCGATCTCGAGCGCCTGGAAGGCGCACCAGAACGCGATGGCGTTCATGATCCAGTGGAGCAGCGTCCACCAGAGCACCTCGAGCACGAGGGCGGGGGAGCGGAGCACGCCGAGCCCGCTCGCGAACGCCTCGAGGAGACCGCGCACCTTGGCGCCGCCGGCGCGCCAGACCGCGCCCACGGTGCGTTCGGCGACCGCGATGATCCGTTGCGGGAAGAGCACGAGGCCGCCCAGCACGAACAGCACCGCCAGCAGGAAGAGCGCGGCAGACATCGCGATCTGCCCGGCCGTCCCGCCGAGCACGGTCGCGTCGGCGGGAAAGCGCGGGTCGAGCGTGGCGAGCAGCAGCAGCGTGATGACGACCGTGCCATCGAACAGCCGGTCCACGACGAGCGACGCGAACGCTGCCGTGAAGCGCACCTCGGGCCGCGACCGCGAGAGCGCGAACGCGCGCGCAAACTCACCGGCGCGCGCCGGCAGGACGTTGTTCACCATCATGCCGATGGCGGTCGCGTGCCAGAGCGGCGCGACGGGAATGCGCTCGCCGAGCGGGGCAAGGATGGCCTGCCAGCGACGGGCCCGCAGCGGGAAGATCGCGGTCGCCGTCACCACGCACGCGATCCACCAGCCGAGGCTGGAGGTCGACAGGATCTGCCAGACGTCGCCGAGGTTCTCGCCCCGCAGCGTCAGCCAGAGCAAGAGCACGCTGAGGCACACGCCGAGCGCGCCCCGCCAGCCGAACTTCACCGCTAGTCCGCCGCTGCGAGCTGCAGCAGGTCGTAGAGCTCGTCGAGCGTGTCGTGGTCGGGCTCACGGCCGGCCTCGCGCAAGCTCGCGCCGATCTCCATCGCGCGAGTCAGCGCGTCGCGGCCGCGGAAGAGCAGTTCGTCGATCGGCACGATGTCGTCATCCTCGCCGACGAGAGGCGCGGCGAAGTGTTCCTCGCCGAGCGGCGAGAGGCCGGCGATGCCGGTGGCGAGCAGCGATCGCAGCGCCGCGCCGCTGGGCGCGACGGCGCCGGCCGGGCCGGCGGAGACGATCGGCGCACCGGGCCGCACCGCCGGCGCCGTGATGCTCGGCGTCAGTCGTGGCGTCGGCACGCGGCCCCTCGACGGCTGCACGGACGGCGTCGTGCTGGCGAGCCTCTGCGCGAGGGCGATGAAACGCGATGCGCTGGCGTCGGGTGCCGCCGCCGAGCCGCTGAGCAGTGCGCCGGCCTCGTCGAGCACGTCGAGCACGCGCGCCTCGAGCGCCGCGGCACCGCGCTCCGCCGCGAGGAACACGTTGGAGATCTCGATGGCGGCGAAGCTCTGCGCGGACCGGGCGAGCGCGCGCACCGCGCTACGCAGTTCGCGGCCCACGCGGTCGCGCGTCGCGGGGTCGGTGGCGTCGCGGCCGTCGGCGACGAGCCGGCGCAGGTGCTCGGCCTGGCTCACGACCTCGAGCCGGAAACGCTGCGCGGCGGTCGTCGGCGGATTCGGTGCGGCCTGCACCGCGCCGGCGGCATCCTCGTCGGGGAAGAGCGAGGCGATCGGCACCACGTCGTCGGCGTCGCGTTCATTGGACCGCATCGACTCGGCGGCCAGCGCGAACTCGCGGATGGCGTTCGAGTCCTTGGCGGGCACGCCGCCGCGCCGCACGGCCTCTCCGCCCTCGAGCAGCACGCGGGCCGCGGTGCGGAAGAGGCGGCGGCGTTCGGCCGTCGGGGAGTCCTGCCCGATCTCGATCGGCTTGGCGGCGGCATCCACCGCGTCCACGACCTCGCCGAGCGGCGGCAGGTCGCGCAGCGCGGCCACGCCGCGCAGCGCCCGCACCGCGCGCATGACCTCGGCGAACGCCTCGGGCGTGCCGGGCTGCTCCGCGTAGTCGAGGAGGCCGGTGGCGGCGTCGGCAGCGGCACCGGCCAGGAACTCGGAACCGCGGCCGCGGGACTTCGTGGTGACGGAGCGGGGCGCCACGCGCTCGAGTTCCGCGATGCGGGCGCCGGCACGCGCCTCCTCGACCGCTCCCCAGCCGCGCACGCCGCGCACGAAGAGCTTGAGGTCGTCGATGGCGGCGATGGCGACGCCGCGGATGGCCGCGTCCCACGGCAGCGCGCCGTCGCGCACCTGGCGGGCGAGCCGCTCGAGTCCGTGCGCGACCTCGGCGATGCCCGACTGCTTGGCCATCGTCGCCGAGCCGCGCAGCGCGCGCGCCGCGCGCGCGAACGGTTCGGCGTCCGGCGCACGATCGGTCGCGCGCGACGCGAGTGCGTCGAGCGCGTCGACGTACTCGGTTGCCTCCAACGTGAAGAAATCGAGCAGCCCGCCCGTCATCGCGCCTCCGCAGCGTGAACGCTAATGGTGGCGGGGCGCATGATGCTGGTCAACCGTGCCTCCGGTGTGCTCCGGAATGCACCGCGGCATCGTGGGCGCGCGCCATGTCCATGGCGATGCGCATCGCGCGCACGGCGGCCGGGAGGCCCACGAACACGGCGTGCGCGATGATCGCGTGGCCGATGTTCAGCTCCTCGCACTCGGCGATCGCGGCGACGGGGCCGACGTTCTCGAGCGTGAGTCCGTGGCCGGCGTGCACCGCGAGTCCGTGGCCGGCGGCGTGGGCCGCGGCGTCGCGGAGCGCCAGGAGGTGCCGCGGGTTCGCCGGCGAGTGGCAGTAGGTGCCGGTGTGGAGCTCGACGGCCTGGACGCCCAGCGCGAGTGCGAGGTCCACCTGCCGAAGGTCGGGATCGATGAACAGCGAGGTGCGGATGCCGTCGGCGCGCAGGCGGTCGACCGTCGCGCGGATGCGTGCGGGGTCGTGCGACAGGTCGAGCCCGCCCTCGGTCGTGATCTCCTCGCGCTTCTCGGGCACCAGCGTCACTTGGTGAGGCCGGAGCCGCGCCGCGATGCCGGACATCTCGTCGGTGCAGGCCATCTCGAGGTTGAACGGCGTGCGTGCGCCGGCGGCGAGGGCCGCGGCGTCGGCATCATTGATGTGCCGTCGGTCCTCGCGCAGGTGCGCGGTGATGCCGTCGGCGCCGGCGTCCTCGCAGAGACGCGCCGCCGCGACGGGGTCGGGATACGCCGCGCGGCGCGCCTGACGGAGCGTCGCGACGTGATCGATGTTGATGTACAGGCGTTGGTGCTTCATCTTTGGCGGAGTGCCGTCCTCATCCGGGAGAGAACAGGTGATTGCAAGAAAGATCGTCGTATTCGCCGCGCTCGTGCTGTTCGCGGCCTGTCGGCCCGGCAGCACGGGAGCCCCGGCGCCGGGTGCGTCGTCGTCCGATGCGGCCATCCGGGACTTCCTCTCGGCCGCCCGCGCGCAGGACCTGCAGGCACTCTCAGCCGTCTGGGGCAACGCCGAAGGCCCTGCCCGCGACCGCATGGAGCGCCAGGAACTCGAGCGGCGCCTGCTCATCATGATGTGTCACCTGCGACACGATGAATCTCGCATCGGGCAGTCCGAGGCGGGAGAGGCGGGTCGCACGCTGAACAGCGTCGAACTCAAGCAGGAAGGCAAGATCGCCAGCACGAAGTTCACGACCGTCCGCAACACGAAGTCGGGCCGCTGGTTCGTCGAGGACTTCGACCTCGCGCCCCTTCGCGCGTTCTGCACGAAGATGCCGCCGCCGGGCGGTGGCCGCGTTCCCCCGGCCTGAGGCGAGCCGAAGCGCGACGGGTGCTAGTATTCAGATAGCTCGACGAGGACGCCGCCGGTGGAGCGAGGATGCAGGAAGGCGATGCGCTTGCCTTCCGCGCCGCGCCGCGGCTCCTGGTCGATGAGTTCGATGCCGGCGGCCCGACAGCGATCGAGCGTGAAGTCGATGTCGTCGACGGCGAAGCAAATGTGATGGATGCCGGGCCCGCGCTTGTCGAGGAACTTCTCGACCGGTGAGCCGGATTGGTTGGGTTGCAGCAGTTCAACGAGCGAATCTCCGGCGCGGAAGCCGCTGATCAGGGCGCCGTCGGCGTCATCCAGCGGGGCGTCTGGCAGGCCGAGCACGTCGCGATAGAAGGGCAGGGCGCCGGCGATGTCGCGCACGGCGATGCCGATGTGCGCGATGGTCGTGCCGCGCCTGGGATCTTTTTTGTCGTTGGAAGCAGGCATGTGATGTCTCTTTGGTGACCCGGCACGTCAGTCCGGGGACGCCGTAACATTAGCGTGGCGCGGGGTGCCCAGCACCTCCGCCCGATGAAAAGGAAAGGGGAGACGATGGCGAAGACGATGGCGGTGACCGACGACTCGTTCGCGGCCGAGATCGAGCAGCATGACGGCCTGGCCGTCGTGGACTTCTGGGCGACCTGGTGCGGCCCCTGCCGCATGATCGCGCCGATCCTCGAGCAGCTCAGCGTGGAGTTCGACGGCCGCGTGAAGGTCACGAAGCTCGATGTCGACGCCAACCAGAAGACGGCGATGCGCTTCCAGGTGCGGTCGATCCCGACGCTGCTGTTCTTCAAGAACGGCAAGCTCGTCGACCAGGTGATCGGCGCGGTGCCGAAGCCGGCGCTCGCCGCGAAGTTCGAGCAGCACGCGGCCTGAGCAGCACCGGCCGAGGGCGATGCCGCTGATCCGGGATGCACTGCGTTATCCAGCCAAGCGGGTCCTGCTCCAACGGACCCGCTTGGCGTACGTGCACCTTGGGAACCTGCTGACCGACGCCAAGCGCGACCGGGCCGCGCGCGTGTACGGCTACGTCGCCGTCTGGATGCCGGAGGAGCTGCTGGTGCTCTTCCTCGAGGAAGGCGAGGTCGTGAACGCGACGGCCTCGAGTGACGGCCTCACCTTCCACCAGATCGCCATCAGCGACGCGATCTCCCGCGTGCCGGCCTCTGCCGAGTACGGCAGCATCTGCTTCCACGAAGCGACCGACGAGCAGCTCGACATGATGTTCCAGACGCAGACCGCGCTGCCGCTCAAGTGGCCGCGCGAGCTCTCGCCCGCGAACGCCGACGCCCTGCTCGCCTATCTCTACGCGACCATGCATGACGGCGCCGTCGAGCTGAACGTCGACGGCAACGTGCACTATGTCATGGTCGCCAGCGGCGCGCCGGTGCGAGGCTACTTCAGCGACACGCGGCAGGGCCACGTCGGCGCGCACCTGCGCGCGGTGCTGGATCCCGCCACGACCGCTGGCCACGGGACGCCGGTCGTGCGCCTCTGGCCGGTGGCCGATGCGCTGCCCGCGCAGTCCTCCCCGGCGCTGGTGCTCGCCTACCGCGAGTTGATGGCGGCGCTCGCGGCCAGGCTCGGTGCCGCCGGCGTGCGTGCCGCCGCGGACGTGATAGAGGGTGCGCGCCGATCGCTCGTGCAGAAGCATGGACTCCTCGACCGCTTCTCGCCGGCGCATCCGGTGGTGAAGGACCCCGTCACGGACACCGCATCGCTCACCGCGGCGCTGAGCGCGTGGATCGGCGACGTCATGTGGGCCGCCGCACCCGATGACCTGCCGCCCGAGAGTCTCATCAAGGAGCTCACCGCGTCGCGGCGACACGTGTTCCAGGCCGCCGGCCTCTACGATGCACTGCCGTGGAAGGTGAGCTGGTGAGCGACGCCGGCGCCGCGAGCGCGCCGGGAATCCTGCACATCGTGAGCACCCCGATCGGGAACCTCGGCGACTTGAGCCCACGCGCCGTCGAGGTGCTGCGCGGCGTCGCCGCGATCCTCGCCGAGGACACGCGGCACTCGCGAGTCCTCGCGGAGCGGTTCGACATCCGCACGCCGATGCTCGCGTACCATGAACAGAACGAGGCCGCGGCCGCCCCGCGATTCGTGGAGCGGCTGCTGCGCGGCGAATCGCTCGCGCTGGTGAGTGATGCCGGCACGCCGCTGCTCTCGGACCCCGGCGACCGACTCGTGCGTGCCGCGGTCGAGGCAGGCGTCACGGTCTCGCCGGTGCCGGGACCCTCGGCGCTGCTCGCGGCGCTCGTGGCGTCGGGACTGCCCGCGAACCGCTTCACGTTCTATGGGTTCCTGCCGCGGAAGGGTGGCGAACGCACGCGCGCGCTCGAGTCCATCGTTGCGCTGACGCACACGGCGGTCATCTACGAGTCGGGCAACCGCACCGACGAGACATTGCACGCGCTGGTCGCGGCGGGCGCGGGCGAGCGGGCAACGGTCGTGGCGCGAGAGCTGACCAAGCAATACGAGGAGTTCAGGCGCGGAACGGCCGCCGAGCTGGCCACGTACTATGAGGAAGCCGCGCCGCGCGGCGAAGTGGTGATCGTCATCGCCGGTGCGGCCGAGGAAGAGGCGCCGGACGAGGACTCGCTCCGGGCTCGCGCTGCCGCCCTCCGCGCGCAAGGCATGAGCGCGCGGGAGGTGATGCGCGTACTGATGGACACCGCGCACGCGCCGCGGAACGTCGCCTACCGCCTTGCCCACGAGTGATGCCAGTCCTTCGCCGCTACGTCCTGCCGATCGTCCTCGCCGCCGCCGTGCCGCTGCTCGGCTCGACCGCGCCGGTGAACGTCGCGCCGGTGAAGGCCGCGCCGATGGATGTCGCGGCGGTGCCGGACGCCCCGCGCCTCACCATCGCCCGGCTGCAGTACGACGGCGATGACTGGTACGCGAATCCCTCGAGCCTGCCGAACCTGATCCGCGCCGTGCGCGAGCGCACCACGCTCGACGTCGAACCGCGCGAGGCGCGGGTCACGCTGCTCGACGACGCCCTCTGGGACCATCCGTTCCTGCACCTCACCGGCCACGGCAGCATCCGCTTCAGCGAGCTCGAGGTGGAGCGCCTGCGCGAGTACCTGCTGCGCGGCGGGTTCCTCCACGCGGACGACAACTACGGGCTCGACGAGCACTTCCGTCGCGAGATCGCGAAGGTCTTCCCGGACCGTCCGCTCGTCGACGTGCCGCTCGACCATCCCATCTATCGCATCGTCTACTCGTTCCCGCTGGGCGTGCCGAAGATCCACGAGCACGACCAGAAGCCGGCGCGCGGGTTCGGCATCTTCATCGGCGACCGGCTGGCGGTGTTCTACTCGCACGAGAGCGATCTCGGGAATGGCTGGGAGGACATCGGCACGTACCCGGACGATCCCGCCGAGGCGCACGAACAGGCGCTGCGCATGGGCGTGAACCTGTTCACGTACGCGGTCACCAGCGGGCCGGGGCGATGAACGTCCTCGACCTCGTCGCGCGGGAGACGCGCCGCGCCGCACAGGCAGCCGGCGTGGCGCGCATCGTGCTGCCCGCCGTCGTCGCCGCCGCGCTGCTGACCTGCGGCGCCATGTGGCTCGCGCGCGGACGCTGGATGGCGCTGCATCCGGTGCTCCCGTTCGTCATCTGGGGCGTGGCGGGCGCGCTGGCGCTGGTGATCGCGCGGCGGGCCCACCGGCGGCTCGGCATGCGCTCGTCGAGCGCGGCCGTGGCGCGCGCCATCGAGGACGAGCAGAGCCTGCGCCGCGGCGCGCTCACCGGACTGCTCGAGGTCGCCCCGCAGGGCGGACCGTTCGTCGACAAGGCCGCCAACGCGCTCGGCGACTCGCTGCGCGCGGTGGCGGCACGGCCCGCGCCGCGGCACCGTCGCCGCCTTCGCGCCGCCGCGCTGCTCTCGATGGTCGCGCTCGCGCAGGTGCTGCTGCTGGCGAGCACTTCGTTCGCGCGGCGCGCCGACGGCTGGCGCGCGCTGCTCAACCCGGTCGATGCCTGGCGCGGCACGCTGCTGCCCGCGCTCGAGATGCGCGCACTGCCGCGCCGCCTGCCGCGCGGCACCTCGCTCCCGGTGGAGATCGCGGCGGAGAGCCGCACCACCGTCACGCTGCACTGGCGTGCCACCGGCGGCGCCTGGCGCGACACGCTGCTCACGGTCACCGACGGACGCGCCGCGCTGGCGATCGGCCCCGTGGATGCCGACCTCGCGCTCGTCGTCGACGACGGGCGCAGCACGAGCGACACGGCGACGGTGCGCGTGGTGGACCGTCCCTTCGTCGGCGACGTGACGATCCGCGCGAGCTATCCCGCCTACCTTGCTCGCGCCGCGGAGCGTATTGCCGCCGATGCGCCGCTCAGGATCCCTGCGGGCACTCGCCTGGACATCGAAGGGCATTCGTCGGAGCCGCTCGAGGAGATCGCGCTGCGCGATGGCGCGCTCAGGGTGCCGCTGCGCGCCGAGGGCACGTCGTTCGGCGGGCGCATGACGCCGCTGGCGAGTGGCACGTTCGGCTGGGAAGCGCGCGGGCTGCGCCAGGAGATCGCCGACCTGCCGTCGCCGCTCGAGATCGAGGTCGTCGCCGACAGCGTGCCGCGCGTGGAGATCCTCGCGCCGACTGGCGAGGTGCTCGTCGGCACGACGGATCGTGTATCGCTCGACCTGCTCGCGCAGGACGATCATGCGCTCGCGGGCGTCTGGTTGCGGCGCTGGGTCGTGGACGCGAAGGGCCAGGCCGGGGAAGCGCAACTGGCGCGCTTGAGCGAGGCAAGGGACGCGGAGTGGGTGGGTGGCACGACGGTCGACCTCGCGCCGCTCGGGCTCGAGCCCGGCATGCGCGTGCGGTTGCAGGCCGTGGCGCGCGACGCCGCACCGGGTGCCCGCGAAGGCGTGAGCATGACGCTCGTGCTGCGCGTGCCGACGGTGGACGAGGAACGGCAAGCCGCGCGCGACGTCGGTGATGCGGCCGTCGCGGCGGCCGATGCCGCCGCGAGAGCGCAGGCACAACTCGCCGAACGCACGGCGACGGCCGCGCGCTCGCGCACGGATCGCCCGGCCGAGCAGAAGTCCGGCGCGCAGGGCGCGGCGGAGAAGAAGTCGATGGGCTTCGAGAACGCCGAGCAGGCGCGGGAGATCGCCGAGCAGCAGAAGGCGCTGCAGGAGCGCGTCGCGGGGCTCGAGGAGGCAGCGCGCGACATGGAGGACCGCCTCCGCCGCGCCGGCGCGCTGGATACCACGCTCGCGCGCCAGCTGCAGGACGCGCAGAAGCTCCTCCGCGAGGCGATGACGCCGGAGATGATGGAAGCGCTCTCCAAGCTCGAGAGCTCCACCCAGCAGCTCGATGGCGACCGCACGCGCCAGTCGCTCTCCGACCTGGCCAAGCAGCAGCAACAGCTCCGCGAGGCGCTCGACAAGTCGGCGCAGATGCTGAAGCGCGCCGCGCTCGAGGGCGCGATGCAGACGATGAGCGACGCGGCGAAGGACCTTGCGCAGCAACAGCAGCAGTTCGCCGACAGCGCCGTGCGCGAGGTGCCGGACACGTCGCGCGCGGCCGACCTCTCCAAGCGGACCTCGGACCTCGCCAAGTCGATGGAGAAGTTGCGCCAGCGCCTGGCCGAGGAGCGCGCACAGACGGGCGCGAGCGAGGCCGAACGCGCGGAACAGTCGGCGGAGCGCTCGGAGCAGGCGCTCCGCGACGCGGAGCAGCGCGCCAAGCAGGCGGCCTCCGCGCAGACGGACGGCCAGCGTCAGCAGGCGCAGCAGGGCGCCGCCGACGCCGCCGAGCAGGCGGCGCGCGACATGCAGCAAGCGGCCGAGTCGATGGAGAAGGCGCGCGCGGGCCAGGTGGCCGAGTGGAAGGGCGAGCTCACCAACGCCCTCGACCAGTCGGTGCAGGAGATGATGCAGCTGGCCCGCGAGCAGGATCAACTGGCGGAGAAGGCGCGCGCCAATCCGAATGACCCGTCGCTCCGCGGCCAGCAATCCGCGCTGCAACAGGGCGTGCAGACGGCGCAGCAGCGGCTGCAGCAGGAGGGGCAGAAGTCGTCGCTCGTCTCGCCGCGCACCCAGCAGATGATGGAGCAGGCGCGCCAGCGCGTGTCGCAGGCGACGCGCGAGTCGGCCGAGGGCCAGCAGGGCGGCGGACAGCAGTCGCAGGCGATGCAGGAGGCGGCGAACTCGCTGCGGCAGGCTGCCGCTCAGCTCACCCGCGACCGCGAGCGAGCCACCGAGGCGCAGTCGGCGTCGGGCCTGCCGGAGATGATGCAGCAGCTGCAGCAGCTCGCGCAGCAGCAGGGCACGCTCAACGGGCAGATGCAGAGCATCTTCCCGGGACAGCAGCCGGGCCGCGCACCGCAGGGACTCGACGCGGCGGGGCGCGCGCAGGCCCGCGAGATGGCGAAGTCGCAGCGCGAGGTCGCGCGGCAGCTCGACGACATTGCCGATGCCGACCCGACCGGCCGCGCGCAGGAGATGGCGCGCGAGGCGCGGATGCTCGCGCAGGCGCTCGACCAGGGCGCGGTCGACCCGGCGACGCAGGCGCGGCAGGAGCGGCTCTTCCGCCGCATGCTCGACGCCGGGCGCACGCTCGAGCAGGAACAGAAGGACGAGACCCAGCGTCGCGAGTCGCGCGCGGCGCGCGGCACCGCGCGCTTCACGCCGCCCGACGGTCCGGCGCGCGGTCGTGACGCCGCGCGGTACACCGTGCCCACTTGGGAGGAGTTGCGCGGCCTCAGCGCCGACGAGCGACGGCTGGTGATCGAGTACTTCCGGCGGCTGAACGCCGAGGCCAAGCCGTGACGTCGCGCCGCGCGCGCGCCGCGCGCGGCGCCGCCGTTGCCACGCTCGCCGCGTTCGTGTTGCTGCCGCGCAACTCCGTCGCGCAGGACACCACCGCTGCCGGCGCGCTGGTGTCGAAGGCGCTCGAGCTCGAGGGCACGGGCAAGCATCGCGACGCCGTGATCGCATGGCGCGAGGTCATCGCCGCCGGCGCCGTGCAGCCGGGCGTGCTCGGGCTCGAGCGCGTCTTCTCGATGCTCGGCCAGGAGGACTCGCTGCTCGTCCCCCTCGACACGCTGCTCCCGCGCTTCCCGCGCGAGCTCGCGCTCCGCTCCGCGCAGCTGCGCACCCTCGCCACGCTCGGTCGCGACGCGGAGGCGCGCGCCGCGTTCGTCGCATGGCGCGACCTCGCACCGCGCGATGTCACGCCGTACCGCGAGTTCGCGCGGGTGTTGCTGTTCAACAATCGCGCCGCCGCGGCGGACACGGTGCTGCGCGAAGCCGAGTCCGCGCTCGGCAGCACGCGCGCGCTGACGCTCGAGATCGCCCAGATGCGCTCCGCGCTCGGGCTCTGGAAGGAATCGGCCGTTGCCTGGCGCGAGGCCATGCGCGACCAGCCGTACTTCGAATCCGCGACGGTGTTCGCCCTGACGCCGACGCCACCGGCGCTGCGCGATGCGGTTCGCGCCGAACTCGCCATGAAAGGCACGCCGCTGGGTGCCACCCAGGCGCTGGCACTGCTCGAACTCGCCTGGGGTTCGGCGCGGAGCGGGTGGCAGGTGCTCTCGGCGCTGCCGCCGTCCGACACGACCGTCGCCATCTGGCGCGAGTTCGCCAACGAGGCGGAGCGCGTGCGCGCGCACGCGACGGCGCGCGATGCGCTCACGGCCATCCATGCCGCGCGACCGGACGCCGCCGTGGCGCTGCGCGCCGCCCAGTCTGCGCTGCTCGCCGACGACGCCGCGTCCGCGCTGCGGCTGGCACGAGACGCGGCAACGAGGCTCGACTCCACGCGCGCCATCTCCGAGGCGATGCCGCTGGAGATGGATGCGTTGGCACGGCTCGGCCGCGCGAGCGAGGCCGAGCAGGTGCTCGCCCGCGCCACGCCGGTGATCGGCGAGGAGGGAGTGCGCGGCTATGCGCGGTCGATCGCGTGGGCATGGATCCGTGCCGGCGACATCGACCGCGCGCGCGCGGCGCTCAAGGACGCACCGATCGCCGCCGACGATGCCGTGAGTGGCTGGCTGGCGCTGTTCGAGGGCGACCTCAAGACGGCGCGCGCTGCGTTGCGTCATTCCGACGCGCCGGGGCAGGACGCCGTCTCGGCGATGGCGCTGCTCAACCGCACCCGTGAGGATCGCGCGCCGGCGATCGGTTCCGCGTTCCTCGCACTGGCCCGCGCCGACTCGTCGCAGGCGGCGCAGCGGTTCGAGGCTGTCGCGCGCGACCTGCCCGATGCGGCGCCGCTCCTGCTGGCCATCGCCGCGCGCATCGAGACCGCGCGCCATGACGACAAGCGGGCGCTCGCATTGTGGCAGCGGGTCGCCGCCGAGCATGCCGAGGCACCCGAGGCGCCGGAAGCCTACCTGGAATGGTCGCGCGGGCTCCGGCGCGCTGGTGATATTCCGGGGGCGCGGGAGCGGCTCGAGCACCTGATCCTGACCTATCCGCGCAGCGCCCTCGTCCCCCAGGCGCGTCGCGAACTCGACGCGCTGCCGCGCGCCACGACCTCGGAGTGACAGCTTGACCGCACGCGCAGGAACTCGACCCGCGAGCACCATCCTCATTGCCTTCGCACTGGCCCTGACCGGTGGCGCGCAGCCGCTCCACGCACAGCACCTGCTCGTCCCGATGGACGACTCGCAGACCAATCATCTCAAGGCCTACGGCGTCACCTTCGGCGCGTTGGTCGATGGCGTGCGGAGCGAGTGGCTGCTCAACTACCGCGGCGGGAGTTTCCTGCTGCCCGACACGCCTGGCCTCCGGCGCGCCGCGGCGCTCGCGGGCGTGAGCTTCGACGCGCTCGACGGCGCCATGCTCGGCGCCATCCGCCAGGAAGTCGCGGAAGGGAACATGGATGCCGTGCCGCTCGAGAAGGCGCCGCGCATCGCCGTCTACACGCCTCCCGACGCGCCACCCTGGGACGACGCCGTGACGCTCGCGCTCACCTACGCGGGCATCGCGTACACGAGCATCTGGGACGACTCCGTCATGACGACGGATCTCTCGCAATACGACTGGATCCACCTGCACCACGAGGACTTCACGGGGCAGCAGAACAAGCTCTACCTCGGCTTCCGTGACGCGCCATGGTTCGTGCAGGCGCGCGACCGCGACCTCGCGACGGCGCGCCGTCACGGGCTCGCCGACGTGCCGGCACTCAAGAAGACCGTCGCCGACCGGCTGCGCGCCTTCGTCGAGCGCGGCGGGTTCCTGTTCGCGATGTGCGGTGCGACGGAGACGCTGGAGCTGGCGATCGGTGGGCTCGGCGTCGACATCGCCGGCCCGTTCTCCGACGGCTCGCCCATGGACCCCGATGCCGACTCGAAGATGGACTGGGGGCGCACCTTCGCCATCAAGGACGCGCGACTCGAGCAGGGCGCCGGCGTCAACGCCATGAGCGACATCGACGGTCACCAGGTCAACGTGCCGTCGCGCCGCCAGCAACTCGGCACCTTCACGCTCTTCGGCTTCTCGGCCAAATTCGACCCCGTGGCGACGATGCTGGTGCAGGACCATCGCACGGTGATCAACGATTATTATGGGGTGACCACCTCGTTCGTCCGTCGGGTGCTCAAGCCGAGCGTGACGGTGCTGGCCCACGAAGAGGGTTCGCCCTGGGTGAAGTACGTCCACGGCAGCTATGGCCGCGGGTCGTTCACCTTCCTCGGCGGGCACGATCCCGAGGACCCGCAGCACAACATCGGTGCGCCGCCCACGGACCTCGCGCTTCATCCCAACTCCCCGGGGTACCGGTTGATCCTCAACAACGTGCTCTTTCCGGCAGCGAAGAAGAAGCCGCTGAAGACGTGACCGCTCCCGAGGCATCCGCCCCGGCGACGGAACGCAAGCAGTCACCCCACGGCGAGACGGCGCGCGTCGCGGCCGGGGCGGCCTCGGCCATGCGCAGCGCCATTCGCCTCTCGGGCGGGCGCGAGGTGTGCTTCGTCTGCACGCAGGACGAGGAGGGCGTGGTGCAGACGGCGCGCGTGGCTGCGCGCGGCGACGTGCGCAGCGTGCTGGCGCTGCCCGGCTTCGCCAACCGCGGCGAGTTGCTCGTGCACAATCATCCGAGCGGGTGGCTCGAGCCGTCGGACGCGGACCTGCAGGTGGCGGCGCGACTGCACGACGACGGCATCGGCTTCGCGATCATCGACAACGACGCGGCGCGCCTCTACGTCGTCGTCGAGATCCCGCGGCCGAAGAAGCACGTCGAGCTCGCGCCGGGAGATGTCGCGGGCATCCTCGGACCCGACGGCCCCGTGGCCGCCAAGCTCGGGCGTTACGAGGACCGGCCGAGCCAGCGCGAGATGGCGCGATTGATAGCGCAGCTCTACTCGCACGGCGGCGTCGGCATGATCGAGGCGGGCACGGGCGTCGGCAAGTCGCTCGGCTACCTCGTGCCGGCGCTGCGCTGGGCGGCCGAGAGCGGTGAGCGCACCGTGGTCTCCACCAACACCATCACGCTGCAGGAGCAGCTGATCGGCAAGGACCTGCCGTTCCTTGCGAAGGCGCTCACGGACCAGAAGGTGCGGTTCGCGATGCTAAAGGGATGGAAGAACTATCTCTGCCTGATGCGACTCGAGCAGGCGCGTCTGCAAGGTTCCACGCTCTTTGACGAGGGTGTCGGAAGCGACCTCGCGATGATCGAGCAGTGGGCCGAGCAGACGACCGACGGTTCGCTCGCGGACCTGCCGGTGCAGCCACGCGCCGAGGTGTGGGACGAGGTGGCGGCGGAAAGCGACCTCTGCACGCGGCTGCGGTGCCCGCACTTCGAGAAGTGCTTCGTGTTCCAGGCGCGGCGTGAGGCGGCACAGGCGGATGTCGTCGTCGTGAACCATCACCTGCTGATGGCCGACGTCGCCGTGCGACGCGCGTCCGGACGCTGGGACGAGGCCGCCGTGCTGCCGGCCTACAAGCGGCTTGTGATCGACGAAGGCCATCACCTCGAGGACGCGGCGGCCGCGCACCTTGGGCA
>Ga0247822_10000418_pt1 | contig 22718 bp, 22 predicted proteins | sample 13C_Cellulose_Da_FD_192423 | JGI IMG/M metagenome (GOLD analysis project Ga0247822, IMG submission 192423) | Soil microbial communities from agricultural site in Penn Yan, New York, United States - 13C_Cellulose_Day30 | ecosystem: Environmental > Terrestrial > Soil > Agricultural land | place...
GAAAGGATCAGAATGCGATTGAGGCGCTTGAACTATGGAAAACGCTCCAAGATAATTGGTGCGAACATAAGCCCTCTGCTACCATCAATGTCAAGGATAACGAATGGATGGATGTTGCAGCTTGGGTCTATCGAAATTTCGATTACCTATCTGGTGTCTCATTCCTTCCGCACGATGGCGGTAGCTATAAGCAGGCACCGTATCAAGAAATAACTGAGGAAGAATACATTGACTGGATTGAGAGGTATCCCATGCCCGACATCGATTGGAACAATCTCGGTAATTACGAATTCAGTGATACCACGACGGGCAGCCAAGAGCTTGCCTGTACAGGTGGCGTCTGTGAAGTCGTCGCAATTGGAGACGTTAGAGATGGATGAGAATAACTATATGTACTATATGTACGGTAATATCAACAGATTCGAGGTCAATGATCTCGTTCAAATCCCGAAGAACGAGTACGACGAGCTTCTCGAAGACAGTAAGTTTCTTGCTGCTCTCCGTTCAGCCGGAGTAGACAACTGGGACGGATATGATTTCGCCATCGAAATCTTTGAATCCGGTCTTTAATAGACAAAAGAAAACCCCCGGTAGCACCATCGCCGCCGGGGGTATTTTTGTACCTAAATTAGGCCATATTCTCTGGTAGCAACCCCTTATCGAGCTTGCCTTGAATTTTCTTGAGACATTCACCACGAGTGATTGACCCATCTTTATTGATATCGAGTCCAGCGTTCTGACGGTATGTCGTCGGCTTACTCGTCTTATTCCAGAGGGTATAATCATCTTGTTTACCAACACCCGACGGCCAAAGAATGGCCATATAAATGTCACCAAGATTATTGAGCCTTCCGGCGTAAGGACGGAAGTATTTATAGACAAAATTAAGCTGATCTTCTGGCGTCATCGCGGCGAGCTTCGCTGTCGTCGTACCGAGTGCGACTGCGGTTGATGGCATAAACTGGATTAGTCCAGTGGCCCCCGACCCAGCGGCGTTCCGAATGTCCGCTCGAAAGCTCTCTCCACTTTCCCACGCAATACAGGCCATAAGATCATCAGGGTTAAGTCGAAGAGTATCCGCAACCCACCAAATCCTTTCTCTAAATACAGGAGATACATGTGCACCCCATGCTATTGCCCGACGAGTGGTATCCGTGGCCGGAATGGATGCCTCTAGGCTATCTCCGGATTGAATATATGACGCTCGAAGAATTTCGAGAGCGCTTTCCAGTAGCCTAATTACTTGCTCCACGGCGTATCCTCCGGTAGTGGCTGGACCACTTCCTTTCTAGGCCCGAAGATCACAGCCTTAGCTCGTTCCTGAACACTCTTGACAGATTCTACAGACTTCGGGGTGTCGGTATAATCGTTAGTCGATACACCTTTTACCTTCTCATACGAACGCATCGCACCGATGCCGAGCATACCACTCATAGTGAGAAGCATCAACTCCATATCGAATTCGAACTTAATACCAGTAATGGCAGTAAGTACCGGGAGAAGAATAACCTGAGCAGCTAGTCCTGCACCACAGACCCAGCCGATGAACGGCCTCCAGCCTGCGACGAAGATAGAACCATTCTTAGCTTCTTCCTTGTTGATCTCAAGCTGAGCAAGAATCTCTGCGTGCATTCGGGCGTTACCGATATCACGTAGTTTCTCCAGTTCGAGATTCAACTCATTCCTCTTATCCTTGTCTACAATGACTTCGGATGCGAGGTCTTTGACGGCATCGATTATATCACCAATAATGGGGATGCCCATAATTAAACTCCTTTAAAGAAACTGATCAACCATGTAATCAGTGTCGCTAGCCCCGTCCCCGAGATAATAGTCAAAGCCCAGAAAGCTCCCGCCCCCTTGTTACGGAGGGCGAGAAGCTCATCGAGTTTGTTATCCATAGACGAGATGGTTTTTTCTAATGAGGCCACTTTAATTTCGAGGGCAGTAATACGTTCCGCCTCAGACAGTGGTCTAAAGTCATTCATCCATCTCTTCCTCTTCTTTAATGTTTAGTTCGTCACGGGCGTCTGCTTTCGCGTCTTTGCGAATGAGACGAATCTCCTCTATCTTTTCTTCTTCAGTAAGAGTAGACCAAACAGGATCAGCAACGGCTTCACGGAGATCAGTGAGAAAATACTCACCAGTCTTCTTCTGCCATTGGAGATGCTGTTCCTCCGTAAGTTCAATCTTCTGCCCGTCCACCGTGACATTCTTAGGAACATCACGAAGCTTCTCATCGGTCTTACCCCCAAAGAGTTTATCGACTTCAGAAATAACAGAGTCGTCTTCTCTTTCAGTATTATAGTCTCGACCAAAACGATCACTGCCAGTGACAGAATAATCTTGGACACCGACACCGAAGATGGCAGGAAGAGTCTTCGCAGTACCTTCTTCAACACCATATTTCTGAGACATCTCGATGACGTCTTGGGCGAACATAGGAATAAACCTAGATACGACAGCCTTCTTCGCCTCGAAAGGCTCGCCTACGGCGTCCTCACCACGGAGATAATCCGTAACGAAAGAAGCAATGGGGCTTCCCTTGTTGGTCAGGAATTTAGTCAGGACATCGACACGATCTTTCGATCCGAAGCCCTCACCAAGAGTCTTGACATCACCCTTGATCGTCTTAGTCTGATTAGACAGTAGACGAGAACCGAGAGTGATGTACTGACTAAATCCTCCGAGGATGTCATACCGAGTATCACCGATCTTCGCTTTGGCAAAGTCCGAGCTACGAGGATCGGTCTCGACACTAACTCCATTCGCTGCCAGAAGACCGAGAATAGTGCTAGCAATACCAGCCGTAGCAAGAAGAGACTTCACAGCCTCCTTGCGAGCAACCGGATGAAGACTGGTGTAGTAAGCAGGATTCAACGTCTGAATACGAGAAGCCATAAGACGAGGCGAGAAGAAGATACCAGCAAGAGTAGGAGCAATCTTGTTAAGAGTGCCGAGACTACCACGACCGCTGGCGACATTCACAAACCTAGCGATATCGTTAAGCGCCTTCGGATCAGCTGAAAGATCAACTCCGGCATCACCCATCTTCTTCACTAGATCGTCAAAGACATCTGCCCTAACCTTATTGAGAAAACCAGAATAGGCTCGCTCAGAACCTCTAACGACACGACCAAGGATCGGAATCTTATTGGCCCAATCAGAGAGGAAATCCTCTTCACGTTTAGTGAGATCATTCCCAACTTCAGTAAGAGCAAGATCGGCCCGCTTCATTTGATTATAAGTAGGGCGGGATTTGATTTCGTCGTTCATCTCTTTGAAGTATTTCTCAGAGAAGGCGGCACGAAACATCGGAGGCAGATTCTTCCAGAACGCCTTCTTCCGGGTCAAGAGGATAGCCTGACGGAACGGAGCAGAGAAGTCCATCGAAGACATGAGAGAACGAGGAAGGTTCAGAATATTACCAAGGACGTAAAGACCCTTCTCGATATTCTTAGCTTTCTTAGTGTCTTTCACTAGCTTCTTTGCGGCTTCCGAAACTCCTTCTGGAGTAGACAAGGCATCTGCATCAAGAGTACGCATCATAGTGCGTAGACTATTCATCAGTGCCCGATCAGACCCAACTTCAATCTTGCGAGAATTAAGGATACGGGCGGCATTAGTAACAATGTCCTGAACCACCTTCGAAACTCTGGCAGCTCTCTCCATCTCTTTACCAAGCTGGTACCGTTCATTAGCAGTTATCATTCCGTCAACCTCTTTCTTAGAGAGATCGAAGATACGGTTACCACTTTCGACAAGAAATCTCTCAGCCGCTTTAAGTTCAGGAACTTCAGCCCCTTTACTAAGTGCTTCTGCCATTCTCGTAGTCATACGAATATCGTTAGCTTTCTCAATCCACTGATCCCAAGACTCTGGGGTCTTTTCAGGAGCAACTTCGTCAAGAATGCTTTCGATAGGACGATTAGAACGAAACTTAGACAGAGTGCCGGGCGAACCCTCTTCTCTAGTCGAAGAGCCTTGAATCGTGCCCTCAGAGTTAGACCCTATGGTACGACGACGCATATAACGATTCTCTCCGTTCATACGACGCTCGATCAACTGTTGAAGTTCACGAGGATTGTAGGTCGTGATATCGGCAGACCTGCCGTTCTCAAAGTCTAGAGTTTCCTCTGTTCCGAGAGGCTCTTGTGCCTGCTTTTCACGCCAGAACTGCTTATTATATTTAGCAGTATCCCGATCATCCATACCCAATCCTCGTTCAAGGCTTGGCTTAGGCATCCTAGCTCCATCATCAGGAATAGGACCAAGTTCTGGGGTCTCTGGATAATCGATACGTTCAGGCTGAGGACGAGTATCGAGTACACGATTGAGATCGGCTTCGTCATCGACAGGATTCGAATATCGGAAACCGTTGGAAACGACGTCACGACGCATACCATTGACGGTGGCGTTATGGGCCATACCAAGGATTACTTTGATCTCGTTATCGTTGAAATCGAGATCGAGTCCCATAGAACGAGAAGTCTTACGAAGCCATGCCCGGAGACGTTCCATAATCGAGGGATCGATTTTACCGGCTTCCGACATCTCTGCAAGAACTTCTTCCGTCGCTCTAGCCGTAGGATTCAAATCCTCTGCGTAAGCATCAGGATTATTTTCAATCCATTTATCTACCTTCTTCTGGAAAGAAGGGGCACGGGCATAGAGATTATCAAGAAGATTATCGAGATCGTCACCAAACTTCTGAGTCAAACCATGATGACCAAGACCCTCATGAAAAGTGACAGCAGAGATGATATCGTCAGGATTTACACCTTGAGCCTTCGCCTCACGAGCGATGCTCTCGACATTGAGAAGGACCTTGCCTTCCGGGGTCGTAACACCGATGGCATTCGGGTCTACATCTGGCAGATCGTTAAAACTTTGATGAACCTCAAACTCAGGAGCATTTGTCCATTTCTCCGTAATGTTATTTACACGATTAACAATCTGATTCTGGGCACGCTCTACGAGTTTGCTACTAGGTTTCGCCTTAGTCCCGGTGACCGTAATCTCATCGGCCTGTTTAAACGCAGTGCCTAGGTCTTCGACAGAGTTACGTTCTGCCGGAATATTCACGGCACCTTCTATCGGATCAGAATAAACTTCACCACTAGTGACAGGACCACCGGCATCACGAGCTTCTGCATATTTATTAAGACGATCAATCGTAGCTGCGTCAACCATACGGTTCTCACGCTTGAAGAAATCGATCATGTCTTGGGCAGTGCCCGTAGCCTGAAGCTGGTTCCACTCGTCTAGAACCTCAGGACGAAGAGGCTCATTAGACATCGGTGGCGATGCCTCAGATTTAGGATTAGAACCGGGAGTAGTATCCTTGCCACGTTTCTCGAAGAGGTTACGGACAAAGCCCGGAATTTCAAACAGACCCTGACCAGCGACACCGAAGAGAGTATTCATGCCAACCTGAGCTAGATCAAACTCATCCGGTTCTTTATAACCTTCAGCGATATTAATACCCTGATAAGCTGCATCGGCAGCACCAGAGACTACGCCTTGGGCACCCATACGCTGAACCGCGTTCTTACCGGGAGCGATAAGCATAGTAGGATCAGACGAACCAATGAGTCCACCAGTGAAGTTGTTGATCGTCCGCATCGCGTTGTCCCAATACGAAGCATCGGGTTTCCACGTCGGATCGGCATCTAGATTACGCTGGACGTCATCAGCAAGGGCACGACGAGACTGAGCAATGAGTTTGTCCGACATCGTCTCAATTTCTTCTTGAGATGCATTCGGAAACTTCTCTTTCAGAATGTCGTGCCCATAGTTTGTCCAGTCATAATACTTCTGGGCAATCTGACCACCGAAGCCCTCTTGGGCCGCAGTACGGGCATTGGCCCAGATACGCTGGAGACCAGTCATATCAGGTCCAGCAGGCACAGGAGCAGCTTTAGTATCAGGCGGAAGATAGGTATACTCGTCTTCGGTCTGATTTACAGGGGGGAGATAAGTATATTCTTCGTCTTCCATATCAATTCCTTATTGCCACTGACCGTTTCTAAAGGTCTGGACTTGGTTTGTTCTGTTATTCCTGCGACGATCACCCTCAGATGGAGTACGAGGAGCGGCACTAGCACCAGCACCAGTACGCCGACCACGGCCTCTACCACGATCCTTGGAATAGCCAAGACGCTCAAGGATTTCAGATTGCGCAGGAGACAGAGTCTGACCACTCTCCAATCGACGGAGAAGAGGAGCAGCCATAGCAGCATTCGTAGGCTGAGGAGCGGCCCTACCAGCAGGAGGACGGTTAGCCCTAATACGATTACTCTGTGCATTCCGTTCAGCCGTAGTTGCATTCCTATCGGAGATGTCAAGCTGACGATCACGACGAGGAAGTTGCTCTTGCTGATTAACCGTCATATCGCCAGAGGCGAAGGCAGCACGATCTTCAGGAGACATACCCTCCATGATACCGAACTCTTCTAGATCGATACCAGTAGCAGCAGCCCTCTTAGTAAGAAGTCTTAGTGCAGCAGCCTGCTTCTCTGGAGTATCAGCCTTAGCCATAACACGAGCGGCATAATTACCAAAATCTTGGGTCTTTTTATAATCACGTTCTGCGATCTGACTTCGACGGGTATCACCAAGGCTCTGAATTTGAGCCTGACGAAGAGAGTTAGTCTGTTGATCGTCATACAACTTCTGTGCCATCTCGGCCCCGCCGGGCATAGCGGCAAGCCTTTCGGCAGCAGCCATAGGATTCTGCGAGAAGCCTGACATGGCATCAGCCATATCTTCTTCTTGTCTACGGACATCGTATACAGATTTATTACCAGACTGGACTAGAAAAGCATCTCCAAGAAGTCCGAGGATGTCTCTGAACGTTCCTTTGACACCGAATTTACCTGAACGTTGAGGAGAACCACTTCGAGCTTCGGCTGCCTCTTCTAGGAAAGACCGATTCCCGAGAGGGATAGGGGCTGGAGATTCTTCCGTAGTAGCGGAAGGCCGACGATTACCAGTAACAGTGACGTCTTCGACCTCCGGTTCAAGACCAGTAGCCGACTGAAGAAGAGACATAAGATTAAAAGCCATAGTCGTACTTCTCCCTCAAGATGTCGTAGTTAACAGTCATGTAACCGTCGATTACCGGGCCAAGAGCCTCAGGCAGATACTTCTCAATCTCATCAGCCATGACACCGATGTACGGACCAGAGCCGTGGATATAATTATATTTATAGAGATTGATACCATCAGTTACGTCACCGATCTTCACGATATCTTTCTTTAGACGTCGATCCGAAGCGGCGATTCCAGTACCGAGCTTTCCGATGAACCCACCGAGTCCGGGCTTCGTGCTGCTTTCCCCTGAACTTTTGCTAGTCTGACCAGCATTGACGACAAGACCACCAGCGCCGAGGCCGAGATTACCAAGACCAAGCAGATTCTGAAGATACTGTTGGCTCGTCTGAGAAGCGAGATTACTGGCACGGTCCTGAAGAGCAGTGCCGTAAGAACCAGACTGAAGTAGACCAGATGCCGCCTTATTAGACGTCACTGCATCCATCGCCTGATCTTTTACGAAATTATAACCAGAGCTGTTTCTGAAATTATCGAAGGCTGCGTTCTGGGCAGCGGTATCTCCGCCAAGACCGAGCATAGCACTAAGGGCGTTAGTGGCATCACCAGTTGCACCAGCAGCCCCACCAAAAGTCTGTTGTGCCCAAGGAAAAGCAAGGTTCTTACTTTCCTGAGACTGCTTCTGTTTTGAACCACCAAAGATTGCGCTCATTCCGTTGCTTCCTTAAAATGTTTAGATAGGTTTAGAAAGAAGACGACACATGGACCAATGTCTGTATCGATTTCTCCGATGTCTTCGAAACCAATCTTACGGCTCATCCATATAGCAGCCTTATGTTTTATAGGTGTAAAACCTCGAATAGCTTTAACTTCATATTTATTATACAACTCTTTCAATATTTCATGAGAAAGAGAGATGGCATCTCTACCTTTAGCTTTGAAGAAATAGTGACCATCAAAGAAGCCGGGACGGATGTTCTCAAATAAGGCGATACTACCGTCCTCGGCCTCAATAGCAATGTTATCTCTATCTTCAATCCATTCAGAAACATCTAGATCAATAGAACCGTAAGGATAAAGCTTAAGGGCTTCTGACACTACATCGACATCAAAGGTTCGATTAAGATAGGTCATAGTCGAAAAACCATGCCACAGGATTGAATGAACCGTTGTTTCGGTTACAATAAAAACCTACGGCATCCACAGTTGAAAGAAATGTATTCACAGAACCCAGAAGATCGAGCCAAGGCCCATCTCTAGTCTGACTGACAGAACATTGGATATCATTAGAAGAGTCAATCGTAATCTTGAAATAAAGAGGGATTGATTTCCATGGTGCTGAATAACCAGAAGACGAGAACGTAGTCGCATTTGTCCACTGTCCTAGTTCAACAGTATCTCCGGCAAGATCACCAAGAGTGATAAATTTACCAGCAGTGTCTCGAACTACCAAACCAATCGAATTAAAAGTGGCCTGAGGATTGCCTCTACAGCCTACAATGAAAGTAGCTGGAGCTGAAACAGCGGTCATTCTTGCCTGAAGACCAGCAGTATTTGCAGTAGTAATAATACTAATACCGCCAGTGTCTCCTGTTACGGTTTTATCAGAACCGATATCAATTGAAAATGTAGCAGTAGTAGGAGGATTATATCCACCACCTCCGGGAGAAAGAGATTCAATCTTATCGTAGACTGCGTTCTTAGTAGGAACAGTTAAATTTCCATTCCATCCAGAGCCGTAAGCGTCATCTACAACCCTGACACCACTGGCATTAATACCCATCCATTCAGTTGAATAATCAGGACTGAATACTTGGAAAGCGAATCCGCTGTCTGGCCCTACATTAGTAGACCGATTGATTACAGCACCAGTGGGGCCGATATTCAGTTTATTATCGTTGCCAATTCGGAAAGCTTGTAGGCCTCCCGCAGGAGCATTGTACAAAGGACCGAAACTCTCTTTCAAGAGAGAGTAATTAGTCAAATCAGGGCTGAATGCATCTGCACCAAGCCACAAACCAGTATACCCAGAAATATTGGCAGCTAGAAAACCTCCTCCTACGGCGGCGAAATTTGCAATGCCAAACATATTACCGAGATCGTCTACAATAACAGAAGAGTTTTTTAGGGCCTTACCAGAAGTCCCATCCCAGCGAGCAAGATGATTATTACCACTACTCGCCGGACCTGAAACTTTGTTTGCTTCTAGGACTTCGGTGTTACCAAACAATTGACTCCATATACGAATGAACTGTTCAGTCGGTTTCCCGTTATCAGGATTAACAATTAGAGTTTGCCAATCAAGTGGGGTAATTTTAGTGAAATCGACCATTATCGAATATCCAGTGCATCAATCCTAACAGTAGCCCCGTTGTCAGTAATCTCAAAGATACGGCCCGGAGCTTTGATAAGACCAAGCGATCTCCAAACAAACTCTTGATCCCACGTACCAGCAGTTGCCGTAATAGTACCATGACTGAGCCACGTCTTACCATTATCATCTGAAGTACGGAGAGTGATGTTGGCCCCGACAAGCTGAGGCTCACCGATACTAGCCGTGATATAAGCAGCCCCACTCTTCTGTGTCTCACGAAGTCTCATAGGGACTCCACCGACAACACGCCGAGTATAAGGTGCATCTGGACGATCACTACGAGGAGATTCGTCTACTCCTCTATCAGGATTCAATGTCCAGAGAAGACCATAGGTGTCATCACCAGATACAATATTAGTAGTATGTCCATCCTGAAAAGACTTTCTAGACATACCTAGCCAATTAATACCAGCATTAACTCGTAGAGTATCCATCTCAGGGCTTGACCAAGTACTCCATTGTCCGGTAGACATATCATATACCAGAGTCTCGGTGTCCCCTAGACGGAGAACATAAAAGTCATGACCGTCTAGAGTAAACCACCAAGAACGGATACGTCGATTATCTATACGACCCCTGCCAGCAGCAAATACAGTGGCTTGAGAAACATCAGTAGTCACATTACTATCCGCTGCTGTTATAATTGAAACCTGAGAGGCTTGAGTAAACTCAGAAGGAAAGTTTCCTGCTGCGAAGACGGTTCCTAACGAAAGCCAAGGCGTGGTTTCGCCGAGTACACCAACAGCAAGTACACTGCCTTGAGAAACGTAAGTATCCGTCATTAATTACACCGTTCTGTTAATCTGGAATTGGGCGTTATCGACTCCTGCGGGAGTCCATGTCGATGCCGTATCAGGATCGAGATGACTAATATCCCACCAGTAGGTAAACGCAGTCGTAACTGGCCTGTCAGACCCATTGTCTGCATCTCCGTTAGAGAGCAAGGACATCTGGACTTGGGCGTCACCACCATCCGATTTCCTCATTCGACCAACCATCATAAGTGCACGAACCGAAGTCACGTCCTCAGGGAGATTGGTAAATTCAGTAATCGATGGTGCCGGGATACTCGGGTCCTCAGGTGCGAAGATATAGTCAGTATCAACCGGAGGACTGTTATCAAGAATCTGCCAATCAGTCGTACCAGTAGTACGAGACCAGCCAGTCGAAACATCAGCCGTAGGCTTGAGATCAAAGACCTGAACCGAGCCAACAAAAGTGTTGCCCCAACCACCTGAACCATCCCAGATAACCATATCCTTGAAGTAGAAGTTACCACTTCCGGTAGTATTACCAGTATGGGTAAAATCAAGCTGGGCATAGGGACCTGCACCAGTATTGACACCAGTGATATTGAGTACAGTTACACCTTCGACACGAACTTCAAACGAACCAGTAGAAACATCAGCCGTAAAACGACACTCGATGTGTTGCCACGCATTCGTCACAATAGTATTCAATGCCGAAGTACCTATAATCGTACCAGTTCGTCCAGTACCAGTCTTAACAAGAAGACGGCCAGAGCTATCAGTCGTAATCGAAACCTGAGCGGCACCGCCGACGTTATTCAACTGGATCGACCAAGACGTATTCTGAAGTACCGTCTTCCATTGACGAAAGGCAAATCCTACGGTTGCCTGCTCGGAGGGAAGAACTTTACGAAGTTTAATAGCGTCTTGAGTAAAATCGTCATATCGAATACAACGGCCAGTGACATTGGGATCAGGGTCTTCAGGAAGTTCGATACCCGAGACTATTGAATATACACCATCACTAAGTCTTGCGACTTGATCCCCGTAAAGGCCTTGCGACCCGCTGGGAATATCCATCCATACAACTGCCATTACAAATGCCTTTTCTGCTCTTGAATAGCGCGTCTAATTCGCTCTTCAATACTATTATTTGAGATTCTTTGAGGACCATTACCAGTAATGGCGTAAACAATTCCGTCTTGATCGGTCACAACTGCTGTATCTTTAATAGCCTGATCAGAACCTTCCCAGACTCCTCTGTCAAAGACGATACCCTGAGTACGGGCAAACGGAGGATCGACACCACCAGTAGGATACCAGACTTCGGTACTATTTGTACCGAGAAGCCAGAATTTATCGCCGATTACACGGACAGAGATCAGAGGATCGGGGGCACGCTCAGCTGTGGCAAAATTCAAAGGATTGATAGTCGTCTCTCCCGGTTCAATCCAGAAGAAACGACCGTTAACTCCTTGACCTTGGGCACAGACGCAGATAACAAAACCTGCGATATAGCCAACAGAGACGATACCAAGATCATCTGGGACAGCTACTTGCGTAATAGTCGATCCATCATATACCCAAAGGATTCGTCCATCAGCGATGAAGAGATACTCAGGAGTAGCCCCGATACGAGATGTAGCTGCCATAGAGGGATTAGCTCGTAGACTGGAACCAAAGATTCCGCCACCAATGCTCGTTACAGTTTCATCAATATCAACCCTATAAAGTACGTCATAGGAGACGACAAAGAGGGCGTCATTAAATGAACCCGGCTGAGAATAGGTTGCTCTGATCGGACCTTCACCAACAGAAAGATATCTTTTCATAGAAGGTCGTGACAGAAGTGCCACTTGTTCTTCTAGATTAGTCGGATTCTCTTCGAAGTATCGATTGTGGATAGGGATTTCTGGTTCGTCAGAAAGGCTTCGCCTCCAATCAGATTCACCTAGAGGAACACTTACCATCTATAACCTCCCCACATCATTGCGTATCCGCTATTGAAGAGAGAGTTACCGAGACGGGTATCGTCAAAATACTGTTCCTGATTACCCTTGGTTCTAATAAGACCAAGTTCAGAGAACATGACAGCAACCTGCTGATAACGGGCACCGAACTGACGGAACGATCTCTGATACGCCTGAACCGACTGAGGGTCTACCTCTACGGCATGACGAGGATTGAGTCGCATCGCGAGACCGATGATGAACATGTCATCAAATTCCGGGGGAAATGGGAATGTATCGCTAATGAGTAGCGGAGTAACAATTGCCCAATCTCCGGTATCCTGACGATACATGAACGTCATATTGGCACCATTGGTATTAATTACAAGATTCTGGTCATTGTCAATCGTCCTACCATTACCTTCAATAGTAAGATTAAATGATGCGAGATTGCCAGACTTATCTTGAATACCGAAACGCTGACCATCTTGAGGATTAGGATCAAGCCAGACAGTCTGTGGTTCCGTAAGATTGAGTACCATGCGGACATTCTGAGGGACGAACCAATCAGTCTGATCCGGTACCTGATCGTACCAAGGAAAACCTTGCGGTCGATCGATATTATTTCTACCGATTACAATAGGCTGGAGTTGATCTCCTGCTTCGTTACCGTAGACAGACGAGACGAGCCGGTTGAGAAACCGCAGACCCTCTTCGATCTCGTCTGCCGTCGGGTCAGCAGAAATAGCAATAAGATTAGATTCCCGATATGCATCGCGAATGATTTCAGAAACGAGGGTCATTAATTACTCCTTACGGGCTGGCGATAAAGAAGACATCAATCCTAGTTCGGACTGGCTGTTCGTTAGTCACTCTTACATAAAAACTTTCTGCAACAGCGACGTCACACCAGAACTCTTCACAATCGACTTTATAACCGATAACGGATAGATCAGGATCAGAACCAGATGAAGTTACGAAGAAAGCGTGGTTAGGGGTGTTGCTGCGGATTTTAATAAAATTAACACCAGCAGCAGTTACCTTGACCCAGCCATCAGACGGGGTAGGGTAAAAATTATCAGTTGCCACTAGAGTTCTCCTTAGGAAATGATACCACGAGTTCGGAGATCATCAGTGAGTGCCTTAAATGCCTGAGATACATCAGCAGTCGCAGTAGCGATACCCTGAACCTCGGCTTCGACATACGCTGCTGAAATATCCGGAGCAGTGTACGCAGCCTTCGTAGTACGAGTTGCAGTACCAGTCCAAGCGGCAACGCTAGAAATAGCAGTCGAGGCAAGACCTTCACCGAGGAATCGAGTCAGCTTTGCAACGAACCAAGGGCGAGGCCCAACAATATTATAAGCCATTATTTGTCTCCATTTATAGACAGAAAAAGCCGAGGGTATCGTTGAGGGACCCCCGGCTATTAGTTATTAGCTGCCGTTGATCCGGACAACCTCGGAACGACCGTTGGCACGGACGTTTGCAGTCAGAGCGACGTCGAAACGGATACGATGCTCACCAGTAGCGAACACCGAGTCCTGCCACATACGGACCGAGAGAGGAACCTTGGTCAGGCTCTTCCGCGATGCCGTACCCGTCGCAGGCATGATGAGATCAGCCGTATTGACGATAACAGCACTCTTCTTCAGCACCGCACGCGGATGGAAGACAGTGCTCGGCGCACCCTTGAAGTTGACAGCAGCAGTATTACCCGCAGCCTGAGCAACAGTCTGGTTGGCACCGCTCGTGATAATCGCCGGGAAGACGCGAGGAGCGACAACACCACCGACAGCGGTCCAGTCACCAATAACCCGGAATTCCTGAAGATGCTCAAGAGCCTTCTTCGAGCGATTGTCGTAAGCGAAGACGCCAGCAATCGTAAAGGTTTCACCGTCCTTGATCGTTTCAGTACCCGAACCAATATCCATATTCAGAATCTGGCTCTTATACTGTCCCGGACCACCCGAGATGGCAACCGAGGCGTAAGTCGTGGCCGAGTCAGCCGTACCTGCGGTCAGAGCCGAGGTCTGGAGACGAGTACCAGTCGTGAGCGCCGGAAGCTGCTGAGTGAACAGCGTCGGAATACCGGCAACCTTACCGGTGAAGCTTTCGCGGTAGATACCGTCACCGATACCAGACAGCGAGGCGTTATCGCTAACGATGGCGTCACCAAGGGCCTGCTTATCACCATAGGTGAGAACGGCACGGAGATCGGCATCATCGACACCCTCTTCCTTCAGACGAGTATAAGCCGAAGCGATATCGTCGTAGGTAGCAACAGCTGAGTTACCATCACCGAGCCAGTTATTCGAGACGTTGGTCGTGAAACCAAGGATGTAGGCATCGATTACTTCGGCAAGGTTGATAGCGGCATTCTTAAGAGCTTCGCTCTCACGGGCGGCGCCGAGATCACGAATCTTAACGAAGTCACCCCAGCCCATGCTCGACCCGAATACCTCGGTGAGCTTGTACTGTTCCGAACCGAAGACAGTGTCTTGGACACCGGCAGTGAGATCGGCAACACTCGAAGAGTTGCGGGTAACGTTATAGCGAGGACCAACCTGCTCGACCACGGTCAGAGCGTTCGTGTCCTGCATCTCGCCATCGAACTTGCGCCAAGTCACAAGGTCCTTAGAGACGAGGTTATTTTGAAAGATCGCAGCAAACGAATTAAGGACGAGTTTTGCCTGATCTACAGTCACAGTAGCCATATGAGACTATTTCCTTTCATTATGAGTTATTTCCGCCCTTTCTTTGGGAAGAATACGTTCTCGAAAGCATCGAGATCGTCAGTATCACCGGGAATTTCCGAAACTGCTACAGCACTGCCACGATTGGCAGGCGGAGGCGTCGGAGCCTGAGATACCTTAGGACGTGCCTTTTGTTTCTCCGCGCTAGCATCAGCGAACTTCGACTCGATACGACCAAGAGCAATGGTAGCCTTAAGGGCACCACTATTCACAATCGTCTTAGCTTCGTCGGGATTGTTAGCGAGGTAATAGAGAACATCGGGACCAAACTCCATCTGCATCAGAGTAGTCGCAAGGTATTCGCCGTAGGCTTGGTCAAGACCAGAGAAGGATTCGAGGAGTTCCTCGCCTTTCTCGTGGAGATCAGGGTAACGCTCCTGTGCGGAACCAAGCTTTTCATTCCAGTTCGACTGAAGCTCAGCCAAACCGTCCTTCTTTTCCTGCTCTTCTGACTTCGCCTTCGTCTGTGCTTCAAAAGCCTTGAGACGTAGATCGAGTTCATAGTCGAGCATATCCTTCATGTAAGCGGGGTCGAATTCACCCAGAGGGTATCTATCGGTTCCGTCTTCATTAAGATCAGTCGAAGAAGGGGCGACCCTAGCTTCCTCTTTAACAGGAGAAGGGGTCTTTTCTTTCTCTTCGAGCCTACTCCGAAGTTCAGCGAGCTGACGTTCAGTCTCACGATACTTCTTGTTAAGCTCTTCGATACGTTCCTGAGCACGACTCTTTTTTACTGGTTTCGGCTCTTCAGCCTCTTCAGAATCTTCATCGTCCTCATCATCTTCGAGGGTATCAGCCTCGTCATGAGTATCTTCTTCGGTGGCGTCGCTTTCCTCTACGACTTCTTCGGTCTCTTCTGAACTGGCCGGTTCAGGCTGTGCCTCGCTCTGGCCAAAGAGCTGTGCACTAAAGACATCGAGATCGTCGGTAATAGGCTCGACGGAGTTATTTTCTGTACTCATAAGTAAGGTTTGATCGGTCCTTTAACCGTTTGCGCTTTGCTTAGTTGGCGACTTTTTATTGCTGTCAGCAGCGCTTTTAGCAGCAATAGTCGATTTCTTGATCTCATAGTCCTGATCTGATTTTCTATCTTCACGGGCATGAGATCGGTCAGAATCCTCGCGACGCATATCTTGCTCGTCGAGGTCCTTCGATCCAGAGAGGATCATACCGATGGCATCCATACTCTGCTGCTGAAGATCAACTTCATGGTCAGACAGGGCTTGAATACGTTTAGTTTCTGCGTTATAGGCATCAATCTCAAGCTTCTTAAAGTCGATAGTTTTATCGGACTTCAGTTCCTGATTTTCGATACCAAGTTTCTGGAGTTCCTGCTGCATCATCTGCAACTGCTCCGGAGTAACACCGAGACCGCCCTCTTCACCTTCTTCAAGGAATTGAGGTGGAATAGTCTTCTTGAGACGTTCGGAAAGCTTATCAGCACCGGGCCAATCCTGTGCCTTGGCGACTAGGTCGCCTGCGACAGTCATTAGCTGCGGCCATACCTGAATAGCATCCATCATAGCTTGGGCGGCTTCGACACGACGAGTAGTATAACTCGTGCCAGTCGAGAGGGCGACATCAAACATACCGACAGAGAGATCGACTGCGTTCGGGTCCATTGGATCGTTGATCCTAATGAACTTCTGGGCCTCGTCTTCTCCGATACCACGAATGACTCGGGTACCGTCATAAATCTGAGGGATGAGCTGATTGATTACGTCACCAGCTTCTAGAACAGAGGCGTTACCGTTGTCGTGGAACGTGAGATTGGCGATATCGCCTTCACGCTGACGAGCCATGATGGCACGACCGCTGGTCTCGTTGGACCGGATACCAAGAGAGGCGTCATGGATACCCGTGACGTCCTTCATATCCTGTGCGTTGTTCTGTGCTTCGTTAAGAATCGCAGCCTGAGGAGCCGGAGGATCGAGACGTTGAATGTCACGACCGATCTCAGTTCCCTCATTGACGACAAGAAGAGGATCACGAGTGAGGTGAGCCTTTCTGATCTTATCTTCACGACCTTCGACAGCCGTCTCAGTAGCAATCCACTGTGCCTTAGGGGCATAACCAAGCTGTTCTGCAGCGATAGAGCGCCAGAAATTCTTCAGTCGGGCAGCATCTTTCATGAACCGGACGAGACCATAGCGAACACGACGACCACCGATGTTGGTGACACGACCAGACATACGAATGATCGGAAGTCGATTCAGTCGGTACTCGTAAGGACCTGAGAGAATGGCGTGACCAGTTACGAGATGCATCTGGGCGTAGGAACACCAAGCGAGTCGAGTCTTAATTGGGGCACCGTTATCAAGAATAATCTGATCGGTGTTCTCGCCGTTAAGCTCGAAGACCTTACCATTTTCGAAAAGACCCATGATCCGTTTACGCTGGATTAGTCTCCAATACTCAGTGACCCGATAGCTTTCGTCATCGACCCAGCCAGTAAGACTGATCTTATCCATGAGGTTATCATTGGCAAGCATGTCGGGATCGGCTTCAGGCCACTTCTGATGGAACTCCTTCTTCGGGATTCTATCATCTACAAAGACACGCTTTGCGTCACGACCAGTGGGATCGACTGAGTATCTGTCCCAGACTACAGCAAGTGCATCTTCAATCGGTCGGATAAATATATCCTGATCGAAGACATCATCTCGGGCATACTCTACAGCGATACGGAATGCACCATCACCACACTGGACGAGTGATTCGAACGAACTGTCATATACCCTGTCGGCACGAGAATGCATCTCGATAGCACGGATTAGGTCGCCACGGATAGAGGCAACATCTACGTCTTCGTCATTCGAAGGGACGACTTTAATCGCCTTCCGACTCTCTCGCCAGTCACCGACAAGCTGTGCCGTGAATTGAGGAATGTTGTTGATTACGAGGTTAGGAAGACCCTTCCTCTGTTCGAGGACTACAGGGTCCCACTGTTCACCAGCGGCAAACTTCTTGTCATCGAGTGCGGCGTCACGGTTATGACGGTCGAAATCTATATCTGCCTGATGGTTCTCACGCATGTCTTGGAGAAAATCTTCTACAGATTTAAATCCCTCCGGGATGTATTTCTTATCGACAACCCCTTCAATCGGGAGGACATCGATGACAGAACCATCCTTTTTTACTTCAGGCTTTTTTGCCATCAAATCATCCACCTTTGTTGGTTATCGTCATAATAGTTACCGGGGTCCCAATCGACATAGTTGTGATCACGAGAATCGCGAGTAGGATTTGTCTTACGGGCACGGCCAACCATCTTGTCAAAGAGTTCAGTCAATCCCCAGACGAGGGCATCAACTCTGTCAGGCGAACCTTCAGAGCTGTTACGTACGACGTCTACAGAGAATGAGCACATCTGATCTTCGAGGAGATCGAACATTCCGACGTGATGGACACGACCCTGTTCATAGAGAGCTGAGATAGGCTCTGCGCGGACGACCTTACCACGCGATGCGTGTACAAGCTTGACAGGAACAGATCGATCAGCAGTCTTGAGGACATGCTCTACCATTTCACCGCCGTTGTTCTTCTCGGCAACGATCTTGTCGGCACTCCACTTCCGATACATACGGACAGCCATCTTTCCCCAATCTTCGGGACGGCCACGAACAGTGGCATCTTCGAGGACGTAGCCTCGGGCGTATCCGTCTTTATCACGAGCAAGACCGACAACTACGATTCCGTGTTCGTCACTTCCTTCCTCAGAACTTGCTGCTGGATCAACGGCAACGATTACTCGTTCGAGGTCTTTTGGCAATTCGTCTTCGGGGATTCTTGCTTCTTCGATCATGTCTGGTGACCAGAGTGCACCGGGAATATCTTCTAGGATTTCGCCTTCAAGTTCTTGACGACCGAAGCGAGTATTTGCGTACCTGTCGTACATTTCCTCGACAGCAACTTCTGCCAGATTAGCGAGATTATCTTTCGTAGCACCCTTGGTGACAGCAGTCGAGGGGTGGGCATACAGCTTTTTGATCAGCTTCTTCGGCTGAGGAGTCGTCGTAACTAGAACCTGAGGTTTAGTCCCGAGACGGAGACCGAAGAGAAGCTGATCCCAGACCTCTTGAATATATCGATACTTGGCAAGCTCGTCTACCCAAGCGAAGTGATGCTGAGGACCACGGAGCTGGTCAGGCTCGGTCGCGTTATACGTCCATGCCCGGCTTCCATTAGGCCAAGTCAGACAACGATTGGTCGGAGACCAGCTATCATCTGAGAGAGTGGGATCGACAGATAGGAGACCGGAGTCGCCTTTGATCATGACGTCTCGACAATCTGCTGCGGTTTCACCGATGAGGGCGATACGACAACCGGGGTGTTCATTCGCCATCTTCCTGATCCATTCGGCTCCGGTTCGGGTCTTGCCCCAACCTCGGCCTGCCATGATCATCCAGACGAACCAGTCCCAATCAGGGGCGTGTTGGTTTGGTCGGCCCCAGAAGTTCCAATCATGACTCAGTTTCGCCTTCTCGGCTTCGCTTAGGGAATTGAGCAATTCCTGTTGCTCCTCCAGTGGCAGCGAGGCGAGAAAGCTTGCTGGTGAAATCTGCGGCTCGTTCATTAATCTTCTGTTCCATTTGAATGGCCTCACCATCAGGACCACTGATTTCCTGACGATCTTTGAAGAGGCCGAGGGATTTACCAAGTAGTTCGAGAGAGCGGATACGGTCGGTGTCTTTTTCAGACTCTTCGACGATATCGACGAGTTTCTCGATTACATATTCTGCAGTGAGTTCTAGTTTCTTCTGTCGATCTTCGAATCTTCGATTGATCTCGGCAGAGACGAGGGGATGATTCATGAGTTCGACTGCGATACGGTTTTCATTACCAGGTTTGTGCTTGTATCCGGCGAGGCGGACAGATTCAGAGCCCTTTTTGAAACCGGTAGAATCGGGATTGGTGTAGTGATCGACAAAGAGAGTCATCTTGCCAGAGAGCTTGGCACCACGCCCTTTCTTTGGGATGTCACTCCCTTCTTTAAGATAAGTCAAATGTTTAATCTCCTACCTTCCTATAAGTATTATACCACATTTTAAGGCGAATGTCAAGAAAAATCGTACATAGGAGAGAAAAAAGATGTATTTTTAATTAATTTTAAATTATTTTCACTCTTTGTGCATTTTTTTCTTGACATTTGAGAAGAAATCGAGTATAATAGGTGTAGAAGGATAAGGCCTTCTGGGTTAACCTCCCAGCAATGGACGGGGGGTTTGGGGGGAAACCCTCATTGAATAAGATTAATTAGTAATTATTTAATTATATATTACTATAGTATATACACCCTAGGTATTACTTAGGGGTCAGTAGTCTCAAGATTAATAGATGAAGGAATACTAAACAAAGAAAGGCTCTCTGAATAAACTCAGGGGGCCTTTTTTGTATCCTTTTCGATTCCTAGGAGGCCGACGGTAGGAGGCCCTTCTTTTTGTCAAGTAAAATAGATTCTCAGGCCCACTGGATGGGTATGAACGGTTCTCTGGTATCAGGGGGCCGTTTTTTAGTATCTACGCTCAGAGGGCTTCCTAGGGGAAAATAGAGGGTATTGATGAAACGTTGAACACTGTGCCTCGTGTACCGTAAATTATTTATCTAGCAACTCAGGGTGGTTAATAACCCTACGACACACGCGCGAGTCCACGGTACCCCCCGGGTGCCCGGAACATATCGGGTACGACCAGAGGGAGCGCCCCCAGAGGGGAACAAAGGGAGAACATGTAAGTATATCAATGACTTAGCACATAGATGAGAACAGAGAGGGAACGAATGTGCGGTGAACCGTGCAAAATGAGCGACGAATGGAGTTGACAGGGGGAATGAGGGGCGTACAAGGGGTCATCGGCAGCGGTCGCTCAGCGATAACTAGCCGTACATAGGCGGATGGCGACAAACTTGGGTCAAGTCTTCACATACCGTGAAAGCGGTTGACTTGCCCTTAGAGCGTCCTAAATCTACCGATCATAGGCGGTTCACAACACGCCTTCCTAGGGTCCTGTCTCTGGCTTGCTTGCGGGTCATTGGTGCACAGGGAAGCTTGACGATATGGGTTGCTCCATATGCGGGAAGGGTGAACAGCTAAGCAACGGGATAACCGGAAGGGCACAACATGTGATACCGCGTGTTACATGCTGACGCAAGTCAGTTACATGGCGGAGCATGGTGAGTAATCTTCAAGGTGCAACCACACTTGTCTTAAATGGGCCTAAGTGTGTGCCGGTTATCAGTAGCAACGGATGAACCTTGTCTAGCAACAAGGAAGAGTAGTCCCTTGTGTCAACCGGTAGGACTCTGCGCGACGAGCTAATAGGCTTCGGGACAGCGCGGCGGGGACGGAGTAGCCAAGCGGTTCCGTGTAGGCCTGCCAGTGAGATTAAATCACTCACAACCTAGCAATGGGATATGATCCTTGTGGATCGTGATAGGGTAAACTCGCATCTCCTCTTTAGCCACGCTAAGATAAGAGGGGTGTGTTAAGTCAGGATTTACCCTCTGACTAGATATCTCCAAGTTGTCATGACGGTTCGGTGTATCGAATGTCACGGTCCTCATGGATCATATCCCCGCTAGGTCTAAGCCCCGGATACTAACAGTGTCTGGAGAAAACTATGCCTGACTTCCTAGGAAATCGCACAGCGGCTTACAACAAGCCGAACAACAGGATCATGGGACAGAAAAAACCAAAGGTGATTGCACGTCCTGTTGCTACAACTGCGCAGATGCAATCGCTCGCTGAAATCATAGAAATTGCAGGACGTATGAGACAGGCAACTAGCGAAGCCGTCTACCATATCCGTAGGTACAAGCTATTCGAAGCCGTTAGAAATCTCAAATAACCATCGTCCGGGGCTTAGACCTAGCGCTAGTCATAAACAAGACTAGTATGCTAGGCCATCAAAGTGGTGGATAACCTTAACTTGTTATCGAAATAAGGATGAACCATGACGAAGCTTTCAAATGCGAAAATCCTCGCCTCGATCAAGACTTTCACGACCAATCGTGACAAGCTCCGTGATGAGGCCCATGTCATCGCAATGATGATTTTCCATCATGCCGCCCCGAAGGAAGTCAGTGATGACTGCCAAGGTACCGGTGATGTCACGACGGCACTCCAGCTTGTAAAGGCTATGCCGAAATCGTGGGCAGAACAGATGGTGGTGTGGTTCCGTGCCAATACCCCTGTCCGTATCGTCGCGAAGAACGACAAGTGTGAATACGACCCGAAGTATAAGAAGCTTTCGGCGGAAGAGAAGCTCAAGTGGTGGAAGATCGAAGAGGCGAACACCGTCCCCTTCTTCTCTATCATTGAAGAGCCTGATGTCCAGCCGAAGGGTGCCGATAGCTATTGGCGCCTCATCGAGGGCTTCTCCAAGCGTGTCGAGAAGGACCTCGAAGAAGGCAAGATCAAGCCTGAAGACATCGATCATGTCAAGGCGATGGCCGTAGCAGTCAGTGCCCTCCGTAAGCCGGAGCGCCCTGCACCCGCTAATACGAACGAGAAGACCGAGACAAACGAAGAGAAGGAATTGGCAGCGGCCTAAGCCCCCAAGGGCTGTTGTCAGGAGGGTGTGTCGTCCCCGGATGCACCCTCCACCCATTCTTGTTCCATTTTCGCCTGTTATGATGGAGGGTAATATGCTTGATCTACTCATAACCTTCGATGACGGTGAATCGACCATCTCAGACGGTTGGTCTGATCGCCCGATGAAGCAACTCCTATCAACGATTGGGAGGACATTCCCTGATGTCGAGAGTGTAGTCATACTCAAATACACTCCTATCACCCCTGTTGTCTCTTTCACCCTCATTCCCACTTTCGTACTCGCAA
>Ga0247822_10000419_pt1 | contig 22643 bp, 18 predicted proteins | sample 13C_Cellulose_Da_FD_192423 | JGI IMG/M metagenome (GOLD analysis project Ga0247822, IMG submission 192423) | Soil microbial communities from agricultural site in Penn Yan, New York, United States - 13C_Cellulose_Day30 | ecosystem: Environmental > Terrestrial > Soil > Agricultural land | place...
GCGCCCTCCGCGTATGCGCCCAGCTTCCTCGATCAGCCCATCCGCCAGTAGCCGTCGAGTGATGTTGGCGATCGCCGGCGGAGTAAGGCCGGTGATCCGCGCGAGATCCATGCGCGTGAGTGGACCGTGAACTCGGATGGCGTGCAGCGTGATCCGCTGATTGTGGTCGGCGACCCTTTTGAGGTTCGTGCCCGACAGTCTCAGCCGGCTGCGAGGGACATTCATTCGGTCAGGGAATCCTGATTGCCGTAGAGGCGACGCGCCCCGCGCATAGACCAGGTCCTTCGCGCACTTCTAGCCGCCACAGGCTCAACCTCGCTCTCCCGAGCCTGGCACGAGTTCGATCAGGATGACGTCATTGCTTCGCATTGGGAGGTTGAGGTCGAGCTGACCGCTTGCGGGGACATCAATGGTCTCCAGCCGCTCAGGCTTGTCTTCCGTCAGCCGCTGCAGCTCCGCCAATTGCTGGGCGCTGAGCGCGGCAGGCGATCCCATCTCGAGATAAGCCGTCTGCGCGTCGTTGCTGCGAAAGCCGGTACGCCGAACCTGGAGGCGATAGCTTCCCGGGCGGACGCCAGCGAACCGGACGGCGACAGTCCCAGTCGACACGGACGGCAGGACTTTGGTGAAGAAGGGCCGATTACTGATCGTCTGCGCCGGCAGCTCCCAGTCCCATACCAAGGCCGAGACCTTGCCTCCCTCGGTGGCCGCCCAGCTCTCGGCATCCGCCGTAGGAACATCTCGGCCCTGTAGGGACCGCAGATATTTGTAGGCGAACCACGATGGCTTGCGGATGCCCTCACGGTTCATCAGGCCAAACCCGCCATGGAAGGGTGTCGGCGGCGGACCTGCCTCTTCGAACAGGTCGCTGTACGTCCAATAGCTCATCGATTGCGCGTAGGGCGCGGTGCCCTTGAGCTTCGAGAGAATGAACGGAGCGCTGATGTAAGAGTCGTGCACCGGGTCGCGCGGATTGTAGCTCGCGCTCCACTCCGTGAAGTACAGCGGCAGGTTCGGAAATTTCGACGCGGCGATCTGCTCGCGCACGCGGCGGACGTCGCCGACGATCGAGTCCGGGTTGGTCGACAATTTATTGTCGTCCTGACCCTTCTCGTCGAGAAACCCGCCGTCCACGCCATAGGTGTGCGTGGTAACGAAATCGACCGCGGCACCGCTCTTGGCGGCATGGCTCAGAAACTCGGGCACCCAGGCTGCGCCAGCGGTCGACGGACCACCAACCCGAAGTTTCGGATCGATCTTTTTGATCGCCTTTGCCGTCACGTCGTACAGTTCGAAATACGCCTTCTGGTCGCCGTTCTCGAAGAAGCCCGCCAGATTGGGCTCATTCCAGACTTCGAAGTACCAGCTGCGAACTTCCTCAACGCCGTAGCGCTGACGCAGGTGCGTTACGAACGCCGTGACGAGATCGGACCATCCGTCGAGCCGCGGATGCGATGTGTTGCCGTTCCAGTAGAAGATCTTGTTTTCGGAAGTCTTCAGCGCTTGCGGCGTGAAACCCAATTCCACGAATGGCTTGATCTTCTTCGCAAGCAGGCCGTCGTACAATTGATCGATCTTGGTCCAATCGTAGACCGTTCTTCCATTCTCTACGCGCACCGTGCCGAGCACGTCGTGGAAGATCGCGTGAAAGCGGATGTAGCGAAATCCGAGCTCATCGACCGCCACCTTGAGTTGCGCTTGGCTGTCGTCGCGGATCAGCGTCCCCGGATAATCGGCACCCACGGAGTGATCGAAAAAGCGATCGATCGGCTTGTCCGCTTGCGCGACGTCGATGACAATCTGCCGGTCGGCCGCTGCAGCACCCGATGCCGACAGCAGCAGTGCCGCACTAAAGCATGCAGCTAGAAATGACCTGATCACGCTCCCCCCGAGAATAATCAAATTTGTTTTCCGAATTACACCATGGTCCGCTAGCCATGACAATAAGGGCGCGATGATCTGCGCCGGGGGAGAGACGATGCGCCGGCCAATCATTTCGCTTCTGCTTGCTTCGGTCCTGGCTTTCCCGTCGGTCGCATCCGCCCAACTCAAGGCATCAGCGACGATCGACACGGCGGCCAAGGGCCAAGTCATCCGCCCGGAGATCTACGGCCAGTTCGCCGAGCATCTCGGCACGGGGATCGACGGTGGCATTTGGGTCGGACCGGATTCGCCGATCCCTAACATCCGCGGCTACCGGCGCGACGTGGTCGAAGCGCTCCAGCGGCTCAAGGTGCCGGTGGTGCGCTGGCCCGGCGGCTGCTTCGCCGACATTTACCGGTGGCGCGACGGCATCGGGCCGCGCGGACAGCGTCCGGTCACACTCAACAAATGGTGGGGAAATGCCGAGGAGAAGAATCACTTTGGCACCAACGAATTCTTCAACTTCGCCGAACTGATCGGCGCCAAGACCTATCTCAACATCAACGTCGGCACCGCCACCGCCGGCGAAGCGCGCGACTGGATCGAGTACGTTTCGTCACCGACCAACAGCTCCCTCGCGAAACTCCGCCGGGCGAACGGCCGGGAGAAGCCCTGGAAGATCGATTACGTCGGGATCGGCAATGAGATGTGGGGCTGCGGCGGAAATCTGAAGGCCGCTGAATTTTCCGCGCAGGCGCGGCTGTACGCGAACTTCCTCAAAGAGCCCGGGATGGTCCTGATCGGTGGTGGAGCGACGGGCGACGATTATTCGTGGACCGAGGAGATGATGAAGAACCGCGGTCAGCTCGATGCGGTGTCACTTCACTATTACACATTGCCGACCGGCGACTGGGCCAAGAAGGGCGCCGCGATCGGGTTCAACGAAAGCGATTGGGCCGCGACCTTCGTCCGTACCCGCAAGCTCGAGGAAATGATCCGCGGCCACGATCAGAAAATGGACGCGGTCGATCCTGACGAGAAGCTTGGACTGATGGTCGCCGAATGGGGCACCTGGTTCGATGCCACGCCCGGCACAAACGCCGCGTTCCTGCAGCAGGAGAATACGTTGCGGGACGCCCTAGTTGCCGCGACGAACTTCCACATCTTCCATCGCCACGCCGGGCGCGTCCACATGGCGAACATCGCGCAAATGGTGAACGTGCTTCAGGCCATGATCCTGACCGACGGCCCGAAGATGGCGCTGACGCCGACCTATCAGGCGTTCCTGATGTATCAGCCGTTTCAAGGCGCGACTGCGCTGCCGGTGACGGCGACGACGCCCGACTACGTGTCCGGCGCGAGCCGTATGCCGGCCGTCGACGTCACCGCCGCGAAGGATTCGTCCGGCGCCATCCAAGTGGGCCTGGTGAACGTGGATCCGAACAGCGGCGCCGAAGTAGAGCTGAGCCTGCCCGCCTTCGCCGGCAAGAAGGTCGAGGGTCAGATCCTCACAGCGGCGCGAATGGATTCACGAAATCGGATCGGCGGTGCAGCCGAAGTCGCGCCTGCGACATTCTCAAAAGTCCGCTGGTCCGGATCGAAGCTGCGCGTCAGCATGCCGGCGAAGTCGATCGTCCGGCTCACATTGCGCTGATCTAGCAAGTGGTGCCCAGGGACGGAATCGAACCGCCGACACCGTGATTTTCAGTCACGTGCTCTACCAACTGAGCTACCTGGGCTCTTGGAAACGGACGGACCGTCCGCTCAAGCGAGGCGCTCCCTAACCTTCGCCTTCCGCGCTGTCCACCCTCTCAGGGTCGGCCGGCGGGCCGGGAATGCGATATCCTTCACCCAGCCATTGCAGCAGGTCGCGGTCCTTGCACCCTTGGGAGCAAAAGGGCGCGTAGGTTGGCGAAGGTGCCTTGCGGCAGATCGGGCAGGATTTGGAGTCAGCGTTTCTCGGCATATCCCGCATGGATGGGGAGCGAAGGCTCGGCGCGCAAGGTGACACTGCCGCCGATTTGCCGTTCCAGCGCTTCGATCCAGTCGGTCCGCCGTTCGAGCACCGCTATCACTACGGGATGAGCATTGAGCTGCTTCGAGCCAGAGGCCTCTCGAACCACTCTACGCAATAAGGCGCGCGCTTCGAAGGCCGCCCTATCGGTCGCCAGCTCGAACAGAGAGGCCCTGCGACGGGGCCGCACGATCTGCAGGAAGCCGAAGCCGTTCACAGCCGTCCGCTCGAACGGTTGTGGCAGGATGGCGTCGACCGCCTCGCCGATCGCCTGCCGCTGCAGTTTTCCCGAGACAGTCGGCAGATCGATGCCGATCGAACCGCCGATATCGTGACGAAGGATTGTCCGTGCGGCCGCGCGGGCACCTGCGAGCGCGAGTTCGCCAGCGGGCAAGTAACCGTCCACGTCGATCAGGGTCATCGCGGGCGTCGGCGAAACACGCAGCCCGCCCCCGTTGAGCCGGACGATTCCTCTGCGGGCTTCTTCCACAAGATCGTCCCAGCCAGCCTCACCGAGCAGGTCGGTCGGGGAAGGAAAGGTCAACGGCTGCGCCTCGAAGGCCGGCTCGCCGGCATCCCCGGTCGCGACACAAGCCAAAGGCCTCTTCCAAGGTTCGGCACCGGGGATCGTCTCACGCGTCACTTCGATTGTCAGAGTGGCGCCTTGAGTGACGCCTGGCGCACCCTTGGGAAGCAGGAACTCTTGCCCATCAGCAACCGCGACAGCCGGCACGCCGACTTTCATCAGCCGGGCGCCGAGGATCGATCCGGCGCGAGCGATGCCATCGAGAAGGATGCGGGCCTCGACGATTCCGCCGTTTTCGATGCGGACGGCGCGGCTCTCGCCAATGCCTCGCTCGATCAGCCAGTCAGGCAAGCGGATATCCGGCGGCCTTCAACAGAAGCCGCGTCTCGGCCAGCGGCAGGCCGACGACGTTGGAATAGCTTCCGGCGATGTGGCGGACGTAGACCTCACCATAACCCTGCAGCGCATAGCCGCCGGCCTTGCCGCGCCATTCGCCATGGCTGGCGTAATAATCGATTTCCTCATCCGACAGCCGCTTCATCGCGATCATCGTCTCGCCGAGCCGGGTACGCAGCGGCTGACCCGGCGCAGCCAGTGCGACCGCCGTCAGGACCCTGTGACGACGGCCGGAGAGCAGCTTCATGCAGGCGCGCAGTGTCTCCTCATCTTCCACTTTGGGTAAAATCCGACGACCGACGGCCACGACCGTGTCGGCAGCAAGGACGAGCGCATCAGCGTGGGATGCAGCAACCGCCTCGGCCTTCTCCCGAGCCAATCGCAGCGCATGCTCGCGCGGAAGCTCTCCGCCCGGGACGCTTTCATCGATGTCGGCAGGCGCAACCGCGTCCGGCGTCACGCCGATGCGTGCAAGCAGATCGAGCCGTCGCGGGCTTGCGGAGGCAAGGACGAGCCGCACGCGCGGCGCCCCTTACTTGAACCGGTAGGTGATCCGACCCTTGGTCAGGTCGTAGGGCGTCAGTTCAACGAGCACTTCATCGCCGGTCAGAACGCGGATGCGGTTCTTGCGCATCTTGCCGGCGGTATGGCCGAGAATCTCATGACCGTTCTCGAGTTTCACGCGGAACATCGCATTGGGCAGCAGTTCAACCACCTGCCCGCGCATCTCGAGAAGTTCTTCCTTGGCCAAGCGTTCTCTCTTTCTTCGGCAAAAAGTCGCGTGGCCTTACAAGGGCAATGCCGAAATTGAAAGTCGCACGCGCGTCCGGGCGTCAGGCCGGATTATGCTTGTCGAGAAAAGCTTTCATTGCCTTGAGGAATTCAAGACGATCCTCCGACCGGCTGAAGTGGTGGTCGCCCTCCTTCTGCTCGACATAATCGAACGGCTTCCCGGCCTTCTGCAGTTCGGTCACGAGCATCCGCGACTGCTTCACCGGAACGCGCTTGTCGACGGCGCCATGCGCAATCAGGATCGGCATTCCGAATTCCGCCGCATGGAAACGCGGAGAGACCGCGTCGAAGTCCGTCGCCATGGTTTTCCACCATTCGACGACGGCTCGACCGAGCAGATTACGGTCGTACTTCAACATTGCCTTCAGGTCTGAGATGCCCGCGTAGGAGATCGAGCAACGGTAGTGGGCCTTGTCGCGCCGTGCCGCCTGCATCGCCGCATAACCGCCGTACGATCCTCCAGCAATGCACACACGCTTGGGATCGATATAGCCTTGCGAGGAGGCCCATCCAATTGCGTCGACCAGGTCGTCCTGCATCTTGCGACCCCACTCGCCTCTGGAAAGCTTCAGGAATCCCTCGCCGTAGCCGGTCGAGCCCCGATAGTTTGGCTGGATTACGGCATATCCCTGCTCGGCCAGAAACTGCCCCCACCAGTTGAATTCCTCACTGTCGCGAGCTTCGGGGCCGCCGTGCGGCATGACGATGAGAGGCAGTCCCTTGTGCGCACGACCGCGTGGAAGCGTCAGAACCGCCTCGATCAGCGTCCCGTCACGCGCCTTATATTGCACGGTTGCCACCGGAGAGAGTTTCCGATTCTGGATCACCTTATTGTTCCAGGCGATGCGCTCCATCTGGTCGCCGTCAGTGTTCCAATAATAGAGGGCGCCGGCCTGCGAGGGCTCTCCAATCTCAAGCAAAACTTTCTTGCGATCCCTGCTTAGGGAGGTGATGCGCGCGTTGCCGCGCCCTACCGTTTGATCGAGTGCGGACTGAATATCTTTAAATTCGGGATCGACCCAGTCGGTGCGATTTCTCCTCTCGGTGATGTTGAAGCCGAGGACGTCATCTGATTGAGCGGTCGCTAGGACGTAGCCAACGTCGTACCGATCGCTGCCGAAGAGTTTCTTCCCAAGAGTGAATGACGGCAGAGCGATTTCGTAAACCGCCTGGCGACCTTCTCTATCGTCCAAGCCGACCGCGCTTCCATCTTTCCGGAAGATGACTGGATCCGGCAACGGATGCTCATCGCTCTTCCGGTGGAGTCGCTGAAACCTGCCGCCTCCCGGGCCGCGATAGAGAATGCCCCGTCTTTCGCCATCTCGGTCAAAGAGGGTTCCGGGGCGCACGTTACCGGCGCCATCCGACTTCCAGTCCCACACGTCCGGAACGCTGGGAACGACTTTCTTGCTCTTTCCTGTGGACACGTCGACATCGAACACAGTCGGGTAGAAGCTGCTCTCGGTTCTCCAGCCGATCGACGCGGACAGAAGCAGCCGCGGCGAGTTGTCCTTCGCGATCCAGATGACATTGTCAGCCCAAAGTCCAATCCCGGAGCTGGCATCGATACGATTGACCGTCTTCGTGTCGGCACTGACGCCTAAGATGCGCGTGCCGTAGACGTCCTCATTGCCCAGGACCTCGTCCTTGCCGATGCCGACAACGAGCCATTGATCGTTGACCCAATCCCACCAGTTCATTTCGACATCTGCGGTCCGCAGAGCCGCCGGCGAACCGCCGAAGAGGGAGTGCACGACCAGGACTTGGTGCCCTTGAATTGCCATCTTGGCGGCGATCTTGTTACCGTCCGGACTGAGCACAGCCTGGTCGATTTCTGGCAACTCGGCGAAAGCTTCGATGGGTACCGCATCTGGCAGGGGTGGAGCGGCGAATAGCGACGTGCCGGCACAAAGCGCCAGCAGCCCCACGAACCCGACCTTGTACATGCCACCCCCCTGACACTCGGCAGGCGGAAAGCTAACACAGCGCAATCAAATGGGAAGGTGCGATCAGACCGTGAGGATGGTGGAACCCTTCGTCTTGCGGGCTTCCAGATCGCGGTGCGCTTGAGCGGCATCTTTCAGCTCGTAGCGCTGCGACACTTCCACCTTCACCTTGCCGTGCAGCACTATCTCGAAAAGATCGGCAGCTGACTGCTCCAGCTCCGCGCGGGTTGCGATGTAGTGGAACAGGGTCGGGCGAGTGAGGAACAACGACCCCTTCTGGGCCAGAAGGTTCGGCGGGAGCGGGTCGGCCGGCCCTGAAGCATTGCCGTAATTGACCATCAGCCCGCGCGGCTGAAGGCAGTCCAACGATTTCAGGAAGGTGTCGCGTCCGACCGAATCGTAGACGACCGGCACCTTCGCTCCATTCGTGATCCGGTCGACCTCGGCGACGAAGTCCTGACGGCTGTAGACGATCGGATGGTGGCAGCCGTGCGCTCGCGCCAGCTCTGCCTTCTCGTCGGTCGAGACCGTCCCGATTACCGTCGCGCCGATCGCCGCCGCCCACTGGCACAGGATCAGGCCGACGCCGCCCGCGGCCGCGTGAACGAGGATCGTCTCTGCGGCCTTCACCTCGTGAACGCCCTTCAGGAGCATGCGCACGGTCATGCCCTGAAGCATCATTGCCGCGGCCTGATCGAACGAAATGTCATCGGGTAGCTTCACCAGCTTTTCGGCGTCGATCAGGCGGACTTCGGCATAGCCGCCAATCGGTCCGGCATAAGCCACCCGATCCCCAACGTTGAAAGCGGAGACGTCTGGCCCAATCGCTTCGACCACGCCCGCGCCTTCGGTGCCCGGGACGAAGGGCAGCGGCTGCGGGTACAGCCCGGTGCGATGATAAACGTCGATATAATTCAGGCCGACCGCATGCTGGCGCAACAGCACCTGCCCTGGTCCGGGCTCTCCGGCTTCGACCTCTTCCCACGACAGGACTTCAGGCCCGCCCGTCTCATGCACTCGGATCGCGTAAGTCATGTCGCGCCTCTGCGCTCGCCCGTGGACAAAGAAAAGCCCCGCCGCGGCAGTGCCGGGCGGGGCCGTTCTTTCAGATCGGGCGGAGCTTAGTGAGCGCCGCTCGCCAACGCCGCAAGCAGCAGAAGCGCTACGATGTTGGTGATCTTGATCATCGGGTTCACGGCCGGGCCGGCGGTGTCCTTGTAGGGATCGCCGACGGTGTCGCCCGTCACGGCAGCCTTGTGGGCCTCGGAGCCCTTGCCGCCGAAATTGCCGTCTTCGATGTACTTCTTGGCATTGTCCCATGCGCCGCCGCCCGAAGTCATCGAGATGGCGACGAACAGGCCGGACACGATCACGCCGATCAGCAGCGCGCCGAGCGTGGCGAAGCCGTTCTCCGGACCCGCGACCGCGCGGATGAGGAAGAAGACGATGATCGGGGTGAACACTGGCAGCAACGACGGCACGATCATTTCCTTGATCGCCGAGCGGGTCACCAGATCGACGGTACGCGCATAATTGGGACGCGAGCTGCCTTCCATGATGCCGGGGTTGTCGCGGAACTGGCCGCGAACTTCCTCGACGACCGCACCGCCTGCACGGCCGACGGCGGTCATGCCCATCGCACCGAACAGGTACGGTAGCAGAGCGCCGAGCAGCAGGCCGACGATCACGTACGGGTTGGCGAGCGTGAAGTTAATGTTCTCGTAGGCCACGCCAAGCTCGCCGGCGAAACGGCGAAGGTCGGTTGTGTAAGCCGCGAACAGCACGAGGGCGCCGAGACCGGCCGAACCGATCGCATAGCCCTTGGTCACCGCCTTGGTGGTGTTGCCAACCGCGTCGAGAGCGTCGGTGCGCGTACGCACGTCATCCTCGAGGCCCGACATTTCGGCGATGCCGCCAGCATTGTCGGTGACGGGGCCGTAAGCGTCGAGCGCAACGACCATGCCAGCAAGCGCAAGCATTGCAGTCGCCGCGAACGCGATGCCGATCAGGCCGGCGAGTTGGTACGACACGATGATGCCGACGCAGATCACGATCGTCGGCAGCGCCGTCGATTCTAGGCTGATCGCCAGACCCTGGATGACGTTGGTGCCATGGCCGGTCTGCGACGATTTGGCGATGCTCTTCACCGGGCGATAGCTCGTGCCGGTGTAATATTCGGTGATCCACACGAGCAGGCCGGTGACCGCGAGGCCGACCAGCATCGAGTAGAACAGGTCCCAACCGGTGAAGCCGCCGGTGAATTCGCCGACTGCCGATTCCGCGCCAATGTCGAGGCCGGCCGGAGCCGCTCCACCGATGTTGGCATTGAGGTCGCCCAGCGCGAGCTGGGTGACGAAATAGATCGCCGGAACGGACAGGATCGCGGTGATCCAGAACCCCTTGTAGAGCGCGCCCATGATCGAACCCGACTTGCCCAGGCGGACGAAGTAGGTGCCGATGATCGACGTGATGATGCAGACTCCGCCGATCAGCAGCGGGAGGCTCATCAGGTTGCGGATCTGGTCCGGCGCCGCGCTGATGAGCAAGGCGATGAGGACCATCGTCGCACCGACTGTGACGACATAGGTTTCGAACAAGTCAGCCGCCATGCCGGCGCAGTCGCCGACATTGTCGCCGACGTTGTCCGCGATCACGGCCGGGTTGCGGGGGTCGTCTTCCGGGATTCCAGCCTCGACCTTGCCGACCAGGTCGGCGCCGACGTCGGCGGCCTTGGTGAAGATGCCGCCGCCGAGACGCGCGAAGATGGAGATGAGCGAGGCGCCGAAGGCCAAGGCTACGAGCGCGTCGATGACCTCACGGTCGTTCGGAGCGCGGCCCTGAACGTCGACGAGGACGTAAAAGAAGATTGCGATCGCGAGGAGTGCAAGACCTGCAACGAGCATGCCGGTGATGGCGCCCGAGCGGAACGCGACCGTGAGGCCGCCCTGAAGGCTGGTGCGAGCAGCTTCCGCGGTGCGCACGTTGGCACGAACGGAGATGTTCATCCCGATGAAGCCGGCCGCACCGGACAGGACTGCGCCGAGCACGAAGCCCGCGGCCTGAACCGGACCGAGGAGGAGAGCAACGAGGACGGCAACGACGACGCCGACGATCCCGATGGTGGTGTACTGGCGCCGAAGGTAAGCGGACGCGCCTTCCTGAATGGCACCGGCAACTTCGATCATACGCTGGTTACCGGCGGGCGCGTTGAGCACCTGCCGGCTCGTAAACAGACCGTAGAGCACGGCAATTACGCCGCATACGATCGCGATTAGAGTGAAGTTCATCGAAATCTTTTCCCCGTTTCGCGGCAAAGCCGAACCGGTTGCAGGACGCAGCCGGCGAACGGGGCGGGATGTTATCAACCAAATCGCGGCTGGCAACCGCGTTCGGACTAACCTCTAGCGAAGGAGAAAAGCGGTCGCGACGCCACAGAACAGACCGCTAGCTGCGATCAGCCACTGGCGGACTGGAATTGCCGCGATGTTGATGGCCCTGGTGCTCAAAACCCAATCGCTCCGGTAACGGGACCGGCCTGCCGCCGCTGAGAAGGGAGAGAAGGGACCCTCCAGCGACGAGAGATCCGACGCGGGCAATCGTCGTACCCTTAGGTAAAGAAAGTCTTAAGGGGTCGGTGTCCGCCGGAAGCGCAACCAGCAAGGCATAGTCGTCGCCGCCCGTCGCTGCGAACAGCCGGGCACTCTCGTCAGCGCTATGTTCTGCGACGAACGCCCTTGAGAGAGGGAGCGCGTCCAGGTCGATCTCAGCTCCAAGCCCGCTCGCTTCCGCCAAACGCATGGCGTCCAGAAGCAGACCGTCCGACACGTCCATCATGGCGTTGGCGACGGGAGCAATCGCCTGCCCGGTCGCGAGCAAGGGCACCGGCCTGCGATAGACGTCGATCAACGGCCCGGTGGCGTTCTTGTCGGCGAGCAGTTGCTTCAGGCCCGATGCCGCGTCGCCCAGCGTGCCGACCACCCAGAGCACGTCACCATCCTTGCCGCCGCTCCGCAGAGGCACCCGCTCACCGGCGCGGCCGATGGCCGTCATGCCGAACACGCGCGGCGCACCGAGCGGGAGTGAGATGGTGTCGCCGCCGACAAGGGCGAGACCATAGCTCTCGCAGGCTGCCTCGATCCCGTCGAGGAAGCTCATATCCCAGGCTTCGTCGCCAGACAGCGCAAGTGACAGAAGCGCCGCCGCGGGCGTCGCGCCTTTGGCCGCCAAGTCCGACAAGTTCACCGCGACAAGCTTCCATCCGACGCTGGCAGCCGGGTCGGACGGAAGGAAATGAACGCCTTCCGCGATGCTGTCGTGGGTCAGCACGAGGCCATCGAGCAGCGCCGTGTCATCGGCGAGGCCGAGAGCGGCGGGGCTGGTCGCAATCCGCCGCAGGCGCTGGATCGCCTGGGACTCGCGCATCGGCTACTCCGCCCGAGCGGGCCGCGCGACTTTCGCAACAGCGTCGAGAAGGCCGTTCACGAAGCCGCTTTCGCGCTTGTCGTAAAAAGCATGCGCGACATCGACATATTCGGAAATCACCGAGGCAACCGGCACGTCTTTGCGGGCCAGCAGCTCGTACGTGCCCGCGCGCAGGATGGCGCGCATAGGGCGGTCGAGCCGGTCGAGGCTCCAGCCTTCGGCCAGCTTTCCGGCAATGACCTCGTCCACTTCACTGCGGCGCGCATCCACGCCCGACACGACGTCATCGAAGAAGCTCTGCTCCGCTTCGACATAGGTCGCGTCTTCGATCGTCGCGCCAAGCCGATGCTCGTGGAACTCGCGCAGCAGCCGAGCGATGGGCGTGCCCTCCATCTCCTGCTGGTAAAGCGCCTGCACCGCGGCAAGGCGGGCGGCGGAGCGGGAACGGGAGCGTGCGGCGGTATTCATCGGCGGGGCTTAGCCGCGCTGGCTCAGTCGAGAAAGTCCCGAAGCGCCGCCGCCACCTGTTCACCAGCCTCCCAAGGTGCGAAATGGCTGACGCCGGGCAGCCGGACGATGGTCAGATCGTCGACCAGCCGATCGAGTCCCTCAAGCTGCATCGGCAGCAGCGCGGTGTCGTTCATTCCCCAGATGACCAGCGTTGGGACGCTGATCTTTGGAAATGCCCCCAGCACCCAATCAGGGAGCGGAACGGTCACGCCGGGCGGGGGCACGACTATCTTGCTGCCGCGATACCAGTTGAGCATCGAAACCAGCGCGCCGGGCTGTGACCAATCGGCGAGATATTGCTGCCGCTCCGCTTCCGGCAGCTTCAACAGATCGACATGGGCGCCCATCGTCTTGTCGAAGAAAACGCCTAGCCCCATCGCCTCGATGGCCTTGTCCGCGCCGGGCGTCCGAAACCAGTTGATGTACTGCGACGCGGCCCGCTGGTCGGCGTCCTCGATCAGGCTCTTCTGAAAGATAAGAGGATGCGGCGCGTTGACGATTGCCAGCTTCGTCAGCCGCGGATCGTTGCGCATCGCTGCCGGCCAAGAGATCGCACCACCCCAGTCGTGACCAACCAGTGCGAAGCTCTCCAAACCCAGGGAATCCGCCAGAGCGAAGATGTCCCCGACTAGCTTGTCCGCGGCATAGTCCGCAGGATCCTGCGGCAGGTCCGAACCGGCGAATCCGCGCTGGTCAGGAGTGATAAGCCGGTACTTGTCCTCCAGCCGCGGCACGACCTCGCGCCAGGTCCGATGCGATTCCGGAAAGCCGTGCAGCAGGATGACCGCCGGTCCATCGTCCGGCCCCGCAAATCCGACGTTCAGCGTAACCCCGGTCGACAGGCCGACGCGGCGAAACTCGGTCACGGATAGCTAACCGTCAGCGGCACCTCGGGCAGCGGAATGAACTCGTCATGGTCGTCGGGCGGAAGCGCGAACTCACCCGAGCGCCACGCGCGTTTCGCCTCGTTGATCCGGTCGCGCCGGGATGACACGAAGTTCCACCAGACGTGCCGTTCGCCATCCATCGGCGCCCCGCCGCAAAGCATCAGCCGGGCACCGCCCTCGGACTGCAGCAGCGGAAGATAGCCGGGCGCGATCAAGGCAAGATGCTGCGGCACGAGCGCCGTTCCGTCGACCGATGCATCGCCTTCCATCAGATAGAGCGCCCGCTCATCGGCCTCATGATCGATGACCAGTGCCGCCCCCGGCGCCAACTCAATCGCTGCGTAAATGGTCGGCGAATGCTGCGTGACGGGCGACCTCTCGCCGAAGCCCTCGCCCATGATCAGGTTCAGCCGGACGCCATCACCGGAGACAATCGGCAGCCGGTCTGCGGAGACATGCTCGAATGCCGGCGCAAGCTCTTCCTTCGCCTGCGGCAGGGCCAGCCAGGTCTGGATGCCATCGAGCTTGGGTCCTGCGGCACGCTCCTCGCCAGGCGACCGTTCGGAGTGACTGATCCCCGCGCCGGCGGTCATCAAATTCACCGCCCCCGGTTCGATTCGCTGAACGGTACCGAGACTGTCCCGGTGATCGATCGCGCCGGCGAACAAATAAGTCACAGTCGCCAGATTAATGTGCGGATGCGGCCGGACGTCGATGCCGTCTCCGGGCCCCAGCCGGGCTGGTCCCATCTGGTCGAAGAAGATGAAAGGGCCGACCATCGTCCGCTGCTTGCTAGGGAGCGTCCGGTGGACCTTGAAGCCGCCAAGGTCGTGGGTGACCGGCGCGATCGTCATTGCGATTGGAGAGTCCATGCGTGCTTGCCTACGCTTTCCGTCGCGCGCGAGGAAGTCCGGCGGGGTTTACATGGCGGATCATAAGCTTAACAGCCGTTCATGTGGCCTTCAGGCGCCGGGCGCTTAGGCCGCAACTTCCGGGGGCGTAACGACGCGGCATCATGCCGGGTCAATTCCCGGACAAGACTCGCTGCACCAGAGGACATGGGAATCCCCCGGCCTGCAGCCGCACATTACTGGATGCGGCGAACGTTTCGTCGCATGAGAAAGGGGCTTTTCTCGCATGCGTTCTCTGCTTGGTACGACCGCTCTTGGCGCAATCGTGGTGGCGACGGCCGCCGTTCCTGCAAGTGCCCAGACGTCGATTTCGACAGCGGTCACCACGCCGCAATCGACCAGCGCTTCCGGCGACCTCACGATTACGTCGACCGGTTCGGTAAAGCCCACAACCGGCGCGGCAGTGACGCTGAACACCAACAATTACGTTCGTAACCAGGGCGTCGTCCAAGTCACTGGCGCGAACGACAGCACCGGCATTCTCGTCCAGCCCAACGTGACCGGAGAAGTCACGAACAGCGGCTCGATCACGATCGACGAGAGCTACACCGCGACCGACACCGATAATGACGGCGATCTCGACGGCGCCTTCGCGCAGGGCACGAACCGCTTCGGCATCCGGGTTCTCGGACCAGGCACCTTCACCGGTAACATCAGCCACAACAGCGGCACGATTACCGTCGAAGGAAACCAGTCGGCTGGCATCTCGGTAGAGGGATCACTCGCAGGCAACCTGACCGTCAACGGGGACGTCAAGGTTCTCGGCAACGACAATGTCGGCGTTCGGGCCGGCGACGTTTCCGGCAATGTCATTTTCCGCGGTGGAACGATCGAAGCACAGGGCGGAAACAGCGTCGGCGTGTCGCTGAACGGCGACATCGGTGGCGCTCTCGTCATTCAGAACACCATCCAGAACACCGGATACCGCTACACCCAGGTGCCGGCAGACCCTTCGAAGCTGGATGCGGACGATCTGCTCCAGGGCGGTTCCGCGCTCGTCGTGGCCGGCAACGTCGCCGGCGGCATCCTGTTCGACGCGCGGCCGGCGGATGCCGATCCCAACGACACGGACGAAGACGACGACGGCATTGCCGATGCTTCGGAAACCAACGCCTCCGTTCTGACCTACGGCTCGGCCCCGGCAGTCCGCATCGGTTCGGCCACGGAAGCGACCACCATCGGCGCCGTTGCCAATTCCGGCGGTCGCGGCATCGTGGTGAAGGGCTCGATCACCGCCAACGGCCTGTACAGCGGCATCGAAGGCAACGGCATGGTCATCGGCGGCCTCGGGCAGGCGGTCAACGTGTCCGGCGGCATGACGGTCTCGGGCAACATCGCGGCTGCAGGGTCGGCCGCCAGCGCTACGGCGCTGCGCATAGGTTCCGGGGCGACCGTTCCCACTATCGAAGTGTCCGGCCAAATTGTAGCGGCCGGCGGTGGAACATCCGCAATGACGGCCGGAGCGATCGTCATCGAATCCGGCGCAAACGTCTCGACCGTCCGCAACAGCGGAGCGATCCGGGCGAATCTCACCGGCGCCGATGGCAGAGCCGTCGGCATTCTCGACAATTCGGGCAATCTTTCTCTTGTCGAGAACACTGGCACGCTCGGCGTTGCCGGAGCTGCAGCGCTCGGCGACAAGGCCGTTGCATTCGACCTGAGCGCCAATGGAGCGGGCGCAACGGTTCGACAGCTAGCGGTTGGCGCGACTGCGGCCGCCCCAACCATCCTCGGCACCATGCTGTTCGGCTCGGGTAACGACACGCTCGACGTCGCCGACGGCGGCGTGACCGGTACGGCGAAGTTCGGCACGGGGAACAACACTCTGTCCTTGTCCGGCGACGCGATCATGAGCGGCGGTGCGCAATTCGGGGCGGGTGCAGACACCATGCAGCTCGCCGGCACGTCCATCTTCAATGGGGACATCGATTTCGGCGGGGGTGGCGACATCCTCAGCCTGGCCGGAACCTCGTCGGTCACCGGCAAGTTGCTCAATTCGGGCGGCCTTGCGGTGACGCTTGGAGCGGGCACGAGGCTCAACGCCGCAAATCTCGGCACGGTCAATCTGGCGTCACTGACGACTGGCGCGGGCTCGGGACTGGGCGTCACGATTGATTCTGCGACCGACACGTCGACCTTGTACGACATCGCCGGCGCCGCCAGCTTCGGTGCAGGCACGACGTTGAACATCAACCTCGTCTCGCTCGGCGGCGTAGCCGGGACCTACAAGGTGATCGAGGCAGGGACTCTTGCGGGCGGTGACAATCTGGTCACGTCGGTCGGCTCGATCCCATTCATCTTTGACAGTAGCTTGATCACCGCGACGCCCAACGAAGTTTCCGTGTCGATCCGGCAGAAGACCGCTGACGAGCTGGGACTTAACCGGTCCGAAGGCAGCGTACTCAGCGCGATCCTCAACGCCGCAGATTCCGACTCCTTGATCGCCGGCGTGTTCCTGGGCGCAGAAGACAGCGAGACTCTTCGGGCCGCGCTTCAGCAGGTGCTTCCGGACCATGCGGGCGGTGCGTTCGAGACCGCGACGCGCGGGTCGCGGATCACCAACCGGATCTTCACCGATCCGAGGGCGCCGCTGGTTCGCCGCGGCACGCTTGGTTTCTGGATGGAGCAGGTTGCGTGGGGCGGAAGCAAGGTCGTCGGATCGAGCTCTTCGTACGACCTCAGCGGTTGGGGCGCTTCAGGTGGCGTCGAGACTGCGCTCGGTCCGCTCGGCAGCGTCGGCCTGTCGCTGGCATACCTTGCCGGCAAGGACACGAAGGGCATCGGCGATAACGAGCTGATGAGCAGCCAGTATGAAGGCGGCATCTATTGGCGCCACACGCTGGGTCCGATCCGGGCCTACGCGCGCGGCACGGTCGGTAGGCTCGACTTCGATGGCAGCCGCTTCTTCACCGCTACCGTCAACGGTCTGCCGGTCAGCCGCGAAGCGACTGGCGAGTGGAAGGGCACGATCTTCTCAGGTGCTGCAGGCGTGACCTACGATGCACGGGTTGGCCCGCTTTCGATCCGTCCGACGCTCGGGGTCGAATATTTCTCGCTTAACGAAAAGGGCTATGACGAGACTGGCGGCGGAACGGCGTTCAACCTGACGGTCGACAGCCGGAAGAGCTCGGAAGCGGCAGCCACGGCGACGGTCGCGCTCGGCTACGACATCATCCGCGCCGACACGATCGACGATGCCTTCGTCCGCGTGGAGCTGGAGGCTGGCCGTCGCCAGATCCTCAACACCGAGCTCGGCGAAACGACCGCCCGCTTCGGCGACGGTGCTCCGTTCACGCTTGAATCGGAGAAGCGCACCAGCGGCTGGCTCGGCGCGGGCCGCGTCATCGGCGGCGGTGCGGGCCTTGCCATCACCGGCGAAGTCAGCACGGAGGAGCAACAGAGCGATTTCTCTCTGGGCGGCCGCCTGGGCCTCCAGTTCGCTTTTTAGTTCGAACTAAGCATCACCGGGTGCGCGTGCTCTGATCTGGAGCGCGTGCACCCGTTCTTTCATCAGATCGCCGAGCGCGTGATAGATCATGCGCTGCCGCTCCACGCGCGACTTACCTGCGAAGGCTTTGCTTTCGATCGTCAGTGAAAAGTGGCTCTCGCCCGACGGATTGTATCCGCCGTGACCGCGATGCTGTTCGCTATCGTCGACCAGGTCGACATGGGTCGGCGAAAGCGCCGAGTTGAGGCGCCGCAGCATTTCGGTTGCGACCGGTCCGGTGGCGAGGGCGTTCATGCTTCCTATATAAGCCGGCTGATTGAGCGAGGAAGTGAGTGGCAGCCCGTAACCCCAGATTTCATGGCCGTGTCGAAGGCGCGAGGGACCATTGCGCCGTCCCCGGCTGCCCGGAGCCAGGGGAATTCAAGGCACCGCTTTCGGCGTCCAGTTTCGATGGCCCGGGCCAATGGCAGTTCCTCTGCCTCGACCATGTTCGCGAGCATAATTCGAAGTACAATTTCTTCGAAGGCATGAGCCCTGACGAGATTTCGGAAGCGCAGTCGCCGATGGCTGGTTGGGACCGCGCAACGCGCGCGTTTGCGCACGCCGGCTCCGATCCCGCGCCGGCGTGGAGCGACTTTTCGGATCCGCTCGAGGCCATCTCTGGCCGCTTTCGACGTAACCGTGAGGCGCCAGCCTCGTCGCGCTTCACACGACCGGAGCAACGCGCGCTCACCGTGCTTGGCCTTGGCGACGATGCGGATCTGAAGTCCGTACGCGGCCGCTACTCCCAGCTCGTCCGGCGCTTCCATCCTGACCGCAACGGCGGGGACCGAAGCCATGAGGGCCGGCTCGGCGAAGTCATCGAGGCCTATCAGACACTGCGTAAGGCAGCTGCGTTCACCTGACTTCGCCGCGTCCGTCCTCTAAGACAGGCCGATGGCAGGCGATGCGCACAACCTCCAGCGGCAAGAAAAGCGCGCGGGACTACTGCTAATCGCCGCCGCGGCAGTCGCGCTCATTCTCGCGAACAGCAGTCTTGCCGATGCCTATCATTCCATCCTGAACGCCAAACTCGGGCCCATCATGCCCGGCCATGGCCAGATGTCGGTGCACTATTGGATTGCCGACGGACTGATGGCGATTTTCTTCCTGCTCGTCGGGTTGGAGGTGAAGCGCGAATGGTATGACGGGAGGCTCTCGACCCCGGCGGAGCGCCGTCTTCCGATCATCGCAGCAGCGGCGGGAATGGCGGTCCCGGCCTTCATCTACTTACTGGTGACGGGTTTCGACCCTGCCTTGTCGAGAGGTTGGGCGATCCCGGCGGCTACCGACATTGCGTTCGCCGTCGGCGTACTCGCACTGCTCGGGACCCGCGCCAACCCGGCGATCAAGCTGCTGTTGGTAGCCATCGCAATCATCGACGACGTCGGTGCGGTGCTCATCATCGCTGTTTTTTACACCGCTCAATTGAACCTAACGGCCATCGGAGCGGCGGGGCTGATTCTCGCCGCCATGGTCGCGGCGAACCGCTTCGGGCTTCGCTCCCTATGGCCATACATGCTCGGCTTTGCCCTGCTCTGGTTGGCGATGCTGGCGACCGGGATCCACGCCACGATCGCCGGGGTGCTGGCCGCGCTGACGGTACCTCTCGGTCGCAAAGGCGAGCGATCTTCGCTGAAGCGCCTGGAACATGCCATTCACCCGTGGGTGATGTTCGGCATCATGCCCTTGTTCGGATTGGCGAGTGCCGGCGTCCACATCGGAGCGACGGGCGAGATCGTTCAGCCGCTTCCACTGGGAATCGTGGCGGGCCTGTTCATCGGCAAACAAGTGGGCGTCTTCGGCGCGATTTTGCTGGCGGTCCGGACCGGCGTCGCGCCGAAGCCGGACGCGCGCTGGACCGAGCTATACGGGGCCTCCGTTCTCTGCGGCATCGGCTTCACCATGAGCCTGTTCATCGGTGCGCTCGCTTTCCCGGACGCGCCAGCCGAGGTCGAGGCAGCGAAGCTCGGCACGCTCGGCGGCTCATTGTTGTCGGCACTTTTCGGCTACGTCGTTTTGCGCTTCGCCTTGCCAACGCCGGCGGACAAGGACGATGAGGCCGAGGCAGCCGAAATCTTCGGGGCCGACCAGGAGGATGAACGCACGTGAGATGTTTCTGGGACGAACGGCAGCGGGCCCACTCTCCTGCGGGCGAATTCTTCAACGGCGCTGTGCACCCTGCGGCAGAGAAGCCCAGCCGGGTTGATGCGATCCTGCAGAGGATCGGACCGACCGAAACGCCCGTCGACTTCGGTCTCGAGCCGCTGCTGCGCGTTCATACGAAGGACTACATCGAGTTCCTGCGCACCGCTCATGATCAGTGGCGCGCTGCGGGACGCGACGGCGATGCCTTCCCGTACACGTTTCCGGTCGTGCAGCGGCGTCCCTTAGCGCTGCAGCGGGTAGACGCACTGCTTGGCCGGTACAGCTTCGATACCTCTTCCCCGATCGCCGAGCACACATGGGACGCCGCTTATTGGGCAGCTCAAACGGCGCTCGCTGCCGCCGATGCGGTGCTTGCCGGAGAGCGGGCGGCGTTCGCCCTTTGCCGTCCGCCCGGCCACCACTGCGGCGCCGACTATCTCGGCGGATATTCCTACCTCAGCAACGCCGCCATTGCCGCGGAGCACGCCATCGCCGCGGGCCGGCAGCGCGTCGCGATCCTCGACGTCGACTATCATCACGGCAACGGCACCCAGGACATCTTCTACAACCGTGGCGAAGTCCTGTACGTGTCGATCCACGCCGACCCGGTGATGGATTATCCCTACTATTGGGGCCACGCCGACGAGACGGGCGAGGGAGACGGTAAAGGCGCAACGCTCAACCTACCGTTGCCGCGCGGGACCGATTGGGCCGGGTACGAACCCGCGCTGATAGCCGCCATCGACCGGATCGCGCAGCAGGATCCTGATTTGCTTATCGTTTCCTACGGAGCCGATACCTACGACGGCGATCCGATCAGCCACTTCAAACTAAAGACAAGCGATTATTCACCGATGGCAGAGCGAATTGCAGCACTCGGACTGCCAACGGTGGTCGTAATGGAAGGCGGTTACGCTGTAGATGCGCTGGGGGCCAACGTGTCAGGATTCCTCAGCGGACTCTAATCAGCGACCTTCTAACCGGAACGTGATGGCCTGACTCCAGAACGACGCAACAGGATTGCCTTCGGCGTCCAGAGCCGGCTGAAACTTTCCTCGTTTCATCACGACGCGGCAGACCGTGATGTCGAAATCCTTGGGCCGGGTTGATCGCTGCACATGGCAGGATTTCGGCTTCCCCGTTTCATCGACGATCAGACGATAGTTCACGGTGCCCTGGTAATTTCCCTTCAACATGTTCGAGGGGTAGTCATCCGCCACGAACCAACCTTGTGCGCCATCTTTCGCCACTGGACCGCGCCGCAAGTTCTGCTGTTGCGCAACGTCCAGGCCCCAGTCGCCAACGGTATCCCACGCGCATTCTTGCAAGATCCCGAGCGGCTTATCCATCGGGCCGGTCTCCAGTACGACGTCGATGGTCGCGCCGGTAATTTCGAGAAATCGCACAGCCGCTTCGCGCTCTCGCGGAATCACGGGCACATCATAACGAGCGCCGGATTTCTTGATCGCGTCGCGGGATTCCGTTTCCTCCTTGGAGAGCGGTGCAATCCGTTGTGGGCCAGCGACAATCATAGCAGGTTGCTTGCCGAGCGTACCCGTCACCGATGACACTTCCTGGACAGCCTCGTTCGGGCCGAAGCGGAGGGTGAGATCCACGTCGATTACATCGCGTCGAGCGCTAAAATGACCGCCACCGAGAGTCACGTGGAAGCCAGCCGCCGGTTCGAATTGGTCGAGGAACAGCGTCGCCTGCTCGGCGCCTTCGCCGAAGGTCCGGGCAAGTCGACAGCTATCGTCGGCGTAATCCACGACCCAAGGCGTAGCCGGTTTTAACCTCAGGACCTTCTTTGGAGTTGGCGCGGCGTTAACACAGAGCGTCGCAGCCAGCGTGATCAAAACCAGTTTACGCATTCGTCCCCCTGGGCAGCGAGGCTACCGCGGCAGGATGCAGGCGCAAGCCTTACAGCTAAAGCTTCTCGATCAGCTCCGGGACGATTTTGAAGAGGTCGCCGACGAGGCCGATGTCCGCGACCTGGAAGATCGGGGCTTCTTCGTCCTTGTTGATGGCGACGATGACCTTCGAATCCTTCATGCCGGCGAGGTGCTGAATCGCGCCGGAGATGCCGATCGCGATGTACACTTCGGGAGCGACGATCTTGCCGGTCTGGCCGACCTGATAGTCGTTCGGCGCATAGCCCGCATCGACGGCGGCGCGGCTGGCGCCGACCCCCGCGCCAAGCTTGTCGGCGAGCGGATCGAGCAAAGCGTGGAATTGGTCTGACGAACCGAAGGCGCGGCCGCCCGAGACGATGATCTTGGCGCTGGTCAGTTCGGGGCGTTCGCTTTCCGAGGCCTCGATGCCGACAAAGCTGCTGTTGCCAGCGTCGCTGCCAGTATCGACCTGCTCGACCGAGCCGCTCCCGCCTTCGCGTTCGGCCTTAGCGAAGGCCGTGCCTCGAACGGTCAGCACCTTCTTGGTGTCGCTGGAGCGAACGGTGGCGATGGCGTTGCCCGCGTAGATCGGACGCGTGAACGTGTTCTCGTCCTCAACCGACAGGATCTCGGAAATCTGCATCACGTCGAGCAAGGCGGCGACGCGCGGGGCGATGTTTTTGCCGGTCGTGGTGGCCGGAGCGACGAACGCGTCGTGCGTTTCCATCAGCTTGGCGGCGACCGGCGCCACGTTCTCGGCAAGGCCGTGATCGAGGTGCGCGGCGTCGGCGACGTGCACTTTGCCGATGCCGGCAATCTTCGTCGCAGCATCCGCGACACCGCCGACGT
>Ga0247822_10000422_pt1 | contig 22594 bp, 17 predicted proteins | sample 13C_Cellulose_Da_FD_192423 | JGI IMG/M metagenome (GOLD analysis project Ga0247822, IMG submission 192423) | Soil microbial communities from agricultural site in Penn Yan, New York, United States - 13C_Cellulose_Day30 | ecosystem: Environmental > Terrestrial > Soil > Agricultural land | place...
GTCTCGATGTAGCGCGGCGACATCGAGACCACGCCGCTGGCGTCGCGGAGCCACTCCGCGCTGCCGTCGCCGGGGAGCACGAAGAACGGGGCTGCGCCGGCGGGGTTGGTGCTCGCGTTCCACGCATAGGCCGCCGGGCTGCGCAGCGGCACCACCGCGTGGGTCGTCCAGGCATGCGAGCCGAACCGATCGATCATCATCCAGTTCTGCGCGCCGTATGTGATGTCGCCGAGTGCGACGAACGCGTCCTCGAGCGTCGTGGCCTTGGCGAGGTTCCAGATCGCGCGGAGCTCGACCGACGGCGTGTAGCCGGTGTACGCGACGGACAGCGCCTCGGCCCCCGTGCGCGGGACGATCTGGTGCGTCGTGCGGTCGAGCGTCGGGATGATCGGGCCGTGGTGCGGCACGACCTCGTACGTGGCGGTGCGCTGCTTGCTCGGATCGAGCGCGCCCAGCGCACCGACGCCGATCGTCTCGGTGAAGGTCTCGAGCGGTACCGAGGCGCCATCGTGCTGCACGCACATCGCTCCACCGACGCCGCACGGCACGATCGTCTCGAGATAGACGTCGTTGACGTCATGCGCCGCGACGGTCGCGGACCACGCGAGGAACCCGTTGCTGCCGAGGACGACACCCGGGAGGCCGGGGAACGTCACGCCGATCACGTCGAGGTCGGCGACCTCGTCGACGGCGTCCTCGTCCGCGCCCTGGTCGGTGAGGTCGCGCACGATCAGGTGCGTCGGATAGAAGATCGACGGGTTCGAGAGCTGGAGGTGCTGATCGGTCGCGAGCACGTTGCCGCCGGTCCAGTTGTTCGATCCGGCGTAGGGCCGCATGAACGCGTGCGGACCGAGCGCGCCGAACGGGCCGGTGTGGATCGTGCGCGCGAAGAACGCGCGCGCGTTCGCCAGCACATCGCGTGCGACGCGCGGGCGCGGGACGGTCGTGGTCGCGCCGGGGAGCGGGCGCATCGTCGTGCGTGGGCTGCCGTCGGAGCTCGTGCCGGAGTCGAGGTCGACGTTGGGAAATCCGGGGATCGTGGGCTCGGCACCGACCGGCGTGAACACCATCAGGTCGTTCGCGAGGCCGGCGCGCGGGCCCGTCGGGAACGTATCGCGCAGGCCCTGATACAGCGCGGTCAGGTCGAGCTCGTGCGGCGTCGACCATGACTGCGCGAACGCCTGGAACCGGCCGAGCACCAGCGAATCGATCGGATGCCAGTCGACGAAGCGAGATGCATCGAAGCTCACCGCGACGTTCGGGTCGAGGTCCCACGGCCCGCTCGGGTTGGCGTCGGTGCGGATCGCATGCGCGTACGCGTTGACGCCATCGCTGTACCGCTGCAGCAGGATGACGAGCTGCTGATCGTCCTCACGCGGCGACGCCTGGAGCGCCGCCCAGGTCGCCTCGGCGAGTGGCCGCATGCGATGCATCCGCATCTCGAGATCGGTGTCGATCACGCTCGGATCGAGCGCACCGAACAGCTCCGCGAGTGTGCCCGCGCCGAACCGCCGGAGCACGTCCATCTGGGGGAGCCGATCGTGCGCCATCACGTAGCCTTGCGCGAAGGCGGCATCGGCCAGCGTTCGCGCATCGATGTGCGCGATGCCGTACTTGTCCCGCACGATCTGGACCGGCCGGGAGACGCCGAGCGTGAGGTCGGCTTCGAGGGGCACCGCGTCGTACCGGCCTTCGACCTCGTCGGCATTGCACGCGGCGAGCAGCGCCGCCGCCACTTGGGCGCACGTCGCGAGCCATCGCCGGCTGCGACCGTCGCGCTCCGGGCGCCTCGAGGCGTACGTCCGGTCCTCACTCGTCACGTGGGCCGACCACGCTCCTCGCTCCGGTCCGGGCGTGCGCCTCGATCCGCCGCGGATCGCTCGGTCTCGCTCGGCGCTGGCTCGCGACGTGCGCCCTTGCCCGCGATCCATGGACGAGACGATACCGGAAACGTACGATGCGGGAGATGTCCGAGCACTTGTTCCTGCGTGCGTGTCGCCGCGAGTCCGTCGAGCGCACTCCGATCTGGATGATGCGACAGGCGGGCCGGTACCTGCCGGCCTACCGCGCGGTGCGCCAGCGCGCCTCGTTCCTCGATCTGTGCCGGACGCCCGAGCTCGCGTGCGAGGTCACGCTGCAGCCGATCGACGAGTTCGGCTTCGACGCGGCGATCCTGTTCTCCGACATCCTGATCACGCTGCCCGCGATGGGGATCGACGTCGCGTTCCCCGAGGCCGGGCCGAAGATCGGCAATCCGGTGCGCTCGCGGGCCGCGATCGATGCGCTCGCGGTGCCGGATCCCGAGCAGGCGCTGCCGTACACGCTCGAGGCGGTGCGCCAGATCAAGCGCGCGCTCGCCGGTCGCGTGCCGCTGATCGGCTTCGCGGGCGCGCCGCTCACGATGCTGACCTATGCCGTCGAGGGCGGCGGCTCGAAGGACTACGCGCACACCAAGAAGCTGCTGTACGGAGCGCCGGCCGACGCGCACGCGCTGCTCGACAAGCTCGCCCACACCTGCGCGACGTTCCTCGAGGCGCAGGTGGCGGCGGGCGCGGACGCGGTGCAGATCTTCGACAGCTGGGGCGGCATCGTCTCGCCCGGCGACTTCCGGGAGTACCCGCTGCGCTACGCGAAGCGCGTGATCGAGATGCTGCGCGCCTCGCCCACGTTCAAGGCCAGGTCCGTACCGATCATCTACTTCGTCAACGGCTGCGCGCCGTACCTGGACGACTACGCCTCGAGCGGCGCCGACGTGCTCGGCGTCGACTGGCGCGTGGGCATCGACGAGGTCCGGCGACGCGTCGGCGACGGCGTCGCGCTGCAGGGCAACCTCGATCCGGGCGCGCTGTTCGCGTCACCGGCGGAGATCCGCGCGCGTGTCGCCGACATCCTCGAGCGCGCGGGCAAGACCGGTCACATCTTCAACCTCGGTCACGGTGTCCTGCCCGAGACCAACCCCGAGCACGTCCGCGCGATGGTGACCGCGGTCAAAGAGCTGTCGGCGCGCTCCTGATGCGGATCGCGGTCATCGGCGGTGGGCTCGGAGGACTCGCGGCGGCGCACGCGCTCGTCGAGGCCGGTCACGACGCGCACGTGCTCGAGGCAGCGAGCCGCGCCGGCGGCGTGATCGAGACCAGCCGCGTCGACGGCTTCGTTCGCGAGCACGCCGCGAGCTCGTTCCTCGGATCGCCGGCGCGCGGTGCGCGTGCGTTGTGCGAGCGCCTCGGCGTGCCGCTGGACAAGGCCTCGCCGCGCGCGAAGCGCAGGTGGATCTACATCGACGGCAAGCTACGCGCACTGCCCCGCAACCCCGTCGAGCTCGTGCGTTCGGACCTGCTCACCTGGCGCGGCAAGCTCGACCTCTTGCGCGAGCCGCTGCGCCCACCGCGCGGCGAGCACGACGAATCCGTGCATGCCTTCGCGGCGCGACGGTTCGGTGCGGAGGCCGCTCGTGCGATCGTCGCGCCCTTCGTCACCGGCGTATTCGCCGCCGATGCGCACGACATCAGCCTCGAGGCTGGGTTCCCGAGGCTCGCCGAGCTCGACGCCGCGGGAGGCATCGTGCGTGGCTTCGCGGGACAGGCGGCGAAGGCCGCATTTCGTCGCATCGCCGGCGGGCGCAAGCCACGCACGCCATCGGGCCTGTTCGCGCCCACCGGGGGGATCGGTGCGCTCGTCGAAGCGCTCGCGAAGAAGCTCGGACCTCGCGTGCACCTCGCCACGCGCGTCGGTGAGGTCGCACCCTCGCCGGGCGGTGTACGCGTCGATGGCGAGGCGTGGGGCGCGGCGGTGCTCGCGATCCCCGCCGAGGACGCGGCGAAGATCGTCGGCCCGGTGCCTCACCTCGCGAGCAGGCTCGCGGCGTTCCATCGCGCGCCGAGCGCGATCGTCTACCTCGGCTATCCGGAGGCGGCGGTGCCACGCGCCGTCGACGGCTTCGGCTTCCTCGTCGCGCTCGGCGAGGACCTCCGCGTGCTCGGCGTCGTGTTCGAGTCCGTCGTGTGGCCGGGGCGAGCCCCGGTGGGGCAGGTGCTGCTGCGCTGCATTTTCGGGGGCGGGCGCGATCCGCAGGCCGCCGCGCTCCCCGACGCCGACCTGATCGCCCACGCGCGTCACGATGTCGAGAAGGTGCTCGGTGCGCGGGGCGAGCCAACGCACGCGAGCGTCGTGCGCTGGCCTCGCGGCATCGCGCAGTACGCGCTCGCCCACCGCGACCTCGTCCGCGCCGCCGTGACCGCGGCACGCACGCATCGCATCGCGCTCGCAGGCGCCGACTACCGCGGCCCGGGTGTCAACGATCTCTGCGCCGACGCGGACGTGATCGTCGAGGAGATCCGTTCGTGGTGAGCCGCCTCGCGTGCGTGCTGCTGATCGCCGCGTGCGGCAGCAGCAAGCCGCGGAGCGTCGACGATGCGCGCCGGCCCCCGCCGGCGACGTCGGCCGATGCCGTCTCGACCGACGCGGCTTCCACGCCAGCGGCGACCCGTCGGGCGACCACCGGCGACGTGCACGTGCGCGTCGAGTGGGCCGACGTCCCCACTGCTGCCCGCACCTCGCCGGGCACCACCTCGTGCGGCACGCCACGCGCCGCGGCCGTCGCGCCGACGACGACGTGGGGGATCCCCGACGTGCTCGTGATCGTCGAGGGGGCGCCACCCGTCACCGCGCACGCCCGGGTGCGCTTCGCCGACTGCGCGCTGAACCCGCGGCTCGTCGTCGGCGGCTCGCTCGCGCTCGACACCACCGCTGATCGGCCTGTCGCGATCCGGCTCGCGCACCGCTACCAGACCACCGCGCTGCGCGCCGCGCTCGAGTCCACCGCGCCGCGCACCGTCCAGCTGCCGATCGCGGGCCACACCGCGACCCTGCCGCTCGCCGCGAACGAGGTCCTCGAGCTCACCGCCGACGCGAAGGCCAGCGATCCGGCGTGGGTCGTCGGCGGCGCGGGCGCGGTCACCGACGGCAGCGGCACCGTGCTCGTCGAGGACGTGCCCATCGGCACGCACGCCGTGCGCGCCTGGCTGCCGCCGCGCGCGGGCCAGCCGGCGCGGTTCGCCGAGGGCACCGTGACCGTCGGAGCCGGCGACCTCGCGGAGCTGACGCTCGTGCTCGCGCCTACCTGATGCCTTCGCGCTCCTTGACCTCGAGCACCTCGAGGATCACGAGCCGCTCGAGGAGGATGAACACGACCTCGGCGCGCATCCGGCAGTGCGCGGTGCGATCGACGCCGGGCGGCGGCGTGACCTCCTTGTCGCGCCACGTCCAGCGCCCGCGATCGCAGACGATCACGAGCTCGGCGCGCACGGGCACCCCCGGGCGCACCTTGTCGAGGCGCAGGTCCTCGGCGGTCACGCGCCGAGGTGGTCGGGTGACGACGAACGGGGTGTCACGGGCGCTGGCGCCGCCATCGGGCCAGCGCACTTCGCGGTCGACGATCGCGCCGCCGTAGATCTGCGTCCGGTAGCGCACGAGGCACTGCTGGAAGTGCTCCGGCTGCTTCGTCACCTGCTTCAGATCGACGTCGTGCGCCACCGGCCGTTCGCTGAGGACGAGCGATGCGAGCTGCTGGCGGACGGCGAGCGAGACGTGCTGGCGCGCGACCGCGAGGCCGGCGCCGGGCTTGCCCTCGACGTGCTCGCGCTCGAGGCGCAGCCACAGCGCGAGCTCGGGGAAGCCTTCGCGCAGCGCGATCTGCTCGAGCTCGTCGGCGCGCAGCCGACCTCGCGCGGCGAGCGTGAGCCCGTCGGCGAGCGCGCTCGTCGGTGTGTCCTCGCGGAAGCGCACGAAGCCTTGCTCGAGCAGCTCGTCCTTGGGGCGATACCAGCTGGTGATCGGGACCCACGCCGTGCCGTCGTATTGCAGCTGCAGCGACCACGTGGCGGTGATCCACGTCCGGAACAGGTCGTGCTTCTCGGGCTTGAAGCTCGAGCGGGCGAGGGCGTCCTGGAGCGAGCGGACCCACATCGGCGGCGCGTGCGGATCGGGCGTCTGCATCGGCTGGTCGATGTCGAGGTGATAGATGGCGAACCGCTGCGGGCGCTCGTTGGTCGCCGGGCCCGCAGGTGCGGGCTCGAGCCGAAGGGAGAGCTGAGGGAACCAGCCCGGATGCGCGTGCTGGAACGTCGCCTGCGGCGCGAACAGCAGCGCCGCGTCGGCGTGACCCGCGCGCTGCAGCGCGTGCTGGATGCGGGTCGCTCCTGCGCGTAGGTCGCCGCGCATGAGCTCCGCAAGCCCGCCCGCGTCGAACAAGTCGTAGGTCGCATCCGTGCACGCGAGCAGTCGATCGTCGGGCATGAGGTCCACGTCGAGCACGTCGGGCTCCATGCCGATGCCCTTCATGATCACGCGGTACGCGAGCTCGGGGAGCTCGTCTCGGGGAACGCCCTGGGCTTGCAGCTCGCGGGCGTAGAGGTGTGGCTCCGCGAGTGTCGTCAACGTTCCTCCGCGCAGGAGGTACACGCGATGCTCACCCGCCCACCGGATGCGTGCGCGCCTGTCGTCGACGAGCTCGAACGTCGCGAGCGAGCCCGCGAGCGGGCCGCCTTGCGGTACGGCGAACGCGTCGTCGGTGTGGACGAACCTCCACGCGAGCTCGTCACCGAAGTCACCCTGGTTGGTGTCGATCGGGAGGAACACCGCCACGCGATTCGGCGGGCGCGTGATGACGACCGGCTGGAGGCGCCTCGTCGTGTACAGCGCGCACGCCCAGTGCTCGCCCGCGACGGCGACGTGCGCGAGGGGCGCCGAGGGCGGGTGATCGCGGCGAAGCGGCAGCGGTCCGCTCAGCTCGAGCTCGCGGTGCAGCCGCTGGTAGCTGTAGCCGAGGAAGTAGCTCGGCGGATCTTCGGTGGCGACCAGCGCGGGCGCGTCTTCGTCGACGTCCCAGCACCACCACGTGCGGATCGCGATGGGCACGACGGGGATGAACGCGTGGTGATCGATCCATGGCTCACCGATCCACGCTCCTTGCGGATCGTTCGGATCGGCGACGACGACGCGCGCGCCGGGGGCTCGCGCGGTGATGATCTGGGCGCACGCTTGCGATGCGACGGTGAAGCTGCGGCCTTCGGAGGCGAGCGCGGCGCACACCTCGGGGCTCGCGGTCTGCACGTGCTCCACTCCGGCGAGCAGCGCCTGCCACCCGTCGACGTCGTCGGGGATCGCCGAGAGCTCGCACGCGACGAGCTTGCCACCGCGCAGCGAGAGCGGGCGAAACACGTCACCGCGCCGCCGCAACGCACCGGCGATCGCGGGGAACCGATCGAGGTAGCGCGCCACGACCTCGCGCGTGAGACCGACGGTGGCTTCGATCTGCGCAGCCTCCGGATCGATGCTGTCGCGCGCGACGTGCTCGCGCGGACGCGGCGACTGCCACGGCCACGCCGCGGTGGGAACGAAGGCCTGGGTCATGTCATCCCGGCGCTCCTCGCTCGCCGTGAGCTAACGACGGCGACGTCGCAGCAACGGCACCAGCACCAGCACGAGCGGCCACGCGCTCGACGGCGTGCCGGTCGAACACGCGTAGTAGCTCGGCCGCACGCCCGCTTCGTCGTCGGGGATGACGTCGTCGATGCCGTTCGCGATCAGCATCACCGACGCCGTGCCGCCCGGATGATCGACCGAGAACGTCGCGGTCTTGGTGCCGACCTCGTGCGGTTGCGCGACGATCAGCCAGCGCGCGTTGCCATTCGCGCCGAGCGTCAGGGTCGGCTCGGCGACGATCGCGAAGTCCGCCGCGAACTCGCCCTCGATGCGCGGGTTCGACAACGTCACCGGATCGAGCGAGCAGTTGGTGACCTCGATCTGCTGGCCGATCGTCGTCGAGTTCACCTTGGACTGGCCGAGGTCGACCTCGGGCGGCGTCGCCGTCACGCCTGCCGGGAGGCCCGTCACCGAAAGGGTGAGCGCGCGCGCCGTGCTGTTCGGGATGTCGGTGGCCACCATCACGCTGCTGCTCACCGTGCCTTCGACCGTCGGTGCCGCCGCGAGCTGGAGCGTGAGGTTGTTCGCGCCCGAGCCCTGGATCGCGGCGGGGAGCTGCGGAGCGGTGAGCGTGAACGGCTCGTCCGGCGACGACACACTGTCGACGCGGAACGCGCCCTCGGCGTTCGCCGAGATCGTCACCTCCTGCGCTTTGCTCTGGCCGATGCAGACGGGGCCAAAGTCGTAGGCACCGTCGGGGACGAGCGACATCGACGTCGCCTGCGCGGTCGCGGTGATCGCCGCGCTCCGCGCCTGCCCGCCGTCGTACGTGATGTCCAGCGTGCCGGTCGCCTCGCCGGCCTCCGTGGCCTCGAACCGGATCGTCGCGGTCGTGGGCTGGCCCGGTCCCAGCGTCGTGCCACCGGCCGGCATCGTCACGGGCACGAGCCCGGTCCCGGTGAGGCTCACCGAGCCGATCGTCATGCTCGCGCCGCCGCTGTTGGTCAGCGTGATCGTGCGCTCGACCGGCTCGCCGACGCGCGTCGTCACCGTGAGCGGGCTCGGGCTGAGATCCAGCGCGGAGTCGACGCCGTTGCACGAGAGCGCGACCACCGCGGTCGGCGTCGCCGGATCGTTGCTGTTGACGCGCAGCTGTCCGCTCAGCGGACCGGTCGCGCTCGGGTTGCACGTGACGCTGTACGGCTGCGTCATGCCGAGGCCGAGCGAGTACGCGCCCGTCGGGCCGGAGACGATCGCGAAGCCCGCCGAGACCGTGACGGCGGAGACCGCGATCGGCTGGCCGCCCGCGTTGCGCACGTTCACGGTCGCGGGCGTGCTCGCGGTAGCACGGCGCACGTCGCCGAACCCGATCGCCGGCGGCGTGACGTCGATGTCGATCGGCGGCGTCGTGCCGGTGCCGCTGACGTTGTAGGTACGCGCGCCGAGGCTGGTGTTGACGGTGATACCGCAGCTGTACGAGGTCGCGAGCGACGGCGAGAACGTCACGCTGAACGTGTACGTCTCGTCGGGGTACCACTCGGTGCAGGTCTGGATCACCTGCGGGAGACACTGGTAGCCGCCGCAGTCATAGGCCGCGCACGTCCGCGCGACGTAGCCGGGCCCGGGCGACGAGATGTTGAAGCCGGTGCACCCGACGATGCTGTCGATCGAGACGTACGACTCCTGCAGGCCGGTCGGCGAGATCGTGACATAGAGCGGCGCCGAGGTCGTCTGCACCTGGACGTTGCCGAAGCTCTGTCCACTGGGAGGCGAGAACCCGACGCCGACGATCGCTTGCTCCGTCTCGGAGAGCTCGGGCGCGCTCGGCGTACAGGCCGCCGCCACCAACGTCACGATGAGGATCGTCTGCAGCCGCACGTCTCCGAGGATCGAGGAGGTCGCGCGTCGCGTCAATGTAGGCAGCGGTCACACTCGGCGACGGCGCCGCAGCAACCCGAGCACCGCGAGCCCGATCGGCCACGCCGCCGACGCGCTCCCCGCCGAGCACGCGTAGTAGCTCGGACGCACGTCGTCCCCGACGCCACCGAGCACGCCATCGCCGAGGCCCTCGGCGGCGAGCGGGATGGTCACCGTGCCACCTTCGTAGTCGACGACGAACGCGGCTTCCTTGAGGCCGACCGAGTCGATGCTCGAGATCACGAGCCAGCTCGCCGTCCCGGTCGGCTCGATCGTCGGCGAGGCCGGATTCGCGACGATCGCGAACTCGGCGGCGTTCGCGCCTTCGATGCGCGGATTCGCCATCGTGATCGGCGAGGTGCCGCAGTTCGAGACATGGACGGGCTGCCCGATCGAGGTCGTGCCCGGCTCCGCGGATCCGAAGTCGAGCAGCTCGGGGGTGCCGGAGACTCCCGCGGTGAGGCCGTCGACGCCGAGCTCGATCGTCTTGGGCGTGCTGCCGGGAATGTCGGTCGTCACCTCGAACGTCGACGTCAGGTGGCCGGTCGCCGCTGGCGCCGCGGTCACGCTGAACGTCACGCTGTTCGCGCCGGCGCCCTGCACGGTGGCAGGCAAGGCGGGCCCGCTCACGGTGAAGGGCTCGGCCGGCGTGCTGATCGCGTTCACGACGAACGACGCCTCGGCGTTCGCGATCACCGAGAACGTCTGCTCCTTCTGCTGCCCGATGCACACCGGGCCGAGCTCGACGGTGCCGTCGGGCGTGATCGCGATCGAGGTGGTGAGGGCACGCGCCGAGATGTCCGAGCTGCGCGCCCGCCCGTCGTACATGGCGTCGAGCGTGCCCGTCGCGTCGCCGCTCGCGCTCGCCTTGAACCGGACGATCGCGGTGGTCGTCTGGCCAGGGGCGAGGGTGAGGTTCGCGGCGGGTGCGGAGACGAGCTCCAGGTCGGTGCCGGTCAGCGTGACCGACGACAGCACCATGGAGGCGCCGCCGCCGTTGCTCAGCGTGATCGTCCGTTCGAGCGGCTCGCCGACACGCGTCGGCGGCAGGGCGATCGGGCTGGGGGAGATGTCGAGCGCGGAGTCGGTGCCGTTGCAGCTCAGCGGGACACCGATCGACGGTGTCGCGGGGTCGTTACTCGTGATGGTGAGCGTGCCGTTGCGCGGCCCCACCGCCGGTGGCGTGCACGTCACCGTGTGCGAGACCGCGCCGCCGGCCGGGACCGTGTAGCTCGTCGAGCCGGTCATCGCGTAGCCCGCCGGCACGCTCATGCCCGTGACGGTCAGCGTCTGGCCACCGGCGTTACGAACCGTGAGCGTGCGTCCGCCGCTCTGCGTGTTGACGCGGACGTCGCCGAAGCCCATCGAGCCTGGCTGCACGTCGATGTCGATCGGCGGCAGCACGCCCGTGCCGCTCAGCGTCACCGTCTTGTTCGACGCCGAGTTGGAGAACATGAACGTGACCGGGCACGAGACGGGCGCGCCGACGGTGGGGCGAAACCGCGCCGACCAATCGTAGTTCTGCGTGTAGATCGTGTAGCAGACGGGCGCGGCGCACAGCGGGCAGCTCTCGCACTCGACCTCGCGGATGACGTCGGCGGGGAGCCCCGGCAGCGAGAGCACGAAGTCCGGGCAGTTGTAGTTGACCGCGATCAACGTGTCGTACTGAGCGCCCGCCGAGGGGCGGATCTGGAACGCGACGGCGTTGGACGTCTGCCCGACCGTGAGCGAGCCGAAGTCGTAGCTCAGCGGCGATGCGACGACCGCGAGCTGCTCCGTCGTCGACAGGTCAGGTTCGGGGCTCTGGCATGCCGCGAAGCATGCCACCACGACTGCGAGTATGCGCCGCACCCACCAAGGATCTGCCGGAGCAGAACGAGAGTCAATCCGCGTTTGACACGGCGCGGGTGACCTAGAATGATCGCTGCTGCGCCATGTTGGGGACCGTCGTCGGTAGCTACCGCATCATCGATCGCATCGCGGTCGGTGGCATGGGCACGGTCTATCGGGCCGAGCACCAGCTGATCGGTCGCATCGCCGCGGTGAAGATCCTGCATCGCGAGATGTCCGCGAACCGCGACATCGTCAATCGCTTCTTCAACGAGGCAAAGGCGACCACCGCGATCAAGCACCCCGGCATCGTCGAGATCTTCGACTTCGGCTACATGCCGTCGGGCGACGCCTTCATCGTCATGGAGTTCCTCGACGGTGAGCCGCTGTCGTCGCGGATCCGGGCGCGCGGTCGCATGGCCGAGGGAGAGGCGGCGATGCTCATGCGCGGCGTGTGCAGCGCGCTCGCCGCGGCGCACGCGAAGCGCATCGTCCACCGCGACCTCAAGCCCGACAACATCTTCATCGTCGCCGATCCGGAATCGCCGATGGGCGTGCGAACGAAGCTGCTCGACTTCGGCATCGCGAAGCTGACCGACGTGGGACTCGCGAGCTCGGCGACGAAGACCGGCGCGGTGATGGGCACGCCGACCTACATGTCGCCCGAGCAGTGCAAGGGCACCGGCGATGTCGACCATCGCGCGGACCTCTACTCGATCGGCTGCATGCTGTACGAGCTCGTCGTCGGGCGGCCGCCGTTCATCGAGGCGGGCGCGGGCGAGCTGCTGGGCTCGCACCTGTTCGTCGAGCCGGAGCCGCCGTCGCGCCATGGCCCGATCTCGCCCGAGCTCGAGGGGCTGATCATGCAGCTGCTCAAGAAGAAGCCCGAGCAGCGCGTGCAGACGGCCTTCGAGCTCGCCGGCCAGCTGGTCGCGATCGCGGCGGCGCAGGGCTGGGTGACCACGACCGGCATCGACGGTCGCCTGTCGATGCCGATGATGCCGTCGCCGACGCCATCGAGCCCGTTGATCACGCCGATGCACGCCACGCCGGCGCCGCTGCCGCCGATGCCGATGCCGATGCCGACGCCGCTGCACGAACAGGCGACGGCCTACATGCCCTCGTCGCCCTCGATCCCGCAGCAGCCCAAGCCGACGACGCTGTCGGGCGCGGCGAGCCAGTCGCACGAGGTGCCCAGGCGGCGCAACGGCCTGCTGCTCGCGGTCGGCGCGGGGCTGGTCGCCGCGGCCGCGGGGATCGGGATCGTGATCGCGACGTCCGGGAAGTCGAGCCCCAAGCTCGAGCCCACCTCGCGCCCGGCGCCGGCCGTCACGCAGCCGGCCGGCGAGACCAGGCCCGCCGAGGAGCCCACGCCCGTCGAGGTCGCCAAGCCCGATGAGGTCCCGACGCCGACCGAGGTGGCGACGCCCGCCGATGCAGCGGCGCCCACGGAGATCGCGACACCAACCGAGACCAAGCCGGTCGAGACCACGCCGGTCGAGACCAAGCCGGTCGAGACCAAGCCTGTCGAGACCAAGCCGGTCGCGACGAAGCCCGTCGAGCCCAAGCCGTCGACGAAGCCCAAGGTGAAGCCGTCGACGAGGCCGTCGACGAAGCCGTCGACGAAGCCCACCAAGCCCAAGGGCGGCGATCTCCTCGAGACAGACATTTGATGAACCGCGCGACGACCACGCTCACCCTCTCGCTCCTCACACTCGCCGTCGCAGCCGGGCCCGTGGCGGCGCAACCGAGCAACGCCGACGACAAGGTCGACGCCAAGTCGCTCATGCAGTCGGGGCTCAAGCTGTACGCGGCGAAGGACTACCTCGGCGCGCTCGCCGTGTTTCGCACCGCGTACGAGCGATTCCCGAGCGGCAAGATCCTGCTGAACATCGGGACCACGCTGCTCAAGCTCGATCGCAAGGCCGAGGCCGCCAACGCGTACCAGCGCTACCTCGACTCGGACGACGCCGATCCGGCGAAGTCGGCCGAGGTGACGCGCGTGCTCTCCGGCCTCGACAAGGAGCTCGCGCGCCTCGACATCTGGATCACGCCGGCCGACAGCGAGGTGCAGGTCAACGACGAGGCGTGGGCCAAGGTCGCCGACATGAAGCGCCACCGCGTCGCCAAGGGGACCACGACCGTGCGCGCGCGCCGCAAGGGCTACAAGCCGAACGAGGAGACGTTCCCCGTCGGTGGCGGCGAGACCCGCAGCGTCTCGCTCACGCTCGAGGCCGAGCCCGTCGCGACCACGACCGTCGGGCCCGACGGCACCACGACGATCATCGGCGAGGACGGCGTGCGCAAGGTCGTGAAGCCCGCCCGCCGATCGCGGATCGGCGCGCTGGTGGCCGCGCACGTCGATCCGAGCAACAAGGGCGCGGCGGCGCTCGTCGGCCTCACGGCGGACGTGGTGAGCCGCCTGCAGGTACAGGCCACGGCGCTCGTCGGCCCGGTGAGCGGCGGCTACGTCGGCGCGAGCTACGGCATCCTGCCCGGCAAGCTGCGCCCGATCGGGGTGATCGGCTTCCCGGTGTTCTTCTCCGACGGCCCGCGGATCGCGGTGCGCGCGGCCGTGGGCCTCGAGTACGCGATCGATCACCACTTCGCGCTGTTCGCGGAGCTCGGCGGCGAGTACATGCTCAACCCCGAGCCGATGGTCGACAAGGCGCTGTTCATCCCCGCGCTCGGCGTCAGCGGCCGGCTTTGATCACTCGCATCACCTGGGTGTGAGGCGCGACCTCGACGCGATCGTCGTCGGGCACCGCCTCGACGACCACCACGTCCCCGCGCTCGAGGCGCTCGACGATACGGTTGGCGTCCGTGCGATTGCGGCGCAACAGCCGGATCGGTAGGCGGCCGGCGTCGCTGCACGCCAGCACCTCGACCTTGCCCTTCTGCCCGCGCGGTGAGTCGACGATGCGCCAGGCCCCCGGTGCGGCGAGCGGATGTGGATCCTTACGCAGCACGAGGTACGAGAACTTCAGGCCGTCGTCGCGCAGGTGCGTGAGGCGCGCGAGCTCCGCGGTGCGCGGCGGCAGGATCGCGGTGCGGTGCTCGTGGCACCAGTCGTCGGCGGCGTAGGCGGGGCAGGGCACGCCGCCGCGCGTGCACGGTGCGAACACGTGGGCGGCGGCCTCGGCGAGCAGCGTGTCGCGCACCACGTGCAGCGCGCGCGTGGTCTCGCGTAGCGCGGGCTCGATGATGATGACGGCACCATCGCCGCTGATCGTGGCGAGCGCGCGGCGCACCACGTCGAGCCGCGCGCCCTCGGCGAGCTCGTTGAGCATCGTGCCGATCACGACGAGGTCCGCGGCGGGGAGTGGGGCGCGGGTCGCATCGTCGACGCGGGTGGTGATCTCGACGGCGAGCCCGCGCGCCTTCGCGAGCTCGCGCACGGCGGTGGCCGCGATGGCGAGCGCGGCAGCGTCGCGATCGATCGCGGTGATCGAGACCGGGAGCTCGAGGGTCGCGACGAGGCCCAGGCTCATCGCGCCGCAGCCCGCGCCGAGGTCGAGCACGCGCAACGGCCGCCCCGCCGGCATTGCACCGCGCGCCGCGAGCTCGCCGAGCGGCACCGCGATCTTCATCGCGTCCGCGATCGTGAAGAATGCGGCGCGAGCGGCGAGGTCGCCGACCTTGTCCGTCGGCGCGGCGAGGTGGGCGCGATCGCTCGTGTAGCGGAGCGAGCGATCGACGATCGCCGCCGTCAGCTTCGCGGTCGCGAGCGGCGCGTCGCCGAGCGCGGCTCTTGTCGCGGCGTACACCGCGGCCTCGAGCGCCGCGACCACCGACATCACTCCGCCTTGTCGGGCTTCTTGTCGTCGCCGGCGGGCTCGTCGTCCTTGTCGATCGACGCGATCGACGCGGCGGGCTCTGTCATCTCGGTCGCGAGCGCCTGGTGCTCGTCGGTGGGGACGTCCCAGCGGACGTCGTCTTTGCCGCGCGCGGCCTTGTTGGCCCGCGACGGTGGAGGAATCGTGTCGGCGACGCCGGCGACCGCGCGCATCGGCTGCGTCGCGCGCATGTGCTGAGGCAACCGCGCGGCCGCCGGGGGCGCGGCCGCCGCGGCATCCGTCGGCTCCTCGCCGCCGAACGGGTTCACGGGCACTTCGACCGGCTGGGTGGACTCGCTCTCCCCGACGTGTGGCACGGCGTCGTCGATGTCGAGCACTTGCACCGCGATGCCGGTGATGTTGTCGTGGCCGCCGCGCGTCTTCGCGAGCTCGACCATCTCCTTCAGCGCCTGACCGGGCGCATCGGCGGACAGCCGCTGCGCGATCTCCTCGTCGGCGGGGAAGTAGTCGTGCAGACCGTCCGAGCACAGGAGCAGCCGATCGGCGCGCTTGAGCGTCACGTGCGCCATCTCCACGCCGACATCGGCCGACACGCCGATCGCGTTGACCAGGATCGTGCGCAGGGGCGAGACCTGCGCCTCCTCGATCGTCAGCTTGCCCTCGATCACGAGGACCTCGGCGACCGTGTGGTCGGTGGTGATCTGCGAGGGCTTGCCGTCGCGAATCAGATAGGTGCGGCTGTCACCGACGTGGGCGACGAACGCCTCGGGCCCGGCGACGAGGACGACGTCGAGCGTGGTCCCCATCCCCGCCTTGTCCTGCTCGTCCTGCCCGCGCTGGAACACAGCCTGATGGGCCGACAGGACGGCGTTCTGCAGGAGCTGAACGATCCCGCGGCGCCCCGCGTCGGTCGGGGCCTTCTTGAACGCCTCGATCTCGGAGCCCGCGCCCTCGAGGGATTTACGCACGGTCTCGACGGCCATCGCCGAAGCGACCTCGCCGGCGGCGTGCCCGCCCATCCCGTCTGCGACGATGAAGAAGCCGTGCGACGGCTCCATGCAGGCGGAGTCCTCGTTGTGATCGCGAACAACACCGACGTCCGTGACCAGCCACGCGTCGAGCTTGATGCGCGGCGTCTCTTCTTCTGGAGCGGTGGCCATCAGCTGCCTTTGGCACTGGAATTCTCACCCGTGTGCACTCCGCCCGCAACCTCTCGTCACGAATTGCTCACGTCACGATGTCGAGCGGCGGCGGAGGCGTCCCTGCGGCGGCCAGCGCGTGCCCCTGCTGGACGAGGCGTGAACGCCCTACGGAGATCGCCGCGGGCTCGCGGTCGACCGCGAGAAACCCGCGGGCGAGGCGCTGCGCGACGGCGGCGGTGGTCCCCGAGCCCGAGAACCAGTCCGCGATGCGGTCGCCGGGGACGGTGACCGCGCGCAGGATGCGCTCGACGAGCCGTTCGGGCTTTTGCGATGGCCAGCCCGTGCGCTCGCGGTCCGAGTGATTCAGCGTCTCGACGTCGGTCCACCAGTCCTCGGGGACCTTCCCGGCGGCGACCGGATAGCGGTAGACGCGGCCGGTCTTGCGGTCGGTCTTTTCCTGCACCTGGCGGTCACCGTCGAGCACGACGCGCATGTGCGAGCCCGCGCGGCGCGGGACGCGCACGGCGTCGGGATAGAACGCCCAGTCGTCGGTGCGCGCGTACCACAAGATCGTGTCGTGCTTGCGGCCGAAGCCGCGCCGGCTCTTGCCACCCACCGCATAGCACCACACGAGCTCGTTCACGAACCGGTCGCGCCCGAACAGCCGGTCGAGCGCCACCTTGACGTAGTGGACGGCCCGGTAGTCGAGGTGAACGAACAGCGAGCCGGCCGGCACGAGCGTGCGCCGGCTGTGCTCGAGGATCGGCAGCAGCCACGCGACGAACGCCTCGGGATCGTCGGCCCGGTCGGCGTAGCGGTGCCCGCGCCCCTTTTGGACGATCCCGGTGCCGAACGGCGGATCGATATAAATGGCGTCGAGCGAACCATCGGGCACGGAGGCGGCTTCAGCGAGCGCGTCCGCACAGGCGAGGCGATCGGGCGCACCCTCGCGGCCGAACGAGATGCGCTCGATGCGTGGCTCGGGCAGGGACAGCTGCTCCATGCCCGGTAGAATAAGGTGTGCGCTTCGGTCCGTGGTACGCGCTGGCTGCCGCAGGGGATCACGCGCCCACCGGCGAGAACGTCCTGCAGCTCCGGCTGGCGCATGGCCTGCTCGAGTACCCACGCGGCAAGAGCGCGATGGTCTGGTACGGCCACGCGACGGACGGCCGGACCACCGCGCTCGCCCTGTCGCGTATGCACGCCGGCGAGGACCTCGTGTGCCGCCATCTGATCGAGCTCGACGCGGCTACGGACCTCGGCGCGTTTTGTGCGAAGTTACGGACCGAGTTCGTGCGCCGGTTCGGCAGCGTCCCGGCGTTCGAGGAGCAGCGATGAACCTGGTCGAAGCCGAAGCCGTAGGGCCCGTCGAGGGCGATGCACCGCTGATCACCCCGCCGCGGCCGCCGCACCGCCGCGTGTCGGTCTCGCTGCTCTTCACGCTCACGGTGCTGACCGGGACCGTCGTGGCGATCTATCTGACGTTCCCCGCGCGGCACAACGTGCTCCTCACCGAGGCGATCGCACAGCACCGCGACGCCACGTCCGCCTGGGACCTCACGGCACCGACCACGCCCGAGCTGCGCGCGTGGATGTTCGGCGTCGTCGGCAAGGATGCACCGATGCCGCCGGCGGGAACGATCGAGGGCGCGCGGCGGATCGAGGTGTTCGAGCGCGGCGCCGCCGTCGTGCGGGTGCAGGTCGGCGACGACCACGTCACGTACCTCGTGCAGCGCGCGCACGGTGTCGCGCCCAAGCGTGGCGAACGCACCGACGGTGATCTGCACGCGATCGCGTGGCGCACGGGGCCGTTCACCTGCGTCGCCGTCGGGCCCGAGGCGACCTTCGCGAGCTGGCGCGAGTCACTCCGGTGACAGCTCGAGGCACGCGGTCGCGCCGGCGGTGACGCCGTCCGAGATCCGCGCGCACACGCGGTGCACGCCGCCGGACAGCGAGAACGCGCCGGGGATGGCGACCTCGTTGCCGCACGCGATCTGCGCCGGCGCGACGGGGTGATCGACGGTCCCGGTGGCGAGCTCCGTGATCGCGACCTCGACGGACGCGGACGCCGCCGGAGGACACGTGACGAAGACCTTGAAGCGATCGCCGGTCGCGAACGTGTGGACGTCATCGCGCACCACGCCGGCGCGCTCGCGCATCACGCCGAGGACGACCTCGCCGACGCCCTTCACGTGGACGATGTCGTCGCGTCCCGGCGCCCGACGCGGGTCATCGCGCCACACGACGAGCGCGATCACGGCCGCAGCCGCCACGGCGAACGCGGGGGCGAGCCGCGGCAGCCACCGCCGCCAGCGCGCCGGACGCGGCGCGGGCAGCGCGAGCGGCGGCAGCGCGACGACATCGCGCTCGACGTCGTCGAGGCAGGTGCGGCACGCGGCGCACACGGCGACGTGCTCGCGGATCGCCGGGTCGCGGCGATCGAGCGCGAACGCCTCGAGCCGCAGCCACGAGATGGGTTCGCCGATGCACGTCATGCAGTCGCCTCCGCGCTGCGCAGCACGTTCACCTCGTCCCGGATGCGATCGAGCCGCTTGCCGATCGTCTTGCGCGACAGGCCGAGGTGCTCGGCGATCTCCTCCTGCGTCATGTCGTCGACGAACCGCGCGACCAGGACCTGGAGGTGGCCCTCGTCGAGCCGGTCCGCGAGCGCCGCGAGCAGCGCGACGCCGACGACTTGATCCTCGAGGCGCACGCGGCCGACCGGCGCCGCCGCCCGCTGCTCGCGATCGAGCAGACGCGCACGCGTGGCCCGGTCGCGGACGACGTTGAGGCAGCGGTTGGTCACGGCGCGATAGAGGTAGGCGAGGTCCACGTCACGACTCCACGTCGGGATCAGATCGACGAACAGCGCGTGCACGACGTCGACCGCGTCCTCGCGGTTACGCAGCATGCGTTCGGCCTTGCGGACGAGCGCGGGCCCGTACGCGCGGTAGGCCGCCTGAGGATCACTGACAGCTTCCACCCTGAACGCCGACGACAGTACACGCACCGGGTGTAAGGCCGCTGTCGGCGGGGCACTGCATCGGCGAGTCGCACGCACGCCCGTCGGCGCACTGCTGGCGCGTGACGCCGTTGCACGTGCCGCTCGCGCAGTCCGCGCTCGTCGCGCACGGCTCGCCGGTGCCGCGGCGGCCCGCGTTGGGCGAGCACACCCGCGCCGTCACACTCGGATACAGCTCGCCGGGCGCCGGCATGGGGCCGCTCGCGCCGCACTGCTCGTCGCCGCCGCACGGATGCCCCGGGCCGCACGTCGAGCACACCCCGTCGGTGCAAATGCCCGTCGCGCACTCCTCGTCGCCGCCGCACGGTTCACCGAGCTCGCTGCCGTTCGCGGGCACGCACGTCGTCGCCATGAACTGCACCGGCGAGAACGCGTCACCGAGGCCGCACACCTCTCCCGAGCCGCAGGTGGGCGCTTGCGGATCGCACGCGACGCACAGCTTGCCGACGCCGAGAATGGTGCCGGGCGCGTAGGTGTCGCGGCACATGCCGCTCGCGCAGTCGTTGTCGCCGTCGCACAGCGAGCCGAGCGGCGCGGGGTGGTTGGGGGCGGGCACGAGACCCTCGCACTCGCCGCGCGCGGTCGTCGCTTCGATCTGCGCGACGATGGCGGTGCCGGCGCCGCGCTTGGCGAGCTCGAAGCGGATGCCAGCGTACGGCGCTTCGATCGGCAGCGTGAACACGACCGGCTCCCAGCGCACGGCCGGGATGCGCTCCTCGCGCTCGACCTGGCCGTCTCCGAACACGTCGATCTTCAGCAGCACCTCGGCGTTCGCGTCGACGTTCGCGAGCAGCTCGAAGCGGATACACGTGGCGTCGCCGCTGTCGACCGGGGTCAGCTGCGCGATCGCGGTGTCGGGACCGACGAGCTCGACACCCGCGTCTTGCGCGTGCCAGGTCGGCGCGCGCCGGACTTCGCCGCGCAGCGTCTTCCACGTGCACAGCTCGTCGCCGCACCAGAGAGCGAAGCCGGGGTCACGGGTGATCTGGCCGCAGTCGGTGGCCCCGAGCTGCATTGCCGCGACGGGGATGACTAGGAGAGGGATGCGTGTACGCATGGCGGACCTCAAAACGCGTAGGACATGCCGAAGCTGAACCGGTGACCGCCGCTGTTGTGCGTGTCGCCGGTGAGGTTGTCGATCGCGATGCTGAGGTCGTGCTGGTAGCCGGCGGTGGCGCCGAGCCCCTGCACGAGACCGCTCTCGCCGTAGATGCCGGCCCCGACCGTTTGGGCGAAGCCGAAGAAGTGCTCGGTGGTGGACATGTCGTTGGTGTCGACGAACTTCGTGGTCGCCCTCGACACGCCGATCCCGATTTGGCCATAGACGCCCAGGCGCCCCGTCTTCGTGGTGTGGACGAGCGGCACGAAGCCTTGGGTCATCAGGCCGAATGTTCCGGTCCACCACCGGAACGTCTGGTGGGTGAGTTGATCGTTGCGTTCCCATGGTGTGGCGACGGCGATGCTTCCGTAGAAGCCCGCCCACAACTCGAGCCAGCGCGCAGGCGAGACGATCCGACGAGTAAGCGCGATGGCGCCTCCTCCACTGCTGAACGGCGAGAACTGCTCGCTGTAACCGAAGTTCTCGAGGGTCGCCGTGTACGCGTCGCGCTGCTCACCGCCTAGCGCGGCGCTAATCGAAAGCCGCTGGCGCGCCTGGGATCCCACGCTGCCCTTCGCCGTCGACGCGACGATCGTCTCTGATGAGCAGCGCGACAGATCGACCTCCGTACCGCCGGGGCGCGCGGTGATCGGGCATCGCGAGAGGCGTGAGCCATTGCGCACGAGCACCTCGTACTCGCCGGGCGCGACCGCGATCCGCACGGGCTTGCCCTTCGCCTTCTGCGTCTCGGCCACGACGGTCTTGGCGCGGCGATCCTCGACGAGCGCCTTGCCTTCGAGCGCGGCCGGCAGCTCGATCGTCGCGGTCGCTGCCCGCGGGAAGGACAGCGGCACCTCGCCGTGGCCCTTGAGGTCGACCTCGAGGCTGACGTGCTGGCCTCCGACCGCAGTCTCGGCGGTCGCGAGCAGCGTCTGGTGATACGCATAGCGATAGGCCTCGTCGAGCGAGACCTGCCCATCGCGATTCGCATCGCCTGCGCCGCGCATGCCGACGAGCAAGTGGTGCGTGAAGTACGACGACCGCAGCTGCTCGCTCTCCTGCGACAGCTCGCTGCCGGTCGAGGACGCGAGCACGGCAAAGCCCCTCGCGTCGAGCTGGTTGCGCGAGCTCCACGAGAAGTCGGCCGCGGGCGCCGCGCCCTTCACGCGCGAGAACGCACCGCTCTGGCAGGCGTCGAGCACGACGACGGTCAGCGTCGCGGGCACTGCGAGCAGCCGCGTGCGCAGCTCGGTCAGTGGCAGCTGTGCCGCGCCGAGATCGAGCGCGGTCGAGCGCGCGTGGCCCGAGTAGTAGAAGAGGAGGCGCGTCTGCTTGCCGGCGGCGATGTCGGCCTGCACGCGCTCGGTCAGCTTGTCGATCCGTGCACGCAGCACGTCGGGCGTGGGACGCACGAGCACGTCGACCGTATCGGCGTGGTGCGCGCCGAGCTCGACGAGGAGTGTGCCCATGCGGCGGGCATCGTCCTCGGCGTACTTCAGCTCGCTCTGGCCGGGGCCGGCGGCGTTGGAGCCGACGACGAGCGCATACGTCACGACGCCGGACGCTGGGTCCGGCGGAGCATCGGCGTGCGCGACGGACGCGGCGCACGCGAGGGAGAGGAGGGCAGGGCGAAGCATGGCGTCTGGCCCCTATGACACGCGACCCGCGGACAATGGGAACCCAAAAACGGGGGCCCGTCCCCAGTTTTCCTGGCACGAGGCGGCAAACGGGGGCTCCCGGTCAGTCGTCGTCGGGCAGGTGGACCGCGCGGCGGATCGTCGCCTTGCCGAACTTCGCGGTTAGCTTGTCGAGCGTCTCGCCCAGGCGCTCACCGCGGGCGCGCGCGGCCTCGTCGAAGCCGAGCTGGCGCGGCGCATCGCGTGGCTCGAGGTTGGTCGCGGAGAGCCCGCACAGCCGCACGCGCGCACCCTTGCGCGGCTCGATCGTGACCTTCGCGAGCAGCTCGATCGCGGTGCGGGCGAGCACGCCCCCATCGCTGGTCGCGGCGTCGAGCGTGGTGCGGCGCGTGATCTGGCGGAAGTCGTCGTACTTGACGATCAGTACCACCGCGCGTGCGCGCAGCTCGGCCTCGCGCAACCGGCGCGCGACGCGGTCGGCTTGGTCGAGGAGGATCACGGCGAGCTCGCCCTTGTCGTCGAGATCGTCGTCGAACGTCTCCTGGTGGCCGACGGACACCGGATCGCTCTCGGGGACGACCTCGCGCGAGTCCTCGCCGCGCGCGAGCGCCGCGAGGTGGCGGCCGGTGACCTCGCCGAGGCGCGCGACGAGCGCCGCTTCGGGGTAGCGCGCGACGTCGCCGATCGTCGACAGCCCCATCGTCGCGAGCACGCTCCGCGTCTGCTCG
>Ga0247822_10000426_pt1 | contig 22527 bp, 23 predicted proteins | sample 13C_Cellulose_Da_FD_192423 | JGI IMG/M metagenome (GOLD analysis project Ga0247822, IMG submission 192423) | Soil microbial communities from agricultural site in Penn Yan, New York, United States - 13C_Cellulose_Day30 | ecosystem: Environmental > Terrestrial > Soil > Agricultural land | place...
CGCGTGTACCGCTGCAGCGCCTGGTACTGCGTCTCGGGCGTTTGGTCAGTGACCTTGTGCGCGCCGCGAATCGACTTGAGCGCGTCGAGCAGGCCTGCCTTGGTCACCCGCTGCGCCTTGAGCAACGCGGCCGTTTCGGTGCCCTTGGTGTCGGCGAGCGCGATCAACAGATGCTCGGTGGACACGTACTCGTCGCCGAGCGCCTTGGCCTCCTTCTCCGCGTTGTCGAGCACGCCATTCAGCTCGCGGGCGAGCCCCGGCTGCGCCTCGGTCTGCTTGGGGTACCGCGCGATCTCCCGCTCGAGCGCCTCCTGCAACGCCGGGACCCCGACCCCGAGCTTCTGGAGGATGGGCACGACGATGCCCTCGTCCTGCGCGAGGAGCGAGACGAGCAGGTGCGTGTCGTGCACCTGCGGATTACCGATGCGCCGCGCCTGCGTGACCGCATCGGCGAGGGCTTCGGAACTCTTCACGGTGAGACGGTCGGGATTCATCATCTTCTCTTGGCGAGCCTGAGAGGGGTGTTTGCGACCATTTCTGGTGCAACTCGCGCGCCTCTCAAGTTACGCCATTCCGGCGGGAATCGTGCCGCCCTCGACTCACCGCACGGCCGAAACGGCCTCCCAGGCTGCCCATGCGCGCAGCGGGCGTCCGTCGGCAAGATGCTCCTCGAGGAACTCGCGCAGGAGACGCTGGTGCGCGCGGGCACTCGGCTGGTCGGTGGTGCCTCCCGCCTCGCCGCGGGACCACGCCAGCATCGACCGGCGCGCGTCGGCCGGCAGCATTCGCGCGCCGATCACCGAGCCGGCACACGAATCACAGACGGCGCCGCCCGCGCGATGCGAGAACCGCACGGCATCCTCCGGACTCAGCGGGCGGTGGCAGACCGCGCACTCGTCGAGCGCCGGAGCGAAACCGAGTTCCGAGACCAATTGCCAGGCGGCCGCCAGCGCGCGGGCGGCCACCAGTTCCTCGTCCGTCTGGCCGAGCGCGTCGAGGCTGGCCGCCAACGAGTCGTGAAGGCTTCCCTCCGCCTCCTGGGACCCGAAGCGCATGCATAGCTCGGCGAGCGCCGCCGCCCCGCCGAAGCGCGAGAGCGACGACGCGAGAGCCGGCCGCGCGCGCGTGGCGTCGAACGCCGTGAGGGTGTGAAGGTCACTGGTGGGATGGATGATCAACTGCGCCATCCCACTCGTGAAGAGATCGAGTCCCAGGCCGAAGCGGCTCTTCGGCCGCTTGGCCCCGCGCGCGATCACCGAGACGACGCCAGCCTCGCGAGTCGCCAGCCGCACGATGCGGGAGGTCTCGCGATAGTCGAAGCCGTGGAGGACGATCGCCTCGGTCTGGATCACCGCCGGAATTTAAGCCCGGCGTAGAGCGTGCGCCCCGGCGTCCGGAATCCGAACACTTGTTCGTAGCGCGCATCGGCGAGGTTCTCGGCCCGAAGCTGGAGCGACGCGCCGGGCAGCAGCGCGGAAGGCAAGCGCAGCTCCCCGCCCACGTCGATGGTCGTGAACGGCTCCAGGAACACCACGCCGGCCGGGAACGAGGAGAAATCGCGATCCTCGCGTTCGCCGGTGCGGATGGCGGTCACGTTGACCGTGCCGGCCTCGCTGATCTGGCGCGAGAGACTGAGCGTCGTGACATGCTCGGGGCGGCGCAGCAACCGTCCGCCGGCGACGAAGTTCGCCGAGGCGCCGGTGTCGAAGCCGGCGTCGACCACGCGCGTGTCGGTCCAGGTGTGCGCAGCGGCGACCGACACTCCGAGGACGTCGGCAGCGACCTCGAGTTCGACGCCACCGGCGTTGGCGGCCGCGACGTTGTAGTAGTTGGGCTCGCCCGCCGCCGGCGGTGCGCCGGTGTACTGCACGAGGTCCGTGAAGCGCTGCGAGAAGCCCGTCGCGCGGAGTGAGACGCGGCTCGCGAGCGTGGCCTCGATGCCGAACTCCGCCGACTGCGACTGCTCGGGCCGGAGCGCGGGATTCCCGACCGTGAAGCCACTGGCGAAGTTCTCGAAGAAGCTCGGCGCCTTGAACGCGGTGCCTGCCGACGCGCGGAGTCGCACGGCGTCCGACACGCGGTACGCGAGCCCCGCGCGGGCGGTGCGGAACGACCCGAAGGCGCTGTTTTCGTCGAACCGCCCGCCGACCGTGTACGACCACCGCCCGGCATCGCCGAGTCCTTGCAGGTAGACCGCGAGGTTCTCGCGCGCGGCGCGGAACTCGTCGGGGAAGTCCCCGAACTCACTCAACGAGACCGAGCTGCCGCGCTCGGCATCGCGCGCGAACTCGGCGCCGATGGTGATGCGCTGTCCCGTCCGCACTTGGTAGGTGGTGCGCAGGTCGGCCTGACGCCGCGTGACGGTCGCGCGCGCGATATAACCGTAGAACCCGAGCGTGTCGGTGGCGTCGTCCGGTCCGTCAGTCGTGCGCGGATGTAGCTCGCTGAGCGAGAGCTGCACGCGCGTCTCGAGGCGGTCGCTCCACTTGTGCCCGGCATCGAACGCGGCCTGGGCGCGATGCTCGGTGCGCTCCGCGTTGCGGTCGCCGACGGTGCCGTCGGACTCGGTGGGGTACTCGTAGACCGAGGCGTGGTAGCGCGCGGAGAGGCGCGCATCGAACCGTCGGTCATCGTCAGACGGCAGCGCGACGGACGCGGAGAGCCCGTCATTGCGATACGCGTTGTTGAACGCGAGCGCGCCGTCGCTCGCGTGATGCGCGCCAGTGAGCGCCCATGCCAAGCCGCCCGAGGTCGCCGACGCACCGAGCGTCGCGGTGCGCGCACCGAACGAACCGCCACCCAGTTCGGCATTCACGCGCGTGGCACCATCGCCGGTGCGCGTGAAGAGCTGGATCACGCCGGTGACGGCTTCGGAGCCGTAGAGCACGCTGGCCGGGCCGCGCACGACCTCGATGCGCTCGATGTCGTCGAGCGTGACGCGGCCGAGGTCGAGCGTGCCGCCGGGTTCGTTCACGGGCACGCCGTCGACCAGCAGGCGCACGTAGTTGGCCTGCCCGCCGCGCAGGAAGAGCGACGACTGCGAGCCGAAGCTCGACTGTCGTACGACGGCGAGCCCGGGCACGCGCCGCAGCGCGTCGCCGAGGTGCGTGATGCCCTCGGCGCGCAGGCGCTCGCCGTCGAGCACGGTCACCGTGGAGGTCTGTGTCTTGATGCCGCCGGGCACGCGCGTCGCCGTCACGACGAGGGCCGGTAGGCTGAGCGTGTCGCGACCAACCTGCGCCGCGGCCGGAGCGGCGAGCGCGAGGAGGGCGACGAGCATCGGAACGCGGGACGAACGGAGCGGAGTCACGGAGTCACTCAGGGAGGAAGGTGGGGATCAACGAGTCCCCCGGCCGCGCAGCGGCACGAGGAACGGGGCACCCACGGCGGGATCGCGCGCGACGACGAGTGGCCACTCGTAGACGCGCTCGAGGATGTTCCCGCGCATCACCTCCGCCGGCGTCCCGGCGGCGGCGATGACACCGTGGTGGAGCAGCACGATGTGGTCCGCGAAGCGGGCCACGAGGTTCAGCTGGTGGCTCACGAGGAGCACGCACTGTCCCGAACGTGCGAGTGAATCGAGCAGTTCGAACACCGACATCTCGTGCGCGACGTCGAGGAAGGTCGTGGGCTCGTCGAGCACGAGCGCGCGGCCGCCCTGCGCCAGCGCTCTCGCGATGCGCACGCGCTGCCATTCGCCGCCGGAGAGTTCATCCGTGCGCCGGTCGGCGAATGCGCCGACATCGGCACGATGGATGGCGGCCGCGACGGCATCGCGATCCGCGGCGGTGCGTCCCGAGAACGCGCCGGCATGCGGATAGCGGCCGAGCGCGATGAAGTCGCGCACGGCGAGCGGGAACACGGGCTCTTCGCGCTGCGGCACGACGGCCACCCGCGACGCGACGGCCCGCCGTCCGAGCGTCGTGAAGTCGACGCCGTCGAGCGTGATGCGGCCCGCCTCCGGCGCGAGGCGGCCAAGGAGCGCGCGCACGATCGTGCTCTTGCCGCTGCCGTTGGGCCCGACGATCGCGGTGATGCGGCCCTCGGGCGCCTCGAGGCTCACGCCGCGCACCGCCGGCTCGGCGGCCGCGCGATAGCGCAATACGAGGTCATCGATGCGGATCATCGCGCGGCCCCGCGCAGGCGCCAGAGGAAGAATGGCACGCCGATGATCGCGGTCACCGCGCCGAGCGGCAACTCGGCCGGCCGCACGACGGTGCGCGCAACGAGATCCGCGCCGACGACCAGCGCGGCGCCGGCGAGTGCGGATGCCGCGACGGTCTCCCGCGTGGTGCGCGCGCCGAGCGCGCGCGCGATCGCCGGCACTATCAAACCGACGAACCCGATGAGCCCCGCCCCGGCCACGGTCGCGGCGGCGAGCAATGACGCGGTGAGGTAGATGCGACGCGTGACGCGCTCGACGTCGAGTCCCAGCGACGCGGCGGCATCCTCGCCGAGCGCGAGCACGTCGATGTCGCGTCCCCACCAGGCGAGGAGCGCGATGCCGGCCACCACATAGCCAGACACCGAGCGCACCGTGGACCACTGGGCGTCGCCGACCGAACCCATCATCCACCAGAGCGCACCGCGCACGGACTCCTCGGGCGCCGTCGCCAGCGCGACCATGATGGCGGCGTTGCAGAACGCGCCGACCACGACGCCCGCCATGAGCAGCACGCGCGGGTCGGCGTACGCGCCCGAGGCGCGAGCCACCACGAGCACGAGCAGCACCGCGAGCGCCGCGCCGGCGAACGCCGCGAGCGGCACCAGTGACGGCATCGACACGCCGACCACGACCGCCAGCACGGCGCCGACGGCGGCGCCGCCCGAGACCCCGAGCAAGTACGGCTCGGCGAGTGGGTTGCGGAGCGTGGCCTGCAACGCGGTGCCGCTGGCCGCGAGCCCCGCGCCGACCACGGCGCCGAGCACGACGCGCGGCAGGCGCAGCCCCTGGACGATCGCGCTCGCGGTGTCACCGGCACCATTGCCAGTGAGCGCGCGCCAGACGTCGAGCGGCGAGAGCGGCACGGAGCCTCCAGCGAGGCCAACGACGACGGCGACGCCGAGCAGCATGACGAGCAGCGCCCACGTGCGAGCGGTCATCGCGCCGAGTCACCGAGGATGAGCGCGCGCAGGTGCCGCGCGGCTTCGCCCATGCGCACACCGGGCCGGCCGACGAGCGTCGTGTCCACCACGAACACGCGTCCCTCGCGCACGGCGCGCACCGCCTGCCAGCCGGGATGCGCGCGGATCGTCGCGGCGCTGTTCGGTCCGGCGAGGATCGCGTACGGGTCGCGACGCGCGACCTCCTCGAGCGAGACCTGCGGCGAGGGTGCGGCGATGTCATCGAAGACATTCTCCGCCCCGGCGATGTCGATGAGCTCACTCAGGTAGCTGCCGCGGCCGATGGTCATCAGCGGCGCGTCCCAGATGTGCCAGAACACCCGTCGCGGTTCGATCGCCCGCGGCAAGTTGCGCAGCGAGTCGAGCACGGCGACCACTGTGTCGGTGGCAAGCGCGCCTCGTGTGCTGTCGCCGAGCGCGGCCGCGATCACGGGCGCGATGCGCGCGAGGTCCGCGACGTGGTCCGTGCGCAGCGTCAGAGTCGCCACGCCTGCCGCGCGCAGCTGCTGCACGGCGGCGCGGTTCGAGGCGCTCGCGTAGAGCAGCACGAGCTCGGGACGCTGGCCGAGCACGGCCTCGACGTTCGGCTGCATGCCGTCGCCGACGCTCGGCACGGCGCGGGCCGCGGCGGGATACAGGTCCCAGCTCGTGCGACCGACCAGCCGGTCGCCGTAGCCCAGCGCGAAGACGAGCTCTGTGGTGTTCGGGTTGAGCGAGACGACGCGCGTGGCGGGAGCGGCGAGACGCAGCGTATCGCCGAAGTCATCGACGGTGATGAACGGCGCGATGGTCGCCGTGCCGGCATCGCGCGCCGGGGCGCCGCAGCCGAGCAGCGCAGCGACGACGCCTGCGGCCGCCACGATTCGCCGCGAAGAAACCGATCCAGCACCCGCGCATCCGACCACGAAAAAGGGCTCCTCCCTGATGGAAGAAGCCCGAATGCACGCCACCCCGTTCGCCCCGACACGATGCTGGCGCCACGGACCCTCCCCCGAGGGTTTGTGAGTGGCGCGAACGGGGTCGTCTCCTGGCTCGGGGCCGTCGCGCTCGCCTTCCCGACCCCCGCAGGAGTCAGTGGCTTGATGAGAGCGGACGTTTGTGTTGCCCGTTACAGTGGCGGGGCCGCGCCGGATTCACACCGGCTTCCGTGTCCCGCGTTCGCCTTCGATTGTTCCCGGAACCTACCGCAGCCCGTCGCGCCTCGCAAGCGCCTCGGAGAGCCGCCCCTTGAGTCGCGCCCGCGCCAGATGATGCTCCGCCTTCTGCGCCTCGGTCGGATGCGCGATGCGCTCGTACTTCGCGTCCAGCGCGGCGATGGCGAGCGCGAGTGACTCGGGATCGACGTCGCGCCGGCGCGCGAACGCGGCCGGCCCCTTGCGCATGAACGCCATGCCGAGGCCGAGCAGCAGCGCCGCGCCGACGGCGGTCACGACGAGCATCATCCGCAGGCCCGTCACCGCCGGCCCCGGCGCGATGATGCGGAACGTCGCGGTGTCGGCGACCTCCTGCGCGAGGAAACGGCGGAACGGACGCTCCTCGACCAGCACCGGCGTCACCGCGGTGAGGCCGGCGCCGGTCGCGTTGCCGCGCGGATCCTCGATCAGCACCTCGAGCACCGGCACCGCGGCACCGGCTACGAAGTCGATCACGTCGCGGCTCGCCGGCAGGTCGTAGAAGAAGGAGAACTGCCGCAGGCCAGGCGCCAGCGGCGCGGTCACCCGCACCCGACCGCCCTCGAGGGCGACGGCATCGCCGGAGATGTCGCCGTCGCCGGCGGTGATCCGCTCCACGCCCGTCGGCAGCGGCACCTCGAAGGTGGCGCCCCCGTCGCGGGAGACGCGCGTGACCGAAGAGTCATTGCTGATCTCGTACACCTCGACGACGGTGCGCACGTTGGCCTTGGCCGTGTCCGGTGCGGTCACGATCACGTGGCGGCCCATCACGGAGATTCGGACGGGCGCGCTCGTCGTGTCGTAGACGAGCATGTCCGCCTGGCTGCCGCGCACGACCTCCGCGCGCAGTGGCGGCGTGAAGTACGCGACGCCGCCGCGGCTGGTCGACACGAAGTAGACCGCGGCCGTGTCTCCCGACGGTCGGTAGCGGAACAGGTACCGGCCGTCAGGACGCGTGCGCGTCGAGTCGAGCGCACCGGCGCTGTCCTTGCCGACGCGATGCAGCACCACCCATGCGCCACCGACGCCCACGGTCGAGTCGCCGCCGGGCCGGATGACGCGGCCGTCGACGGCCCGCGTCGCCTGCGCGCCAAGCGGCGCGGCGGCCGCGGTGACCGCGAGCGCGAGCGCGAGCACGGAGAAGCCGCGCATCCTACAACGAGAAGCGTCCAAAGTCCTCTGGGCGGAGCTGCGCGAGGTGCCGCTTGAGCTCCTCGGCGGAGAGAGTGTCGGTGTCGTCCGGCGACGGCGCATCGCCCCCACCGTCGGACGCATCGTCGTCGAACAGCGAGTCGGACACGAAGATCGGCGCCTGCAGGCGGATCGCGATGGCGATCGCATCCGAGGGACGCGCGTCGACGACCACCGGCTGGCCGGCACGCGTGAGGTGCAGCTCGGCGAAGAACGTGCCGTTCTGCACGCGCGTCACCTGCACGCGGCGCAGCAGGCCGCCCAGTGCGGTGATGAGCGACTGCGCAAGGTCGTGCGTCATCGGCCGTTCGCGCTTGATGTCGTTCAGGTGCGCGGCAATGGACTCTGCCTCCGGCCGCCCGATCCAGATCGGCAGCATGCGCTCGCCATCCTTCTCCTCGAGGATGATGACGAACGCCTGCGAGGCGGCGTCGAGCCCGAGGCGGGAGACCGTCACCTCGACCATGTTGCCGCCTCGCTCGCTGGCATGGTTCGCTCAGCGGCCGCGAACGGCGCGCTTGAGTTCGGCCACCTTGTTGGTGCGCTCCCAGGTGAAGAGCTTCACCTTCTTGCCGAGCCGCACCGCCGCCTCGGGCTCGCGCCCGAAGTGGCCGTAGGCCGCCGTCGGTCCGTAGATCGGCTTCCGCAGCTCGAGCGCGTCGATGATGCCCTTGGGCGTCAGGTCGAACACGCTGGCGACGGCCTTCATGATGACGAGTTCGTCGACGGCGCCCGTGCCGAAGGTGTCGACCATCACCGAGACCGGCTTGGCGACGCCGATGGCGTACGCGAGCTGCACCTCGACCTTCTTGGCGAGACCGGCGGCGACGATGTTCTTGGCGACCCAGCGCGCGGCGTACGCGGCGGAACGGTCGACCTTCGACGGATCCTTGCCCGAGAACGCGCCGCCACCGTGACGGCCGTAACCACCGTACGTGTCGACGATGATCTTGCGACCGGTCAGCCCGGCGTCGCCGTGCGGGCCGCCGATGACGAAGCGACCCGTCGGGTTGATGTGCGTCTTCATCCGCTTCGCGCGGAGCTCCTCGGGGATCACCGCCTCGATGATGTCGCGCGTCACCGCCTCGCGGATGGCGCGGTTGCTGACCGAGTCGGCGTGCTGGGTCGAGATCACCACCGTGTCGACCTCCACCGGGCAGCCGTTGTCGTACACGACCGACACCTGCGACTTGCCGTCGGGACGCAGCCACGGCAGCGTCCCATCCTTGCGCCGGTCGGAGAGCGCCTTCGCGAGCTTGTGCGCGAGCACGATCGGCAGCGGCATCAGCTCCGGCGTCTCGTCGCAGGCGAACCCGAACATCATGCCCTGGTCGCCCGCGCCGCCCGTGTCCACGCCCTGCCCGATGTCGCGCGACTGCTGGCCGAGCGCGTTGAGCACGGCACAGGAGTCGGCGTCGAAGCCGATGCCGGCCTCCACGTAGCCGATCTCCTTGATCGTGTCGCGCACGAGCTGGCGCAGGTCGGCATAGGCGCTCGTCGTGACCTCGCCGAAGATCGTCGCGAGCCCGGTCGTCACCATCGTCTCGCAGGCGACGCGGGAGAGCGGGTCCTGCGCGAGCAGCGCGTCGAGGACGGCGTCGGAGATCTGGTCGGCGACCTTGTCCGGATGGCCTTCGGTGACGGACTCGGACGTGAAGAGGTGGCGATGGAGCACGGCGGTCGGGTTGACGTTTTTTGGTGGACGCCGGCAGAGAAAAAAGGCCGGCGCGTCCGGCCGGCCTTCACGCTGCTCGTCGTGTAACGATAATGCTTGCGCGCGAGCCCCAGCAACCCGGCAAGGAGAACGAACGCGCCGTCAACCGAGGCCGAGCAGGCCGTCGAGCAGTTCCTCGCCGAGCTCGCGCTGGAGCGCGGCGCGCAGGAGCTTGGTGGCCGACCGCGCGCTGTCGGCCGCGAGCGCCTCCTGCGCGGCGGCGGCCGCCGCCGCCGCGCTGATGCCGCGCACGAGCCGCTTGACCGCGGGGATGCCCGGCGCGCCGACGCTCAGCGTGCGCACGCCGAGTCCGATCAGCGCGTACGCCATCAAGGGCTGCGTCGCCATCTCGCCGCAGACGCTCACCTCGAGACCGGCGCCCTGGCCCACTTCCACGGTCCGCGCGATCAACCGCAGCACCGCCGGGTGCAGCGGCGTGAAGCGCGAGACGAGCGCCGCGTTGCCGCGGTCGACGGCCATCGTGTACTGCACGAGGTCGTTGGTCCCGACGCTGAAGAACGAGACATCCTTGACGAACGTGTCCGCGGCGACCGCGGCGGCGGGAGTCTCGATCATCACGCCCAGCGGCACGTCGGAGCGGTGCGGCACGCCGCGCGCCGCCAGCTCGGCCGCCGCCTCCATCATGAGGAAGCGCGCCTGCCGCACCTCCTCGACCGAGACGACGAGCGGCAGCATGATGCGCAGGTCGCCGAAGACGGCGGCGCGCAGCAGCGCCCGCAGCTGCACCTTGAAGAGTTCCGGCTCGTCGAGGCACATGCGGATGGCGCGCCAGCCGAGGAACGGGTTGGGCTCGTGCGGAAAGCCGCCGATCGGCAGCTTGTCGCCGCCGACGTCGTAGGTGCGGATGACCACCGGGTGACCCGCGAACGCGCGCACGACCTTGCCGTACTCCTCCACCTGCTCTTCCTCGGTGGGCATCGACGCGCGCCCGACCACGAGGAACTCGGTGCGCATCAGGCCCACGCCCTCGGCGCCACTGGCGACCGCGGCACGGGCCTCGTCCGGGAGGTCGACGTTGGCGCGCAGCGTCACGCGCTCGCCGTCCGTCATGACGGCCTCGGCGGATCCAAGCGCGGCCAGCTCGACCTGCGTCGCGGCCTCGCGTCGCGCACGGTCCGCGAACTGCGCCAGCTCGGCCGCCGTCGGGCGCACGATCAACAGGCCGTTGGTGCCGTCGAGGATCACGCGCTCGCCGGCGGTGATGCGCGAGGTGGCGTCGAGCAGGCCGACGACGGCGGGCAGGCCGAGCGAGCGCGCGAGGATGGCGACGTGCGACGTGCGCGTGCCGGCGTCCGTGGCGATGCCGGCGATGCCGCGCCGGTCGAGCTGGATCGTGAGGCTTGGCGTGAGGTCGTGCGTGACGAGGATCGCGTTCGAGCCGGGCGCGAGGTCGACGGGGTCGTGGTCCGGCAGGTTGAGCAGCAGCGAGAGCAGGCGGATGTGGATGTCGGTGAGGTCGCCGACCCGCTCGCGCATCATCGGATTGGTGGAGCGGCTGAAGTGCTCGCGCCACTCGAGCATCACGAGGTCGAACGCCTTCTCGGCGGCGAGGTTCTGCCGCACCAGGCTCTCGACCCGGCCGCGCAGCTCGGCGTCCTCGAGGATCGACACCTGCACGTCGAAGATGGCGGACTCGGCCTCGCCGGCCTTCTCGGCGGCGCGCGCCTTGACCGCGCGCAGGCGCTCGATGGCCCGTTCCACGGCGGTGCGCAGCCGTGCGATCTCCCCTTCGATCTCCGTGTCGTCGATGACGCGGGTGCGCACATCCGGCACCTCCCAGCGCAGCAGGTGCGCGGGACCGACCACGATGCCGGGCGAGGCGGAGACCCCGGTGAGCGTGGCGGGCAACGGCTACTGCTCCCCGAACTTGGAGGAGATCAGCGTGGACAGTGCCTGGATCGCGCTGTCCGCATCGGCGCCGTCCGCCCGCAGCCGCACCGTGGAACCACACTCGGCGGCGAGCATCATCACGCCCATGATGCTCTTCGCGTTCACCTCGAGGTCGTCCCGGGCGATCGTGATGTTCGCCTTGAAGCGCCCAGCCGTCCGCACGATCTCCGCGGCTGGCCGGGCATGGATGCCGTTGGCGTTCAGGATCCGCACCTCGCTTTCAGTCATTCAGCGCACCATCGAGTAAAGGACGAAGGCGGCGAGGACGACGGTGGCGAGTCGCCATCCCTCGAGCCGGCCGTGGAGCAAGGTGATCAGCACCGCGCCGGCCGCCACCGCCGCGAGCACCGCGCCCAGCACGGCGCGCCCCGGACCGATGAAGCCCTGCGCGGCGACCGGCAGCGCGATGCCGGCGACGAACGCCGTCGCCCGCGCGACATGGGCCGGGCCCTGGCGCAGCAGCGGATGGCCCAGCGACTGCGCCACCCGCAGCCCGTCGCGCCAGCCGGCGTGCAAACCCCAGAGCCGCAGCGCCAAGTGCACGACGTTGAACGACGCGAGGAAGATCAGCACGACGCCAACCGGCGACGCACCGAGCCCGAACGCGAGCAGGGCGAGCGCGGAGCAGAGCGGCAGCCAGCCGGCCCAGACGAGCCGGTCGCCGATCGACCCCAGGGGTCCTGGCGCCGCCGTACGGAAGCGCTCGATCTGCGAGAGCGGCACGCCATCGAGCTCGGCTCGTGCCAGCGCGCCCACGGCAACCGACGCGAGGTACGGATGCGCGTTGAAGTAGCCGCTGTGCCTCGCCATCGCCGCGCGATACTCCTCCCCGCCCCGCCCGCCGGGCAGCCGGCGCAGCGCGGGCTCCATGCAGAACGCGAGGCCGTTGCCGAGCATCGTCTCGTAGTTCCAGACACCCTGGATCGCGAACAGGCGGAGCGTGATGGCGAGCCTGGTGCCGAGCGGCAGCGTGGGCCCGACGACGGGGGTGGCCATCGGCGTGCGCATCACAGCAAGCCTCCGGCGATGACCAGGCCCACGGCGAGTCCGCCGGCGAGCCACCACCGCGCGCCCTCGGTGACGTGGATGATCTTCCAGACGGCGGCGATGCCGACCGCCGACGCCACCGAGGTCACGACCGCGCGCGACACCATCGCGGGCATGGTGACCGAGGCGAGGAGCGCCGGATGGAGGGACCGGAAGACGAACAGCCCCGTGAAGGTGATGAGCGCGCCGCGCAGGAGGTCCGCGGTGAGGCCGGCGATCTGCAACCGTGCGATGGTCCCGCCCGAGCCGCGCGCGATCCCCGCCTGCTGGCGCCGGACCACCCGTGCGTTCCGCAGGCGCAGCAGCACCATCGAGGAGCCGCCGACCGACGCGGTGAGCAGCGCCGCGAGCACGGAGATCGTCATCGCCGCCGGCGTGCCGTCGGGTGTCATGGCGAAGAGCGCGCCACCGACGACGGCCGCCGAGCCCCACTCGGGGTAGCGCGAGGCGCCGAACGGCAGCGACTCGAGCGCGAAGAACTCCAGCGCGGCGCCGATCGCGAGGCCGCGCGCGGGATACCCCATGAGCGCTCCGGCCGCCGTCGCCGCGACGATCGGCCGCGAGACCATCGCCTGCGGGAAACTCACGACGTCGAGCGCCAGCAGCGCGCCGAGCACCGTGAGCGGCAGCAGGTTGAGCAGCTCCGGGGGCGTCACGCGGTGCCGTCTCCCTTGAGCAGTTCCTGCAGGGGCACCGGTGGGGCGCCCGGCACGTCCTTGGCCGTGACCTGGACGCCCTGCGCCTCGAGGTCGCCCAGCCGTCGCTCCTCGTCCGGCGTGAGGAACACGTACCGCGCGCGGGCCGTGCGGCCCGGCTTGTGATGGATGCCGCCGACGGTGACGGCCTTGATGTCCGGCGACGCAGCGATGAGCCGCGCCATCGTGTCGATGTCGCCGGTGAGCAGCATGCCCGAGCGACGGTCCGCGCGATACTGCGGGATGCGCCGTGCCGCGTTCTCGACCGAGTCGAAGAAGAGATCCATCTCGGGTGGCACGCCCATGCGGTAGAGCTCCTGCTCCCAGTCGCTTTGCGCCACCTCGTCGTCGACGAGCACGAGGAACCGCAGCCCGAGCGGCTGCCCCCAGCCCACGACGACCTGGCCATGGATCAGCCGGTCGTCGATGCGGAAGTGTTCAAGCGTCACCGGGACCCTCGACGATGGCGATCGCGTCGCGACCGCGCTCGGTGGCAGTGGCGACATCCGAGCCGCAGACGAACGAGAGGAGCGTGGGGAGCGCCACGCCGACGACGACGGTGAGGCCGGGATCGGCGCGCGCGAGCCGGCGCGCCGCGAGCGTACAACTCCCGGCGGGCAGGTCGGTGAAGATGATGCGCGCGCCGGACTCGGCGAGCGCGGTGCGCAGCGCCTCCTCGAGCGCCGCCGGAGCGAGCCCCGTGTTCGACACCGCCACGAACCGGTCGGCGAGGCCGGCGATCTGCGCGACCGCCGAGATCATGCCTTCGGCGTACGCGCCGTGGCCGGCGACGACCGCACGCGCTTGGGGCGCCATGGCGTCGCCGGAGCTATTCGGTGTCATCGAGCAGATAGCGTTGCACGTCGGACTTCTCGCGCAGGTGGCCCTTGAGCCGTTCGTTGAAGACCTGCGCCGAGTCGACGCCCGTATAGCGCAGGAGATGGTTCATCGCGATGACCTCGGCGATGACCGTGATGTTCTTGCCCGGATTCATCAGCACGGTGATGCGCGGGATCTCGACGTCGAGGATCGTCGTCATCTCCGTGTCGAGGCCCGTGCGCTCCGCGGTCATGCCCTCCTTCCACTCCTGCAGCGCGACCACGACCTCGATGCGTTTCTGCTGCCGCACGGCGCGGATTCCGAAGACGCTGCGCACGTCGATCAGCCCGACGCCGCGGATCTCCATGTAGTGACGCTGCAGCGGGTGTCCGGCGCCGAGCAGCACGTCGGCACCCTTGCGCTTGGCGATCACGAGGTCGTCGGCGACGAGCCGGTGCCCGCGCTCGACGAGGTCGAGCACGCACTCCGACTTGCCGATGCCGCTCGCGCCGGTGAATAGCAGCCCCACGCCGTACACGTCCGCCAGCGAGCCGTGCAGCGACGTCGTCGGGGCGAACTCGTTCTCGAGGAACGGGACGATCTTCTGGTAGAAGTCCTGCGTCTTGAGCTTGGAGCGCAGGATGGCGATGCCCGCCGCGGTGGCGGCCTCCTCGAAGCCCTCCGGCAGCTCCAGCCCCTTGGTCACCATGACGCCGGGGATCGGGTAGGCGAAGAAGGTCTTGAGGATGCGGCGCCGCTCCGCCGGGGCGAGCGAACGCAGGTAGCTGATCTCGGTCTCGCCGAACACCTGGAGGCGCTGGTGCACGAACCGCCCCGTGTAGCCGGCGAGCACCATGCCCGGCCCCGAGGCGTCGGGCGTGGGCACCTCGCGCCGGAGTCCCTCGGGGCTACCGAGCACCTCGAGCTGCAGTATGCCGCGCATTTGTTCGGCGAGCAGACCGACGGTCAGTGCCGGCATCAGGCTCCCTTTTTGATCACGCGGAGCAGGTGCGCCTCGGTCGCGCGGGCGCATCGGTCCCACGTGAAGGTTTCGGCGAAGGCGCGGGCGCGCCCTCCCATCGTGCTCACCAACTCCGGCGACGCCGCCAGCTTCTCCATAGCCGCGGTCATCGCCGCGACGTCGCCATGCCGGGTGAGAAAACCCGTCCGGCCATCCTGCACCGACTCGCGGATGCCCGGTGAGTCGGACGCCACGACGGGCGTGCCGCACGCCTCCGCCTCGACGTTCGTCAGGCCCCAGCCCTCCTTGGGCGAGGCCAGCGCCACCGCCCACGCCCGGCGCAGCAACGCAAGCTTCTCGTTCTCGCTCACGAAGCCAAGAAACCGCACGCGCGCACCGAGGTCAAGCGAGTTGACGAGGGACTCCAGGGCCGGGCGGTGGTTCCCCGCGCCGGCGATCTCGAGCACGGCATCCTTGCGGGACAGCCCGGCGAACGCGCGGATGACGATGTCGACACCCTTGTACTTCTTGAGCCGTCCGAGATACGCGAAGGTCGGCACGGCGGCGCGCGCCGCGGCGTCGGGCGTGTAGTGGTCGAACGAGACGCCGGGCGGGATCACCGTGATCGTCTCGCGCGGGATGCCGCGCGCGACAAGGTCGTCCGCCGTGCTTTCGCTGATCGCCTGGAACGGCACGCCCTTGTACGTCCACGGCATCGGGCGCTCGGCAAGCCAGACGGCGCTCGCCAGCACCGGATTCAGCTCCTGGAACGCCGCCGCACCGAAGAGGTGCGGCACCACCGCGACCACCTGCGGCCCGCGCCAGCGCGTCGTCATGAGCGGCACCTTGTTGATGTCCTCGTAGAGGACATCGAACCGGCGCTTGCGCAGCTCGCGATCCCAGTAGTTGCGCACCTTGAAGGGGAAGCTCTGCCGCGTGCCCACGCGATGGATCTCGACGCCGCGAAGCGTCACGCGCGGCGGGCACCCCGGCCAGCCACCGCAGAGCAGCACGACCTCGTGCCCCCATGCGGCCAGCCGCTCGAGGATCTCGTGCAGGTGGGTCTCGGCACCGCCGCCCTGCGGATTCTCGATGTCCTGCCAGTTGACCGCGACGATCCTCAAGTGAGCGCGCCCATGCGGCGGGCGAGCGCGTCGAGCACGCCGTTCACGAACCGCGCGCTCTGCGAGGAGCCATAGCGCTCGGCGAGCCGCACGGCCTCCTGGATGACGACGCGCGGCGGCGTGCCGCCCTGCAGCAGCTCGGCGGCACCGAGGCGGAGCACGCAGCGCTCCACGTGGCCGAGCCGCTCGATGCGCCAGTTGGTGGTGACGGCCGAGAGCTCCTCGTCGATCTCGCGCCGCTCGGCGGAGACGATGTTCACGAGCGCGGAGGCGAAGGCGCGCTCGTCCGGCGCGATCGCGAGGTCATCCCACACCAGCGAGGCGATCCGCTCGGGCGTCGATTCGTCCTGTCTCACATCCCACGCGTACAGCGCCTGCAGCGCGCGCGACCGGCCACGGGTCTCAACGCGCACCGGCATCGTCGTCCTCCCCGGTGGCGAGGTCGAGACGGCCGAACAAGTCCGACATCTCGAGCGCGGCGAGCGCGGAGTCCCAGCCCTTGTTGCCGTGCGCGCCGCCGGCGCGCGCCTCCGCCTGCGCCATCGTGTCGCAGGTCAGCAGGCCGAAGCCGACCGGCACGCCGAACTCGCCCTGCAGCTGCGCCAGACCGCGCGCGGCCTCGCCCGCGACGAAGTCGAAGTGCGGCGTCTCGCCGCGGATCACCGCGCCGATCGCGATGCAAGCATCGTAGCGGTCCGTCTGCAGCGCCTTGGCGAGCGCCACCGGCAACTCCCACGCGCCCGGCACCCAGAGCACGTCGATGTCGTCGAACGCGGCGCCGTGGCGGACGCAGCAGTCGATGGCACCCTCGACGAGCTTCTGCGTGATGTTCTCGTTGAACCGTGCGGCAACGATGACGATCCGGCGGCCGGCGCCGGAGGGCATCCCAATGAACTCAGGCATCAGAGCGCCCGGAGGTGACCGAGCTTCTTCCGCTTGGTCTCGAGGTAACCGGCGTTCTCTGACGTCGACGGGGAGACGATCGGCACGCGTTCGCCAAGCGTCAGGCCGTAGCCCTCGAGTCCCACGAGCTTCTTCGGGTTGTTGGTGATGAGGCGGATCGAGGTGAGCCCGAGGTCGAGGAGGATCTGCGCGCCGATGCCGTAGTTCCGGAGGTCAGGGGCGAAGCCGAGCTTCTCGTTGGCCTCGACCGTGTCCGCTCCCTGGTCCTGCAGCGCGTACGCCTTGAGCTTGTTGAGCAGACCGATGCCCCGGCCTTCCTGGTCGAGGTAGACGATGACGCCCATGCCATCCTCGGCGATCAGGCGCATGGCCTCGTGCAGCTGCCAGTGACAGTCGCAGCGCTGTGAGTGGAAGGTGTCGCCGGTCAGGCACTTGGAGTGCATGCGGACCATCACGTCCGTCGCGCCCTCGGCGTCGCCGAAGACGAGCGCCACATGCTCGCGCGCGTCGACGTCGTTGCGGTAGCCGATCAACCGGAACTCGCCGTACTCGGTGGGAAGCCGCACGTCGGCCTCGCGGTGCACCAGCCGCTCGTTCTGCAGGCGGTAGGCGACCAGCTGCGCCACCGTGATGAACGTCAGCCCGTGGGCGACCGCGAACGCGCTCAACTCGGAGCGCTTGGCGGTGGTGCCATCATCGTTGAGGATCTCGCAGATGACGCCGGCCGGCTGCAGGCCGGCGAGCCGCATCATGTCGACGGCAGCCTCCGTGTGGCCGACTCGCTGGAGGACGCCACCCTCGCGCGCGCGCAACGGGTGCACGTGCCCGGGCCGGCGCAGGTCGCTGGCGTGCGTCGTCGGCGAGGAGAGGAGGCGGATCGTGGTCGACTGGTCGGACGCGCTGATGCCGGTGGTGACGCCGTGCTTGGCCGCCCCGTCCACCGTCACCGTGTACGCCGTGCGCAGCGCGTCGGTGTTCTCCGCGCCCATCATCGCGAGGCCGAGCTGGCTCACGCGTTCCGGCGACAGCGCGACGCAGATCATGCCCTTCGCGCGCATCAGGAAGTTCACCATCTGCGGCGTGATGAACTCCGCCGCGCAGATGAGGTCGCCCTCGTTCTCCCGGTCCTCGTCGTCGGCGACGACGATGAACTTGCCGGCGCGGAGGTCGTCAAGCGCCTGCTGGATGGTCCCGAACATGGTCATGTATTGAGTAGCGGCGCCGCGAGGCGCTTCAGGTGTTTGGCCAGGATGTCGGCCTCGAGGTGGACGCCGTCGCCCGGGCGCAGCGCGCCGAGCGTGGTGTGCCGCATCGTGTGGTCGATCACGGAGAGTTGCAGGACGCCGGGCCGCGGGAGCGCGTTCACGGTGAGGCTGACGCCGTCCACGGCGATGCTGCCGAGCGGCACGAGCAGCTCGTCCACCTCGAGCGGCACCTCGACGTCGATGAGCCAGGCATCATCCCGCCGTTCAGCGGAAACAACGCGCCCGACGCCGTCCACGTGCCCCTGGACGATGTGCCCGCCAAGGCGATCGCCGACGGCGAGCGCCCGCTCGAGGTTGAGGCGCGTTCCCGGCTCCCACGCTCCGATGGTCGTGCGCTCGAGGGTCGTGACCACGGCGCCGGTGGAGAACCAGCCGTCACCGAACGAGCGCACGGTCAGGCAGGCGCCGTTGCAGGCGATGCTCTCACCCACCACGAGGTCCGCATACGGCGCCCCGACGACGAGCTCGCGACCGGCGTCCGTGGTGGACACCTCGCGAACTTCCCCGACGGCAGTGATGAGACCCGTGAACATGCGGACTGAGGGAACGGAGGATGGAATCAGCGGCCAAGAACCGGCGGACGATAGACGGTCATCAGGTCATCGCCGAACGCGCGATGCTCGACGACCTGCCACCGGCCGGCGCCAGTGGTCGGGGGATTGACGGTCCCGAACGCCGGCAAGGCCCCGGCGCCGAGCAGCACCGGAGCCGTAAAGATAATCAACCTGTCCACCCAACCGGCGCTCAGCAGCGCTCCGGCGATCCCCGCCCCGCCCTCGACGAACAGATGCCGAATGCCGTCGTCCCTGAGCGCGGCCAGGTGCGCGTCGATGGCGGGCGCCGTTCGCACGACGACGCCGGCCCTCTCCAGCGCCGCGCGCGACTCCGCGTCCGGCGAGGCGGCGAGCACCCAGACCGGTACCTTCCGCGCCGACTTGGCGAGCCGTGAGCGCGGGCTCAAGCGCGCGCGCTGGTCGAACACCACGCGCAATGGCGCCACGCGCGGCCGGCGGCCCGCGCGCACGGTCAGCAGCGGGTCGTCCGCCAATGCGGTGCCGATGCCCACCGCGATGGCATCCGCGTCGGCGCGAAGACGGTGGACCTGCTTGCGCGCTTCCTCGCCGGTCAGCCAAAGCTGCTCGCCTCCGCCTGGCGCGATGGCGCCATCCAGCGAGAGCGCCAGCTTGAGCGTGATGAACGGGCGCGGCGCGCCGCCGTGCGCGAAGAAGAACGGCGCGTTGAGCTCCCGCGCCGCCGCGGCCTCGACCCCGGTGACGACCTCGATGCCGGCGGACCGCAACCGCGCGATGCCGCCGCGCGCCTCGGGGTTCGGATCCTCGGCTGCGATCACCACCCGCTTCACTCCGGCGGCGATGAGGGCGTCCGTGCAGGGCGGCGTCTTGCCGTGGTGCGCGCAGGGTTCGAGCGTCACGAACACATCGGCGCCGCGGGCTGCCTCACCCGCTGCCGCGAGCGCAGCCACCTCGGCGTGCGGCGCGCCGTACTCCGCGTGCCAGCCTTCGCCCACCACGCGCCCGTCGCGAACGACGACGGCGCCGACCATGGGGTTCGGCGCCGTGCGGCCCCATCCACGCCGCGCCAGCAACAGCGCGCGACGCATCCTCGCCCCGTCGCGCGAGGACGCCGTGGCGCCTCGCGGAGGAGTGTCGGAGGCGCCGCTCTCGGTGCTCAGAAGCTGATGCGGATACCGAGCGAGCCGTACAGGCGCGACTTGTCGGCAGCCTCGTCGAAGGTGTTGTACATCGGGACTTCGCCGCCGCTCACCTGGCCGACCTCGGCCACGATCTTCGCGAGGAAGAGGTTGAAGCCGAGGGAGCCGAAGTACGTGGTGCGCGTGAGCGACTGTTCCTGGCTCATCGTGGTCGTCGCGGCACCGCCCAGCACGTCCACGCGCACGTCGGCCGCGGACTCGTACGTGTCCTGGCCGATGCCGGCGCCGAGCTGGAACAGCATCAGGTTCTTCTGCGCCGCGAGGCGCCACGAGGTCGTCTTGACGCTGAAGTCGTTGAGCGCGAAGTCGGCGTCGGTGGCGCTGGCCGCGACGTCGAGCGTCGGCACGTCGCGCTTGAGATACGAGAACGAGACGCCGGGCACGACGAGCGACTGCTCGAGGATGCCGACGCGGGCGCCGATGCCGATCTTCGTCGAGCCGTCGGTCGGCGAGATCGACACGCTGCCGTCCGTGTTCTCGATGTCTGGCACGTACGTGACGCTGCCGATCAGGTCGATGCCGCCCATGTGCGACACACCGACCGGGAGGCCCTTCCAGATGCCGAGCGCGAAGTCGATCCCGGGGAGCCCGATGAACTGCGAGCTCGTCGCGACGTTGTCGCGCGGGGCCGCGCCGACCACGGAGACGGACATGTCCGACACGTCCGGCAGGTCGCCGCGCACGGCGTTGCCGCGGAGCGCGAGCGCGAAGCGCGGGAACCCGCCGAGGGTGCTGCCGACGCCGAGCGTGTGGCTGCCGCCGACCAGCGCGGTGCCCAGCTGCGGCATCATGTAGTTGAACAGGTCCGTCGCCTTCTCGCAGGCGTCGGCGGTGCTTCCCGGGGCGCAGGTCGCGGCGCGACCCTGCGCGCCGGCGGGAACCACTGCAACGGCCAGCGCGACTGCGGAAGCGATGAGAACACGACGCATGGAGGCTGCTCCGAATTAGACGAGATGAACCCGCCCCGACCCGGGACGGATATGACCAATGACCCAATTATCGACGCCGGCCCGGCTGGCGAGGTCACGCACGGCCGCCGCTCCGGACCCATCGGTGATGACGATCATGCCGACGCCCTGGTTGAAGGCGCGGAACATCTCCGCCGTCTCCACGCCGCCGGCTTCCTGCAGCACCCGGAACACGGACGGCACCTGCCACGCGGACGTCTCGACCACGGCGTCAAGATGTGACGGCAGCGCGCGGTCGAGGTTGCCGGGAATGCCACCGCCGGTGATGTGCGCCATCGCATGGATGCGCGGCAGCACGTCCCCGAGCACCGGCAGGTACGACCGGTGCACGGCGAGCAGCACGTCGGCGACGGACTTGCCTTCCGCCCCGGGGAATGGATCGTGCGGCCCCAGCTTCAGGCGCTCGCTGACGATGCGGCGCGCCAGCGAGTAGCCGTTGGTGTGCAGCCCGGTGCTGGCGAGCCCCACCAGCACGTCGCCGTCGCGCACGCCGGCGCTCGTGATCACCTCATCCTCTTCGACAAGGCCGACGATGAAGCCGGCGAGGTCGTAGTCGGGCGGCGTGTACACGCCCGGCATCTCCGCGGTCTCACCACCGGCGAGCGTGGCGCCGTTCTCGCGGCAGCCCGCCGCCACGCCGGCCACGATGCCCTCCACGACCGACGGCACGAGCTTGCCGAACGCGACGTAGTCGAGGAAGAAGAGCGGCTTGGCGCCCTGCACGAGAATGTCGTTGGTGCAGTGATTGACGAGGCAGTGGCCGATGGTGTCGTGGCGATCCGCCTCGATCGCGATCTTGATCTTGGTGCCGACGCCGTCGGCACTCGAGACCAGCAGCGGCTTCCGTGCGCCCTCCGGCAGCCGGAACATCCCGCCGAAGCCGCCGAACGCGCCGCGCGCGCCCGCCGTGAACGTCGACTCGACGAGCCGCTTGATGCGGTGCTTCGAGTCCTCGGCGGCGTCGATGTCGACGCCGGCACTCGCGTAGGTGAAGCCCTTGCCCTCGCCGCTCACGCGTTCAACGCCTGGTCGAAGGTGACGAGCCGGTGGAACTCGCCGATGCGGCACTCGATCTCCGGGCGGCCGATCTCCAGGAGCCGCGTGATCGAGAAGCCCTCCACGACGAAGCTGCCCATGGCAGAACCAACGATCACGGCGCGCCGCATGTTCGCCTCGGAGAGGTCTTCGGTGCGCGCGAGCCAGCCCATGAAGCCGCCGGCGAACGAGTCGCCCGCACCGGTGGGGTCGAACACCGACTCGAGCGGATAGGCCGGCGCGAAGAACACCGAGTCCTTCGTGAACATGAAGGCGCCGTGCTCGCCCTTCTTGATCAGCACCGTCTTGGGGCCGCGCGCGAGGATCCAACGCGCCGCCTGCACGAGGTTCGACTGCTCCGTGAGCTGCCGCGCCTCGCCGTCGTTGAGCGTGATCAGGTCCACGTGACCGAGCAACTCGAGCAGATCGGCGCGGCGCGACTCGATCCAGAAGTTCATCGTGTCGCAGGCGACGAGCGTCGGCTTGTCGATCTGCTTCAGCACGTCGAGCTGCAGCCGCGGGTCGATGTTGGCGAGGAACACGTACTTGGCCGACTTGAACTGGGCGGGGATCGTCGGGCGGAAGTGCGAGAAGACGCCGAGGCGGGTCTCCAGCGTCTCCGCCGAATTGAGGTCGTGGCGATAGCGGCCACGCCAGCGGAACGACTCGCCCTCGGCGCGCTCGAGGCCCGCGAAGTCCACCCCGCGCGCCTTCAGCGCGTCGAGCTTCTCCACCGGGTAGTCGTTGCCCACCACACCGACGAGCTGCACCGAAGTCTGGTGCGAGGCGGACGCGGCGAAGTAGTTCGCCGAGCCGCCGAGGACCTCATCGGCCTTGCCGAACGGGGTCTCGACCGAATCCAGCGC
>Ga0247822_10000427_pt1 | contig 22515 bp, 23 predicted proteins | sample 13C_Cellulose_Da_FD_192423 | JGI IMG/M metagenome (GOLD analysis project Ga0247822, IMG submission 192423) | Soil microbial communities from agricultural site in Penn Yan, New York, United States - 13C_Cellulose_Day30 | ecosystem: Environmental > Terrestrial > Soil > Agricultural land | place...
TCGTGCTGGACGGGAAGACGAAGGCCGAGTTGTTCCGTATCGACCCGTTCGAGAGCAGTTTCACCGGCGGCGTGTTCGTGGCGGCCGGGGATCTGAACGGCGACGGGCTGGCCGACCTGGTTATCACGCCCGACGAGGGCGGTGGCCCGCGGGCTCGGGTCTTCTCCGGGCAGGGGTTCACCCAGATCGCGGACTTCTTCGGGATCGAAGACCCGAACTTCCGTGGCGGCGCCCGCGCGGCGGTAGCCGATGTTACGGGCGACGGTGTCGCGGATCTGCTCATCGCGGCCGGGTTCGGTGGAGGCCCGCGGCTGGCGGTGTTCGACGGCACGAGCCTGGGCGGCACCCCGACCAAGCCGTTCGGCGACTTCTTCGTGTTCGAGCCGACGCTACGCAATGGTGTCTTCGTGGCTGGCGGGGACCTGGACGCGGACGGGTACGCTGAGGTGATCGCCGGCGGCGGTCCCGGCGGTGGGCCGCGGCTGTTCGCCCTCAGTGGGCAGGGGTTGCTCGCCGGCCGTCAGGACGTCCGGGCCAACTTCTTCGCCGGGGACACGGACAACCGGGGCGGGGTGCGCGTGACGGCGCGGGATCTGGACGGGGACGGATACGCGGACCTGGTGGCTGGGTCTGGCACTGGCGCCGGAAGCCAGGTTACCGGGTACTCCGGCCAGGGGGCGCCGACCAATGGGGAGCCGCGAGAACTGTTCGCCTTCGACGCCCTTCCCGGGTTCGCCGGCGGGGTGTTCGTTGGCTGATGTACTGAAGTTGTGCGGGGACGTCGGTTTGTCTGGACCGAGGTCGTGCTTGCCCTCTGGACCGGAGGCGGGTACGCTCGGCGGCATGTCCCCTGTCACCCAACTGCTCGACGCGGCGGCGGCCGGGGACCCGACAGCCGCCGCCGAACTACTCCCGCTCGTCTACGACGAACTGCGCAAGCTGGCCGCCCAGCGTCTGACCCAGGAGCGGCCGGGACTGACCCTCCAGGCGACGGCCCTGGTCCACGAGGCGTACCTGCGCCTCGTGGACGCGGGTGCGGCGCAACACTGGAACAGCCGGGGGCACTTCTTCGCGGCGGCCGCGGAGGCCATGCGGCGAATCCTCGTCGAGAATGCACGCCGGAAGCGGGGCCTCAAGCACGGGGGCGCCTACCGGCGGGTCGATCTGGAGGAGGCGCCAGCGTACACCCCGGAGTCGGCAGACGATTTCCTGTCACTGAACGACGCTCTCGACCGGCTGGCCGGAGAGGACCCCCGGAAAGCCGATCTGGTCAAGCTGCGCTACTTCGGCGGCCTGTCCGTCCAGGAGGCCGCCGACGCCCTTGGCATCTCCCGCGCTACCGCTGACCGTTACTGGGCTTACGCCAAGGTCTGGCTCTACTGCGCGATCTCCGGCGACGACCAGCAGGCGGCCGATTGAGTGGGACTTTTCGCCCGCGTGAGGCGCGCCGCCGTCCGTTTTCGCACTGACGTACGAATAGGGACCTGGAACGGGTTTTCCGTATGGAACCGAGGAGCATCGACCGGCTCTTCTGGGACGCCGCGCAGATCGCCTCCCCGGGCGAGCGCGAGGCGTTCCTCGATCACGCCTGCGCCGACGACACCGTGCTGCGGCGGCGGGTCGAGCAGTTGCTGCTGGCCCAGTCCAAGGTGGCGGGCTTCCTGGAGTCCCCCGCGCCCGCTCTGGCTGTCTCCGCTGGGGTCCTCTACGAGGAGCCTGGCACGGCCGTCGGCCCGTACCTGCTGCTGGAGCTAATCGGGGAAGGGGGGATGGGACTGGTCTTTGCGGCCGAGCAGCAATGGCCGGTCCGCCGCAAGGTGGCGCTGAAGGTCATCAAGCCGGGGATGGACTCCCGCCAGGTCATCGCCCGGTTCGAACAGGAACGTCAGGCATTGGCCCTGATGGACCATCCGAACATCGCCCGCGTCTTCGACGCCGGTTCCACCGAGACGGGGCGGCCGTATTTCGTCATGGAACTGGTCGAGGGCTCCCCCGTCACCCGGTTCTGTGACGACAACCACCTGTCAACGCAAGAGCGACTGGGGCTGTTTATCGGCATTTGCCAGGCCGTTCAGCACGCCCACCAGAAGGGCGTCATTCACCGCGACGTCAAGCCAACCAACGTGCTGATCGCCTCGCGCGACGGTGCGCCGGTGGTCAAGGTGATCGACTTCGGAGTTGCCAAGGCGGTCGGCCCGGACCTGGCCGATCAGGCGGTCCAGACCGGCGTCAACCAGGTGCTCGGCACGCCGTTGTACATGAGCCCCGAGCAGGCGGGCATGAGCGGTCAGGACACCGACACGCGGACCGACATCTACTCACTGGGCGTATTGCTGTACGAGTTGCTGACCGGCACGACGCCGTTTGATGAGGACCGACTGCGGAAGGCGAGCTACGACGAGGTCCGCCGGATCATTCGCGAGGAGGAGCCGCCGGCCCCGAGCGCCCGCCTGAGCACCCTGGCCCGGGCCGCGGATACCGTGTCGATCAACCGCCGCAGCGACCCGCGGCGGCTTGGTCAACTCGTACGCGGCGACCTGGACTGGATCGTGATGAAGTGCCTCGAAAAGGACCGCAACCGCCGTTACGAGACCGCCAGCGGTCTCGCGGCGGACGTCCGGCGGTATCTCCGCAACGAGCCGGTCCTGGCCGGCCCGCCGTCCGCGAGTTACCGGCTGCGTAAGTTCGTGCGTCGTCATCGGGGTCCGGTGCTGGCGGCGGTGTTGCTGCTGGTCGCCTTACTGGGTGGCCTATCCGGCACGACCTGGGGGCTGGTCCGGGCCGAGCAGGCGCGGCAAGCGGAATCGGACGCATCTCGGCGGGAGGCCGCGCGGGCCGAGGGCGAAGCCAGTCAGCGGCAGCGCGCCGACGCCGAACGTGACCGGGCGGATGAAGAAAGACGGGTCGCCGAGGCGGTGGAGAAGTTCCTGCAAGTCGGATTGCTGCGTCAGGCGGACCCCTTCGAGCAGGCTGAGGCATCACGGCGGTCCGGCGGCGGGTTTGAGGCCAGTGAGAATCCGACCGTCCGTGAACTGCTCGACCGGGCGGTAGTCGAGTTGACCGCGGACCGGATCGAGGCGAAGTTCCCGAAGCAGCCGCGGGTCCAGGCGGAGATTCTGAATACGGTCGGCCGCGCATACATGGGCGTGGGCGACTACGAGAAGGCGATCACCCACCTGACCCGGGCTGCCGAGTTGATGTCCCAGGTGCTCGGGCCACACCACCGGCGTACACTCGTCACCCGGGGCAATCTGGCCGTGGCGAACCGACGCGCCGGCCGGCCGGCCGAAGCCGTCGCGTTACTCGAGGTGGTGCGCGACACCATGACGGCCGAGTTCGGCCCGGACGACCCGTCCACGCTCACCGCTCTGAACCATCTGGCGGGGGCGTACCTGGATGCCGGCCAGACGCTCAAGGCAGTTGCCCTGTTCGAGAAAGTGCGCGACGCCCGGGCGGCAAGGCTGGGGCCGAACAACCTGCACACCCTCATCACCACGGACAACCTGGCCGGAGCGTATCGACAGGCGCGCCGGCCGGCAGACGCGGTCGCGTTGCTCGAGAGGGTTCGCGATGTCATGGCAATCGAGTTCGACGCGGAGCACCCGTCGAACCTCGCCGCGCTGGACAACCTGGTCGGGGCGTACCTGGAGGTTGGCCGGACGATGGACGCCATCGTCCTGTACGAGAAGGTACTCGACGGCTGCCGCTCCCGGCTTGCCCCGGACCACCCCCAGACGCTTGCCACACTCAATAACCTGGCCGCATCCTGCTGGAAGGCCAGTAAGCTCGATCGCTCCGTACCCCTGTTCGAGGAGACACTCCGGCTCAGCGAGGCCCGGCTCGGGCCGAACCACCCCGACACCTTGCTGACGCTGGCCAACCTCGGCGTCAACTACCGCGATGCGGGGAGGCAGGCCGACGGCATCGCCCGGATGGAGGAAGCACTGGCGCGCGCCCGGCAGATCCCCGGCCCCATGCCGGCGCGGCTCCTGTGGGTTCCCGGGATGTTGGCCGAGACCTACGACCGCGGCGGCCAATACTCCCGGTCCGAGCCGCTATACCGATGGCTCGTCGAACAGGCCCGCAAGGGGGGGCAATCGAATCAGACGAGACTCGCCTACCTCCTGAACCGACTCGGCCTGAATCTACTGCGGCAGGGCAAGAGCGACGGGGCCGATCCGATCCTCCGCGAGTCCCTGGCCATTTACGAGAAGACCACACCCACGCACTGGAAGGCGTTCGAAACGAAGGCCCTCCTCGGGGGCGCTCTCCTCGGCCAGAAGAAGTACGCGGAGGCCGGGCCACTGCTCCATGCCGGATACCAGGGCATGAGCGAACGCGCGGACAGAACCCCGCCTGCGGACCGGGCCCGGATGCGCGAAACCCTGGACTGGCTGATCGAGCAGGCGGAAGCCCAACAGGACAGGGACGCGGCTGCAAAGTGGCGGGAAGAGCGCGGCCTGACGATGCCGTAGGTGACGGCGCCGCCCTAACGAATCACGGCGCGGCCGGCGGGATTACACCTCCACCTCACGCTCTTCTCGTGCCGACCGGGCCAGCGCGTCCATAACCTTCAACGACTTCACCGCCTCGTCCGGGTTCGGGACCGGCTCGCGCCCCTCGGCCACGGCAGCGGCGAAGTCGTCGAGCATGTGGACCATCTGGTTCTCGCCGGGCGTCTCGACCGTCTCGACCGTGTGCCCGAAGTCGCCCTGCTGGCGGAGTACCTCGAATACGGCCCGGTCGTCGGGGATCCAGTGGTTCGGCACCCGCACCGTCGCCTCGCTGCCGACGATCTCCACCCACGTCCGCAGCGGGTGGGTGAACCCGGCGTCGAAGCTCGCGGTGCGGCCGTCGGCAAACGTCAGCACGCCGCTCATGGCCACGTCCACGTCGTTGAAGTACGTCGCCCGCGCCCACGCCCGGACTGGCTCGGCGCGCATCCACCAGCGGATCGCGTAGACGCAGTAGCAGCCCACATCCAGCAGGCCCCCGCCGCCGCAGTCTCGCTGCAACCGGATGTTCGACACTGGCAGTCCGGCCAGGTGGAAGGTGAAACCCGTCACCACCTTTCGCACCTCGCCGATCGCGCCTCTGTCGAGGTACTGCCGTAACTTGTGCGTCCTCGGGTGGTGCGGCCACATGAACCCGTCCATCAGCCGGACGCCCTTCGATCGGCAGTAAGTGATCAGGTCCGCGGCCGACTTCGCGTCGCAGGTCAGCGGCTTCTCGCAGAGGACGTGCTTACCGGCGTCGGCGGCCTTGCGCGTCCACTCGTCGTGCAAGTGGTTCGGCAGCGGGATGTAGACGGCGTCGATGCGCGGGTCGGCCAGCAGATCTTCGTAGCTGCCGTAGGCGACCGGGATGTGGTTCCGCGCAGCTGCGTCGCGGGCCTTCTCGAACGAGCGGCTGGCGATCGCCTGGAGGTCCACGGTCTGAGACGCCCGGAACGCGGGCATCAGGCGGTCGTTGATGGCGGCGACGCCGAGGATGCCCCAGCGGAGTTTCGGTTGCATGTCGAGGTCGGTCCCGTGTGTCGAGGGTCGGGTGTTAGGGTACGGCCGCGGGCCACCGGTCGCAACCACGCCCGACCTTCACCCGGCCGGTGAACTGACGTACCATGCGGGTATGTTGCGCGAGCTGTCCGTCCAGAACCTTGCCGTGATCGAGGACGTCCGGGTCGAACTGGCCTCGGGGTTCTGCGCGTGGACCGGAGAGACCGGGGCCGGCAAGTCTCTGTTGCTCGGGGCGATCGGACTGTTGCTGGGCGAGCGCGGCTCGACGGACCTGATCCGGGCCGGTCAGGAGGAGTTGCGTGTCACCGGACGGTTCGAACTGACCCGCCCGGGTCAGAGGTCCGCGGCCGAGGATCTTCTCCAGGCGACCCTCGACGAGGACGAGTTGATCCTGACGCGGCGACTGACGCGGTCCGGCCGCAGTACGGCCCTGGTCAACGAGCAGCCGATCTCCGTCGGCACGCTCCGCCGACTGGGAGAAATGCTGGTGGACGTTCACGGCCAGCGTGAGAGTTATTCCCTTCTCCAGCCCGCCTACCAGCTTCAACTACTCGACGCCTTCGGCAAGCTAACCGAGCTGCGCGCGGCCTACACAGGCGGCGCGGAGCAGGTGCGGGAACTGCGGAGGCGGCACCGTGAGCTGTCCGAGGCGAGACTGGCCCGCCAGCGGGAACTCGCGCTGATCCGCTTCGAGCGGGAAGAACTCGACGCGGCCGCGCTCAAGGAGGGTGAGTTCGAGGCGATCCAGTTGGAGCGGGAGAAGTTGCTGCACGCACAGTCGCTGGCGGCGTTCACCGCGTCGGTCGCGGGCCGACTGGTGGACGACGAGGGGTCGGTGGCGGCGGTTATCGGCCGACTGACCAAGGAGGCCGGCAAGTGGGCCGGGCTGGACAAGAAGCTCGCCGAGGTGGGTCAGCGGCTGACTGCCCTCAGGCCGGAAGTGCAGGACTTGGCCGAGACGTGCCGCGACCTGTCGGAGGCGTTCGAGGCCGACCCCGAGCGGCTGGACACGATCGAGCGGCGGCTCCAGGCGCTGCACAAGCTGGAAGCGAAGTACGACAAGACTGTTCCTGACCTGATCGCCTACCGGGCAGGGCTCGACGCCCAGGAGCGTACACGCCAGGGCCAGGAGGACGACCTGGCCGGGATCGACGGCCGGTTGCGGACGGCGTTCGCGGAATTGAAAGACGCCGCCGCGGTCCTGAGCAAGGGGCGGGCAAAGGTCGCGAAAAAGCTCGCCGCCGAGGCGCAGAAACATCTCGCCGACCTGCAAATGGGCAAGGCGAAGCTCGACGCGGTGCTGGAACCAGTCCCACTCGGCGATGACCCGAGTTCCGGCGACGTGCCGGCGCTCGGGGCCGATCACCTGGAACTGATGCTGACGGCCAACCCAGGCGAGCCGGCCCGTCCGCTGCGGAAGGTGGCGTCCGGCGGCGAACTATCTCGGGCGATGCTGGCGCTCAAGACGGTGCTGGCTGCGCACGACCCGGTACGCACGCTGGTGGTCTTCGACGAGATCGATGCCAACGTCGGCGGCCGGCTCGGGGACGTACTCGGCCACAAGCTTGCGGCCCTCGGGGCGACGCACCAGGTGCTGTGTGTCACCCACCTGCCGCAGGTGGCCAGCTATGCCACGCACCAGTGGACCATCCGCAAGCAGTCGGCCGGCAACCGAACAACGACCACGATCGCGCCGCTCGGCTTGCGCGAGCGGGTCGAGGAGTTGGCGATCATGCTGCGCGGCGAGGCCCGGTCCGAGACGACCCGCAAGGAGGCGGCCGAGATGCTGAAGGCCGCTGGCCGGGACAGGTAGCCGCGGGGCACGCGGCCCATCCTCCGCAACCTCTCTTGACCACCATCGCCGCCGCAGGTTATTCCGCATATTGGCCAGGAGGGCCGGTCATGCGGCGTCTGTCCCGTCCGGGGCACTGGGTTACATTCGCAGTCCTGATCGGTCTAGCCCTTCGGGCGTACCACTACCTCCGCTGCCCGCCGGTCTGGCACGACGAGGCGGCCCTGGTCGTCAACGTCCTGAAGTTGTCGTTCGCCGAGATGCTCGGCCCGCTTTTGCACGCGGAGGCGGCACCGCCGTTGTTCCTGTGGTTGGAGCGAGCCGCGGTGCTTGCGTTGGGCGACGGTGAGTATGCCCTGCGGTTGGTGCCGTTCCTGGCGTCGTGCCTGGCTCTCGTGACGTTCGCTGCGCTTGCTCGCCGGACACTCGGCCCCCACGCGGCGGCACTGGCGGTCGGGCTATTTGCCGTGTCGGACCGGTTGCTCTGGCATGCCAGTGAAGCGAAGCCGTATTCCCTGGACGTACTGGTCGCGGTGGCGGCCGGGTGGTGGTTCACCCACACAATGAACTGGCAACTCTGGCGGCGATGTCTGCCAGCCGCGGCTGCGGCGCCACTGGCGTTGTGGGCCTCTTACCCGGCGTGCTTCGTCTTCGGCGGCCTGCTGCTGGGCCTGCTTCCATCGGCGATCCTGCGACGTGCGAGCTGGCGCGACCGGGCGGCGTTCGGCGTGCTGGCAATCACAGTCGGGTTGGCGTTCGTCGCGCTGGCCCTCGGACCGGCCGCCGCCCAGCGGAACGGAGCTATGGATTCCTGTTGGTCAGACCACTTCCCCGACTGGTCGCGGCCGTGGGTCGTGCCGGTGTGGGCCGCGGCCGGCACGTTCGAGGTGGCACGGTACTGCCTGGTCCCGGCTGGCCAGGTTGCGGTGCTGCTCGCGATCGTCGGTGCGGTCTCCTTCGGGCGGCGCGGCCGCGGGCAGTTCGTTTGGGTACTTCTCGCCCCGGTCGGGTTGGCTCTCGTGGCGGCATTGCTACACAAGTACCCTTACGGCGGCTCACGGCTAGAGGTGTTTGCAGCGCCGGCGGTCTGTCTGTTGACGGCCGAGGGGCTGCGTCGGGTGCTGCCGTGGGTTGCACGCCGGTCGCGAGCGTCGGCCGCTGTGGTGATGGCCATTGCGCTCGCTCCGGTCGGGCAGGCGGCGTACCGCACGGCGATGCCGTGGGACTGCACCGGGTGTGACGAGGCGGCCGAGTTCGTCCTGCGGCATCGTGGCTCGGCGGACCCGGTCCTGGTCAACGCCTGGGAGTACGAGTACTACCTGCGGTCGATCCCCGGCGGGTGGCGGTCGTGGGCCGGGCGGTTTGAGCCGGCCGATCTGGCCGGCGAGCGGGTGTGGGTCGTCCACACCGACCAACGAGTTACTGGTCAGTTCTCGTTCCCGGTGCCGGCCGGCTGGAAAGTCGTCGGCGGCCGGGTCGTCCAGACCACCCTGGTAGTACTGTTACAACGGTCCACAGTCGGCGAGTGACAGGTCGGGCCTGTGAGGACTGTGCATTCACCGGGAGGCTCGAAATCGCCTATGGACCTGATACTTTAATACCCATCGCGACGCCACTGGGCGGCGGGGACACAAGCGGAGAGCTACGATGGGCAACCCGGCCGGAGTCAAGCGGAAGAAGAAGGAGAAGCGGCGAAAGAGGTTGGAGGCCCGGGTCGGACCGGGCACATACCTCCCGAAGGAGCAACGCGAGCAACTCCACAAGGAACTGGCAAAGCTCGAACAGAAGTGACGCGAACCGGGGGCTGAATGCCCCCGGTTCTGCTTTCCACAGTCGTTCAAATCGTGTTCGGCTCGGCGTCCAGGTCCGGCGGTGCGAACTCGCCGAGACGCCACTTCTCAACAGCCAGGGCCGCCATCGCCGCGTTGTCGGTACAGAGAGTCAACGGCGGGATGAACAACTCGGCACGCTCTGCTGAACACATCTCCGCCAGCCGCGCCCGGAGTAACTTGTTCGCCGATACCCCGCCGCCGACCGCCAGCCGACCAAGGCCGCTCCGCCGCAGAGCCTGCCGACACTTGCCGACCAGCACGTCCACGACCGCCTCCTGAAAACTCGCGGCCAGGTCGGCCCGCTTCTTCCCCGGCGGAGGCGGCGCGGCCTTCGCCACGTTCTGCCCGTGGCAGGCGTACAGGACCGCCGTCTTCAGCCCGCTGAAGCTGAACTCCAGCCGGTCCTCGTCGAGAAACGTTCGCGGGAAGCGGAACGCGGTCGGGTCGCCTGCGGCCGCCTCACGCTCGACGGCCGGTCCGCCGGGGAAGCCGAGGCCGAGGATCGCCGCAACCTTGTCGAACGCTTCCCCGGCAGCATCGTCCCGGGTGCCGCCGAGCATCGTCAGTGACAGGGCACTGTCGCAGCGGAACAGGGCGGTGTGCCCGCCGCTGACGACGAGCCCGACGCACGGAAAGATGTCCCTCTCGGCGGCCAGTCGGCAGGCGAAGACGTGGCCGTGGATGTGGTTCACCCCGATCAGCGGCACCCCGAGCGCAAGCGCCAGCATCTTCGCCGCGCTGACTCCGACCAGGAGCGCCCCGACAAGCCCAGGCGTGTGGTGGACCGCCACGCAACCGACGTCCAGCAGCCCGATCCCGGCGCGGGACAGCGCCTCGTCGATGACCGGCAGCAGGTTCCGCAGGTGGGCACGGCTGGCGATCTCGGGCACCACCCCGCCGAAACGGGCGTGCAGGTCGGTCTGTGACGCGACCACGTTCGATAACACCCGCAACTCGTCGGTGAACACCGCCGCCGCCGTCTCGTCGCAGGAAGTTTCAATCCCGATGAAGTACACAGGGGGAGTCCGTCACAGGGTCGGGCCGGTGGGCAGGGCCGGCGGGATGCGGAAGGGGCCGAACTGCTCGAAGTCGTAGCGGAACAGGAGGTCGCGGACCGCCGGCGGCACCCCGACACGGAAGCGCAACCGCCGCGGCCCCGTCACCCGGCCGTCCACCGAGATGACCGGCTTGCCCTCTTCCAGCAGGACCAGCTCGTGTGGTACGTACTCGTCCCCCGTCGGCTCGGCGAACGGCGTCGGCGGAGCGGCGTCCGCGGGGACCAGCCGAAGAGCGGTCAGGTCCCACAGGTTCGTCGGGCCGGCCTGTGTTGGGTCGGGGAAGATCGTCGCCTCGACCTCGTACCACCGCAGGCCGGGCCGGTCGTCGGCCGGCGGATCCGTCGGCCGGACCGTGTGGACGTCCGCCGTCGCACCGCGGAGCACCTGGCCACGTTCGCCGAAGATTCCTCGTGCCGCGTCGCCGAGTTGTCCGACCGTCCGGCGGATGGCTCGGCGGATCAGCCACCGGCAGACGAGGGCCAGCACCAGGAATGTGCCCTCGGCGACGAGCAGCGCCTGCCACCACTCCAGGTATCGGAACGCGGCTACCGTGACGACAATGAATACGAACAGCGCCGCCAGGAGCAGGTAGAAGATGCGGGCGCACACGGGGGATCAGTCCCCCGCCGGGGCGGCATACAGGCGGAAGAGTCTCGGGAATCGGCGGCGCATTTCGGTCTCGTCCTCGAAGTCCCAGTCGATCCCTTCGGGCGGGGGCGGCGGCAGGTCGGCCTCGGCCCGTTCCAGCCGGTCGTAGAAGTCGTCCTTTCCGGTCCCCTCTTCGTAAACCCGCACCGCGGCCACGTCCAGGCCGAACCCGGAGACCGGTTCGCCGTCGAGCACGTCGGCCAGGGTGTCCGGGTTCTTCAGGGCCGCCTCGTAGACGTGCCGACCGCGGCCGATCAGCCAGGCCCGGAAGTCGTGGAACCCGTCGTCCGAGCAGCCGCCGTTGATGAGGTACGCGGCCCCCCAGAGGTCGATGCCGTTGGCCGTGGACATCAACTCGTCGAACCGGGTCTGGTAGGCGATCAGTTCCTCCTCCGACATGAGCGCGATGACTTCCTTGAGCGCCTCGAAGTGTTCGGCCCCGTCGGCCCGGTAGGCCGATTCGGTCAGCTTCCAGAACCGCTTCCACTCCATGACGAGGGCCCTCCGCGGTGTCGGTCCGGGCGGTGGGACGAGTGTAACCGGTCGGCCGCCTGGGGGGAACCGGCTGGTCAGTCGGTTTCCTCCCCGGCGTAGGCGGCGAACAGCCTCGGGTAGCGCTTCCGCATCTGGGCATCGTCCTCGAAGTCCCAGCCGTCCCCGAGGTCGGGCAGTGCCAATTGCAACTTTGTGTATCGGGCCTGGAGCGCCTCGTAATAGCCCTCGCGGCCGGTGATGGCCGTGTAGGCGTCGTAGGCCGGGTTGCTGCCGACCTCGACTTCTCCTTCCCCGTCGAGCACGGCGGCCAGCGAGTCGGGGTTCTTCAGAGCCGCCTCGTACACCTTCCGCCCCTGAAGGAGAAGCCACCTGCGGAAGTAGTCGAACCCATCGTCCGAGCAACCGCCGTTGATGAGGTATGCGGCCCCCCACAGCTTCCAGGTGTAGCCCTTTGCGTCCAGGGTCTCCCACCACCGGCCGAACGACAGGATTTCCTTCTCGGGCAACTTCGCGAGCCGGACCGACAGCCGCTCGATGTGCTCGTCGGGGTCGAGCCGTCGGGTGGCCCGGATGTGGTCCCAGAACTCGTCCTTGGTCATGAACTCCTCGGGTCGGACCGGGCAGGGGTCAGGCCGCCAGACCACCACATTCTGAGGGTGCCGGTCTGGCGGCCTGACCCCTCTATTCAGCCAACGCCTCAACCGGCGGGGTCAGAGCGCCAGGGTGCCACTTTCTATATGCGCCGATGTGGCGCCCTGGGTGGTCAAATAATGACCAGCAAACCCGAGCCTCCACCGGAAATATACATCAGTATATTTATCGAGTCGGAATGCCTGCCCGGCTTCAATAGCCGGCTTTGGCCGGCAACGGGGCAGCGGCACCGTTGCGGCTCGGCTCCGGCGGCCACTCCTGCCAGTTGTTCGCCTGCCGCCAGAAGGCGAGCGGGTTTTCGTAGACCACCTGACGGATCGCCTCCTCTGCATGGCCGCGGCGCTTCATCTCCTGGATCAGTTCCGGCACCGCCAGCGGGTCGGACTTGCCCCAGTCGCCGGCCGAGTTGGCCATGATGCGGTCGGTGCCGACCATCTCGATGATGTCGCACGCCCGGGCGGGGGTACACTTGGTCGTCGGGTACAGGGTCATCCCGCACCAGAAGCCGTTGTCGAGTGCCAGGCGGACGGTGTGTTCCTCGACGTGGTCGATGCAGACGCGGTGCGGCTTCACCCGGCGGTCGTTCTTGAGCATGTCCACGATCATCCGGGTGCCCTTGAACTTGTCCTCCAGGTGCGGGGTGTGGATCAGCACCAGCTCATCGGTCCTGGCCGCGAGGTCGAGGTGTTCCTGGAAGATGGTCGCCTCGTTGGCGGTGTTCTTATTCAGTCCGATCTCACCGATGCCGAGGACGTTGGGCTTCGCCAGGAACTCGGGGATCATGGCGATGACTTCGCGGGAGAGGGAGACGTTCTCGGCTTCCTTGGCGTTGATGCACAGCCAGGCGTAGTGGCGGATGTGGAACTGGGCGGCGCGTTTGGGTTCGTACTCGGTGAGTTGGCGGAAGTAGTCGTGGAAGGCGGTGGCGGTGCCGCGATCGAACCCGGCCCAAAAGGCCGGCTCGGAGACGGCAGCGCACTGGGCGTAGGCCATCCGCTGGTAGTCGTCGGTGGTCCGGGAGATCATGTGGATGTGCGGGTCGATGTACGCGGTCATGGGGTGAATTCCTCGGATGACGTTTGCCCGGCACTGGTTCAAGTCGCTTCCGCCCAGTTCTCGACGGACAAGCCGGGCACGACCGAGAGGTCGCCGTCCATCGTCACGACGGTGGTGTTGCCCAGGGAGAATGCAATGGCCGCGATCGTGATGTCGTTCTGCCCGATCGGGCGGCCGATGGCTTTCAGCTCGAACGCGATCCGGCCGTACTCGAACTCGGCCGCGGCGTCGGCCAGCCACAACTTCCAAACGTCGAGCGCCTGACGCAGGCGTAGGAGGTTCCGGTCCCGTTGGGGACTCCCCTCGGCGCGGAACGCCAGTTCGCCGAGGATCGGCGCGGCGATGCCGACGCGGTTGCCCTTGGCGACTTCGGCCGCAGCACGCTCGAACACCCCACGCCTGCGATCGAGGTACAGCCCGGCGATGCCAGTGTCGAGGATGAATCGCCTCACCGGAACACGTCCTCGGCGCCCGCTTCGGAGTGGTCGATGCCGTGCTGGTTGATCTTCCGCTCCCAGGCGGCGAGGTCGGCTTCGGTGGCGTCAGGGATGTCGAGCGGCAGCAACCGGTGCATGGCCGCCAAGACGCGGGTGATCTCTTCGGGCGACGCCGAGTCGTCGCCCCGGCGGGAAGCCTCCGGGGCGACCACGACCTTGGTCCCCTCCGGCAGGTCGATCGGCTCGTCCACTTCGACCCGGCCGTTGCGGATGACACCCTTCAAGAGAGGACTCATGGCTACACCCCCTTGCCTGGATCACATCAGTCTACCAGCCCCGGCTCCTCTTCGCCGGTCCGCAATATCATCAGCGCCGGGTTGGTGCCCAGTAAGTGTCGAACACCCTGAAAGCAGTGGGAAACGTAGCCAATACACCGTGGCCAGCACTTCGGCACGATCGCCTTAAGTCCTTACAAGCTCAGTGATTTCGTGCGGGTCGATGTAGCGCATCGGCGGACCTCCGGGGTGGATGCGCTCAGTATACCCGGATCGGAGCCGAAAAGAGCCGAGCCACTTCCGAGTACATCTTCAGTCCTAACCCCAGCGTTCGTGTACCCGTCCCCTTATCATGGAGAACTCAGGAGGTTCGAAATGGACGCGAATTCCGAATCACCGCCGGACTACTGGCCGCCGAAGAACGGCCAGTGCGAGATGCCGGAGCTGAAACTAACATTTCTCAGCGTGTTCCTGATGATCCACCGAGGGCTGGGCGGCGGTGGTCCGAAGAACGGCACGTCCTACGCGCTGGTGATGAACTATGTGCGGATCGTGGACAAGTTGGTCATCGACTACAACCTCGCACGCGAGCAAATGGTCATCTGGGCGGCAACACCGAACGAGGTGATCGGGCCGCTGCTCGTGGCCATCGGCCACTTCGAATCATGTGTCAGTGGAGCGGTCCGGGCCATCGATTTCGCCCGGAGGATTCGCAAGGATAAAAACGGACCAGGGATCGTCCCGAAAGGAGTCGCTGTCCTCAGCGACGCCGTCTATAAGTCGGTTAACGACATGCGCAACTCGGTCGAACACTTGGACGGGGACATTCTCGACGGTACACTGTCGGGCGGCGTCCCGATTTGCTTGGTTCTCCGGCCAAAGGCTATCGAATTAGCCGGAGCACAGATTACGTTCGCTGAGCTTGCGGACTGGATCACTCAGCTCCACGCGATTGCTGACAAGCTGGCCTATTACCGTGAGTCCTAGTAGCGACGTGCTCAGCACGGGTAGCTTGCGAGTGAACTAGGCTACGCAACTACCCAAGCCAGCAGGCCCAGGGCACCATTAATCGCAAGGATTACCACGCCGGCGCAGCCCGATCCCTCCTTCCCGGCATAGAACTCGATTGCGGTGTGCAGCCGGGAAACTCCAGGCGTGTTTTGGAGACGGCGCATGTCCTGTTCGTCTGTGAAATTCACCAGGAACCACCCGGCCATCTCCGACAGCTTTTGCTCTCCTACCTGCTCGAACGTGGCTTTTACCGCTCGGTTGACATGAGGTGGGGCAGACGGGTTTCCGTCCGCCTGCGAGATGTTCTTCCGCAGATCGTCCCGCAGCACCTTGTAGGTCTTTGCGAACTGGTACTTGTTCGTGCAGTGGAGGACAATGTCCGTGAGGGCCGCAAACTCCATCTGGATCGCCTGATCCTCCAACGCACGCACGGTAGCCTTTTCCTCGTCGTTGCATTCCGCCAACTGGCTGTCCGGCAGCCTGCGCCATCGCTGCTGTGCCTTCAGTAAGAAGTCTTGCGGGCTCATCGCTTGCCCCCGCCTCCGTAAGTGGCTCGTCCCAGCGTTTGCCACAGCCTAGCTCACATTCGACGCGGCCCGGGAACGGAACTGCTTCCTTTGTCCGCAACCTGCGATAATGCCGGCATGTACACGGGTGAAACGATCCCGGCCGACGTGATGGCCGAGTTGCGGGCCGCGACGGAGAGGGCTGTTAGGGGTGTTCGCGACCCCGAGGTTATGCGTCGGGCCTGCGAGCGGATGGACCGGATGCGGGAGGAACTTCGGGGGCGCGCTGGCGAAATGGACATCGTCGTCGAACTCATCCGCGAGGCCCGCGGCGAGTCATGATGCCCGCCGTGGGCTCGTCGGTCGCCTTGAAGCGGGTTCTACGGAGTTGGGTAAGCTCGACAGTCCGCGGGCGGGGTGTTAGGTCCGGTTCAGGCCGTAGCGGGTCGCGGTGAGGATGCGGTAATACTGCCAGCCGAGGACGACCGCGAACGCGGTGGCGAGGGCGATCACCGCGCAGAGGCCGTACCACACCTCCGGCGGTTGCTCGCTATACCTGTGCGGCTGTCCCGGGGGCCAGGTGTGGCCCCGGGCCGCTGTTAGCATCGTGGCCAGGCACAGTCCGGCCGCGACGGTCAGCACCGCGAAGGCGAAAGTCACTGTGTAGACCGTCACCCGGCGGGCGGCGTGCGGGCCGCCGAGTTCGTCCAGCAAGCGATGCCAGGTGAGCAGGACCGTAAACTCACCGATCATGCCCAGCAGCCACGCCACCTGGCCGACTGCGGCGACCGCGCCCGCCGGTCCCGGCTCGGTCGGGTGGGCGCCCAGCAGCCAGGGTGTAACCATCGCCGCGAACCCGGCCGCACGGACCGTGGACGCATACCGGGCGGCCGTCACCCACCCGGCCGCCTCGACCGCGTCGGCCGCCGCCTCGCACCGCCGGTAGCCGAACCACTTCAGTCCGGCGCGAACCGCTACCAGCAAGAAGTAGGCTGCCCCCGCGGGGATCAGGACCGTCCGGTCGGGGTCGCTCACCGCCAGGACGGCGAGGATGGTCAGGAGGACGGCACATTCGGCGGCGAGGACGACCAGGCCGAGGACGAGCAGACGGCAACCAGTCCGGGCAGACCGTGCCGCCAGCGGGGGAATGAGTGGCGCGTCTTCGGCCGGGCACTCGACCGGGTGCGGGCGGCGAGGGATGCGGACCTGTTCGCCGCAGAGGTGGCACGCCAGGACAGTGCCGGCGTCGGCGCTCGAAGCCCGCAGCCCGGCCCCACACCCTGGGCAGCAGAACCGTACCTTGACCCGTGCCGCGTCGAGCATTGCCGCCCTTTCACCGGTCAGACTGCCGGCTCGTTCTGCTCCAGCCACTCCCGGATCGCCCGCCGGGCCGCCCCGACCAGCCGCGTGTAAATCAGCCAGACGATGAGTCCGCCCAGCGCGATCAACCCCCAGACGACCGCGGGCTTGTTTGTGCCCAGCTTGTCCCACTGAGGCTGGACGTTCAGTTTCACGAACTCATCGATCCGAACCGGGTAGACGTAGTAGGCAATCCCGCCGATCATGGCGACGGCCAGGGCCAACCCGGCCAGCACCACGAACCGGGTCACCCGGCTTCCGAGCCGGGTGTCGTGCAGGCTGGCGGCCAGCCGGCCCAGCGCGGCCACGAACCACACCTCGGCCAACCCGCCGAATACGACGGCCAGGGCAATCCCGGCCCGCTGGGCGAGGCCGTTGGGGTCGTCCGCTGGCAGCAGCCCGTCGGGGATGAACCCCTGTGCGGTCTGCACCCCGGCCGGTACGGCCAGGGCGATCACCCCGAGCAGGGCGACCAGCCCGGCGACGGCGGCGGTGGTGGCCAGACCCTTGGCGAAGGACGACCGCGGCACGTTCGAGAATCCGAAGAGCCCGAGCGTCCACGCCAGGAACCCCAGCGCGTACGGAATCAGCACTACACCCAGCTTGATCTCGGTGGCGGCGCTGAGCCCTTCCTGCTTCAGGTAGCCCGGATCCTGCGTCGGGAGGGTCACGCCGAGGTTCTCGGCGATCATGATCCCGGCGAAGCCGAGGAGCCCGAGCAGGCACAGGAACAGCGACAACTGGACCCACCAGAGCCCGCGGCGACTGCGCCGCCAGGCACGGACCAACCCGTCGCCGGGAACGCCGGGGACGGCTCGCCTGTCGGCCTTGGCGAACGGGTCGGCGAGCTTGCGCGGTTCAGCCGGGGCGAACGCCGGCGGCGCGGGCAGTCGGGAACCGGTCGCCGGTCGGCGGGGTTCCGGGTCAGCCGGACGGGGGATCGCCCCGAACGACGACCGGTGAGTGCCGGGCGATTCCTCGCGGGGCGGTTCCGGGGCGCGGTACGGCTCGGGGGAATCGGCTTCTCGACCGCCTTCGGCGGGGATGGCCAGCACGGTGCCGCAGGTGGGGCACTTGCCCCGCTTGCCGCCCGCGTCGTCCGGGGCGTGCAGGACGCCTTGGCACTTCGGGCAGGTGACCTTGATCGGCATGGACGACCTCGGCGAGCGGGTTTTGTGGGTCCGGGCGGTCGATGCTCAGTGTAGCGGCTCCGCCGGGCGGTGCCACCCGGCACTACCGCGGCTGTGGCCGCGGCCATTCGGGGTCGTAGTCCAGTGAGAATAGCCGCTGGACGGCCTCGGCGCGGCCGTCGGACTGGGACAACAGGGCCTCCAGTGCCCGACGGAGCTTTTGCGCCCGCGGGTCGGCCTGAGCGGCGGCCGGGTCGGCCCCGCGACCGATCCGGTCGAGGATGGCGGCGAGGTCGAGCAACCTCGCCCGGGCCTCCAGGAAGTATGCGTCCAGGGCTTGCGGTGCGGCGAGTGGGGTCATGGGTCAGACCAATGTGGAATGCGGTATCAAACGCGGTTAGCCGCGAGCCGAAGGCGAGCGCTCACCCCCGCCGTCGAATCGCGTCCTCACGTCCAGGGAGATCAACTCGTTGAGGCTTCCGGACCGGAACCCTTCCAGGTCCAGGGCGACGAACTTGAACCCAATGGCCTTCAACCGGCTGGCGAGTTCACCCCGGACCGGCTCGGCGGCCAGCCGCGCGACCTCGTCCACCGGCACCTCGATCCGCGCCAGGTCGCCCTCGTGGTAGCGCACCCGGCAGTCACGCAAGCCCAGCGACCGGAGGAACGCCTCGGCTTCCTCGACCCGGAGCGTCCGCTCCGGTGTGACGGCCAGCCCGGGGGCCAGCCGGCTGGAGAGGCACGGCGACGCCGGCTTGTCCCACGCCGGCAGGCCCCAGGACCGGGCCACCGCGCGGACGTCGGCCTTGGTGAACCCTGACTCTTGTAGCGGGTGGCGGACCCGGTGTTCGGCTGCGGCGACCAGTCCCGGCCGGTAGTCACCCTGGTCGTCGAGGTTGGCGCCACTGCAGATGACCGGCACGCCGAGTTCCGGCAGCAGACGGTCGATGGTGGAATACAGCTCGGTCTTGCAGTGGTAGCATCGGGTGCCGTCGTTCTTGAGGTAGTCCGGGTTGTCGAACTCCTCGGTTTTGACGACGACATGTCGAATACCGATCACCCTGGCGAGTTGCTTCGCGTCGGCCAGTTCGGACCGGGGCACGCTCGGGCTGTCCGCGGTGACGGCGACCGCGCGGTCTCCGAGTGCGAGTTGCGCGGCCCGTGCCACGACGGCGCTGTCCACGCCACCGCTGAACGCGACCGCCGCCCCGGAGAGGTCTCGGAGGACTGCCAGCAATCGGTCCCGTTTGGCGAGCAACTCCGGCGTCAGGTCGGCGGTGAATGGGGGCGCGCTCATGGTACTGTTCAGTATAAGTGCCACGGGCGCAGAGGCACAACTAGACCGGAGGCCGGCGGGCCGCTGTGCGGTACAGTTCGCGGAGCTTGCGAGTGATCGGGCCTTCCTTGCCGGAGCCGACGGGTTTGCCGTCGATCGACCGGACCGCGATCACCTCGGCCGCGGTACTCACGAGGAAGATCTCGTCGGGGGCCGACAAGAGGTGATCCTGCGTCAGTTCTCCTGCAACGGACAGTCCGGCAGCTTTGGCCTCGGCGACTACCACTGCCTGGGCAACCTGTGTCAGTGCTGTACCGGTGAGTTGCCCGTCCTTGACAGCGAAGACAGACCCGTCGGTGCTGCCGTGGATCGTGCCCCCGGGACGGTAGAGGATGGCATCCAGACATCCGGCCTTCAGCGCCTCGACTCGGGCTTGCACAACCCCCGCCCGGCTGAGAGTCCGGTCGGATGACTCGTACCGATCCGCTGCGACCATCACCACGTCGAGACCGGCGTCATAGAGTTCGCGCGGGTATTCCACCACGTCCTCGGCGATGACAATTACCGCCGGCTCGCACTTGCGGGGGTCGAGGCCCAGCGTGCCCGGGCCGCGGGTCACGATGACCCGGACGTACCCGTTGGTTCGGCTGTTTGCCTTCAGGGTAGCGACGACCGCGTCTATCAGTTCTGCACTGGTTAACGGGATCTTCAGAGATAACGTCTCGGCTGTGTGGTAAAGCCAATCGATGTGTTCGCGGAGCTTGAACACATGCCCGTCGTAGGCTCGCATTCCCTCCCACACGCCGTCGCCGAACAGCAGACCGTGGTCGAAGACGCTGATCCTCGCGTCGTTCTTGTCTACCAGCTTGCCGTCGATCCAGACCTTCGAGGGCATTGGGTGACCTGTGAAAGTGAATCGAGGGCTTGCCCCTGCGGCCGGTAGCTGCTCTGCCTACCTGAGCGGGGGGCGTAAGCCCCCTGAGGGTCAACCTCAGGGGGCTTACGCCCCCCGCTCAGGTAGGCGACGCGGTCTGGCTACACCGCGGTCATGAGCCGCGGCTGAAACGAGTCCGGGTCGTCCTCGGCAACCCGGCCGTGCGTCATCCGCACCACCCGGTCGGTGACGGCCGCGATCTCCAGGTTGTGCGTGACCATGACCACCGTCACGCCGTCGTCGCGGTTCAGCTCGCGCAACAGCCGGACGATCTCGCGACCGGTTTCGACATCCAAATTGCCGGTCGGCTCGTCGGCCAGCAGCACCCGCGGACGGGACAGGAGCGCCCGCGCCACCGCCGCCCGCTGCATCTCGCCGCCGGACATCTCTCGCGGCTTGTGCTTGACCCGATGGCCCAACCCCACCCGGTCGAGCAGTTCTTGTGCGCGCCGCCGCCACTCTCGACGCGACCTCCACCAGCCGACAGTCGAGTGCGCGATATATGCGGGCATCAGCACGTTGTCGAGGGCCGTGAGTTCTGGCAACAGGTGGTAGAACTGGAAGATGAACCCGAACGTCTTGTTCCGCAGTTCGTCGCGGTCCCGGCCACGGAGGTTGTCGATCCGCCGGCCGTCGAGGTAGATGGCCCCCGCGTCCGGTGCGTCCAGCGTGCCGAGCAGGTGCAAGAGCGTGCTCTTGCCCGACCCCGACGCCCCGACGATGCTCAGGAACTCCCCCTCCGCGACGGCCAGGTTCAGCCCCTGGAGCACCTTCACCGCGTCCGCGTGCCGGCGGTAGCTCTTGGTCAGGTTGTCGGCGACGAGCATGGCTTCTCCGGCGAACGGCCGGCGTAAGCCGGCTGGTGTATCGTGTGATCGCGCAACGACCAGCCGGCTTACGCCGGCCGTTCGCCTATTCAAAGCGCAAAGCCCGGACCGGGTGCAGCCGGGCCGCCCGCCAGGCCGGGAGGATGCTGAACAGCACCGCCGTCCCGATCGCGCCAACGTTGATGAGCGTGACCGCGAGCGGCTCCACGTTGGTCGGGATCCGGTCGAAGTAGTAGACGCTGCGGTCGAAGATCTGCTGCCCGGTCCGGCGGGTCAGCCAGCCCTCGATCTCGTTAATGTTCTCGGTGATGAGCAGCCCGGCCCCGGTCCCCAGGGCGCAGCCGATCACTGCGAGCATCAGGCCATAGCTCAGAAAGATGCCCATCACACCGCGGTTGGAGGCGCCCAGGGACTTCAGGACGCCGATATCACGGTACTTCTCTGAGACGATCATGGTGAAGATCGCCAGCACGCTGAACCCCGCCACCCCGACGATCATGAACAACAGCAGGTTCAGGATGCCGCGCTCGATGTCGATGGCGGCCAGCAGCGGCCCCTGGTGCTGCTGCCAGGAGACGACCCGCGCCTCGGTCGGCGGGAACAGCGACTGCAACTCGGGGATCAGCTTCTCATGGACGAACATGCCGTCGTCGGCCAGGTCGCCCTTGAGCTTCAGTTGCAGGGCGTTGACCCGGTCGTCCATTCCGCGCATCCGCTGGAGTTCGTCCAGGGGGACGTAGACGAAGCTGGAGTCGTACTCGCTCATCTCCGAGCGGAAGTAGTCGGCCACCACGAACGTCCCGGACACCGGCTTGACGCCGCTGGCCCCGACGGTGGCCAGGAACACGTCGTCGCCGGGCTTGAGTAGCTCGACCTCCAGGTTCTCGCCGGTCTTCGGATCCTTGTACCGGGTGTGGCACAGCGAGTACCCGACGATCACACCGGTGACGCGCGGCGGGCCGGCCGGCGGCACTTCCGGCGGCGGCACGAACGCGGGCGGCTGCGGGGGAACCTGTACCTGGGTCTTGAGAAAGTCGCCCGGCCCAGGCTGGCCTGGCGGCGCCGGTCGAATTTCGGCGGCCGGTTCGTCCCAGTTGAATAGTCGGTTCCGCTCCAGCCGCGCCTTCGCCTCGGGCGTCAGTGCGAAGCTCGGGGCAGGGGAGTTCTTCTGGTGAGCCACGTACTCGCCGAACCGTCCGACCTGCGCGTGCTTCGCCGGGTCCACCCCGACGAGCCGAACGTGCTTGGTGATCGGCACCTTCTGGCCGTTGCGGTCGCGGACGTGGAACTGGAAGAGCGCGAACACCTCGACGGTCGGCGAGATCGCCTCGACGTATTGTCCGGCCGGGGACTCCATAATGCGGCTGACCATCGATTGCGGAGGCTCGTCGAACCCGTCGGCCCGCTCGGTCTCGACCAGCACGTCGGCGAGGATGCCGTGCAGCCGGTCCTTGAGCTTGTTACTGAAGCCGCTCATCACCCCGTTGACGACGATCAGGGTGGCGACCCCGAGCATCACGCTGACGATACAGACGAACGCCAGATACCGGGTGCGGAGGTACTTCAGACACAACAGCAGCTTGTACACGGGCGTTCCTTCCCCGGGGCGCGGAGGTGCCGGCCGACGGCTGGCTTGTAGCAAACCCCGGTGCCGGCGGGAAGGGCAAGTGAGCGGCTGTGTTCGCGGTCAAGGCCGCTCGGCAGTTTTTCAC
>Ga0247822_10000428_pt1 | contig 22512 bp, 18 predicted proteins | sample 13C_Cellulose_Da_FD_192423 | JGI IMG/M metagenome (GOLD analysis project Ga0247822, IMG submission 192423) | Soil microbial communities from agricultural site in Penn Yan, New York, United States - 13C_Cellulose_Day30 | ecosystem: Environmental > Terrestrial > Soil > Agricultural land | place...
GGCTACGACTGGCTGCTCGAGGCAGTCGTCGCGTGACCATGCCCTACGCGGACCAGTTCGCGGCGCACGCGCACGCGACGAACGGCGGTTCCCCCGCCGACGCCCCGTCGTGGCTCCCCGAGCTGCGCCGGCGGGCCTTCGACCGCTTCACCGCGCTCGGGTTCCCGACGACGCGCGACGAGGATTGGCACTTCACCTCCGTCACGCCGATCGCCGAGCGGACCTTCCGCTCGCTGAAGGCGGCGCCGACCGCGCTCACGCTGTCGGACATCGAGCCCTGGCTGGTGGACAGCTCGTGGCACCGGCTGGTGTTCGTGAACGGGCGCCTTGAGCCATCGCTCTCGCAGTTCTCGGAGATGCCGGCGGACGTGCAGATCTCGCCGCTCTCCGAGGCGCTCCGCGAGGAGCCTGAATGGGTCGGCAAGCACCTCGGCGCGCTGGCGGCGTTCGACCGTGCGGCGTTCACGGCGCTGAACACGGCGTTCATGCAGGACGGTACGGTGATCCACATCCCCCGCGGGGAGGTCGTGGAGACGCCGCTGCACATCCTGCACGTGGTGGACGCCCAGGCGGACGGCGCGGCGCTGCACCCGCGCCTGCTCGTCGTGACGGAGCCGCACTCGCGCGTGTCGCTGGTGGAGAGCTTCGTCGGCATCGGCGGCGGCTCGTACCTCACGAACGGCGTCTCCGAGATCGTGATCGGTGACGGCGCGCGCGTGGACCACTATAAGGTGCAGCGCGAGGGCATCGACGCGTTCCACGTGGACACGACGCAGGTGACGCAGGGGCGGGACACGATCTACCACTCGTTCTCCTACGCCTCGGGCGCGGCGCTCTCGCGCACGAACATCTACACCAAGCTGCTCGGCACGGGCAGCGAGGCGCGCCTCAACGGCCTCTACGTGATCGATGGCGCGCAGCATGCCGACCACCAGACGTTTGTCGAGCACATCGCCGAGTCGTGCTCGAGCCGCGAGCTCTATGCCGGCATCCTCGACGGCAGCTCGCATGGCGTGTTCAATGGCAAGGTCTATGTGGACCCGCTCGCGCAGAAGACGGACGGCAAGCAGACGAACAAGGCGCTGCTGCTCTCGCCGACGGCGCGGGTGGACACCAAGCCGCAGCTCGAGATCTTCGCGGACGACGTCAAGTGCACGCACGGCGCGACGATCGGCCGCATGGACGACCAGGCGCTCTTCTACCTGAAGAGCCGGGGCATCGGCGCGGACAATGCGAAGGCGCTGCTGACCTACGCGTTCGCGGCGGAGCCGCTGGAGACGATCGAGATCGACGCGCTGCGACTGGAGCTGGAGCGCCAGGTGTTCGAGCGTTTCACCCACTCCTCGCTCGAGTAGCGCACGACGATGGCGTCCGACGCGACCCTTGACGCACTGTACCAGGAGATCATCCTGGACCACAACCGGCGCCCGCGGAACTACCACGCGATGCCGGAGGCGACCTGCACCGCGGACGGACGCAACCCGAACTGCGGCGACTCGCTGACGATCTGGCTGCGGTTCGACGGAGACACGGTGGCCGACGTCTCGTTCCAGGGCGTCGGCTGCGCGATCTCCAAGGCGTCCGCGTCGCTGATGACGCAGGCGGTCAAGGGAAAGTCCCGCGCCGAGGCCATCGAGCTCTTCGGCAAGGTGCACCGGCTCGTCACGGGCGAAGACCCCGCGGCGGCATCGGACAAGGAGCTCGGCCAGCTGCGCGCGCTGGCCGGCGTGTCGAAGTTCCCGATGCGCGTGAAGTGCGCATCGCTGGCGTGGCACGCGCTGAAGTCCGCGATGGACGGTGCAGAGCCGTCCAGTGCGGTCACCACCGACGTGGCGCCATCACGATGACCGTCGCCGCCGAGGGCTTCGTCCGGCTGGCCGGGATCGGCGTCGCCGACATCGCCTCCGGCACGCTGCACACGGCCACCCTGCCCAATGGCACGCGACTCTGCATCGGTCGTCATGGCGACGCGCTGTTCGCGGTGAAGGACGAGTGCCCGCACGCCGAGTTCCCGCTGTCGGAAGGCACCCTCTACGCCAACGGCGAGCTCGAGTGCTGCTGGCATGGCGCCAAGTTCGACTGCCGGACGGGCGCGGTGCTGCGCGGGCCGGCGGAGGATTCGCTGGTGCGGTTCGACGTCGAAGTGCGTGACGGTGTCATCTGGGCGCGGCGCGCCGCGGTGGTGAAGCAATGAGCGGCCGCACCACTCCCGCCGTTGCCGCGCGCCGCCCCGGCGTGCGAACGGACGCCCTCGCGCCCCGCAGCGACTTCCCGCTGCTCGCGGCCGCCCCGGACCTCGTGTACCTCGACTCGGCGGCGACTTCCCAGAAGCCGCGCGTCGTCCTGGACGCGATCACCGCGTACTACACGCACTCGAACGCCAACCCGCACCGCGGCGCCTACGCGCTCTCGGCCGCGGCTACGCAGGCGTATCACGATGCCCGAACGCGGATCGCGCGCTTCATCGGCGTCGCCGACGTGGACACGCTGGTCTTCACCCGCGGCACGACCGAGGCGCTCAATCTCGTGGTGTCGTCGTGGGGCAGGGCGAACGTCGAACGTGGCGACAACATCGTCGTGACGCGCATGGAACATCACGCGAACTTCGTCCCGTGGCAGCAGCTGGCGAGGGCCTCCGGCGCGGAGTTCCGCATCTGTGAGCTGGATGCCTCGGGTGCGGTGGACCTCGCGATGATGGCGCGGCTGGTGGACGCACGCACGAAGGTCGTCGCGTTCGGCCACGTGTCCAACGCGCTGGGCACCATCAACCCGGTGACGGAACTCGCGCGCGTGGCGCGCTCGGGCAGCCACGGGAAGGCGCTCGTCGTCTGCGACGGCGCGCAGGCTGCGCCGCACCTGCGGCTCGGAGTCGATGCGCTCGGCGTCGACGCGTACGCGTTCAGTGGCCACAAGATGGGCGGGCCGATGGGCATGGGCGCGCTCGTCATGCGCCGCGACCTCCTCGAGGCGATGCCGCCGTATCACTTCGGCGGCGACATGATCGAGTGGGTCAACGACCACGACACCACCTGGAACGTGCTGCCGCACAAGTTCGAGGCGGGCACTCCGAACGTGGAGGGCGCGGTCGGGCTCGCGGCCGCGTGTGGCTATCTGGACGCGTTGGGCATGGACGCCGTGCGCGCGCACGAGGTGGAGCTCACCGCGGCGGCGATGCGCGCGCTCGCGGAGATCCCCGGCGTGACGCTCTACGGCACGCCGACAGCCGAGGCTCGCAGCGGCGTCATCAGCTTCAGCGTGGCCGACGTGCACCCGCATGACGTCTCGACGTCGCTCGACGTCGAGGGCGTGTGCGTGCGCGCCGGGCACCACTGCGCACAGCCGCTGATGCGCGCGCTCGAGGTGCCGTCGACGGTGCGCGCGTCGTTCTGGGTCTACAACACGCTCGCCGATGTCGAGCGGCTCGCTGCGGCGGTGCGCGCGGCGCAGGCGAGGTTCGCGGTCGCATAGCGACGCCGGGTGCGAAGGTGCAACTTTGACGGCGCACCCCTTCCCCCAGAGCTCCAGTCCATGCGAAATCCGCGTACGCTTGTTCTCGTGGCGGCGGCGTTCATCGCCACCGCCCCCGCCGTGACCACACTCGGGGCGCAGCGCACCGAACGCCCGATCCTGCACGGCAAGCATTGGGTCGCCGTCACCGGCAAGCCGCTCGCCGCGACCGCCGGCTCGATGATCTTCCAGCAGGGCGGCAATGCCGTCGATGCCGCGGCCGCGATGCTCGCCGCCGGCTGCACGATGTGGGACACGCTCGGCTGCGGCGGTGAGACGCAGGCGCTGATCTACCACCCCGGCCTGAAGAAGGTCATCGGCATCAATGCACTCGGCGTCGCGCCGACGGGCGCCACGCCGGAGTTCTTCCGCGCCAAGGGCATGCGGTTCCCGCCGGAGTTCGGCCCTCTCGCCGCGGTCACGCCGGGCACGCCCGGCGGCCTGATGACGATGCTCGCCGAGTATGGCACGATGTCGCTCGGGCAGGTGCTCGCGCCGGCCATCCAGATGGCCGAGGAGGGTTACCCGATCGAGGCGCAGGCGGCGAACGGGATCGAGAGTGGCAAAGCGCGCATCAAGCAGTGGAAGTACTCGCCCGCCGTCTTCCTGACGCACGCGGGCGAGGCGCGCGAGGCACCGGTGGCAGGCGAGATCTTCAAGCAGCCGGACCTCGCGGCGACGTTCAGGAAGCTGGTCGAGGCCGAACGCCAGGCGCTCAGGGCGAAGAAGTCGCGCAAGGAGGCCATCTACGCGGCCTACGACCGCTTCTACAAGGGCGACATCGCGGATGAGATCGTGCGCGGCGTGCAGGAAGATGGCGGGCTCTTCACCAAGGCCGACCTCGCGAACTGGAAGGTGCTGATCGAGGAACCGTACTCGACGAACTATCGCGGCTACGACGTCTATAAGCTCCCCATCTGGCAGCAGGGCCCGGCAATGCTGCAGTCGCTGAACATCCTCGAGAACGCGGACCTGAAGGGGATGGGCTACAACAGCGCCCAGTACATCCACACCATCTACCAGGCGATGAACCTCGCCTTCTCAGACCGCGACTTCTACTACGGCGACCCGGCATTCGCGCCCGAGGAGCCGGTGGCGGGGCTGATGAGCAAGGCGTACGCCAAGTCGCGCTACGCGCAGATGAACCACGACCGCAACGACGCCGGCGTGAAGCCGGGTGACCCGTACGCGTTCCAGGGTGGAACCAACCCGTTCACCGAGTTGCTCTCGCGCTGGTCGACCAGCGGCCCGCGTCCGGACAGCGCGCGCCGAGCGAACGCGACGCGCGCGATGCCGAACCCGGACGGGCCGGCGGGTGTCGTGCCCGGTACTGACGCCGCCGCGGACGCGGCGTTTCATGAGGCGTTCACCCGTGGCACGACGAGCATCCAGGCCGCGGACGCGAACGGCTGGCTCGTGTCGATCACCCCGAGCGGCGGCTGGCTGCCGGCGGTGATCGCGGGGCGCACGGGCATCGGACTCTCGCAGCGCATGCAGTCGTTCGTGGTCGACGCCGAGGACGGGCCGTACAATGTTGTCGAGCCGGGCAAGCGTCCGCGCGTGACGCTGACGCCGACGATCGCGATGAAGGACGGCGAGCCGTGGATGGCGTTCTCTGTTCAGGGCGGCGACACGCAGGACCAGGACCTGCTGCAGTTCTTCCTCGCGATGGTCGAGTTCGGCCACAACGTGCAGCAGGCGGCGGAGCACCCGGGGTTCCACAGCTACCAGATGCGGACGAGCTTCGGCAACCACGACGCGCGTCCGGGCCGCATGCAGCTCAACGAGCGGATGCCGGACTGGGTGCGTGACGACTTGCGGAAGCGTGGCTACACGCTCGAGTTCGCGCGGTATACGTCGGGGCCGATCACGGCGATCTGGCTGGACCGGAAGAACAAGTCGTTGTGGGGTGCGGCGAGCAACTTCGGGGAGGATTACGGGATCGCGTGGTAAGCAAGTAGAAGACAACGGAGCTCAAGGCTCACTCAGCCTCCGCTCACCGCCAGCGGACCTCGACATGGCGCAGGTCCGTCCAAATCCGCGTTCCCACGGGGAGCCGTGCGTCGTACCACCGCTTGATGTCAGGAGCCACCGGCTCGCCAAAGTCAGGCTTGAGATTCCAGACCATCACGGACGGCAACCCCTCGGCGGTGGCGCGCGGGAGGTCCAGCGAATCGCGGACCTCGTACGGCATGAGGTGGAACAGCAGGTGCCCGCGGTACGGCGGGCCGCTGAGGAAGGTGACTTCGGGCATCCCCGGGCCGGCAACGATGCCTGCATCCGTGCGGCGCCTGGCGATGATGGCGTCGAGATCGGAGTAGAGCGCGCTGTCCGCCGCGCTCACCCGCAAACCGCCGCGCGGGATGGCGAGCCGATGCGTGAAGTCGAGCTGGCGAGGGAACTGACCAAGGTTGAAGACATCGCCCGGCTGGATCGAGACCACGGCAAACAGACCGAGAAGCACGAACGTCCCCGACAGGCGTGACGCCGCCTCCGGCATCGCCTGCAACAGCACGAGGAATCCGAGCGGTGCGACGAAGCAGTAGTAGATCGGCGCCGAGAAGGGATACTGATTGAGCGCCAGCATCGACGCGAACGCCGCGGTGGTCATCGCCGTCAACTGAATGCGTGACGCGGCCGTGCCGGACGGGATGCGCGAATGGCGCACAGCGACGAAGACGACACTCGCCGGCAGCAACCAGCGCGCACCCTCCCAGACAACCTGATAGAGCAGGATCGAACTCGCACTGCTCCAGGCGAGCCAGGCACCGACGACGACCGCGCCCGCGCGGACGAAAGGTGACGCACCCCAGCGGAGCTCGACGGCGGCGAGCAGGACGACCATGAGCCCGGCGACGGTGACGGCGACAGGCTTCATCAGGAAGACCAGGCCGGCAGCGCGTCCCATGGCATCGAAGAGGACCCCGCGGATGAGCGCGTCGAGCGATCCGCTGAGTGCGTAGGGGATCGTGAACAGCACGACCGGAATCGCCACGCCGAACAGGAGCAGTCCCACCGGCACGAACACCTCGCGCCAGTCTCGGCCGCCACGCTTGAGGATGGCGACCTCCCGGTCGGCGGCCACGGCGGTGAGCGCAGCGATCGGTACGATGAGGTGCAGCACTTCCGAGATGAGTAGTCGTGCCCGCAGCAGGTAGACGACGAGTAGCGTGAGCACCGCGAGGCCGGCGATGATTGCGATGCTCGGTAGTCGCGTCGGGGCGGCGGCGGCGCGCGGCTCGTCGCGTTGCGCCGCGATGACGAGCGCCAGCAGCGCTGCGGCGAGCAGGTAGAGCGCGGTGATCTTGATGGTCAGGCCGATTCCGACGGCAAATCCGGCCGCGACGATCCAATGCCCCCGGTGGGTGTCGTGCCATCGCAGCAGCGCGGCGATCGCCACCGTGCCGACGAAGAGAAGGTACCAGCTCGGCATCGCCGACGGATACACGGGCAGCGTCCACATCGCGATCGTGACGGTCGCTCCCGCCGCCCACCCTGCGGCGGAGCGAGGCATCGCGCGGCGCACCCCACCGAAGATGAGGGAGAGCCAACCCAGCCAGACGGCAAAGAGGGCGTACCGCGTCGCCATCAGCGTCGTTCCGAAGAGCTGCTGTGCGAGCGCGTGCCAGTAGCCGAGGGCGCCGGTGTAGATCTCCTCGAAATCCCGGTGCGGCAGCTGGCCGAGCCTGATGCGTTCGGCGGTCTGGCCGAGCATTCCCTCGTCGTGCGGCACCCAGCCGCGATCGAGGCGCGGCCAGACGAAAAAAGCCGCGATCGCAAGCGTGACGAGCAGCGCGAGCCAGTCCCGCGACGGACGCGGCGAGCGACCGTCGGCGGTCACGTCGGCGTCGGCATCGACGCCCGGAGCGTGCGGCGATGCGAACGGTGTGGACGGCGCGGAGCGATAAGCCATGTGGGAGGTCGGGAATGAGATCGAGCGCTTGGTGCACAGCCTGCAACCCGCGCCCAAGGCCAAGGCGCGCGCGGAGTCGAGCCAACGCCGGTCAGAAGTTGAGCCGCTCCCGCTCGAAGACGAGCGGCCGGTTCTTGACATATGTGTAGATCGCGCCCACGTACTCGCCGACGACACCTACGAAGATCAGTTGCAGTGCCGAGAGGAAGAAGAACCCGATCACCAAGGGTGCGATACCGAGCGAAAAGTTGTTCCACCAGATCAGCTTGGCGACGAGATAGCCTACGCCGACGAGCAGGCTGACGCCGGCAGCGGCGGCTCCGCTGAGCGTCGCGATTCGGAGCGGGACCTTCGAGTGGCTGACGAGTCCGAGCAGTGCGGTGTCGATCAGCGCGTACAGGTTGTTCTTGCTCTTGCCTGAGCGGCGCACCTCCTGGTGGAACGGCACCAGCAGCATCGGGAAGCCCATCTCGGCGACGAGTCCGCGCAGGAACGGATACGGGCCGGCGATGCGGCGCAGCGCCTCCATGACACGCTGGTCGTAGAGTCCGAAGCCCGTCGCCTGCTGGATGATGTCGACGTCGGCGACGCTGGCGAGCAGGCGATAATAGGCACCGCGAACGGCGTACATCAGGCGGCCCTCGTCGCTCTCCACTTTCACGCCGAGCACGACCCAGGCGCCCTTTTCCCATCCATCCAGCAGCTTCGGGATCAGGGCCGGCGGATCCTGGAAGTCCGCGCTGATCCCGATCACCGCATCTCCGTCGGCCTGCAGCAGTCCGTACATCGGCGAGCGGACGGGTCCGAAGTTGCGGGTATTGAGGATCACCTTGACGTTCTTGTCCTCTGCGGCGAGCGCGCGCAGGATCGAGGGCGTGGCGTCGGTCGAGCCGTTGTCGATGAAGAGGTGCTCGTATCGGTAGTTCGGCAGCCGCAAGAACTCAGCCTTCACGGCCTCGTAGATCTCGCGTGTGTTCGTCTCTTCGTTGAAGCAGGGCGTGACGACGGTGATGAGGCGGAGTGGCATCGTTTCTACGGGAGTGGGACGTCTGCTGCGCGCCGGCGAGCCTGAGAGTACCACGCCGCGAGCAGCGCGACCAGCACGCCGGGGATGATCATCGCGTGAGCCGCGACGGTGTCCCGAATGTCGAGCCGCGCGGCGGCGGCGGCTGAGAGGAGTGTGACGAGGACGGCACCGACGACGATCACCTCCGTCAGCGGCTCCCGGCGCCAGGCGCGGAAATAGCTCGTGAGGGATTGCATCATCAACCAGGCCAAGCTGGTGAGACCAAGCAGGACGACGGCCGAGGGCGCCAACGCGCGACCCTCGAGCGATGGCACGGCGACAGGAAGCCACGACACGACGACTGCGGCCGCAGCGATTCCCGCGGTGGCGACGAGCGCGGCCTGCAGCGACGAACGGATCGCGAGTTCACGAAGCTCGGCGAACGCGCCACGCGCCAGCAGCGCCGCATATCGCGGGTACCGCGCCTGCAGCCACGCGCCGGCGAGCACCGATGGCGCCATGGCGATAGCGAGCGTCATGCCGACGCGGCCGGCCGCGTCCGCGCCATGAGTCATGAGGACGATGGGCGTGAGCACCTGCGGCGCGACCCAGATGGCGAGCCAAGTCGCTGCGGTGCGACGCTGGACGCTCGCTAGTTCCCCGTCGCCAGCGGCCGAGCGCGCCGCCGCCGGGCCGAGCGCCGCGTACCGGGCGCGAAGCCACGTCCACGCCACGCCGAACCACAAGACGGAGAAGGTCGCGACAGCCCACAGCGCACCCCACCACCAGAGCACCACCCAATGAGCCGCGCAAGCGATGAGCACCTGTGCCAATCGCATCCGCTGTACCTCCACCAGGCCTCCTCCGCCCTCGATGGCGCAAAGCCGCGGCACCAGCGACATGTAGGCGGCGACGAACACCGTCGCGACCGCCCACGGCACGAGCACCGACATCGCATCGACGGCCGACGAGGCGGACCACAGCAGGAGAGCACCGCCCACGCCCACGATGGCGACGAACCACCACGCGAACCGGGCGTACCATCGCTGCGCGTCTCGAAGCATGACGAGCAGTCGCGACCGAGCCGATGGATCCCCGGTGACGGCGCCGCGCATCCCGAGCGTGATGTGCGGCGATTCATGGCTCGCGTGATTCACGACCAGGTTGCCGACGCCGAGCTCCATGAGTTGCGTCAGGCCCTGGATGTTCCAGAAGACGAAGTAGAGGCCTTGCTCGGCGAGCGGACGGCGCGTCGCCACCATCCACAGCGTCACCGGGGCGGCTGCGAGCTGCACGAACCGAGTGAGCAGCACGAGCAGGACGGTCGACCGCAGCCACGCGCGCGAGGACGAAGGGGACGCGACCGGCACCTCAGACGTCATGGAGGAGCAGCAGCTCGTTCGCGCAGCCCATCTCGCGGATCTGGGCGACGATCTCATGCTGGAAGACGCGCGAGCTGACGAGCACCGGCTCCGCGCGCGCGAGCAGCGCCTCCGGCGCGAGGATCGGCCGGTCGTGCAGCATCTTGCCGTGGTAGCGCGCGTTCGACTCGACGAACGCGGCGATGCGCGCGTTCGCCAGCGGACTCGTGGCCAGCAGGCGCGTGGTGTGCGTGCCGACGCCCCAGACGATGATCTCGCGGTCGGCGTCGACGATGGCCTGGAGGCGCTGGTGCAACCGCGTTTCGTCGGCGCGGCATGACTCGATGTAGCGCCGGAGTCCGGGCGCAGTGTCGTCGTCGCGGACCATCGGCGCGCCCGGCGGCACCGGCGTGTGGAGGTGGAACGCCGAGACGTTGGACATCACCGTGCGGTGCGACTGCACGCGATGGTTTTGCTCCGACCAGGCGCGCGTGAACCCGCGGCGCTCGAACAGGTTGGTGAGCGAGCGTGGCGCGAAGAAGTTGATGTGCTCGGTGCTGAAGTCCTGGAACGGCGCGTTCGGCCAGTCGGCGAAGCTGGTCGCGTCAGGGACCTCGGCGTAGACGAGCCCGCCGGGCGCCACGATGCGTCGCAGCTGGTCGAACGCCTCGTCAAGGTCGCGCAGATGCTCCAGCACGCCCACGAGGATGACGACATCGTACCGCTCGGGCGCGTTCGCCCCGCCGAGGTCGGCGAGCGAGTGGTTGAGGACCTCGATGTCGTAGAGATTGCGCGCCGCGCTCGCGCAGGCCGGCGACGGGTCGAGCCCACGCACGTTCGGGAAGCCACGCAACCGGAGCTCGTGCAGCAGCCGGCCGGTGGCGCAGCCGACGTCGAGGATGCGCACGTCCGCGCCCGGGAGGTGCGGCACCATCAGGTCGGCGATCATCGCGAGCCGGCTCGCATCGAAGGGCGACTCGGCGCCATCACGCTGGTGGTACTCGTACTTCGACATGTCGCGGTAGTAGCGATCGAACGCCCGCTGGTCCGGGATGCCGTCGGCGAACCCGGCGCCGCATGCGACGCACACGACGACGTCGTAGCCGTCGACGGGCGTGGACCGTTCGACGGCCGCGAACTCCTGCGTGAAGAGCACGCGACGTTCGAGCGCGCCGCAGACGGGGCACGGCCGGAGTGCCCTGCCTGTATCCCCCATCAAACGATCTCCGCGGGCTGCTTCCATCGCTCCTCGGGCACCGCATAGCAGACCAAATCCCAGCCCTCCTCGTTGTGCGGGCGAAGCACGATTCGGCTTTGCGAGAGCAGGGCGCTGCAGAGGAGTGGCACTCTCCATAGGTGATCCTGCAGGTGATACGCACAGATGGCGAGCACGGGTCGCGCGCGCGCGATGGTGGCTGCCGCGCCAGTGAGGGCGTCGAGCTCGCCGCCCTCGATGTCGAGCTTGATGAAGGACACTGCGTCGTTGGCGACGAGCGCGTCGAGCGGGGCCGTCCTGACAACGGTCGTCGCCGTCGCCGCGCTCGTCGATGCAGACACAGAACCGCTGGCCACCGCGGCAGCGCCTGCCGTGCCCGTCGCACTGAACCGCATCTCACCATGCCGTGTCGTCAGCGCGACCTCATGCACGATCACCCGAGCCGCGACGTCGGCTCCGAGCGCGGCGCAGGTCGCGCGGAGGCGTTCCAGGTTGGCCGGATCCGGCTCGGCTGCGATCCACCGCGCGAAGTCCGCGCCGCGCCAGCCGGTCCAGCTCCGGAGTGAATCACCGTCGTACGCGCCGCCGTCGACCACGATCTCACCGGCTCTCCAATCGACGATGTCGGGCGGATAGTACTGCGGATGCCAGGCGGGACCGCGCAGGTGATCGAACGACCCGGTGATGCGCAGCCGAAGCTGGTCGACGAATTCCTGCCGCGACGATTCGTCGGCGAAGAGCTCGAACGCCTCGCGCACGGCGAGGGCGGCGCGCAGCGGCGCGTCGGGCATGTCGACGAGATAGTGCGGCAACGCGCCCCGGTGGTGCCAGCCGACGACGGGGAACGAGACCACGTCGACGGCACCCAGTGCGCGGAGCTGCTCGCGCGACTGTGCCTGCCGGTGCGGCGAGTTCGCGCCCCAGATCGTGATCACGAAGATCGCGCCGGGGAACCGCTTCACGGCATCGGCCGGCGCCAGGACGGGCAGTCCGGCGACGACGGTTCCCTGTCGCGCGGAAGAGTTATCGGAGAAGGCGACGGCATCGGCGCCGTCGACGCGCATGGCGGCGAGCATCCGCTCGCCGAGGCCACCAGCGCCGTGCAGCACCACCGATCGGCCGCGGCCGACCAGCGCGGGCCACGCCCGCTCGGCGTCGGCGCGAACCTTGTCCGGGTCGAGGGAAAGCAGCTGCTCGAGCTCGTGGCGTGCCGTCACCAGGCGCTCTTCCCGCCGTCGACCACCAACTCCGACCCCGTCACGAACGACGCCGCGTCGCTGAGCAGGTAGACGAGCGCGCCGCCGAACTCGTCCGGACGCGCCATGCGGGCCATCGGAATGCGCGAGGCGGCGCGCTCGAGGAAGTCGGCCGGCTGCGCGTTCTCGACGCCGCCGAGCACGAGCGTGTTCACGCGCACGCCGGCCGCCGCCCAGTACGTCGCGAGATAGAGCGTGAGGCCGTGGAGTCCCGCCTTGACCACCGTGTACGACACCGGCTTGGCTGGCTGCTGCGCAGCCGGCACTCCGGGAATCTCGTAGAGCCGCTGGTCTGGTCCCAGGCGGCCATACTCCGACGAGATGTTCACGATGCTACCGGCGCCGCGCGCCGCCATCGCGCGGCCGAACACCTTCGCGCAGATGAACGCGCCGGTGAGACCGACCGCGATGTCGGCGCTCCACTGCGCCTGCGGAAACTGCTCGAAGCGCGAGAAGGCCGATTCGTTTCCCGCCTCCACCTTGGGATTCCGCGCGGCGTTGTTGACGAGCCCATCGATGCCGCCGAACCGCTTCGTCAGGTCGTCAGCAAGCGCCTCGACCGCGGACTCGTCGGTGATGTCGCACACAGCGCCCTCCACCTGCGCTTCCGGCTCGCGACGCGCCTTCTCGACGGCGAGTGCGAGCGAGCCGACGCGCACGTCGAGCAGCACCGCGGTCCCACCTGCGGCGGTGACGGCTGCCGCGTGGTGAGGGCCGATCAGCCCCGCACCGCCGGTGATGACGATGACTCGGCCCGCGAGGGGGCGTTCGATTGTCGCTGTCATCCCCGAATCACCCCGTTGTCAGCCAGTTCGACGCGCTCGCCGCTCGAGGCAGCGGTCCTCGCCGCGAGCGCAGTGCGCAGCACCGCGGCCCCGGTCTCGAGCGGCACATCCGTCCGCGTGCCCGAGCCGACGCGCGCCAGGAAGTGTCCCATCGCCTCGAGAAACATCGTGTTCCGTTCATAAGGCCGGAAGTCGTGCCGGATCCGTTGCCCGTCTGCGCGGCGCGCGCGGATCACGCCCTCGCGAAGGTCGGCCTCGAGCCAGCCGCCCTCCCCCACGACGCGCAATGCCCGTTCCGGCGGCCGCTGGGCCATGTTCTGCGCGATGTGCACGGTGAGCGGCCCGTCGACGGTGCGATGCTCGCAGAGTGCGTCCATCACGTCGTCCACCTGGAGCGCCAACGATGACCGCGCACCGCCGACCGCCTGCACGGCGACCGCGTCGCCGAACAGGAAGTGCGCGAGGTCGTAGTCGTGGATCTGCGTGAGCGTGACGCCTCCACCGAGTTCCGGGCGCGCCGCGTACGACTCACGATGGTCCTCGTACGGATGCCAACCCGGCAGCCACTCGCCGAACCTGACCTGTGCGTGCAGCAACCGGCCGAGTTCGCGCCGCTCGAGCGCGCGGCGCACGAGACGCACCGCGGGGTGAAAGCGCCACTGGCAACCGACCATGCCGACGATGCCGGCGGTGCGCGCGGTCTCGAGCAGGCGGTTCACGCCATACCACTCGTGCGCGAGCGGCTTCTCGACGTAGATGGCACAGCCTGCGGCGGCGGCACGGGTCGCGATCCCGAGGTGGTGCGACGATGGCGTGGCCACGATCACCGCCGCGGGCCGCGTGGCGAGTGCCGCGTCGAGCGAGGTGTGCACCGTGCAACCCAGCTCGCGTTCCGCGTCGCGCGAGTCGTCCCGCTCCAGCGTCGGCGTGATGACCGCGGCGTCGCGCCGCCGGCGCAGCGCGTGCAGGTCCAGCGACGCGCCCAGCAGCGTGCGCAGGTTCCTCGCGTGCCGCTGCCCGACCGCGCCGAGCCCCGCGACGAGGACGCGCATCACTCGGGAAGCGGCGGGATGAGGAGGTTCGAGCGCAGCTCCTCGCGCGGCAGGAACGGCCAGAGGTCCTCGAGCGGCCGCGACACCATGGATCCGTCGGGGCGCTTGACGGACGAGAGACTCGGGGCGCGAATCTCCTCGCGCGGCGTCGCGACCTCGCAGATGACCGGGCCGTCCATCGCCAGTACGGCCTCGACGTCACGCCGGAGCGTGCGCGAATCGGCGACGCCCACCCACTTCACGCCGAACGCCTCGGCCACCTTCCGGAGCGAAGGCACGGTCACCCCGCTCGTCGCGTCGGCGCCGGTGAGGCGGCCGAAATAACGCTCCTGCGACGTGCGGATCGATGCGTAGCCTTCGTTCGCGAGGATGAAGATCCTCACGTTCAGCGAGAGGCGGCGCAGCAGCTCGAGTTCCTGGACGTTGAGCTGGAAGCCGCCGTCTCCGTCGACCGAGATGACGCGGCGATCCGGCGCGGCGACGGCCGCGCCGATCACTGCGGGCAACCCATTGCCCATCGCGCCGAGCGCCGTGGTCAGGAAGAGCCGCTGCCCCTCGCGAAGGCGGAGCGCGAGGTTGAAGATCTCGATGCCGGCTCCCGAGCTCCCCGAGACGATGATGTCGTCCGGCGCCATCGTCGCAGCCAGCGTCTCGGCGAGCACGTAGGTCGAGACGCCAGCAGGCTGGTCGCGATACTCCGGCAGCACTACCGGGTACCGCTCCCGCCACGCCTCGCAGCGCTCGATCCACGGGCGCGGCGCCGGCGGGAGTGCCGCGTCATCGAGCGCGCGCTCGAGCGCCTCGAGGAAACGGCCAGCGTCGGTGGCGAGCGCATGCTCGACCGTCGGCGCGACACGCGCGACCTCTGCTGCATCGATGTCGACAACGAGCTTCCGCGCGCCGCGGGCGAAGTGCTGCGGGGCGTAGCCGGTGACGACGTTGTCGAGCCGCGCGCCCACGGAGACGAGCGCGTCGCTGTTCTGCAGCGTGAAGTTCGCGCCGCGTGGCGCCACTGGTCCCGGCCGCCCGAACATGAGCGGATGGTCGTCGGGCACGAGGTCGTGCGCGGGCCAGGTGGTGAGCACGGGGATCCCGAGCTTCCCGACCACGCGTCGGAGCACATCGCGCGCGCCCGAGAGCCGTACGCCGTTGCCGACGAGGAACACCGGCCGCTCGGCGCCGCGCAGGATCTCGAGCGTCCGCGCGACGGCGAGGGCGACCTCCGTGTCCGCCGCGCGGTCGACAGCCTCCTCCGATTCGGGATCGAACCCGGGGAGCGAGTCCTCCTCGACCATCGCGCCCTGTACGTCGAGCGGCAGGTCGATCCACACCGGTCCTGGTCGCCCGTGGCGCGCGAGCCAGACTGCGCGCTCGAGATGCGCCCGGATGGACTCCGGGTCCTCCACCGTCACCGCGTACTTCGTCACCGGCGCGGCCATGGCGACGATGTCGACCTCCTGCACGCCGAGCTGTCGCACGCCGGAATCGCGCTTGAGGTCGGCGCGCTTCACCTGGCCCGAGAGCACGATCATCGGCGTGGAATCGAGCCAGGCGCCGGCAACGCCGGTGAGCGCGTTCGTGCCGCCGGGCCCCGCGGTGACGAGGCAGCAACCGAGTCCGCCGGTGACCTTGGCGTAGCTCTCGGCCGCCATCGACGCGGCCTGCTCGTGCACCGTGCAGACGTAGTTCAGCCCGTCGGTGTGACCGACGGCGTCGTTGAGGTGCATCGCACCGCCGCCGGTCACCATGAACACATCGCGCACGCCCTCGCGGGCGAGGAAACGCATGATCCACTCCGCCACCTTGACCGGGGCCATCAGCCGACCGTCGACTGCGAGGCGAAGTCCACGAGGCGGCCGGCGGCATCGAGCACCGGGATCACGCGGGTACGGCCGGCGAGCCGATCGCGCAGCTGATCGGCGGTCATGCCGGTCGTGCCATGGCGGAATCCCCGCGTCATGACCTCGCCGATCGGCGTGTGCAGGCCGAGCCCGCGCGCGAACGCGTGGCGCAGGTCGCCGTCCGTGACGACGCCGACGACGCGGCGGTCGGGCGCGAGCACGAACGCGATGCCCATGTGGTTGGCGTCGATCACGCGAAGCGCGGTGAAGACCGTGGTGTCGGCGGGCACCTCGAGCGCGGAGAGCTGCGAGTGCGCGGCGGGCGGCGTCGCGCGCACCATGACTTGGTGCGCCCAGTGCAGGTCGCTCAACTGGTGCAACGCCTGCGCAAATCCCTCACCCGTCTCATGATGCCCCATCCAGATCTCGGGGATCAGCGTCGGCTGGCCCGCGAGCAGGGGAGGCAACAGCTCGACGAAGTTCACCTCGCCGTCGCCGATCGCGAGACCCTCACCCGAGGTGCCGGCGCCGTCGGAGACATGCAGGTGCCGCACGTACGGTGCGACGATGCGCGCGAAGTCGACGAGGCTCGCACCGCTGCGCGCGCACTCGAGCGCAGCATGCGACGTGTCGAAACAAAGGCCAAGACCCGACGCCTCGCAGAGCCGCGCCGTGTTCTCCGCATCGCAGAGCACGAAGCCGAACCAACGACCGCCGAAGTACCACGGGTATGGCGGCAGGTTCTCGAGCAGCAGCTCGACCCCGTCAGTCTCGAGCTCGCCCAGCGCCTCGAGGAGCCGCGCGGAGGCGGCGTCCACGTCGTAGCCGTGTGACTGCCGCGACATGCCGCCCACGTGCATGACCACGCGCGGCCCGCGCGGCGAGACGTCGGTGAACGATGGGCGCAGCGCGCGCGCGAGGTCGATGGTCTTCTGGATCCTCGACACCGAGAGTGCCCGTTGCGCGGCATCCTCGCTGCAGAGGTCGATCAGCGTGTCATGGCAGTACTCGGGTGCGTGCACGACGAGCCCGAACGGCTGCTCGCCGAGTGTGTATGCCGCCGGGCCGGCATCGAGGTCGCGGTCGCTGACATGGAATTCGATGAAGTGCATGCCCTTCGATGCGAAGCGCTCGACGAGCGGCGCGGCGTCGGTGAATCGCGCCACGATGCCCCACGGCGTGCCGACATCGATCGGCCGGCGCCGCTCGGCGACGCGGCGCTCCTCGATGTCCGCGGCGAGGAAGGCGTCGTCCCGCTTGATGTCGCGCGTGACCGAGCGGCCGATGAGGCTCGAGATCAGCTGCGGGGAAAGGCCGAGCCCGGGGCTCTTGCTCGTGATCATCGAGCGCTCTATGCGCACGCCGGCCGGAATATCCGCCGCCGCCACGAGGCTCTTGGCGAGCGTGCGGCGGTTCAGCGTCTCGCCGCGCGTGAGCCACCGCCGCGGCACCCCGAGCGAGAGCTCGACCTCGCGCACCGCGCGCACCTGCTCGGCGAACTCGGCCGGCTCGAGGCTCGCCTTGTGGTCGGGGCCGCGCATCGTGCGATCGAGCGTGAGGTGCTTCTCGAGCATCCGCGCACCGAGGGCAACGGCGGCCAGCGAGATGCTGATGCCGACGTCATGGCCGGAGTATCCGACCGGCACGCCGGACCACTCGCGGAGCGTGTCGAGGAAGCGGAGGTTGATCTCCTCCGGCGCGGCCGGATACGTGCTCACGCAGTGAAAGAGCGCATGCGGCGCATCGAGCTCGGCGAGGAACGCCAGGGTGCGGCGGATTTCATCCTCGGTGCTCATTCCCGTCGAGAGCAGCATCGGCCGGCCGGTCGCCGCGACGTGCTCGATCAACGGGAAGTTCGTCATGTCCGGCGAGCCGATCTTGTAGCCGTCGAGGTCGAGCGTCTCGAGGAAGTCGACGCTGGCGCGGTCCCACGGCGTGCACATGAACGTGAGCTTCCGCTCGCGGCAGTAGCGGTGCAGTTCGCGGAAGTCGTCGTCCGACAGCTCGAACTCGACCAGCAGCGGCACGATGTACTGCAGGCCCTGCTCGCCGGCGCGCGGCGAGTTCAGGATCTCCTCGCGATAGGTCTCGCTCATCAACCGCTTCTGGAACTTGACCGCGTCGGCGCCGGCGGCAGCCGCCTCGTCCACCAGCCGCTTGGCGATCGCGAGATCGCCGTTATGGTTGAGGCCGATCTCGGCGATGATATAGACGGGCTCGTTCGGCCCGATGCGGCGCCGCCCGATCTGGAGATGCCGTTCGGCCGGTGCGTTCATTCCGAGTACCAAGCGATCATGCGACCAAGCGCTTCATCGAGACCGATGCGTGGAGTGAGGCCCAGCGCCTGCGCGGCCGGGCGGACGTCGGGAACATAACGGTCGGGTGGAGCATGGCCCACGGCGCCCGTCACCTGCACACGGACGCCGGCACGATGCGCGGCGATGCGCTCGGCGAGAGAACCGATCGACGTCTCTTCCGTGCCGCCGACATCCCACGCGCTCCCGCCCGGCGCATCGAGGAGCAGCACCCAGCACCAGGTGGCGAGGTCTACCGCATGCAGGTACGTCCTGATCGCGCGGCCATCGCCATCCACCATCACGGGACCGCCGGCCAGCATGTCCCTGACGAAGTTCCCCGCCGCAAAGGCACCATCGAGTGGCAAGCCGGGGCCGAGGAGCGCGAAGCAGCGCGCCGCGACGACGGCCAGCCGGTCGGTGGAGCCACCGCGCAGCACGATGGCCTCGGCGAGGCGCTTGGCGTGGACGAAGAGGTCGGCCGGGGCGATCGTGGCGACCGGTGCACCGACAGCGCGATGCACCGCGCCGGAACTCAGATGCAACATGCGGAGGGCTCCCGCGTGGCGCGCTGCTTCCATCACGCGACTCGTGCCACGCACGATCAGGTCACAGACTGCGGCCGGGTCGTCACGATTCTCCTCCGTGCTCGCCGCCGAGGCGCAGTGGATCACGTGTGTGAGCGTGCCGTTCACAGCCAGCTCGCGCACGTCACCGGTCACGACCTCTATCCAGTCGACCTCGTCGACCCAGGGTCGCGCCGCCACCAGACGCTCGCGCGAGCGGGTGAGGACGATGGCGCGAGTGTCGAGCGCGCGTCCGATGCGGGCGCGTGCGAGGGAGTCGAGCATCCAGCCCCCGACGAACCCCGAGGCACCCGTCAGAAGCAGTCGCGCGCCGCGCAACAGCTCCCAGCGCGCGCCCACGTTCCGCTCGACCTCGGCGAGGTCCGCGTCGGGGTAGGCGACCGGCCCACCGACCGTCATCCGTCGCTCAGGCACGCGCGCCGCGGCGGAACTCCGTCACGCATTCGGCGATGTACTCGAGCATCTCCGTCGTCAGGCCCGGGTAGCAGCCGACCCAGAGCGTGCCGTTCATCACGCGGTCGGCGTTCACCAGCGGCTGGGCGACGCGGATCGGCGCGTCCTTGTACGCCGGCTGGCGCGCGAGGTTGCCGCCGAAGAGCAGGCGCGTCGCGATGCGGCGGCTCTCGAGGAACGCCACCAGCGCGTTCCGGTCGAACGGTGCCTCCTCGCGCACGCGCATCGGGAAGCCGAACCAGCTGGGCTCGGTGTTCGGCAACGACGTCGCGAACTCGAGCACGTCCTCCTGCGGCGCGAGCGCGCACCGCAGGAACTCGAAGTTCCTGCGCCGCGCCGCGATGAAGCCATCGAGGCGGTCGAGCTGGGCCACGCCGACGGCCGCCTGGAAGTCCGTCGCCTTCAGGTTGTAGCCCACATGCGTGTAGGTGTACTTGTGATCGTAGCCGGCGGGCATGTCGCCGAACTGCCAGCCGAAGCGCTTGCCGCAGGTGTTGTCCTTGCCCGGCTCGCACCAGCAGTCGCGGCCCCAGTCGCGCAGGCTCTCGATGATCCGCTTGTGCGCCGGCTTGTGCACGAGGACGGCGCCGCCCTCACCCATCGTGATGTGGTGCGCCGGGTAGAAGCTCACGGTGGCGAAGTCGCCGAACGTGCCGACCGACTTGCCGTTGACGGTGGCGCCCACCGCGTCGCAGCAATCCTCGATCATCCAGAGCCCGCGGCGCCGCGCGAACTCCGCGACCGCCTCGGCGTCATACGGGTTGCCCAGCGTATGCGCGATGATGATCGCCTTCGTGCGGGGAGAGCAGGCCGCCTCGAGCGCGGCGACATCGACTCCGTAGTCCGGGAGTGTGATGTCCACGAACACCGGCACGAGCCCGTTCTGCAGGATGGGGTTGACCGTCGTCGGGAATCCCGCCGCGACGGTGAGCACCTCGTCGCCGGGCACGAGGCGCCGCTCTTCGAGCATCGGCGAGGTCAGCGCCGTGACGGCCAGCAGGTTCGCCGACGAACCCGAGTTCACGAGCAGGGCGTGACGCGCCGACATGCGCGTGGCGAACCGGCGTTCAAAGTCAGCCGCGAACCGGCCGGTGGTGAGCCAGAAATCGAGTCCGGCATCGACGGCGTTCTGCATCTCCTCGGCGCCGAACACCTTCCCGGAGACCGGGATCGGGGTCACGCCGGGCTCGAACGTCCCGGCCGCGAACGCCTCCGCGTGATATTCGGCGACGAGCGTCCGGATACCTTGGCGCAGCGATTCGAGCCGCTCCATCCGCTCGTTCATCGCCCCGCCCCGCGTTGGTCGCCCGGCGCCCTTGCGAGCTCAGTCGCCGGCAAGGAATCCCCGGTACCACTCGATCGAGCGCTCGAGCCCCTGGTCGAGGGAGAAGGCCGGGCGCCACTCGAGCTCACGACGCGCCTTCGCGGCGCTCAGCCACTGGTGGTGGATCTCGTTGCGCGCGTCGTCGCGGATGTCGGGCTCGAGGTCGGAGCCCATCAGCGCGAGGATCTTGCGCACGAGCGTCAGCACGTCGACCTGCAGCTCGTTCGAAAAGTTGAACGCCTCGCCGGCGAGCTTGGGCCGCACGCGCAGCGCTTCCGCGAGCGTGAGGTAGGCGAGCGCACCATCCTCGACGTAGAAGTAGTCACGCACGAGCAAGCCGTTCGAACGGATGACTGGGCGCTCGCCGCGCAACACGCTGCGGATCGTGCCGGGCACGAGCCGGTTCCAGTTGAGGTCGCCGCCGCCGTAGAAGTTTCCGCAACGCGTGATCGCCACCGGCAGCCCGTAGCTCACCGCATACGCGCGCGAGATGAGGTCCGAGCACGACTTGGAGACGTCGTACGGATGCGCGCCCTGCAGCGGCGCCGTCTCGTCGTACGGCAGCGCGTCGTGGTCGCCGTACGCCTTGTCCGACGACGCGACGATGACCGCCTTCACGAGCGGGCTCCTGCGCGCCGCCTCGAGCAGGCTCCAGGTGCCGCCGATGTTCGACTCGAAGGTCGAGACGGGGTTCCTGTTCGCGGTCTGCACAATCGTCTGTGCCGCGAGGTGGAAGATGGTGTCCGACTCGTACTCTCCCATCACGCGCTCGAGCACCGCCTGGTCGCGCACATCACCGCGCACGAGGTTCACGCGCTCGTTCGCAGCGCCCGACAGCAATCCGCTGCGCGGCACCCAGTCGCGCACGAGCACCGTCACCTCCGCCCCCGCCGCCACGAGCTCACGCACGAGCCACCCGCCGAGCAGGCCCGTACCGCCCGTGACGAACACGGGACGGTCGCGCCAGTGCGTCGAGTTCACGAGCGTAGCCACGGCGCGCCTCCCTGCCAGAGCGACTCGAGCTGCCGCACGTCGCGCAGCGTGTCCATGCAGTGCCAGAATCCCTCGTGGCGGAACGCCATCAGCTCGCCGTGGCCGCTGATGCGCTCGAGCGGCTCGTTCTCCCACGTCACGTCGTCTCCCGCGATGTAGTCGAGCACGCGCGGTTCGCAGACGAAGAATCCGCCGTTGATCCACCCTTCGCCGGTGTGCGGCTTCTCGGCGAAGGCTGCCACGCGATCGCCGTCCATGCGCAACGCGCCGAATCGCGCCGGAGGACGCACCGCCGTGACGGTCGCGAGCTTGCCGTGCGATTTGTGGAAGCGAACGAGCTCGTCGATCGGCACGTCCGAGACTCCATCGCCGTAGGTCAGCAGGAACGTCTCCTCGCCGATCCACTCGCGAAGTCGCGCGATGCGCCCGCCGGTCTGCGTCGCGAGCCCGGTGTCTATGAGGTGCACGAGCCAATCCTCGCACTCGGCGCCATGCGTCTCCACGGTCCCGTCGCGCGTGCGGACGGTCAGGTTCCGCATCAGACCGTGATAGTCGGCGAAGTAGGAACGGATCATCTCGGCCTTGTAGCCGAGCGCCAGGACGAACTCCTTGTGTCCGAACGCGGCGTACTGCTGCATGATGTGCCACAGCATCGGCCGGCCACCGATCTCCACCATCGGCTTTGGGCGCGAGCCCGTCTCCTCGGACAACCGCGTGCCGAAGCCGCCGGCAAGGATCACCACCTTCACCGTTCTGCCTCCTCGGGTCGATGGCGGGAAGATAGCACCGGGAGCACTAGCACAGGTGCACCGCCATCGCCTTGAAGCTCGCCACCACCGCCATCCCCGGCGCGAGCGCCAGTTCGTGCACGGACCGCGTGGTCAGTGCCGCCACCAACGGCGTGCCGCGCACGTCCACCGTCAC
>Ga0247822_10000431_pt1 | contig 22493 bp, 24 predicted proteins | sample 13C_Cellulose_Da_FD_192423 | JGI IMG/M metagenome (GOLD analysis project Ga0247822, IMG submission 192423) | Soil microbial communities from agricultural site in Penn Yan, New York, United States - 13C_Cellulose_Day30 | ecosystem: Environmental > Terrestrial > Soil > Agricultural land | place...
CCACTCAAGGCCCGGCTGCTGCTATGGCGAGCCGGGAGGGCTGGTGCGTCGCCTGCGTGACGGGACCTGGTTCGGCCACGTCGTGGAGCATGTCGCGCTCGAACTCCAGACCCGCGCCGGAACCCCCGTCACCCGCGGAAAGACGCGTTCGGTGCGCGGCCAGCCGGGCGTCTACGACATCCTCTACACCTATCGCGACGAGACCACGGCCCTGCTGGCGGGGCGCCTGGCCCTTCAGGTCTGCAACGCCCTGCTGCCCGAAGCGCTCGCGGGGATCAGCGACTTGGACCGGGTCTGCGCGGACAGCCTGGATGCGCGCCTGCCGGGCGCCGTCAGCGCCGATGAAGCCGGGACCCTTCTCCGCGACGCGGTGCGACGGACGGCCTTCGGACCCTCCACCCAGGCCCTCGTCGACGCCGCGAGACGCCGGGGGATTCCTGTCGAACGTCTCAATTCCGGCAGCCTCCTGCGTCTGGGCTGGGGCGCGCGGCAAAGACTCCTCCGCGCCAGCGTGACGGATCGCACGGGGCTGATCGCCGCCGAACTGGCGGGGGACAAGGCCCAGGCCAAGACCCTGCTCGAAGCGGTCGGTTGTCCGACGGCGCGGGGCGAGGTGGCGCGCACCGCGGACGAGGCGGTCGCCGCCGCCGCCCGCCTGGGCGGCAGGGTCGTGGTCAAGCCGCTCGACGGCAACCACGGACGGGGCGTGACCACAGGCCTGGACACGTCGGAAGCCGTCAGGAAGGCCTTCGCCTTGGCCGCGCCCCACGGACGGCGGGTCATCGTCGAACAGGAGCTTCCGGGGCGGGATTACCGGGTGCTCGTGGTGGACGGCAGGGTCGTCGCGGTCGCCGAGCGCCGGCCGCCCTGCGTCGAAGGCGACGGACGTCATTCGGTCGCGGAACTGGTCGAGGAGGTCAACGCCGATCCCCGCCGGGGCGTGGGCCATGAAAACAGCCTGACCCGGATTCGCCTCGACGAGGAGGCGCTGGCCCTTCTGGCCCGCCAGGGCCTGTCGCCCGAAAGTGTTCCGGAGGCCGGCGTCAGGGTTCTTCTCCGGACCGCCGCCAACCTCTCGTCCGGAGGGACGGCGACCGACCGGACCGAAGAGATTCATCCGGCCAACGCCGCCATCGCGCGGCGGGCCGCCCTGGCCCTTGGGCTCGACGTGGCCGGGGTGGATCTTCTGGCCCCGGACATCCGCCGTTCGGTGCGCGACACTGGCGGCGGCGTGGTCGAGGTCAATGCGGCGCCGGGATTGCGCATGCATCTGTCGCCTTCCGAAGGCGAGGCGAGGGATGTCGCCCGGCCGATCGTCGAGATGATGTTCCCGCGGGGCGTCCGGTCCCGCATTCCCGTCATCGCGGTGACCGGCACCAATGGAAAGTCGACCGTGGGCCGGATGATCGCCCATGTGCTGCAGGCGGAAGGACGGACCGTGGGCCTGACCAACACCAGCGGCGTCTATGTCGACGGAGAACGAATCCGCGCCGGCGACGCCAGCGGTCCGCGCAGCGCCCGGATGGTGCTCAGTGATCCCGTCATCGACGTCGCGGTGCTCGAGTGCGCCAGGGGCGGCATCCTGCGCGAGGGCCTCGCCTTCGACCGCTGCGACGTCGGCTGCGTCCTCAATGTCCAGCCCGACCACCTGGGCCTCAAGGGCGTGGACACGCTGGAGGACCTGGCGAAGGTGAAGTCGGTCGTGGCCGAGGCGGTGTCGCGCAGGGGGCTCAGCGTCCTCAACGCCGATGATCCCCTGACCCTGCGCATGGCCCGCCATGCGGGGGGAAGGGTCTGCTGGTTCTCCATGCGGGGCGGCGCCGAGACGCCGGGCTTCCTGCTCAAGCACGTGGCCGAAGGCGGTGCCGCAGTCCTCTATGACGCCGCAAGCGGAGCGATCGAGCTTCACGACGGGGGCGAGCGCCGCCGGCTGGCCCATGCGGCCGAACTGCCCTCGACCCTGGGCGGGGCGGCGGCCTTCAATGTGGCGAACAGCCTGGCGGCTGCGGCGGCCTCCTACGGCGTGGGCGTGCCTCCGGAGCGGATCGGCCGGGCCCTCGCCGGCTTCACGTCCAGCTACGAGCAGAATCCCGGTCGCCTAAATATCTGCGACCGGCACGGCTTCCGGGTCATCATGGACTACGCCCACAATCCGGACGGCCTTCGGGCGCTCGGCGGCCTCGTGGCCGCGATCCGTCCCGCCGGCGGCCGGACGATCGCCATGATCAGCATCCCCGGCGACCGGCGGACGCAGGAGATCGTCGCCATGGGCGAGATCAGCGCCGGCTTCTTCGACGAGGTCGTCTTCCGGGAGACGCCCGACAACCGCGGCCGTCCCGCGGGAGAAGTGATCCGCCTGCTTGGCGAAGGCGCGCTGCGCAGCGGAGCGGACGCATCGCGTTTCCACGGCGTGCAGAAGGAGGAGGAGGCCGTGGCCGCATGTCTTGAGGCGGCGCGACCCGGGGACCTTGTCGTCCTGACGCCGACCCGCATCGAGGCGGTGTGGGCGCAGATCCAGGCCTTCCGCCCCGCCTTGCCGTCCTCGGCCCTGGGCCTGAATGCGCCCGGCGTCGTCCTGGAGCCTCCTCATGGGTGAGGGCCCTCTGATCATCATCGGCGGACATGAGGACAAGACCGGCGAGCGGGTCATCCTCAACGAGGTCGCGCGGCGCCTCGACGGCGGCAAGCTGGTGATCGCGACCATCGCCTCCCATGAACCCGAAGGCTATTTCGACAGCTATCGGGAAGGCTTCAAGGGCCTCGGCGTCGGGGAGCTGATCGAGCTCTACGTCGAGGACCGCGCCGAAAGCCACGAGCAGGATCTTCTCGACCGGCTTGACAGCGCCGCGGGCGTCTTCTTCAGCGGCGGCGACCAGCTCAGGCTCGCCAGCCAGATCGGCGACACGCCGATCGAGCGACGCATTCGCGATCTCCATGCGCGCGGCGGCGTCATCGCGGGTACGTCGGCGGGCGCGTCGGTGATGAGCGAAACCATGCTGGTCAAGGGGCCGAGCGCGGAATCCTACAGGATCGGCGAGGTGCACATGGCTCCGGGACTGGGCCTGCTCCCCAATGTCATCATCGACCAGCATTTCGCGGAAAGGGGACGGTTCGGCCGCCTGCTGGGCGCGGTGGCCCACAATCCGCGGCTTATGGGGCTGGGCATCGACGAAAACACGGCTGTGGTGGTCGAGCACGGGCGGCTGCGGGTGCTCGGCGACGGCGCCGTCTATGTCGTCGACGGGGAGGATGCGACCCATTCCAATATCTCGGAAGGCGGCGCCGAGGACGCCCTGTCCATGTTCGACGTGCGCCTCCACGTCCTCGCCCGGGACGACGGCTTCGACCTCGCTCGCCGTCGTCCGCAGCGCGCGGCCCCGGAAGAGACGGGCGGGAGCGGCGATCCGCAGTGACCTGAACCCGACACGTCGGCCCCGGCGCCGGTCGCGAGGGTTAGCCTCCTGAACCGACTGCAAGGAGGGACGCCGACATGACCAATGCTGACGACGTCTGGCGCGACGTCTTCGTGACAGGCCTCAAGAACGCCCACGCCGTGGAAAACCAGGCCCTGGCCCTGATGGATCGCCAGATCGACCGGGCCCGGAACTTCACCGAGGTCGCCGCCAGGCTGAAGGCGCACCGTCTCGAAACCGAGGGACAGATCCTCCGCCTGGAGACCCTGCTGGACGGCTTCGACGAGAAGCCGTCGGGCCTGAAGGACGCCGCCCTCTCGCTTGGCGGCAATCTGGCGGCCATGAGCCACAGCTTCGCCGAAGACGAGATCCTGAAGAACGCCTTCGCCAACTACGCCTTCGAGAGCTTCGAGGCGGCCTCCTACCGCGCCCTGATCCTTCTGGCTCGGAGCGGAGGCTATGAGGCGGCCTATGACCCCCTCGCCGCCACCCTCGAGGAGGAGGTGCGCATGGCGCGCTGGGTCGACGAAAGCCTGCCCATGCTGGTCGAGAAACACCTCGAGCTCAGACGCGCCGGCGAAAACGCGAGCCGCTGAGCCTGTAGCCTTGATTCCAAATATTTTCACTATAATCAACAGGATAATTATATCATGTTCATGCATAACAAGAAGTTGATGTATACGGTGCGGGTCGCCGAACCCAATCCCGCCCTCGCCACCCTCATGCTCGAACAGTTCGGCGGACCGCAAGGGGAACTGGCGGCCGCCATGCGCTACTTCACCCAGGGCCTGGCTGACGAGGACGTCGGGCGTCGCGACCTGCTGATGGACATCGCGACGGAGGAACTGAGCCATCTCGAGATCATCGGCTCGATAGTCGCCATGCTCAATCGCGGGGCCAAGGGGAAGCTGGCGGAAGCCGCCGAGGAGGAAGCGGACCTCTACGCCAGCATGACCTCGGGCGGCGAAAGCCACACCATGTCCATCCTCTATGGCGGCGGCACGGCCCTGATCAACTCCGCCGGCGTGCCCTGGACCGCGGCCTATATCGACTCCATCGGCGATCCGGCCTGCGATCTGCGCTCCAATATCGCCGCCGAATCCCGGGCCAAGATCGTCTATGAGCGGCTGATCAACGTCACCGATGATGCTGGAATCAAGGACGCCCTGACCTTCCTCATGACGCGGGAGGTGGCCCACCAGAAGTCCTTCGAGAAGGCGCTCTACGCCATCCCCGCCAACTTCCCGCCCGGCAAGCTTCCCGGTCATCCGGACTTCGCCGACAAATACTACAACATGTCCCAGGGGGAGGGGGATGCGAGCGGGTCCTGGAACGAGGGCGAGCAGTGGGAGGTCGTGGACGACCGCGAAGCCCAGGCGGCGGTGGACGGCGGCGCGGGCGACGCCTCGGTCAAGCTGTCGGCGGCTGACAAGAAGTCGGTTCAGGCCTTTGCGGCCCGCACCCAGTCCGATCCTTCAGCCAATCCGATCACCGGAGCCGATCTCGGCGCCGGCCCTGGCGCCGGGCGCACCACGCCCGTAGAGGCTCCCGCCTGACGAGGATTGCGGGCGTTCCGTGGCGCCTGCAAGTCCCGCCGCGGCGCGATGTAGCGCCGCAAGACGCACCAGGAGCAAGCGCATGACCGATCCATTCCGTGCCTACAGGGACGCCGCCAGACCGACGGCTCTGGTGACCGGCGCCTCCTCGGGCATAGGCTATGAACTGGCCCGGCTTCTGGCGGAGGACGGCTATGACCTGATCCTGGCCGCTGACGAGGACCTGTCCGGTGCTCGCGAGGGTCTTGAGGCTGTGGGCGCGACGGTGGAAGCCGTGCAGGTCGACCTGGCGACGGAAGCCGGGATAGCGGCCCTGTGGGCTCTGGTCGGCGAGCGTCCCATCGACGTCCTTGCGGCCAATGCAGGTCATGGCCTGGGCGGCGTCTACCTTGATCAGGACCTTGCCGACATCCTTCATGTGGTGGACACCAATATTACGGGGACGCTGCGGCTCGCCTATCTGACCGGGCGCAGAATGAGGCAGAGGGGCGAAGGCCGCATCCTTTTCACCGGTTCCATCGCCGGCCTCATGCCGGGCAGCTTCCAGGCGGTCTATAACGGGAGCAAGGCCTTCGTGGACAGCTTCTCCTTCGCCCTGCGCAACGAGCTCAAGGACAGCGGCGTCACGGTCACCGTCCTGATGCCCGGCCCGACGGATACGGACTTCTTCAGGCGGGCGGGCATGATGGACACCAGGGTTGGTCAGGACGCGCACAAGATGGATCCAGCCGAAGTGGCGCGGCAGGGCTATGAGGCCCTGAAGCGCGGCGCCGGCGACGTGGTGGCGGGACTGGGCAACAGGCTCCAGGCTGCCGTGGCGGCGGTGACGCCGCACACCATGCTGGCGGAGCAGCATCGCAAGATGGCGGAGCCGGGGTCGGGCGAAGACGGGCCGGGGTGAGGCCTGGACCATCCGCCTGGGGGACGGCCCGGGGACGCCTCGTCCCGGTCGGGCGATTGCTCATGGCGGACCAGCCAGAGTGCGACCGACCAGCAAGAGGCGGCGATCATGTCGGATCTCGCGGCCGGCGGGCCCCCGCATGCACGCCTGGCGCCGCGGCGCCTCGTCGTCTCGTGAAGGGAGGCCGCAGCCGCTCTCCAGGCTCAGGCTGCCTCCGCCAGCGGAGAGGCGGCCGGACGAGTGTCTGCGGCGGCCGGAGCGCATTGGTTCAGGGACGTGCGGGGGGACCCCGGCGCCGTGGCTCCCGCGGCCGCATGGCAAGGCGAGGATGTGAAGACATAGAAGCCGCGGTCGGCCATGGCGGCGAAGAAGTCCTGATCGTAGACGCGATCCGCAAACATCGAACTGACGGTCTCCCTTCCGGTCGTCGGGAGGGCGTAACGAGACTCTCGCGGCGGCGTTCCATGAGTGCGGCTCCCGACTCTGCGATCAGCGCAAGGCGCGGGGACTTCAGTCGTCAATCGCCCGCTCAAGGGGCGCCTCGGCGCCCGTCATCCGCGGGTCCGGCTGCTTTTCCTGATTTCGCAGAAACCCTGTCAAAGCCGTGCCGAGGTAGACGAGAGCCAGGAGCAGAAGGAGGAGGCCTCCGAACTGCAGGAGCCGTCGGGGGTTGCGCAGGACAGGCGGCTTGTCGTCGGACTTCATCGGAGCGCTTCCTTCCAGCTGGGTGTTCGGGGGTTCAAGCGCCCGGAGCCGCCGCCTGTTCCCGGGGGCGCCGATGTGTCGCCGATCCGCTTTTTCGAGGCGATGACCCCGGAACGCGTCGGTCGCCGAAGCGCTACCCGGGAGCAGCCGGCCGCCGGACCCTCCGTCCTTCGCGGTCGTAGAGACAACCCCCGGTCAGGTGAGGAATGGACATGAAATTCTATGAAATTATCGTCGCCGACGCCCATGGCGCCGAGCGCAAGCTGAGGGTGCCTTCTCCGACGGACGCCCAGGCGGCGGACGCCGCCGCGCCGTTGTTGAACAGCGGCGACGCCATCCTTTCGATCCGCGAGACGCCCGACGACGGTCTTCAGAGAACCGACGGTCCGCCCCCCAGAACCCAGGCAGCGGAACTCGCGCCGACCACGCCCGGCATGGCGGCCCGTCGCGATCCTTCGTGAGCCCTGAAGACCTAGAGTCCAGCCCGCCCCCCGGCGAGATCAAGCTCCGCATCGGGACGGCGGGCTGGGCCATTCCCGCAGGCGTGAGAGACCGGTTTCCTGTCGCGGGCGGCGGACTCGAACGTTACGCCGGCCGTCTCGGCGCCGTGGAGATCAACTCCACCTTCTACCGCCGTCACCGGGTCTCGACTTTTGAGCGCTGGGCCGCCGCCACGCCTGCGGACTTTCGCTTCGCGGTCAAGGCGCCGCGTGAAATCACGCACCGCCGCAAGCTGGAGCACTGCGAAGACCTGCTCGCGGACCTGGCTGCCGATCTCCGGGGGCTGGGAGACCGCCTCGGACCGGTCCTGATCCAGACGCCGCCGGGCCTGGCCTTTGACGAGACCCGGACGGGCGCTTTTCTGGACGCCTGCGAGGCCCAGATCGATGCGGCGATCGTGATGGAGCCCCGGCATGCTTCCTGGTTCACGGTCTCGGCGGATCATTGGCTCGCCTCCCGCCGGGTGGCGCGTGTTGCGGCCGATCCGGAACCGGCGCCCGGGGCAGGTTCGCCCGGCGGTACCGGGACCCATGTCTACTTCCGGCTTCACGGCAGTCCGGACATGTATCGCTCGGCCTATGGATGTGATCGGCTCAAGGCCGTCCTTCAACGGGTCATGGCGGCGGGTGAGGTCGGGGCCGAGCGCTGGGTCATTTTCGACAACACCGCCTCGGGCGCGGCGGCGGCGGACGCGCTCGCGCTCGTCCGGATGGCGAGGTCCGCCTAGTCTCCGGTCTGGTCGTGAGGCGCGGCGACCGGCTTGGACTCGGGCGACTCGCGTTGCCGCAGGAAGATCGACAGGACCACCAGGACCGCCGTCGACAGAAACTCGCTCTGCCAGTTCTGGAAGGACTCGAACCAGAGCTGGGGGTCGGCGAGATAGGCGACGGTCCCCGTGGCCGCCTCGCCATGCTCCAGCGCCTCCTGTGCGGCCGCTCGCGCGCTCTGGGTCCAGTGGAGGATGAAGGAAGCGAGGAAAAGGACCACGAGCGCCAGACCCAGGGAACGGGAATAGACGGCCCGTGCGAAGGCGCCCCAGCGCAGGGGCGCGGGCGCTCCCGCCTTGTCGGCTTGGGTCTCAAGATCGGCGTCGCGAGGCGGCGCCTCGGGGTCCCGGGATTCCGACGAACCCTTCTGGATCAGGAAGGCGGTCAGGACCACATAGGCCGCCATCTGCAGGAACTCGCTCTCCCAGTTCTCGAAGACGGTCGACAGGAAGGGAGCGCTGCCGAGGTATTCCATCAGCGTGCCGCCGTCCTGCCCGTGACGCAGGGCGTCCGCCGTCTCGACCCGCCATCCTGTCAGGGCGTGCCCGATAATGCTGGCGGCGAAGAGGAGCAGAAGAAAAAGCGTCAGTCCGTTGTCGCGCAAGATCCGCATGATGTCCTCCGGGTCGCCTTTGAAACGTCGTGATACGGTCAAGGCGTCTCTGACGCAGAGGCGCCGTGGAAGCTCCCTGTGTCGGGTAGCGGGCGCGAGAAACAGACGGCCGCGAGGGGGATTGCCCTGTCTCACCGGAAGGACATCGCCCATGAACGCCCAGCAGTCCGGAGCGCTTTCGCTCGCCTCGATCGCCTTGCAGCTGACCCTGCTCGACACCCTGGTGGAGAAGGGGCTTCTTGAGCAGGAGGAGGTGCGGCGCCTCCTTCTCCGGGCGGACGCCAAGGTCGGGGAGAGTCCGTCCATGGAGGTCACCAGGGGATTTCTCGCCGATCTCCGTCGCGACCTTGGGCTCCAGCATGAGTAGGAGCCCCGCCGCCGCTCGACGGGGCGACGGGGCGAGCGCAGCCTTCGCCTTGGCGCTCTCGGCGGACCGAGACCCCCAGCGCTCGGCCGGCGATTTCCGAACGGAGATCCTCCACTGCGGGTTCCGCAAGGGCGAGAACTGCAGGCGTTCGGGCTTGTGTCGCCTTCCCGACAGTGGCGCGCAGCCCCGCTGCGCCGGGCTTGCCGGGGCCTGGCGACGCCCGGAGGCTGCGGCGGGAAACCCGAGGACGCGCGGCGCGCTTCCTCAATCACACCCAAGAGGAGCTCATGACCATGCGCCACGCCCCGATCATCGCCGCTTCAGCCGCCGCTGCGCTTCTGTCCGCCTGCAGTCCGCAAGGCGGTAACGAGACCGTCGACAAGGCCCAGGACGCCGTTTCAGCGCCGGTCGGTCAGACCTCCGCCGCCACCATGGGAAGCAATATGGTCAGCGCCTATGTGCCGGGCGCCGCCATGGGCGACATGTATGAAATCCAGGCCGCCGACATCGCGCTCGAGCGGGCCAAGCGGGCTGACGTCAAGGCCCTGGCTCAGATGATCAAGACGGACCATACCGCCGCCAGCGCGGCCCTCAAGACGGCGGCCGCCACGGCCGCTCCGGACGTCGCCCTGCCGGGCGAACTGGACCAGAGGCGCAAGGGCTTGCTGGATAATCTGAGGTCGGCGGGCGTGGCGGATTTCGACAAGGTCTATATCGACCAGCAGGTGGCGGCCCACCAGGAGGCCGTCACCCTGCATCGCGGCTTCGCCGACAATACGGATGCGCCGGCCCTGGCGACCCACGCACGGACCGTGCTGCCGAAGATCGAGGCTCACCTGCAGAAGGCGCAGGAGATCCAGGCCGCGATCTCCGCCTGATCGACATGGCCCCCAGGCTGAAGGTCTTTGAATGGTCGGACGGCTTCCATCGTTTCACGGTGGCGGCACCCTCCCGACCCAGGGCCCTGGCCGCCTGGGGCATCCAGCAGGACATCTTCGCTTCCGGCCTCGCAAGGGAGGCCCCCGAGGCGGAGGACGCCGAGGCGGCGCGAGCGCGTCCTGGAGAGGTGGTCGAGCGTGGGCTGACGGTCGACATCGGCCAGGCCGGCCCCCGGGCGACGCGCCCCAAGGCGCGCAAGGGACCGACCGCCGCCGAGCGGCGCCGCGCCCAGCGCCTCGCCGACGAACTGGAGGCGCTCGATCGGGCACACGCCGACAGTGTGGAGGCTGCTCGCGTCGAAATGAAAAACCTTGAAGCTCGGGCCGCCGAAGAGAAGGCGCGGTTTGACCAGATGCGGACCCGGCTGGTGCGCGACCTGGCCAGGGCGCGCGAGAAACTATGATGGGCGGAGGCGGCCGCGCCTGCCCGGAACCGGAGAGAACCATGCAGACGCACCCGACAAGCACTGACGCGGACATGGCGTCGACAGGCTTTCTGAACGACGACGTCCACGACGGGGATCACGCCTCCTCGTCCATCCAGGCCGTCATGATCAACCGGCCCCGATCCGAGCTCTACGCCTTCTGGCGCGAGTTCCGGAACCTTCCTCTTTTCATGGCCAATGTCCGGTCCGTCAGCAGCGACGGACGCGACTGGGTCATAGCCGGGCCCGGCGGCATGGATGTCGAACTGGAAACCGAGATCGTCGAAGACCGGCCGGGCGAGAAGATCGCCTGGCGCTCCACGGAGGCGGCGGACGTTGATCACGAGGGCTGGGTCGAGTTCCGCGACAACGCCTTCGGGCGGGGGACCGAGGTCCGGGTCTTGATCAGCTATGACCCGCCCGCCGGAGCCGTGGGCAAGCTCGTGGTCAAGGTGATGCAGCGTGAACCGCGCATCCAGGCCCGACGTGAACTTCGCCGCTTCAAACAGCTGATGGAGACGGGCGAGGTTTCCACCTCCCGGGCTCCCGCCGCCGCGCCCCGCGGTTGATCATCAAGGACCAATTCCATGCGCGCACTGACCTGGCACGGCAAACACGATGTTCGGGTGGACACGGTCCCCGATCCCGAGATCGTCAATCCTCGCGACGCCATCATCAGGATCACCGCCACCGCCATCTGCGGCTCGGACCTGCACCTCTATGACAGCGTCATCCCCGGCATGCACCGGGGCGACATTCTCGGCCATGAGTTCATGGGCGAGGTCGTCGAGGTGGGGCGGGGCAATACGAGCCTCAGGGTCGGGCAGAAGGTGGTGGTGCCCTTCGTCATCGCCTGCGGCCAGTGCTTCTTCTGCGGCAAGGAGCAGTATTCCGCCTGTGACAACTCCAATCCCGCCGACAAGTCCGACGCCTCCGAGGTCGCCTACGGCTATCCCGCCGCCGGGCTGTTCGGTTACTCGCACCTGACCGGCGGTTACGCCGGCGGGCAGGCCGAGTATGCGCGCATTCCCTATTCGGACGTCGGCCCCATCGTCGTGCCTGACGGCATGGAAGACGAGCGGGTGCTCTTCCTGTCGGACATCTTCCCCACCGGCTGGATGGCGGCGGAAAACGCCGGGATCGAACCGGGCGACACGGTGGTGGTCTGGGGATGCGGGCCCGTCGGCCTGTTCACGATCAAGAGCGCCATCCACATGGGCGCGGCGCGGGTGATCGCCATCGACCACCATCCGCGCCGTCTCGCCCTGGCGAAACAGAACGGCGCCGAGGTGCTCAACTATCATGAGGTCAAGGTGCTGGAGGCCCTCAAGGAGATGACGGCGGGCATCGGCCCTGACGCCTGCATCGACGCCGTGGGCATGGAGGCGCACGGTTTCGCTCCCGACAACATCATAGATGCGGTCAAGCAGGAGACCAAACTGGGCACGGACCGTCAGCATGTCCTGCGCGAGGCCATCATGGCCTGCCGCAAGGGCGGCCGCATCTCCATGCCCGGTGTCTATGACGGCATCGGCGACAAGCTGCCGATCGGCGCCTTCATGCAGAAGGGGCTGACCCTGAAGACGGGGCAGACCCACGTGCAGAAGTACCTGCCCAGGCTGCTGGAGCTGGTGATGGACGGTCAGATCGACACGACTGACCTCATCAGCCATCGCCTTCCCCTCGAGGAGGCGGCGACGGCCTACAAGAACTTCCACGACAATCCCAATGAGTGGACCAAGGTCGTCCTCAAACCCTGAGCCGCCTCGGGGGCGTCCGGCTGGGCGGCGAACAGGACGAAGGCCCGTCTCCGGTGGAGACGGGCTTCGATGGCGGAGCTTTGCGGCTCGACGCGGTCAGATGAAGGCGGACGGTCGGCCTAGTCCGGGCTCAGGCGACGGGCCCAGCGGGCTTCGTCGCTCGAAGGACCGAGGCGTTCACTGGCGATTGTCGCGTTCATGGCGCTTCTCCTCGCTGGACGCCTGCTGCGTCGAACGCGCTTCGGCCGAATGGCCCCTGTGCACATCCTTCTCGCCTCCGCCGCCCGAAACCTGGCTGCGGGGCGACCGATGATCGGGATCTTCGGCGTCCTTCACTACAGGATCGGCCTGGGGGGCCTGCCGGTTCTGGTGACTTGAGCCCGGGCCGCCCCAGCGGTCGGCGTCCTTGTCCCGGTGCATTGACCTGTCTCCCTCTTGTTGGTCCACGCCTGTCGAACCGCCGGGATGACGCCGTGTTCCTGCTGTCCGGCAGCGGGCGCTGGCAGCCTTGGCGGAACCCGTTTCGGTCCCTTATCGGGGCGGGCGCCCTGGTCGCGGGGTGTTGAACGGCTGCTGACGGGCAGGATATCGGTTCCGGCTTTGTTCTCTTTCTGCTAGGCGTGGCGCATGGACGTCGCCGCGCCTCGCAAGATCATCCATGTGGACATGGACGCCTTCTTCGCCTCGGTGGAGCAGAGGGATGATCCGGCCCTGCGCGGACGGCCGGTGGCCGTAGGCCACGCCGCTTCGCGCGGGGTGGTCGCCGCCGCCAGCTATGAGGCGCGGAGGTTTGGAGTGCGCTCGGCCATGCCCTCGAGCACAGCCTTGCGGAAGTGTCCGGAACTGATCTTCACGCCGCCCCGGTTCGAGGTCTATCGCGCCGTCTCGGCGCAGATCCACGCCATCTTCGCCGACTACACCCATCTGATCGAACCCCTGTCGCTGGATGAGGCCTACCTCGACGTCACGGCCAATATCCGGGGAATGCCGACGGCCTCGGCGACGGCGGAGGAAATACGCGCGCGCATCCTCGAGGAGACCGGCCTGACGGCGTCGGCCGGGATTTCCTACAACAAGTTCCTGGCCAAGCTGGCCTCGGACCAGCGCAAGCCGAACGGCCAGTTCGTGGTCCCGCCCGGGCGAGGGGAGGCCTTTGTCGAGGCCCTGCCTGTGAAGCGTTTCCACGGCGTCGGACCGGTGACGGCGGAGAAGATGAACCGCCTGGGCATCGAGACCGGCGCGGACCTGAAGCGTCAGTCCCTGGCCTTCCTGCAGCATCACTTCGGCAAGTCCGGCGCCTGGTATTTCGACGTGGCGCGGGGAGAGGATCATCGCCCGGTTAATCCGGATCGCGAGCGCAAGTCGAGCGGCTCGGAGACCACCTTCGCCAGCGACCTGGTCGATCCGGCGGCGATCGAAGCCGGGCTGGACGAGATGGCGGACGATGTCTGGGCCTGGTGCGAAAAGGCCGGATCGCTGGGCCGGACCGTGACGGTGAAGGTCAAGTGGGCGGACTTCCAGCAATCGACCCGCAGCCGCTCCTTCAATGAGCCGGTCGCCTCCAAGGCGCGGTTGCGCGAGATCGCCCGGCTGCTGGCAAGATCCCTCTATCCGCCGACCAGGGGCGTACGCCTCGTCGGGGTGACCCTGTCCAATCTGGAGAAGGCGTCGCCGGGATCGCCCTCAAGGGCTTCTCCAGGCGAGCTGGCGTTGTGACCGCCATGCTCCAGGCGGACCTGTTCGGGCACGCGCCCCGGCCCGCCGTGCCTCCGGGCTTCGACTACTGGCCGGAGGTCCTGTCGGCATGCGAGCAGGCAGGGGTGGTCGAGCAACTGCAGCGGTTGAGCTTCAGGCCCTATGAGCACATGGGCTACCAGGGCTTCCGGCAGATCGCCGCCTTCGGGCGCCGCTATGATCTGGAACGGGGCAGGCTGGAAGCAGCCGATCCCTGGCCGGATTTCCTGAAGGGGCTCCTGGGACGTCTGACCGGACGGCTCGGCCTTGATGAAACGGCCTTCGTCCAGGCTCTGGTCAATGAATACGCCCCCGGCGCCGGGATCGGCTGGCACCGCGACAGGCCGGTGTACGGGCAGATCCTCGGCGTCTCCTTTCTCGCGCCCTGCGTCATGCGCCTGCGTCGGAAGGACGGGACGGGGTGGCGTCGTTCAGCGGCGCCGCTGGCGCCCGGATCCGCCTATCGGCTGTCAGGCGAGGCGCGCAGAGACTGGGAACATTCGATCTCTCCGATGACGGCCCTGCGCTACTCCATCACCTTCAGGACCCTGGCCTGACCGGAGAACCTAGTGCGCCAGGATGTCTGCGGCCTCGGGATAACGCTGGGCCAGGCGCGAGGCCCAGTCCGCAGAGATCGGTCGAGCCTGCCGGGCTTCGCGGGGACGCGCCAGGACGAGGGCGGCCGCCTCCCTGTGAGCGGGCCAGTCCATCAGGAGGCGCATGGCGGCCTCGAAGTCAGGGTGGCTGGAGGCGTGGTCGAAGGCCCGGTCCAGGGCCTCGACGTCGTCGAAGTCGGGCAGGCGCGAGAGGTAGTCGCGCAGGACCGGGGCCGAAAGGTCGCGTTCGAACAGGCTCCAGCGAAGGTCCTGGGCCTCCTGGCGGTTGCCTTCGGCGTCCAGCACGGCGATGGAGGCGGCTTCCCAGGCCGGGGTCAGGCGGGGCGCGCCGTTCTTCGGGCTGTGGCCGAAGGTCCAGCGTCGGTTGAGCGAGGAGGGGCTTAAGGGACCTTCAAGGGCGGCGCGGGCTTCCGCCACGCGACCGGCGCCGAGGAGACGGCGTGCGATGTCTGCGGCTATGTCGGGCGATCCGGCCTGTTCGGGGGTGACGAGCGACAGCCAGAGGTCGAGGTCCCCGGCCTTGTCCGCCAGGCGGCGCAGCAGGTTGCGGCCTGCCGGGGTCTTCCTGGCCGAGGCGTCCAGCGTGTCCAGCAGCCGGCGCGCGGCGACGGGACCCAGAGCGTCGCCCGCAGCGGAAATCCAGCGCCCATAGTCCTGCGGACGCCGTTCAAGGGCGTCGACCAGGTCATGCAGGGCCTTGTCGCCACCGGCCTCGGCGAGCGCGAAGAGATCAGGCGCGGCCGCCTCGAAGGCGGCGGGCAGTTCGCCCCTGGTGTCCTTCACGCGGGCGGCCAGGCCGGGATAGAGGTCGAACCAGCGGATGAGGACGGCGAGCGCCTCGCCGGGAGCCTCGGGCGCCAGGCGCTCGACGATCATCTCGCGGTGGGTGTTCAGGTCCTCGATCAGCTCGCCGCGCTTTCGCCAGGACACGCGGGTGCGGGCGGCGGCGAGCGCCGTGATGCGCTTGTCGATCTCCAGGGCCAGGAGGTCCGGACCCGCCTCGGCCGCCAATGCAAGGCGAAGGCGGCGCTTCAGATTGGCGTTTCCGGCGCTGGCCTCGATCAGCAGGTCGGCCAGGCGCGGCGCGCCGAGATGGACGAGGCTGGCGGCTGAAAGCCGCGTCGAGAGTCTTGTTTGACGCGCCATGGGGTCCTTGGCGAAGCGGGCGAACCTGCACGACCCCTTATACCATGCTCAGCCTGACGCCTGTCGAAACGGAGGCGTCGGGCCCGGTCTTATTCAGGGGCTCTCGTACCTAGTTTTCCGTTCAGACGGCCCTATGCCGCAAGACGCGTCGTGAGGGCCGGCGCTTCAAGCGTGGAACGCCGGCCTTTCCAGGGCTGCGTCTTCGACGGCGTGGACCGCCCGCTCGATCGCCGCATAGAGGGTTTCGGGTTGCACAGGCTTGCCGATGAAATCATCCATCCCCGCCGCTGCATATTCTTCCTGTTGATGCTGCAGGGCGTTGGCCGTCAGGGCGAGGATCGGCGTGCGCTTTCGTCCCAGGAAGGCCTCTTCGGCGCGGATCGCGCGCGTGGCGGCGATGCCGTCCATGACGGGCATCTGGATGTCCATGAGGATCAGGTCCCAGTCACGCTGTCGCCAGGCCTCGACAGCCTCCTGGCCGTTTTCGACAAAGCGGCATTCCACGTCGGCCGGTTCGAGAAGAAGCTCGAGGACCTTGCGATTGATCGAATGATCCTCCGCCGCCAGAATTTGAAGCGCCGCGGGCGGGTCGCCCGGTGAGACTTCGCTGACGGCGGCCGCCGGAAGAGCCGGTTCCGCCTCTGGCTGCGGTCGGGACGTGTTCCGTCGTTCGGGCAGCGGGAGGACGACTTCGAACCTCATGCCCGCGTCGGGAAGACGTTCGGCGCGAATGTCGCCCTTCATCAGCGCGACGAGGTCGGCGCAGAGGGAAAGGCCCAGACCTGCGCCTCCATGACGGCGGGTCGCGGACTCGTCGAGTTGCACGAACTTCTGGAAAAGCAGCGCCATCTGGTCGGCGGCCACCCCGGGTCCGGTGTCGGACACCGCCAGCCGCAGGCCCTGCGGGTCGGCGCAGGCTTCGACCAGTATCCGGCCATGGTCGGTGAACTTGACCGCGTTCGAGATGAGATTGGCCATGATCTGGCGCACCCGCGTTTCATCACCGACGTAGACCTCGGCGAGATCCGGCGCGGCGGTCAGACGCAACTCCAGGCCCTTGGCCGCCGCTGCGGGTTCGAAAAGGCGGACCAGACTGTCGAGCAGGTCGTGCAGGACGAAGGGGCGGCGATCCAGAACGAAGTGACCGGCCTCGATCTTGGACAGGTCAAGCATGTCGTTGAGCAGGACTCTGAGGGCTTCTCCGGATTCCAGCAAGAGCAGGCTCTGCTCCTGCTCGCGCGGCGGCAGGTTCGCGCCCGCGAGCGCTCGCGCCAGGCCCAGGACGCCATTGAGCGGCGTCCTGATCTCATGGCTCATATTGGCGATGAAGGCGCTCTTGGCCCGGCTGGCCGCTTCCGCCTGACGGCGCGCGGCGACGGCCGCCGCCTCGGCGGCGCGCTGGCGCGCCATGGTCCTGGACAATCCCCTGACGGCGGCCACGGTGGCGGCCGCCAGCAGCATGCCGGCCACCAGGAGCTGCACCGCCGCCAGCGGCGAGTCATACCTGAGATAGAGGAAGACCGGCAGGCTGAGGAGGAGTCCGAGATGGGGCGTCAGGGCCGCCAGGGTGACGGCGCGGGAGCCGCTGGTCGCCATGGCCCCGTTGATGAGGGCTCCCGAGGCCAGGACCGCGGCGCAGACCAGCCCCAGAGCGTCCAGGGTCATGGCCTGGCGCAGGGCGAAGCTGGCGAAGACCAGGTTGCTCCCCAGGACGAGGGCCAGACCCGGAAACGTCAGGCGTCGTCGGAGGCGCGGGGAGGCGCTCCACAAAGCGGTCAGGAAACGCTCGGCCGCCTGGATGAGAAGATAGGTCCCGGTCCAGGCCAGGGCGAAAAGCGGACCCGTCATGGGCCAGAAGACCATGGCGATAAGCAGGCCGAACCCGATCCGCGTGCGCCACTGCTCCGTGCGCCGTCTCAGGGCCTCTCCAAGCCACCGTCGCTCCATGGGGGTCATGCGGTCTCTCCTGATGGCGAGGATGGTGGGACGCTCTTCGTCAACAAAACGTTCGAGGTCTGCGGGAAGCGGAACAGAGCCGGGCTGTGGAACATTGGGGCTGCGGAGCTGTGATGCGCTCCGTCCTTCGGCGGGCGGACGTGGCCGCCGCAGGGCGCGCGACGTCCGCCATCCGCCCCTGGAAAAGCCCCGCGACTCCTGATCGATGGCGCCGCGCCAATTCCGGGACGCGCGCCTGTGTCGGGCTTCCGACACAGGGAGACGGCGGCCAGCGAGAGCGCTTGACGAAGGAGGCGGGAGCCGGGAGCGATCAATGCCCTATCTGGTCACCTATGAAGCCGGCGAGACGGACCTCGCCACCTGCGTGTCGGACGACCGCGCCGCCCTGCGCCTGGCGGCGTTGTTCGAGGCTCAGGGGCTGACAGGGGTGGCCATTCAGGACGGGGGGACTGGAGAAGTGTTTTCGCCCCTGGCCTTCCGCCTTCGATGCGGGCCGGACGCAGGAATGCAGGGCCGTGGACTCGAAGAGCGTTGACATGCGCGGCCCGCAGGCGACGACGCCCTGGCATCAGGAAAATGAAAGCTCGGCGCGCTCGGCGCCCTGCCGCGCGACAAGGCGCGCCGAACGGCCTCTCACCCGGAGGCGGTCGATCCTGAGCGCCGACCAGCCGGCCGGCAGGGTGATCGGACGGCGGGCCCAGGCATCCGGCTCGCCGTCGTCCACCACCAGTCCGGTCAGACCGTAGCAGAGACCGAGAAGCATGCCGCCGAGGTTGGCGAAGAAGGGACCGGCTGCGGGTCCCTCGGCGTGATCCAGCCGATATTCAAGACACTGGTGAAACCGGGGCCGGTCGTAGGCGGCGAAGCCCTCGTCAAAGAGCTTGAGCGCCAGGTCCCGGTCGCCGGCCATCGTGGCCCAGACGCAGTAGAGAGCGGGCAGCATGGGTGATCCGACATAGTCGGGCCAGAGCTTGAGGTAGAAGGCCAGGGTCTTGCGGCTCATAGAGGGCGAGGCCGGATAGTCATAGGGAAACAGTCCGGCCAAGGGGGAGGGCGTGGCGCCTTTTTCCTCGCGGCGGTCATAGTCGTCATGGGCGGCGATGACGCCGTCGGAGCGCAATGGCAGGTAGAGGTCGTCGAGCACCGCCTTCCAGGCGTCGGGCGCGGTCTTTCGCAGGCGCTCGGCGACCCGAAGGGCGCGCCGAAGCACGTCGGCGCCGGCCATGAGACTGAAGGCGTCGTTGTCCGGAGGCGAGGGGACCTCGGCCGGTCCCATGGACCGCAGAAGCTCAAATCCCCGACCTGTCCGGCTCACCCGGCTCACGAACCAGTCCGCCACTCCGCTGAGGACCGGCCAGGCCTCTTCCTCCAGAAATCTCTCGTCGCCCGTGACGTCGGCGAAGAGGGAGAAGGCGCGGGCCACATGCAGGGAGACATGGTCCTTATGATGAGCGGCGTCGCCGGCGCCGGGCGCCGCCTCCTGGCCGGCGCCGGGCGCGGCCTCCCAGGGATATTGCAGCCCCTGACGATCAGACAGGCGCGCATTGGCCGCCGCAGCAGGCCGTCCCCGACTCCGGAAGGCCAGCATGGCGCGCGCCGCGTCCGGCTGCATGAGGATCAGGGGCGGGAGGCAGAAGGCGTCCACGTCCCACATCACATGGCCGTAGTAGTAGTGATAGTCCCGCCAGGTCGCGAGGCCGAAGATCGAGGTGGAGGCCGGCGAAGCGGGGTGGGCGGAAGCGTTCAGATAGTAGAAGGCGGCGTCGACAAGCGCCTGGTGCCGCGAGCTCGCGCCGACAAGGACGATCCGACCCTCCCATATCTCCGCCCAGGCTGAGCGGTTGCAGCGTCTCAGGACGTCGAAACCGTCCCGGGACGCTCGCGCCACGCGCCTGACGGCCTCCTCGTCCGGCCGCGCATGGAGGATGGAGGGGACCAGGGCCGCCAGTTGCCGGAAACGCCCAGGTCTTCCTGAAGACAGCCGGATCTCATATTCGGTGCAGAGGGGGCCGGCGTCGGACCAGGTCAGGACCTGACGACGGGCGGCCGCGGGGGCTTCGGTGGCCAAGGCCAGGCCGCACTGTCCGAGGGCTTCGGCCGTTTCCCACAGGAGGCTGCCGTCACAGGCGGGCTCGGGTTCGCCGGGCGTATCCGTGCGCCGTCTTGCGACCCGTCCAGTCAGTCCGGCAATCGACACCACAGCCCGGAACTTCAGGTCGCAGGGGCCGTCGACCGTGACCCGGACCTCCTGGGCGACGATCGAGGGGGCGGTGCGGCTGGCGAAGGTCACGACCTCCACAGAGAGGGTCCGGGTCCCGACCTGATAGGTGAAGGCTGAGTGGAGCTCGGCGGTCGCGAAGTCGTAGGACTGTCGCAGATCGCCGACGGCCCAGGGCTGTTCGCTCATCCAGACCCCGTCGATCGCCAGGTCCCCGGACAGGGGATAGGGCGCCGCGGCGGCGGCCTCGATCCCGTGCTCCGGGTGAGCGCCGGCCAGGCCGCTGACGAGAACCATGCCGGCGAAGAGGGGAACCTCGCGCACCCTGATGCCGATCAGGCCGTTGCCGAGATAGGCCGGCAGATCGCCGTCCCGCGGCCCGGAAACGGGTTCGGGGCTCAGAGGCGGCGCGGGACGGTCATCCATTCGGCGGACGCTCCGCCGGCTTTTTGGGGCCGGTCTCTTTCGACCGCCGTCGGTCGGGCGGTCTCTTGAAGATGTCGCCGACCACCGTTGCGTCCGGGCCGTCGGGACCGGCGCGCTTGCGGGACTCGCGGCCCACCCGCTCCACCGCCTCGTCGGATTCGTCAGCCTCGGGCTTGCCGCCCGGCGTCGCGGCGTTGCGCGCCCGTCCTCGGGATTGCTCGGATGTCATGGTCGTGCTCCTAGCCGCCTCCGATACAGACGACCTCCCCACAGGAATGGTTCCTTTCCAGGCGCCAGACCCCGCTTGTGTCGGGCGCCGGTCTCAGGGGCCTTGCTCCAGGATATCGTCTGCTACGACGACCCAGGGGGCGCTCGTCCGTCTGTCGCCCGATACCCTGTCCCGCGGCGCGCCTTCTATCTGCTTCAGGCGGAGCCGGGCGGCTCGGCGACGGCCGGTTTCGCGCCTGGGTCGGGGCGCAGGTCCACGCCTGCATGGATAAGGCTTTTCTGCGAACGCCCCCTCGGGACGGCAGCGGCGGGGCGCATTCAAGCCAGGTGGTCCGCTCGCCCCCCAACATCGGCCTGATCGACGCTGAGGGCGCCCTGCATCTGAAGGATCATCCGCCATAATCCTCTCCGGCGGCTAGCGTCTATTTCCGTCGCATGCACCCATCCTGGGGCGAACAGGTGAACGGGGCGTGCGCCGGGTCTGATCCGGCCCTGGACCCGGCCAGGCGTCTTAGGAGCGGAGGGAAGGAAAGGGCGTTCTGGGGCGCTCCGCTCGGGAGCGCAGGGAGGACTACGCCATGACTTCGCTCGTCGCTTTTGACTGCACCATTCCGGCTACGCCCTATGAGGAGTCGGCGGATCTGGACCTGTTGTCGGCCCTCCTGGAGCGGGAACTGCCGGGGTCGGGACGGGACGCCGCCGCGGCCCTGATCACGGCCTTTGGGGGTCTGGCGGGGGTGGCGGCCGCGGACGCGGCAGCCCTGGCGCGAACGGGTCTGCCGCCGGGGGCTGTGGCCAGTTTCGCCAACGTCAGGGCCCTGGCCCTGGCCATGGGCCGGGCCGAAGCCTGCAGGCGACCCGTCCTCTCGTCCTGGAGCGCGCTCCTGACCTATCTGCGCATCGCCCTGGCCCATGCCCCGCGAGAGCAGTTTCGGGCTCTCTACCTCAACAAGCGCAACATCCTGATCCGGGAAGAGCTTCGGGCGGACGGCACGATCGACCACGCTCCTGTCTATCCCCGCGAAGTGGTGCGGCGAGCACTGGAGCTGTCGGCCACGGCCCTGATCCTGGTCCATAATCATCCCTCAGGCGATCCGACCCCGTCTCGGGCCGACATCGACATGACCAGGCGGATCGTCGACGCCGCCAGGGTCTTTGACATCACCGTCCACGACCATGTCATCGTCGGGCCGGAGGGGACAAAGAGCCTGCGCACCCTGGGCCTGATGTGAGGCGGCGATGACCCGGCATTGCACCAGGAGTCTCCGCGACATCGTCTCCGCCCTGGGCGGGGACCTCCATCATGGCGGCGGCAGCGCCCATGTGCCGGCGCCGGGTCACAGTCCGGCGGACCGCTCCGTCTCTCTCCTGCTCGACGGCGACCGGCTGGTGATCCATGGCTTCGGGGCGGCGGACTGGCGCGAAGTCCGCGCCCAGCTTCTGGGCCTGGGTCTGATCGACCCCGCAGGACGCCTGACCGGCGGGGCGATGAGGTCGAGCCTCGGGCCAGCCCTACCGGCGCGGCCGTCGCCTCATGTCCGCATCGCTGCAGCCCGTGCGCTCTGGTCCGAAGCCTTTCCGCTCGTGGACGGCGATCTCTGCCATCGCCATCTGCGGATCCGGGGCGTCCGTCTTCGATCCTTGCCGGATGATCTGCGCCGCCACCCGGCGGCGCCGGTGTCGGTGTTTCGACGTTCCGGACGGACCTGTCCGGCCATGATCGCCGCCATCCGCACCTCTGACGGGGCGCTCAGCGCGGTGGAGATCGCCTATCTCGGCCCGGACGGACGGACCGCCGTTCATCTTCGGCTGCCCCGCAAGATGGTCGGGTCGGCCCCGGCCGGCGTGGCGGTGCGCCTGGCTTCGCCGAACGCCGAGATGGTCGTGGGCGAGGGGGTCGTGACAACTCTGTCGGCCATGGCGCGCTTTGACCTGCCGGGCTGGGCCCTCCTTTCAGCGGGCAACCTGGCGCGCTGGTCGCCGCCGGCAGGTGTCGGTCGCATCCTGATCGCCGGCGATCGCGGCCGGGCTGGAGAGGCGGCAGCCGCTGAACTGTGCGCACGGCTCAGGGGCCGTGGGATGGCGGCTGAGGTCCGCCTGCCGCCGTGGCCCTACGGCGACTGGAACGAGGCCGCCGTTCTGAAGGAGGAGGAAGGGCGGGGCGGGGCGCCGGCAGGGCGGGGATAGGCCTCGCCATCCGGCGGGAGAAGACCCATGACCCG
>Ga0247822_10000432_pt1 | contig 22484 bp, 19 predicted proteins | sample 13C_Cellulose_Da_FD_192423 | JGI IMG/M metagenome (GOLD analysis project Ga0247822, IMG submission 192423) | Soil microbial communities from agricultural site in Penn Yan, New York, United States - 13C_Cellulose_Day30 | ecosystem: Environmental > Terrestrial > Soil > Agricultural land | place...
GTGCGGACCGACGACCGGCGCCGTTCTGGACGAAGCCGACGCCGCCGCCGGTCGTCGGTCCGCACTGATCGCTTCCGCTCCCCCCGGAGCCGGGCGCGCCGAAGGAGCCATTGCGGTAGGCGGCCTGACCGCCGTTGTCGCCGCCGCGGGCGTTGCAGGCGCTGCCGGCGCAGAGGCCGGCGGTGCAGCTTGAGTCCATGGTCCCGCCGGCGCCACCGCCGCCGCCGTTCATCGGCCTCGACGACGGACTCTGGGTGCAAGTGTTGGAGCCGGCCGCCCCCCCGCCGCCGCGCGAGCTGTTGTTGCAGGACGTGATGAACTCATCGCCGTTGCCGCCGACGGTCCCGTGCATGTAGGACTGCGCATCGACGAGCGCCGCGTCGGCGCCGGTGCTCCCGGTCGAGCCCGGGGCGCCGTTGCCGCCGAGGATCTGCACGCGCTCGAGTCGCACCGTCGCGCTCTCGACGTGCACGCCGTACGAGCTGCGACCGTTGCCGCTGGCGTTGACGCCGACCGCGTTGGGCGCGTCGATGACCAGATCGCCGATGGTCACCGGCACGATCAGATCGTGAGCGCGCACGGCCAGGTACTCGCCGTCGCCGCCGGCGGCGTTGTCCTGGCCGCCGGTGATGGTGACGCGGTGGGCCGGGTTGCTGTACGGGCCGCGCTGCCAGCCGAAGCTGTAGCCACCCCACACGTTGATGCCGTTCACCAGCACGACCACCTCGTTGTACGTGCCGGTCTGCACGAACACGTGGTTGCGGCCCGCGGTGGCGGCGCGGACGATGCCGTAGCTGATCGTCTGGCACGGCGAGGTCGCGCTGGTCCCGCAGGTCGGGGTGTTGGAGCCGCCGCCGGCGACGAAGATCCCGCGGCTGACGTCGCCGTCGATGCCGTCGCAGTTGTCGTCGGTGTAGCTGCCGTCGGGATCGTCCGTCGTCGACGGCGGCGCGCACGGGCCCCAGCCGGGCGCGCCCTGGCAGGTCCGGGTCCCGCCGCAGGTGGTGCTGAACGGCGCCGGCGTCATGATCGTGCACGACTGGGTCATGCCCATGCTGGTCGCGTCGCAGTCACACGCGCCCGACGTCGGCACGCACTGGCGGATCACCTCGCCGCCGGCCGACATGTCCTGGCAGGTGAAGCCGGACGGACACGCGACGCTGCGGCAGTCGCGGCCGCAGAACCGTCCGCCGGTCGGCTGGGTCAGGCACAGATCGGCGCCGATCTGGGTGCACTCCGCGTCGGTGGTGCACGCCGAGCACAGCTGATCGACGACCGGGACGCAGACCTCGTTGACCGCTCCCGGCTCGATGATGTCGATCACGCCGAAGCAGCCCCAGTCGCTCGGGCAGTCGCCGCCGGTGCACAGCCGGGTGCAGCGGCCGCCCGACGCGCCGACGAGGATGCAGATCTCGGACTCGCACTCGTTGCGATCGAGGCAGGGCTCGCCGAAGCCCTTGCGGCGGGCGTCGGTGGGCGCGTCGGTCGTCGAGGCGTCGACGTCGACCACGCACGTGCCGCTGGTCGACTCGCACACGAAACCGCTCGGACATGGCTGCACGTCAGAGCAGGTGCAGCTCTCGGCCGCGGGATCACACGCGGCTCCGGTGTTCGAGGATGCGCAGCCGAACATCAGGAGGACGAGGGCTCCCCCCAGGAGCGCCACGATCGTACGGGCCATGACGGACAATCTACCATGTGGACTGACCGCCACTCCTAGCCCTTTCGGGTGCAAGTGGTCGAGATCGCGATGTAGTCAGGGCTGGGCCGCCGTGGGTGGCTCGGCCAACGCCGGCGCGTCGACCTCCACCAATCCGGACACCTGCACGGCGCCGACCCAGGTCGCCAGGCGCGGCGCACCGGACACGGTCAGGTCGCCGGCCACCTGCGGCCCGGCGCTGGTGTCGACCAGCTCGAGCGTCGGCGTCCGATCGAGGGTCAGGTCGCCGGCGACCTCGACCAGCGCCGGGGCGGTGATCTGCACCAGCGCCACGTCGTCGGTGATCGTCAGCGCGCCGACCGTCGCCAGCCTGGGCAGGTAGATGCCGGCCAGGTCGCCGTTGCCGGCGATGCGAACGGTGCCGCCGACCGCGGTCAAGGCCGGCAGCTGCAGGGTGCCGAGCCCGAGCGTCGGGCCGATCACCAGGTCGCCGTCGATCCGGGCCAGCGAGGCGAGCGGCGCCAGGTCGAGCGCGGCGGCGGTGCGCACCTCGAGGCGCGCGACCGCGGCGCAGCCGGCCAGCCGATCGACGTCGCCCTGGCCGAACACGGTCACCGGCCCGGCCGGGCACACCGGAGCCGCCGCGGCCCTCGGCGCGGTCGACGACGCCGCACCACGACAGGCGATCCCGCCGGCCAGCGCCACCGCGATCACCGCCGCCGCCCCGCGCCCGCGCATCACTGGGTCACGGGTGGCGTCGTCTCCTCGCCGCGGCAGGCGCGCACGTACGCGTCCACCGTCGCGCCCAGGCCGAGGTACAGCGCGTCGGCGAGCAAGGCGTGGCCGATCGACACCTCGGCCAGCTCGGGCACGTCGCGGCCGAGGATCGGCAGGTTGTCGAGGTTGAGATCGTGGCCAGCGTTGACGCCGAGGCCGGCGGCGACCAGGGCGCGGCAGCACGCCTTGAACCGGTCGAGCTCGGCGGTCCGCCGCGGCGTCTTCCACGCCGCCGCGTACGGCTCGGTGTAGATCTCGACCCGTCGGGCGCCGGTCGCCGCGGCCAGCGCCATCGCCTCGGGCACCGGATCCATGAAGATCGCCGTGCGGACGCCGCGATCGTTGAGCCGGGCCAGCACCGGCGCGATCTGCGCGGTCTGCCGCGGCAGGTCCCAGCCGTGATCGCTGGTGACCTCGCCCGGCCGCACCGGCACCAGCGTGAACTGGTCGACGCGCAGCTCGGACGCCAGGGCGATCAGCTCGTCGCGATCGTCGCCCTCGAGGTTGAACTCGACGCCGCGCTCGGCGCAGATCGCGCGCACGTCGCGGACGTCGCCCTCGCGGGTGTGGCGGTTGTCCTGTCGCCAGTGCAGCGTCAGCCCGGCCGCGCCGTGGTCGATGCAGGTGTGGGCCGCGACGCGCGGCGACGGGTTCTGGGCGCCGCGCGAGTTGCGCAGCAGCGCCACCTTGTTGAGGTTGACGGACAGGTTGATCGGCATGGCTTAGAACTGACCGGATAGCACCAGGCCGGCCCGGTCGCCCCCGACCACGGGCGTCACCGCCGCGCCGGCGGGCCGCGCCTCGGCGTCGGGCGCGGTCAGGTACAGGATGGCGCCGCCGACGATCGCCGCGGCGCCGACGCCGAACCCGATGTTGGAGATCAGCGCCTGGGTGCGGGCGGCGTCGACCTTGGTCCGGGCGCTGTCCAGGTCGCCGCGGCAATCGGACGGGTCGCCGCCGCACAGCGCCTTGGCGTCGTCGAAGGTCGACCAGGCGTAGACGCCGAACCCCGCGCCGACGCCGAGCGCGACCACGCCGGCGCCGCCGACGATCAGGGCCATGCGACGACGGCCGCTGCCGTCGTCACGCGGCGGCGGGGCGATCGGCCCGCGCAGGATGTCGGGCGCGGCCTTGCCGCTGTCGTCGTCGGGCGGCGGCGGCGGCGGCTCCGGCTGCTTCTCCAGCGGCCCGACCTGCACGGTCACCGTCGAGCCCTCCCCGGCCAGCGTGACGTCGAAGCTCCACGGCTGGTAGCCGGGCGCCTCGGCGACCAGCTTCGACGGGCCCGGGTCGACCGGGGTCGCGACGCCGATCAGATCGGTGACGTCGCTGCCGTCACGGGTGACGGTCAGCCCGGGCACCTGCATCGGGACGACGATCAGCAGCCGCACCAGGCGTGGCTCGAGCGCGCGGGCGCGCTTCGCGGCGTCGGCGCGGCGCGGCTTGTTGGTGTCCTTGGCGGCGAGCTCGGTCAGCTCGCCCCACGCCGACGCCAGCCGCCCCCACTTCTCGAAGCACAGCGCCAGGTTGTACTGGGTGCCGAACTGCGGGTCGAGCGCCTGGCTCTGCTTGAACGCCATGCACGCCGCCTCGATCTGGCCCTTGGCGAGCATGTCCTTGCCCTGCCGGAACGCCGCCTCGGCGCCGGCCTTGCGCTGGGCGGCGTCATCCGGTTGCGCGTCGGCGAGGCGGGCGTCGGCGACGACGGCCAGCGAGCAGCCGAGCACGACGGCGAGGGTGGTCCGCATGCGGCCGAGGATGCACCGGATCGGCGAGGGCCGCCACGGCACCGGCGGCCAACGCGCCCCGCCCGTCCGACCGCGGCAACCCCGGTCGTACCCGATCGCATCCGGGCCGGCAGTCGCGGCCGGCGTTGCCGTCGGCCTACGCTCGTCGGCGGTGGAGCTCGCCGCGCTGTCCCTCCTCCTCGTCGACGACGATCCCGAACCGCTGGCCCGGCTGGCCCGCGGCCTGCGCGCCGCCGGCCACGCGGTCGCGGTCGCGCGCGATGGCGACGAGGCGCTCGCCGCCGCGCGCGCGGCGCCGCCCGACGCGATCCTCGCCGGGGTGACGTTGCCCGGGCTCAACGGCTTCCAGCTGTGCCGCCGCCTGCACGCCGCCGCCGAGACCGCCCACGTGCCGGTGTTCCTGATGAGCACCAGGGCCGACCCCGCCGAGCACCTGTGGGCCGGCGAGGTCGGCGCGGCGGCGCTGCTGGCCAAGCCGCTCGATCCGCGCGAGGCGCTGGCCCGGTTCGCCATCGCCCGCGTCGGCGGGCGGCGTCAGTAGCGCGAGTCGCTGAAGTCGGTCGCGGCCCCGTCGCCGGTGCCCTTCCCTCGCCCCTTTCGCCCCGTGCCCTTGCCCGTGCCCTTGCCCGTGCCCGATCCGGCCCCCATCGCGGTCCCCGGGTCCGCGACGGCGCCCGTGCCAGCTCCGGCTTCGGCCGCAGTGCCAGCACCAGCTCCGGCTTCGGCCGCCGCTCCGGTTCCGGCGTCGGCTCCGCTGCCCGCTTCAGTCCCGGTGCCCGCCGCGGCCGCGGTCCCGGCGTCGGTCGCGGCTTCCACGCCGCCGCTCCCCGTCCCCACCGCGGTGCCGGCTGCGCTGCCCGTCCCGACCGCGCTGCCCGTCGTCCCAGCGGCGGCCTTCCCGCCGCCGTTGCCGCCGGCGACGATCACCAGGCCCGCCACCGCGGCCGCGACCAGCACCCCGGCGATCCCGATCCACAGGCCGAGCCGCTTCGTGCCGCCCGCGCTCGCGGTCGCTGCGATCGCCGCGCCGGTCGAGCCCGACAGCGTCGTCGGCGCGGTCGCCATCGCGGGTGCGCTCTTGGCCCGCACGTTGGTCGACAGCCCGGCCTGCACGCGCGCGATCCGCTGCGCCATGTCGGCCGCCCGCGGCGGGCCGAACGGCGCCAGCGCCGCGGCCAGCTCGGCGACGCTGCCGAAGCGTGCGTCGGGATCCTTCTCGAGGCACGTGCGCACCACGTCCTCGAAGCCGGCCGGGGCGGCCACGCCGAGCGGCGGGGTCGGATCCATCGCGACCTTGAGGGTCAGCTCGGTGATCGCCTCGGCCTCGAAGGGCGGCCTGCCGCTGACCAGCTCGAACAGGATCACGCCGAGCGCCCACACGTCGGTGCGGGCGTCGACGTCGCGCGCGCTGCGCAGCTGCTCGGGCGACATGTATCCGGGCGAGCCCATCACGGTCGCGGTCCGGGTCAGCGAGAAGTCCTGCGGCTCGTGGGTCGCCTTCGAGATCCCGAAGTCGAGCACCTTCACCGACGGGGTGCCGTCGGCGCGCACGGTGAGGAACAGGTTGGCCGGCTTGAGATCGCGGTGGATGATCCCGATCGAGTGCGCCTCGGCGATCGCCTCCATCGCCTGCAGCACGAAGTCGACCGCCTGGATCACCGGCAGCCGGGTGTGGGTGCGCCGGAACTGATCGAGGTCCTCGCCCTCGAGGTACTCCATGACGATGTACGGCGACCCGGTGTCGAGCGTGCCGACATCGATCACCCGGCCGACGTGCTCGCTCTTGAGGCGGACCGAAGCGCGCGCCTCGCGGAGGAATCGCTCGCTGGTGTCGGGGTTGCGCATCGCCTCCGGAAGCAGGAACTTGAGCGCAACCAGCTGACCTAGCTGGAGATGTTGGGCGGCGACGACCACGCCCATGCCGCCCTGTCCGAGCACGCGCTCGACCTGGAACTTGCCGGCCAGCACCTGCCCGGGCTCGATCATGCCGGGAGCATACGCGGCAGATCCGAGGAAGTCACAGATCCGAGGCCACGCCCTGGCGCAGGTACTTCACGGTGTCGTGAAGTGTGAGCGAGGGATCGCGGGCCTCGAAGCCCAGCTCGCGCTCGGCCTTGGCCGAGTCGAACCACCAGTAGTGCTGGCTCATCTCGACCGAGATCCGGTCGACCGGCGGCTCCTTGCCGCGCCAGCGGTAGACCTGCTCGATCGCCGCCGCCCCCCACCGCTCGACCTTGGCCGGCAGCTTCATGCGCGGCGCGCGCACCTTGGCCGCCCGCGACAGCCGGCCGAAGAACTCGGCGACCGTCCAGTTGGGCCCGCCCAGGAGGTAGCGCTCGCCGGGCCGGCCGCGCTCGAGCGCGGTCGCGGTCGCCGCCGCCACGTCGCGGACGTCGACGAAGTTGACGCCGCCCTCGGGCACCACCGGGATCTGGCCGCGCAGGAAGCGCAGGACGTCGCCGGTCGACGACAGCCGGCGATCGCCGGGCCCGAGCAGGAGGCTCGGGTTGACCGCGATCACCTCGACGCCCAGCGTCGCGCCCAGCTCGAACGCCAGCTTCTCCTGGTAGATCTTCGAGGCGTAGTACGGCCAGCCGGTGACCAGCTCCTCGCGCGGGCCGCTGGTCTCGTCGAGGATCGCCTCGTCCTCCGACACCGCGATCGTGCCGGACGTCGACGCCAGCACCATCCGCGGCACGCCGTGGCGCTTCATCGCCTCGAGCACCGCGCGGGTGCCGTCGACGTGCAGCCGCATCATGCGCTGGGTGTCGTCGGGATCGCGCGACACCATGCCGGCGAGGTGGAACACCGCCGCGCACCCGGGCAGCGCGCGGTCGAGATCCTCGGCCGACAGCACGTCGCCGCGGATGATCGTGCAGCCCAGCTCGGCCAGGTAGTCGGAGCGGGTGCGCGCCAGCGCGCGCACCTGATGGCCGCGGCCGATCAGCTCGTGGCACAGGTGCTCGCCGAGGAACCCGGTCGCGCCGGTGACCAGCACGGTACTCATGGCGTCGCCTCCGTCGCGCCGGCCTTGGCCGCCGACCGCGCCGGCGCCGGCTCGTCGTCGTCGGGCACCTGCTCGCCGCGGGCGGCCATCCACTGGGCCAGCGGCGTGGTCCCGGCGTCGCCGAGCGTCCACGCCTGATCCTTGGGCGCCAGCGACCGGATCATGCCCTCGACGTGCTGGCTGATCGCCCGGTAGCTCTCCGACCGGCTGCGGTCGCCGGCGATCCGGACCAGGTCCTCGTAGGCGAGGAACGGCCCGATGTGCGCCGCCACCTCGGCCCGCGGCGTGGGCAGGTAGTTGCCCTTGGGCATCGCGTCGTGGGTGCCGGCCAGGTACATCGGCAGGATGCCGCACTTGTTGGTCATCGCCAGGTAGCCCAGCGACGGCTTGAAGTCGGCCATGACCCCGGTGTCCGAGCGCGTGCCCTCGGGGAAGATCAGCAGCACGTAGCCCTGCTTGATCACCTCGGCGGCCAGCCGCAGCGACTCGCGCAGCGAGCCGTAGCGCTCCATCGGCACCAGGTTGGTGAAGTTCTCGAAGTACGCCTTGCGGACCGGATCGTCGAAGAAGTAGTCCTTCGCGGCCAGCGCCACCAGCGCGTCGCCCTGCTCGCCGAGGGCGAACTTGCACAGGCCCATGTCGAGGTGGCTGGCGTGGTTGGCGGCGACGATGTAGCCGCCGAACGGCGGCACGTAGGCCTTGCCGGTGATCCGCGTGTCCAGGTAGCGGTCGTACAGCGCGCGCATGCCGCTGCGCAGCAGGCGGCGGCCGACCCGCACCACCGGCTCGGGCACGTCGATCTCGTCGCCCTCGGCGTCGGCGTCCTTGTCCTTGCGCTTGCCGGCCAGCTTCTTGGCCTTGGCCTCGGCGCGGGCCTTGCCGCCCAGCCGGCCGATCAGCGCCTCGACGTCGGCGACGGTGTCGAGGCCGGTCAGCTCGCCCGGATCGGGCAGCGTGGCCCCGGCCGCCTCGAGCGCGACGCCCAGCTCGGTGAACATCAGCGAGTCGAAGCCGAGGGTCTCGAGGCGGGTCTCGCCGGTGACGTCGGCCCGCTTCTTCTGCGACACGCTGGCGATCACGTCGCGCACCCACTCGTCGCTCCGGCCGCTGCCGCCGGCGGCGATCGCCGCGGCGTCGGCCTTGCGGGTCTCGGCGCCGCTCTTGGCCGCGCGCTCGAGCCGCTCGAGCTCCTTCACCACCTCGCGGCGCTTGACCTTGCGCAGGCCGCTCTTGGTCCGCGGCAGCTCGAGGTCCCACAGGTGGACGACCTTGAGCCGCTTGTACAGCGGCAGCTGCTTGCCGACCTGGCGCAGGTGCTCGCGCACCTCCTCGCGGACCTGCTCGCGCGACTTGCCGTCGTGATCGTACTCGGGCACCACCAGCGCGGCGACGGTCTCGTGCTCGCCCGAGCCCTGTAGAGGCAGGCCGACCACCGACAGCTCCTTGATGTACGGCGAGTCGCCGTACAGCTCCTCGAGCTCGTCGGGATAGACGTTCTCGCCCGACGGGCCGAGGATCATCTCCTTCTTGCGGCCGACGATGAACAGGTTGCCGTCGGCGTCGAGCCGGCCGAGGTCGCCGGTGTGCAGCCAGCCGTCGACGATGGTCTGGGCGGTCGCGTCCGGGTTCTCGAAGTACCCGGCCATGACGTTGGGGCCCTTGGCGCACACCTCGCCCACGCCGCTGGCGTCGGGGTTGTCGATGCGCAGATCGATGCCGGGCAGCGCGCGGCCGACCGAGCCGGGGATGACCTTGTCGCCCGGCCGGGTCACGGTCAGCACCGGCGACGACTCGGTCATGCCGTAGCCCTCGTACAGGTTGAAGCCGAGGCCGCGGAACGCCTTCATGGTGTCGGGCGGCAGCGCCGACCCGCCGCTGATCAAGAGGCGCAGGCGACCGCCCAGCTTCTTGTGGACGGGGAAGAACGCGACCTTGCCGAAGCCGAGGCCGAGGCTGTCGCGCACGCTGCGGTTGAGCTCGACGATGGTGTCGAACGCCCGCTCGACCAGGAGGCCGCGGTCCGACACGTTCTTGTAGATCTTGCGCTCGAGCAGCTGCCACAGCGCCGGCACGCCGACCATGCCGGTGATGCCGCCGTCCTCGAGCGCCGAGCCGAGGCTGTCGGCGTCGATCTCCTCGAGGTAGGTGATCGAGGCGCCGTGCATGAGCGGCATCAGGAACCCGGCCGAGAACTCGAACGTGTGGTGCAGCGGCAGGACGCTGAGCAGCGCGTCGTGCTTGTACAGCGAGAACGTGCTGGCGAGCTTCGCGGTCATCGCCGTGAAGTTCTTGTGGGTCAGCATCACGCCCTTGGGCTGCCCGGTGGTGCCCGACGTGAAGATGATCGACGCCACGCTGTCCGACTTCACCGCCGGCGCCACCGCGCCCGGCGACACGTCGGGCTCGGTCAAGAGCGCGTCGAACGACAGCACCTCGACCGCGAGCCCCTGCCCGGCCAGCCAGCGCTCGATCGCCTGGTGGGCGGCCGACGTGTCGCCATCACCATCGAGCTCGGGCACGGCCAGGCCGAGATCGGCGGCCATTCGCTCGGCGACCCGGCGCGACGTCACCAGCGCCTTGCTGGCGCTGACCTTGGCCAGGTTGGCCACCTCGGCCGCCGACAGCTCCTTGTCGAGCGGCACCACCGTGCCGCCGGCCTGCAGGATCGCGAAGTACGCGATGCCCCACTCGGGCCGGCTCTCCGCCATGATCATCACCCGCGCCCCGGCCGCGCCGCGCTGGCGCAGCTGGGCGGCGCCGATCAGGGCCAGGTCGGCGATCTTGCCGTAGGTGTAGACGATCGGCTCGAGGTCGCGGCCGTCCTCGCCGTCGGCCAGCTTGGGCCGCAGCTTGAGGGCGACGCGGTTCCTGTGGAGCTTGGTGGTCGCCTCCCACAGCTCGAGCAGGTCCTTGTAGGTGTAGACCGAGCGCGGCTTGGGCCCGAACTCGTCGTCGAGGGTCGGGAACACCCACTTCTGCAGACCCTCGAAGTGGGTGCCGAGCCAGTACTCGCGCCAGTTGATCGACTCGGGGCCCCACCACAGGCGGTCCTGATCGGCCGGGGTCACCTGCCGCCACAGCGCGCGGATGTTGTCGCAGCGGAAGCGGACGTCGCGGTCGTAGTTGAACGGCTTGAACATCTCGACCAGGTCGATGACCTGGCCGCTGAACTTGCTGATCTTCTGCAGCTCCTCGCGGGCGCGCTCGGCCCACGCCTCGACGCGCGGCGCGCCCCAGCGGGGCAGCTTCTCGTCGATCACCTCGATCAGCCCGTCGGCGACCCGCTTGAACAGCGGCGCCGAGCGCTGGTTGAACTCCTCGTAGGTGACCGGCATGGCCTCGAGCCGCGCCTTGATCTTCGACCGCCACTTCTGGTCGCCGTGCTTGGCCTCGTGGCGGTGCTTCTTGCGCACCGCCAGCGCGGTCAGCTCGGTCAGCCGCTTCGAGGTGACCCGGTTGAGGTCGGACGAGCCGAGCTGGTAGACCGGCTCGTGGCGGTCGGCGAGGATCGCCGCGGTCGCCAGCAGCATGCCGGCGGCGACGAAGTCGACCGGGATGAGGTCGAGCGCGGTGTCCTTGCCGGCCGGGATCGACCGGTGGCCCTTGAGGACCAGGTAGATCAGCGGCGAGGTGGTGTTGAAGCCCTCGTTCCACCCGCCGAACGGGAAGCGGACCGCGCTCTCGACCACCGCCGGCCGCACCACCGTCGACACCACGCTCGGATCGGCGAGGATGATCTGCTCGCCGAGGCTCTTGGTGTACGTGTACGTGTTGGTCCAGCCCCAGTGGAGCGCGCGCTCCATGCCCAGCTCGGTCAGCCGGGTCGCCATCCAGATCTTGCGCTCGCGGGCGACCGCCAGCTTGAGGTCGTCCTCGTCGTCGGGATCGCGGCGCTGATCGGCCAGCGCCTTGGCCGCCTTCTCGCGGAACTCCGAGATGTGGGCGCGGTCGTTGGCTTGCTCGCGGACGCGGTCGATGATGCGCTGGCAGTCGGCGATCTCGGCGTTGGCGTCGAAGTCCTTGTCCTTGAGCTCGTCCTTGCGCGGGAAGTAGCCGACCACCGGCTCGTCCTCCCACACCTCGCCCTCGCGCTGACCGGCGACGTAGCAGGTCGACACGTGGACCAGCTTGGCCTTGGCCTTGCGCGCGGCGTCGAGGACGTTCTTGGCGCCCATCGCGTTGATGCGCAGCGCGCTCTCGAGCGACGGCATGAACGACACCAGGCCGGCGCTGTTCAGGATGACGTCGAGCCCGCCGGCCGCCTCGAACATGGCGAACTGCTCGTCGGTGAAGTTACACAGCGGCCGGCCGATGTCGCCGGGGATCGCGGTGATCTTCGACTCGAGGAACGCCTGCAGGCCGTCGCCGTACTTGTCGCGCAGCGGCTTGAACGCCTCCGAGGTCGCGACCTTCTTGTAGAAGCGCTCGTCGGCGGTGTTGCCGGCGCCGGGCCGGACCAGGCAGTAGACCTGGCCGACGTCGGGGTAGCGGTCGAGCAGCATCGACAGCGCGACCTTGCCGACGAAGCCGGTGGTGCCGATCAGCAGGATGCGCTTGCCGCGCAGGGTCGCGGTGACGTCGAGCGGCGGGCGCTCGGGGGCGCGGTGGTGACCGTTGCTGCCGTTGGTGCCGTTGCTGGCCATCTTCGCCTCACACCACGTCGCTGATGACGATCGGCGGGTGGTGCAGCATCGTGATCTGCGCGCTGCGGCCCATCGTGCCGCGGGCCATCGCGACCGCCTCGGCGATGCTGTCGGCGGTCTCCCAGCCCATCAGCTCGGGCACGGTGGCGTTGTCGGCGCCGACGACGATCACGCGCGACACCTTCTCGCGGCCGCGCTGGCCCCAGTACCACATGTAGAACGGGTGCGCGCCGTGGTAGGCGTTGCCGCGCCGGTACATCTCGACGTAGCTCGGGTTGTAGGCGAACTCGTCCTGGTACTTCTTCTCGAGCGTGTAGGCGTCGCGGGTCTCGGGCAGCAGGCGGTTGAAGAACTCGATGTAGCTCGGGTGGTGGACCGGATCGAACTTGTCCGAGCACGGGTGGGTCAGGATCAGGACCCCGCCCTCGCGCAGCAGGCTCTTGTTCCGGTACATGTGATAGAAGTAGCCGAGCGCCATCACCTGCACGAGCAGCGGGTTGAGCGCCTTCGAGTTGACGTTGTACGGCGAGATGTAGGGGATGCCGGTGATCAGGATGTCGGCCTGACCCTCGACCTCGACCGCGTACTGCTCGAAGCTCTTGGCGAGCGTCTTCTCGTGGGTCGGCTCGCACGAGCCGGCGTAGCAGCCGATCAGCTCGTACGCGGCCGGGGTGCGCATGAAGATCTCGCGGCGGGCCGCGAACGGCAGCTTGTCGAGCGCCCACTTCATGCCCTGGAACTTGAGCCGGTCGGCCTCGGTGAACTCGTCCTCGTTCTTCATGAGGAACGACAGCGGCCCGTCGAACGTGCGGTTGTTGAGCACGGTCTCGATGTGGAAGACCTTGACCGCCTTCTCGACCACCCGGCCCTGGCGGTTCATCGAGTGCGAGATCGCCGAGTCCGGCGGGTTCATGTACGAGTTCGAGTCGGCGATCGCCTTGGGCGTGTGGTGGGCCTTGAGGCTCTCGTAGCCGCACAGGCCGACGCCCATCGACTTGTGCCCGCCGTTCATGGGCACGAAGTTCATGTTGACGTAGATGACCAGATCGCTCTCGGCGGCGCGGCGGTTGAGCTCGACCAGCTCGCCGTGCATAGTCTTGCCGACCACGACCATGCCGTCGGGATCGCAGGCATCGTGGTTGTACAGGCGATCCGGCCAGTACTCGCTCCAGATCTTGGGCCCGACCATCCGCTTGATCTCGGCGTCGGTCATGCGCCGGTGCAGCGCCAGGGCGATGATCAGGTGGACGTCGTCGACGCCGTGGTCGGCCAGCATCTCGCACACGATCTCGAGCACCAGCTGGCGCACGTCGGGGGTGCGCATGATCGGCAGCGGCATCGAGATGTCGTCGATGGCGACGGTGACCTTCATGCCCGGGCGGAGCAGCGCGTGCAGCGGCTCCATCTGCTCGGGGTGGTTGAGCGCGTAGCGGATCGCCGCCTGCGGGTTGGCGATGCCGGTCAGCGGCCGCTTGGGGTAGATGACGCGGGTCCCGACCGGCAGGTCCTCGAGCACGAAGTTCTCGCCGGAGAACAGGATGCGCGGGGCGGAGTCGGTGTCGATGGTGACGACGTGCTCGCGGCTCTGGGGACGGGTGCGGGGGCGGATGGCGCGCATGGATACCTCGGAAGACGCGGCTACGAGGCCTGGTCGAGGTCGAGGACCGGCCAGTCGTAGCTGCGGGCGATCGAGCGCAGGCGGAGGTCAGGGTTGACGGCGGTCGGGTGGCCGACCACGGCCAGCATCGCGTAGTCGGAGAAGCTGTCCGAGTAGGCCCACGAGCGGGCCAGGTCGAGGCCGTGCTTGTGGGCGTAATCACGCATGATCTCGGCCTTGGTCGCCCCGGCGACGAACGGCTTCTTCAGCTTGCCGGTGGCGTAGCCGTCGACGAACTCGAGCTGGTTGGCGATCAGGTCGTCGACCTCGAGGTAGCGGGCCAGCGGCCGCAGCGTGAAGTCGAGCGCGCCCGAGACGATCACCTGCCGGCAGCCGGCTCGCCGCGACTCCTCGATCAGGTCGCGGGCCCGCGGATAGATGTTGGGCTCGATGACCTCCTCGAACAGCTCCTCGGCCAGCGTGACCAGCCGGTCCTCGGAGGCGCCCTCGTAGCCGCGGTAGAAGATCTCGTTGAACCACTTGCGGGACAGCTTGTCCGCCGCCCAGAAGATCGGCACCGACGCCGCGGTCAAAACCGTGCGTTTGGCGCTCTCGATCAGCGACGGCTGGCGCTGGGCGTAGAACGCGAACGCGTGGACGATGTTGATCCGGATCAGCGTTCCGTCCACGTCATAGAACGCCGCGGAATGCTTGTACTTATGATGGGGGCTCGGCATGCCGGGGGAGCGAGGAAGGGGCGCACGTTTGCCCAGGTGCCTCCAAAAGTCAATTGCTCCGGCTCCCGCCGATCCGGGGGGCGCGGTAATCAACCGGCATGCGGATCCCGGTGTGGCTGTCTCTGTTGATCGCGGCCCTGGTCCTCCTGTTCGGGGCCTACCGGCTGTGGCTCGCGTTCGGGGGCCCTCCGGACGAGGAGCGTGCCAAGGCCCGCCGCGGCATGCTGGCGATGCCGCGCCGCCAGCACGGGGCGATCGGCATCCTCTACCTGCTGGTGGGCAGCGCCCTCCTGGCCACCTCCTTCGGCTTCAACCCGTTCCGCAAGCAGGAAGCGGCCGCCCCGACCGCCCCAGCCAGCAAGGACAAGCCGACCGCCATCCCGGTCGCGCCCTAGCCGCTTGAACGTTGACGTTGACGTTGACGGCGACGAACAAAGGCTCCGCGGATCGCTTCCCGCGACCCATTCACTCGTCGCCGTCAACGACTACGTCAACGTCAACGATGAGATCGAGCTGACCTAGACCAGCTTCACCCGGCTGGTCCGTACCACCTCGCGCCGGCGCCGCTCGTCGACCAGGTCGCCGATGTACGACAGCACGTGCGGGTGGGTCATGATGATCTCGCGGAAGTCGGACGCTGGCAGGCACAGGGCCAGGCAGCGCGGACCGGCGACCACGGTGACGTCGGATGGCTCGCCGGTCAGCACCGACACCTCGCCGAACAGGTCGCCGGGGCCGAGCGTCGCGACGACGCCGCCGTCGCGGCGCAGCTCGACGGTGCCGGCGAGCAGCGCGTACAGGCCGGGCGCTCGCTTCCCCTGCTCGAGCACGGTCGCGCCGGCGCCGATCTCGAGGAACCGGAAGCGCGAGACCAGGTCGCGGCGCTCGGCGTCGCCGTAGGCCTGGAACATCGGGTGGGTCTGGACCAGGCCGTCGACCAGGCGCTCGCGCAGGAAGCGCAGCACCACGCGCAGCACGTCGGGGTGCTGCTCGAGCAGGGCGCGCACCACCTCGCGGTCGATGGCCAGGAGCTGGGTGTCCTCGCTGACGAAGATGGTCGCCGACCGCGGCTGGTCGGTGACCAGCGCGATCTCGCCGAAGAAGGCGCCCGGCCCGAGCCGCGAGATCTCGACCTGGGGCGGCCCCTCGGACAGCACCACCACCTCGCCCTCGACGACGACGTACAGGGTGTCGCCGGGGTCGCCCTGGCGGAACAGGGTGTCGCCGGCCGGGATCTCGACCAGCGCGAGCTGCTCGATGAGCTGCTCGAGCGCCGGCCCCGGCAGGCCGGCGAACAGCGGGGTCGCGGCCAGCGCCTTGCGGGCCGCCGCCGAGTACGCCCGCGGCTCGGCGAGATCCAGCACCTCCTCGAGGTCCTCGACCGACAGCTCCTCGGGCTCGACGTCGGGCGGCAGCGGGATCGCCCCCGACGACTCGCCGTCGGGCTCGACCGTGACCGCGTGGATCTCGAGCGAGTCGGCCGGGGTGTTCGGCAGGTCGTCGTCGAGCGGGATGACGATGATGCCCGACGAGCTGCCGTCGTCGAACCGCTCGGGCTGGGCGCCGGGGATCGCCCCGGCCAGCGTGACCGAGTCGAGCGGCGCGCCGCGGTCGAGGCGCAGGGTCCCTGCCGACGGCTCGTCGAAGGTGGCCGGCGCGTAGCCGCCGCGGGTCGGCTCGTCGTCGCCGTCGAGCGCCGCCGGCCCGGGCGCGGTCACCACCGCCGGCTCGTCGAGGCCGGCGTCGGTGCCTTCCACGTCGAGCGTGTCGGGCGGCAGCGCGAACCCGTAGGCGAGCGCGTCGTTGCGCTCGACCTGCAGCGACGCCATCCCGGCGTCCTCGATGTCCTCGATCACGATCGCCGCGGGCGCCGCCGCGCGAGCGGGCGGCACCGCGGGCGGTCCCGGCAGGGTCGACGGCGTCTCCGGCCGCGACCGCGGCGTGGCCCGCGGCTCGATCGGCGCGATGCCGCGGTGGCGATCGGCCAGCGCGCCGGCCTGCGACCGGCCGGCATCCTGCTGATCGGCGATCGAGGCCAGCCGCTGCCGGGTTGGCTCGTGGCCGGGGTCGATCTGCTGGATGATCTTGGAGACCGCGATCGCCTGGACCAGGAAGCCGGTCTGGGCGTAGCGCTCGGCGGCGCGGTCGTAGGCGGCGACCGCGTCGCGCTGCTTGCCCAGCCGGCGGTAGATCTCGGCCGCGCGCTTGGGCCAGTTGGGCTCCGAGGGCTCGCGCTGCTCGAGCTCGAGGTAGCACTCGAGCGCGCGCTTGTGCTTCCCGGCGCTGGCGGCCTCGGCGGCTTCGTCGCGCAGCGTCCGGACATCTTTGCGCGCCATCGTCGTCGCGGACTATATCCGCAAACCGGCACCGTCGCCGCGCGCGACCCGGTCGATCCACGCGTCGTAGACCTCGCCGGCCAGCCGGGCGACCGGGCCGGGTGCGCGCGGCACCCCGTCGAGCGCGACCACCGGCACCACGCCCCGCCGCGAGCTGGTCGTGAACAGCTCGGCCGCCGCGGCCAGCTCGGCCAGCGGCACCGGCCGGTGCGCGACCCTCCGGCCCCGCTCGGCCAGGAGCGCCGTGACCCGGGCCGCCGTCACCCCGGGCAGGAGCGCGCCGGTCGGCGTGGCGATCGTGCCGTCGACGCCGACGACGAACAGGCTGGCGCTGGCGGTCTCGAGCGCGACGCCGTCGATCGCGAACACCACGTCATCGGCGCCGGCGGCGCGGGCGGCGGCCAGGCCGAGGATGCTGGGCAGGTAGTTGCCGGTCTTGGCGTCGGCCGGCACCAGCCCGGCGACCCGGGGGGCGTGCACCACCGCCAGCCGCACCGGGCGGGCCCGGCCGGGCTCGATCGGCTCGGCGGTCACCAGCAGCCGCGGGGCGCCGTGGCGCTCGCCCAGCCGGCCGCCATCGCCGCCGGTCCACATCACCCGCAGCGCGAGGTCGCCGCCGCCGGCCGCGGCCACGGTCGCGGTCATCGCCCGCTCGATCCGCGAACGGTCGGGGGCGGCCAGCCCGACGCGCGCCGCCGAGATCGCCAGGCGATCGAGGTGCGCCTCGCCATCGCAGAGGTTGCCGTTCGCGGTGCGCAGCACCTCGAAGACGTGATCGCCCCAGAGCAGCCCGCGGTCGGTGATCGGCACGCGCGCCTCGGCGAGCGGGACGATCTCTCCGTCGACGAATGCCATCGCGGGCATGGGCCTCAGCCTACTACGCAGCAAATTCCTGAGCACAAGTCAGTCGTTGCACCTCGCTAACGCGACGCGTTAGCGTCAACCATGCTCGACCCTCGAACCTTCGCCCGCACCGTCCGGGACTTCACCCGCGCCCCCTTCACTCAGGTCCCCCAGGCGGCCCGCGGCGCCTGGCTCCGCGCGCTCGAGCAACTCCGGCTGACGCTCGACCTGCCCAGCCGGCGGGAGCTGGCCGAGCTGACCGCGCGGCTCGAGGCCCTCGACGTCCGGATCGCCGCGATGGCCGCCGACCGCCTGGCGCTCGCCATGGCGGCCGCCGCCAAGCTGCCGGCCGCCGACGCACCGGTGGTCCTCGCCCCGCCCGCCCCGGCCGCGGTCGAGGCCGCGACCGATTCGCCGACCGCCGCCGTGGTCGCCGCGGTGATCGCCGAGGCCGAGGCCGAGGCCGCCGAGGCCGCCGAGGACGACGCCGTCGAGGCCGCGCCCGGCACCAACGGCCACCGCCGCCACAAGAAGCAGCGCAAGAACCGCGGCCGCTGATTCGGCCGGACTTGGAATGGCGCCCAGGCGGGCCCGCGCGTAACGTGCGCGAGGCGATGTCCGCTCCGCCGCGCGCCCTGCTCGTCGTCCCCACCTACAACGAGCGCGATAACGTCGAGGAAGTCGCCCGCCATTTCCTCGCCCCGATCGCCGGGACCGAGCTGCTCTTCGTCGACGACAACTCGCCCGACGGTACCGGCGAGGTCCTCGACCGGCTGGCCGCCGCCGATCCCCGGGTCCATGTCCTGCACCGCCCCGGCAAGCTCGGCCTGGGTACCGCCTACCTCGACGGCTTCCGCTGGGGCCTCGGCCGCGGGTTCGAGTACCTGTTCGAGATGGACGCGGACTTCAGCCACGACCCGACCTACCTGCCGGGCATGCTGGACCGCGCCACCCGCGACGCCGACGTGGTGATCGGCTCGCGCTACGTCGCCGGCGGCGGCACGCGCAACTGGGGCGCCGGCCGCAAGCTGATCTCGCGCGGCGGCAGCCTCTACGCGCGGACGATCCTCGGTGTCGACCTCCGGGATCTCACCTCGGGCTTCATCTGCTGGCGGCGCAGCGCGCTCGAGGCCCTCGACCTCGACGCGATCAAGTCCAACGGCTACAGCTTCCAGATCGAGATGAAGTACCGGGCGCTCGAGGCCGGGCTGCGCGTCGTCGAGGTGCCGATCGTCTTCGTCGACCGACGTGTGGGACAGAGCAAGATGTCGCGGCGGATCTTCGCCGAGGCATTAGGGATGGTGTGGAAGCTCCGACTCGGTGCATGATTCTCCCCAAATGCGAACCCATCCGGGAAATCCCGAGAACGTGGTACCGTCCGCTCGGCCCATGAAGATCCTGCGGCTTCGCGTCAAGAGCGCCGAAGACTGGCAGAGCTGCCTGCAGGACGGCGGGGGTGATGGGATGATCTTCGTGCCCACCACGGACCCGTGTAACGCCGGAGAGGACGTGGTGGTGGAGATCGCGTCGCCGGGGCTGCCCAACAAGGTGCTGATCCGGGGGACGGTCGAGGCGTGGCGGCCGGCCCTGCCGCGGCTACGGGTGCGTGCAGGGGCCACGGTCCGGTTCGTCGAGGCCGAGGCCCACAAGCAGCTGTTCGTGACCGAGGCGCTCACCGGCAAGCGCACCGAGGTTCCGCGCCGGCGCCACGATCGCTTCCCGGTGACGATCAACGTCAAGTACCGGATCGGCCAGAGCCCCGATGTTCGCGAGGGCGCGCTGTCCGAGATCAGCGCCGGCGGTGCCATGCTGGCCACCGAGGAGCCGCTGCCGCTGGGCACCGACGTGATCATCGAGGTCGCCCCGCCCGGCTCGGTCGCGCCGATGACGATCCAGAGCCGCGTCAGCTACCACGTGCCCAGCGGCGGCACCGGCCTCAAGTTCCTCTACCGCGACGGCGACGGTTCGCGGCGGCTGCGCGAGATGGTGCGCCGCCTCGTCGCCAGCTGACGCGCGGCCTGGCTTCGGCGACGAGATGCCGGGATGAGGGACGCGTTCGAGCGCCTGCGCGACGTCCAGCCGCTCGATGTCCTGCTGAGCCGGCTGGTCGGGCTCCACGAGCTCGACGACGTGATGCGCGCCCACCGGGTGGTGCTCGAGTGGCACCGCCTGGTCGGCCCCACCGTGGCGCGGGCCACCGCGCCCGACAGCCTGCTGCGCGGCGTGCTCTCGGTCTGGGTTCGCACCGCGCCGTGGATGCAGGAGCTGCGGCTGCTCAAGCCCAAGCTGATCGCCGACATCAACGCTGGGATCGGCGGGCGGCCGCTGGTGACCGATCTGCGCCTGCACTTCGGCGCGGCGCGCATGCACGACCTCGACGACCACGTCGCCCAGCTGCGGGCGTGGATGGCCAAGCGGCGGCGGCCGCCGGCGAAGACGCCGACGCCGGCGGTCGGCGACCGGCGGGTGCGCATCGAGCGCGAGGCGGCGGCGATCGACGACCCCGAGCTGCGCGAGCTGGTCAGCCGGGTGCGCACCCGCTGGGATCGCTGATCCGCGCCCGGCGCTGTGCCGGTGGCGCGCACGCGGCTTGCACCCCTCGGCCGACAGGACGAGGAGCAAGGAACCGCCATGCAGGAATCCACCAAGGGCACGACGTCGAACGCCATCGCCGACGTCATCTGGTTCATCGCCGCGCTCGGCGCCATCAACTGGGGCCTGATCGGCTTCTTCAACTACAACCTGGTCGACGCGATCTTCACCGAGGGGCCGACCCGCGTGATCTACGCGATCATCGGCCTGTGCGGCGTCGCGTCGCTGGTCCTCTTGCCGCTGATGCGGGTGCGGCCGGGCCTGCACGGGACGCCGGCGGAGGCGCGCGGCGGATACCGCTGACGCCGGGCCGCGCCGCACGCGTGCGCCGGCGCGCGCCGCGGCCGGCCCCGCGCCCCGCCGATCAGCTCAGCGCGCCGCGGAGCTCGGCGACGAAGCCGGCGACGGCGGCCGCGGCCTTGCCGGGCCCGGCCGCGCCGATCTTGGCCACCACCGCCGAGCCGACCACGACGCCGTCGGCGATCGCACCGACCGTGCGGGCGTCGGCGGCGGTCTTGATCCCGAAGCCGACCGCCACCGGCGCGCCGGCCGCGGCGCGGATCTCCTCGACGCGGGCCGGCGTGACGTGGGCGCCGCCCAGCGACGCGCCGGTCACGCCGGTCAGCGAGATATAGTAGACGAACGCGGGATCGAGCGCGCGCAGGCGGGCCAGCCGATCCGGCGTCGACGTCGGCGCCACCAGCGGGATGACGCCGATCCCGCGCGCGGCGAGCGGCACCCGCAGCTCGTCGATCTCGTCGATCGGGAGATCGACGGTCAGCACGGCGTCGACGCCGGCGTCGGCGGCGCGGGCGGCGAAGCGGTCGACGCCCATCACGAACGGCGGGTTGTAGTAGCCGAACAGGACGATCGGCACCTCGCAGCCGGCGGCCCGCACCGCGGCGACCGCGTCGAGGGCATGGCCGAGGCCGGCGCCGGCGGCGAGCGCGCGCTCCATCGCCGCCTGGACGGCGACGCCGTCGGCGCTCGGATCGGAGAACGGCACCCCGAGCTCGATCACGTCGGCGCCGGCGTCGGCGGCCGCGCGGATGACCGCCGCGGTGTCGTCGCAGGTCGGATCGCCGGCGGTGACGTAGATGATCAGCGCCGGCCGGCCGGCCGCACGGCACGCGCCCAGGCGCTGGCGCAGGCGGGCGGCGGTCACAGCGCCACCCCCAGCTTGCCGGCGACCGTGATCATGTCCTTGTCGCCGCGCCCCGACAGACAGGCGACGATCACGCCGTCCTTGCCGCGGCCGGTGGCGGCCGCGACCTCGGGCAAGGCGGCGATCGCGTGCGCCGTCTCGAGCGCGCACAGGATGCCCTCGGTGCGCGCCAGCTGCTGCAGCGCGGCCAGGGCCTCGTCGTCGGTGCGGCTGACGTAGGTCACGCGTCCGGTCTCCTTCCACTGGGCGTGCTCGGGGCCGACCCCGGGGTAGTCGAGGCCGGCCGAGATCGAGTGCGCCTCGGCGATCTGGCCGGCGCGGGCGTCGTCGGTGTGGGTCAGCACGTACGACTTCGAGCCGTGCAGCACGCCGACCCGGCCGGCGCCGAGGGTGGCGGCGTGGCGGCCGGTGGCGACGCCCTCGCCGGCCGCCTCGACGCCGAACAGGCGGATCGCCGGGTCGTCGACGAACCCGGCGAAGATGCCGGCGGCGTTCGAGCCGCCGCCGACGCAGGCGACCACCGCGTCGGGCAGGCGCCCGGCGGCGGTCTGCACCTGGTCGCGCGCCTCGAGACCGATCACCGCCTGCAGCTCGCGCACCATCCACGGGTACGGGTGCGGGCCGGCGACCGAGCCGATCACGTAGAACGTGTCGGCGACGTTGGTCACCCAGTCGCGCAGCGCCTCGTTCATCGCGTCCTTCAGCGTCCGCGTGCCGCTCTGCACCGCGATCACGCGGGCGCCGAGCAGCTTCATGCGGAACACGTTGAGCGACTGGCGGGCGACGTCCTCGGCGCCCATGTACACGTCGCACGGCATGCCGAACAGCGCCGCGACGGTCGCGGTGGCGACCCCGTGCTGGCCGGCGCCGGTCTCGGCGATCAGCCGGCGCTTGCCCATGCGGCGGGCCAGCAGCGCCTGGCCGATGCAGTTGTTGATCTTGTGCGCGCCGGTGTGGTTCAGGTCCTCGCGCTTGAGGAACACGGTGGCGCCGACCTCGGCCGACAGCCGGTCGGCGCGGGTCAGCAGCGACGGCCGGCCGACGTAGTCGCGCAGGAGGCGGGCGACCTCGCCGCCGAACTCGGCGTCGACCCGCGCGCTGCGCCAGGCCGCCTCGAGCTCGGCGAGCGCCGGCATGAGGGTCTCGGCGACATACTGTCCGCCGAACGGACCGAAGCGGCCGCGCGGGCCGGGGTCGTGCGAGGTGGCGAGGATCATCGTGCCGCAGTCTACCGCGACCGGCGCACCACCTCAGCGCGACCTGGTGTCACTCTCGGCGCCATGAGGTGCGCTCGACCGGCCGTCCTGCTCGTCCTCGCCGTGATCGCCGCCTGCACCGGGAGCCCGCCGCCCCGCCCGGCCGCGCCGGCCGCTTCGGTC